>CDZQ01021918.1_pt1 | contig 185325 bp, 181 predicted proteins | sample 554831 | NCBI WGS metagenome assembly CDZQ01 (sample SAMEA3182112, study PRJEB8094) | gut metagenome | biome: human; feature: gut; material: Stool; isolation source: human stools | place: Canada | collected 2013-05-06 | reverse complement strand
ATTTCCACCACATAAGCTAAAAGAAATTTACTCTATGAGATGGGGAATAGAAACTTCTTTCAGAGATTTGAAATATATCGTAGGGATGTTGAAATTCCATTCAAAAAAGAGCTGCTTTGTAACACAGGAAATTTATGCTGCATTGATTATGCATAACATGACGGTTGTTGTCTCTCAATGTGTAGAAATCCATCAAAGAAAAAGAAAATATGAATATAAGATACGATTTTCAAATGCAGTTTGCATTGTAAAGAGCCTTTTGACCGGAGGTGTTTCACCTCCGGCTGCGGAAATGTTAATCAGGAAAAATCTATCCCCGATTCGCCCAAACAGAGGATATCCCAGAAAAAAGACTCCGCTAAAGGCTAAAATACAATTCGTATACAGAATAGCATAAAATAAAGAGAAATAAAAGTCAGGCAGATTTTAATCTGTCAATTTTAGCATGCAAAAAATAAGTACTAAATAGATAGACATCTGATTTTTCTATTTTATGATTCATAACATGTCATTTCATACTTATTGTTCCTGCCTTAACTTAATGACATTGCCGCTATGCGGGTGCGCATCGAAGGTTATACCAAAAAACTCTCCAAGCTGATACAATGACGTTGTTCAAGCCTCATTGCACTTAGAAAGGAGAGTTTTATGGCAAATAAAAATTACAGCCTTGCACACACAAAATGGATGTGCAAATATCACATAGTCTTTACACCCAAGTATCGAAGAAAAGTAATATATGCACAATATCGCAGGGATTTGCAGAAATATATAAAGAGGTTGTGCAAGTATAAAGATGTAGAAATCATTGAAGGCCACATGATGATAGACCATGTACACTTGCTTGTAGCAATACCTCCAAGAATAAGTGTATCAAGTTTCATGGGATATCTCAAGGGAAAAAGTGCACTGATGATGTTCGAACATCATGCGAATCTAAAATACAAGTTCGGCAATCGGCACTTTTGGGTCGAAGGGTACTATGTCAGCACAGTAGGGCTGAATGAGGAAGCGATCAGGAAATACATCGAAGAGCAATAAGGCTTGAACGAAAGAGAAAGCCCGCGTCTTTAGGCGCGGGCTAGTAGCGGGGGCTTATAGCCCCAGTTCGAACCACCCGTTTTATGGCTGGCGCCTATTGGCGAGGTCTGCGGTCTGACCTGGCAGGACATCAATCTGGACGAGCAGTACCTGACGGTACGCCGCAGTATGCGGTACAACGACACAAGGCACAAGACCGAAATAGGGACGACCAAGCGGAGCAAAGTCCGCACTGTGGACTTCTGCGACACGCTGGCGGAAATCCTGCGGGCGGCGAAGGTGGAGCAGCACAAAAACCGTTTCAAATATGGCGAGCTTTACCACCTGAACTACTATACCGCAGTGAAGGAAAAAGGCCGCAGCTACTACGAGGTTTACAGCCTGCCGAGGACGGAGCAAGCGCCCGAAGAGTACAAAGAATTATCCTTTGTCTGCGTCAGACCGGACGGGATGTTTGAAAGAACCGGGGCAGTCGGTCAGGTATGCCAGAAGGCAAAAAACAGGTCGAGGGGCTTGAAGATTTCCACTTCCATATGCTGCGGCACACCTACACGAGCAACCTGCTGTCGGGTGGGGCAAAGCCCACCGATGTGCAGGAACTGTTAGGGCACTCCGATGTCAATACCACGATGTCAATCTACGCTCACGCTACAAGGGAAGCGAAGCGTACTTCCGCAAGGCTGCTGGACAAGGTAGTCGGCGGGGCATAAAAAACTTTCCCTTGTTTCGGCTCGTAAGGGCAAAAACAAGGGAAAATACATGAAAATCGAGCATTGAATAGGCGAAAAGCCTTGTAATATCAATGGTTTTAGGAAATATGAGTTTTTAATAATAGAAAACTAATCCCAGCATTCAGCGTTATCAATACCGATATCTGAAGCTTTAAAGTCAAGTGATTTTCCCTGCTTTTTCTTTTCAGTATAATCTTTAAGAGCTTTAATTGCCGTATTTCCTAGGATTACGCATACAGGAACATTTATCAGCGCCATACATCCCATGAGCACGTCAGCAGTATCCCAAGCAAGGCCTGCACTGAACTGGGCTCCGACAAATATCACAACTACAGCTATAAGCCTATATATGAACATAAATGGCTTGTTTCCAAGAGCATCTTTGTAAATATAACTTATGTTCATTTCCGCGTAGAAATAATTGCCCACAAGCGTAGTATAAGCAAACAATGCTAAAGCCGCAGTGATGAAATATCCTCCAAACGCTCCGAAATTAGAGTCAAGAGAAGCTTGTATATATGCCCCGTTCATGGTATTTCCCGCGGCGTCTATGTAAGAAGAAGGGTCAACACCGCTGCATAGCACCATGAAGGCTGTGGCAGAGCATATAGCTAAAGTATCAATGAATACAGAAAGCATTTGTACCAGACCTTGTTTTACAGGATGGGATACATCTGCCGAAGCTGCAGCGTTAGGCGCGGAACCTATACCTGCTTCATTGGAATACAACCCTCTTTTTATTCCGTTCATTATGGTAGCGCCGAATAGACCTCCGGCAGCGGAAGAAAAATTAAAAGCTTGCGAAAATATACTGCCGATTACACCCGGCAGAGCTGATATGTTGAGTATCATGACTATAAGCGCAACAGCAATATAAGCTATAGCCATTATCGGAACCAGAACTTGAGTAACTTTAGATATTCTTTTTCCGCCTCCGAAAATTATTATGGCAGAAAGCAAAGCGACAACGCCGCCTATCATAAGAGTAGCGTTTTCTGAAGGCACGTATGCTTTGACAAAATCAGCCAGGTTAAAAGAAGCCAGTGCGTTGAAACCGCCCATGTAGGTGAGAATTAAAAATAAAGCGAAAATTCCGCCCAGAGCAGGGGCTTTTAAAGCCTGCTTGATGTAATATGCAGGACCTCCGTAAAACCCGTCGACACCTTTCTTTTTGTATATCTGAGCCAAGGTAGATTCTATGAAAGCAGTTGCGCCGCCCAGCAACGCAATGAGCCACATCCAAAATACTGCTCCGGGGCCACCTGCCAAAATTGCGCCTGTTACGCCGACAATATTTCCCGTACCTACTCTTGAAGCGGTTGAAACCATCAACGCTTGAAATGAAGATATAGAATCTTTGTCCTTTTTCGGTTCAGTTATGATTCTGATAGATTCCTTAAAAAATCTTATCTGAACAAACTTAGTCCTAAATGAAAAATAAAGACCTGCCGCTATTAAAAGGGCAATGAGCACGTAGCTATACATATAGCCGCTTATGCTGCTTATGATTCCTCCGATAAAATCCATATTATTCTCCTTAACAAATTATTAACAATTATTGTATTATGAAGCGGAAAAAAATGCAAGAAAAAGAATAATAATAAATAAAATTAAAACCCGCAGCTGAGAATTGGCCACGGGTTTTATTAAAAGCAGTTAGAGTAATTATTGATTAAATTGCCATTCCTATAATCAAATACCCTATGCTGGCTATAAGTGCTCCGGTAATTGCATATGGCATTTGAGTTTTTACATGGGCTATATGGTCGGAACCTGCAGCCAGGGACGACAAAATGGTAGTATCAGTATAGCCGACATTACAGATTTGATTCCGGCAATGGCGGTATCTACGATTTCCTTAAGGGTGGCCATGCGCCTTACCAACATGCAAACTACTTGATATGCTGATGCTACTACAAGAGCCTCAAGACACAAGGTTGAACCTAAAATTATGTATGTGCCTATGGAAATTCCTACTATTATTATAGCAGGCATAAAGAAGTCTATAAACAAATTTGATTTGCAGCCTTCTTTTAGTTTGATAGATTCCAGCTCTGAACTGAGCAGAGGAACTGCGTTGTCAGCCAAAACTTTTCCTTCTTCCTGAGCTCTTCTTTCAGCAGTTCTCATCGGTCCGAACTGCGGAATCACTCCTGCAGAAATAAACAGGACATCAACTCCTATTTGCGAGTCAGTTATGGCACCTATTCCTACGAATACCTCGATGGCTAAAATCTAAATAAAGTCAGCGTTTCCGAGAGCGGATTGCAATAATCCGGTAAATCCTGTTACAATGTTTTGTCCTGAAACTTTTTAGAGCTCCTTATTAAACTGAACAGGTCTAAAGCATAGGGTTAAATTCTAGAACATCTCAAAGATCTTTTCTTTGGAAGTAAGCTCTATTCCGAAGGCTTCTGCCGTATCTTTGAAGGTGAGATAACCTTTTACGAAATCAAGACCGTGGATAAGTCTGCCGTTATCCATAGCAGCTTGCTTCCAGCCTTTGTCTGCGATTTCCTGTATATAAGGAATTGTTGCATTGGAAAGAGACTGGGAAGCAGTGTTGGCTACAGAGCTAGGCAAGTTTGGTATACATATATGCCTTATGCCGTCTACTTCGTAGATAGGATCTTCGTGAGTGGTGTAGCGGCATGTTTCGATGGCGCCGCCAGGTTCAGCGTCGATATCGACAATTAATGAGCCAGGCTGCATTCCTTTAAGCATGTCACGGCTTATCAATGTCAAGCCAGGGAACCATTTTACAGCATTGAAGACTATGTCAGCATCCTTTATTTCTTCTACGATATTGTCATGGGTAGAGAATACGGTTTTTATACCCGGGATAATTTGACTGGAGACTAAATCCAACTGTTTTATGTTTACGTCCATTAAAACCACATCAGCATTTAACGCTGCAGCCAAACGAGCAGCGCCTATACCTACGTGACCTGCTCCGAAGATGACTATTTTCATAGGTTTTATGCCTGGATTGCCGCAGATGATTTTACCGCTGCCACCGTGGGTGGTGAAAGAATAGAAAAGACCTGTCAAAAGGCCTGTTTCTCCGGCCAGTCTGCTCATTGGCTCGAGAAGAGGGAAGCCTCCGTTTTCATCCTTAACGTCTTCGTAGGCAAAAGCAACTACTTTGGATTCCAATAATGCTTTAGTCTGAGGAAGTCTGTTGGCGGAGTGTATATACGTACATATCGTATGTCTCTCTTCCAGGAAACCAAATTCAGGCGGTAAAATTTCTTTTACTTTTACTATCATGTCTCCTTGCTTAAATACAGAAGCGGCATCGGGCAGAATTTCAGCTCCTGCTTTAATGTATTGCTCGTCTGTGAATCCTGCAGCAAGGCCGGCGCCGGTTTCAACATACACCTGGTGGCCGGATGATGTCAGCTTGCTTACATTGTGAGGCACTATAGCTACTCGAAATTCGTTTTCTTTGATTTCCTTAGGCATTCCTATTTTCATTTTGTATTCCTCCTTAGAATCGATTGTTCTATTATCTTTAAAAAAGCAAAGAACATGCCAATTTTATGATGAGAGAAAGCCTTGAAATTTCCTAAAGGTTACACGCAAAGATAAAACAGAGGGGGCAAAATTTTTTGACCGGTCAAAAAATTTTGCCCCCTCTGTTGATGACTGAAGCTTTTAAGGATTTAGAATATTACTTGCTTTGATAAAAATCTTCTAATTTATATTTTTCCAACTTGTATTGAAACGCCTGTTTGGAAAGTTTCAGCTTGCGCGCAGCTTCCGCTCGGCAGCTGCTGTCTTTTAATGTTTCAACTATTATGTCTTTTTCTATTTGTTCCATGGCGTTTTTAAGACCTACTTGGTATGTCATCTGATGACCGGATGTTTTGATGTAGTCTTTTTTTATCAGATATTCAGGAAGGTCTTGTTTTCCTATGAATCGTCCATCACAGAGATTAAAAGCTCCTTCAATGATATTTTTCAATTCTCTGACATTGCCGGGCCAGTCGTAACCGGAAAAAATATCGTAAACTTCTTCTGTAAGATCAATTATATTTTTAGACATAGCATAATTGAACTCTTTTATAAAAGATTTTGACAGAGGGGCAATATCCACTATTCGTTCTCGAAGCGGCGGAATTTTTAGGCATACAGTATTGAGCCTGTATATGAGATCTTTCCTGAGACTGCCGCTTTCGTGAATGGTTTCAGTACTTTCGTTAATAGCTGAAATTATCTTTACATCTACATAAATAGGCTTGCTGTCTCCGAGCCGTGTTATCTTTTTTTCTTCCACAGCTTTCAGAAGTTTAGGCTGAATGGAGGACTCCATGGAATTTATTTCGTCTAAAAATAAGGTGCCGCCGTTGGCCAGTTCAAAGAGACCGGGACTGTCTTCAGCACCTGTAAAGCTGCCTTTTTTTGTGCCGAACAAGATGCTTTCCATCAAGGTTGAAGGAATAGCCGCACAATTCTGAGAGATGAATTTATGGTTTTTCCGCTCTCCGCATGTATGTATAGATTGGGCGACCAGCTCTTTGCCTGTTCCTGTTTCTCCCTGAATCATAACTGCTGATGATGTCTGCGCCACTTTTTTGATATTTTCTTTGAGCTCATTCATGCGGCTGTCTATGGAAACGATATCTGATAACTGGTACAAGGACTTTTGACGAGAAGGCATTTTTTTCAGCGGGGCCAGAGGCTCTGCGGCATAACTGGAAACATCTATTGTACCTATGATTTTGCCGTTCTCTTCTATAGGAAGAGTGCTGGTGATGGCGTTGATTTTCAGCCCGTTGATGTTTACCAGCTCTTGCCTGCGGTTTAGAATCGGTTTTCCTCTATTAAGTACTTCCAGTATGGTGCTGTTGTCTTGCGTAAGATTTTCATACATTTCCAGTATATATTTGCCTAGAACTTGAGATTTATCCAGTTTATTAATGTCTGAGCGATTGGTATGAAAGTATCTGATGATGCCTTTGTCATCTGTCAACACGATACTGTCTACATAGTTGAAGATGTTAAGGGCTTGCTCTACGTATTTTTCAAACAACTTTTAAGTCCTCCCGTATCCGCTTGCCGGGCGTATTGCGAAAAGGGGCTATGCATCCGGACTTTTGCGGAAAGTTTCTGATTTATGCATGTATTATACTCTCGGAGAAGGAATTCGTCCAGACAATATTGTGGCTGCGGTATGGATGTGGACGTGTAAAAGTTGTTTTGTTAAAGCTTAAGCGGCTTGTGAATTTGTCTGCCGTGACCTGCGAATCTGAATGCCGCGGTCTGCAAAACGGACTGCTGACAAAAAATCGAATTTTTTAAAATTTTTACATCAACAGGCTCCAAAGTCGTGTCGAAATTTATCGAAAATGAGGGTCAATAATTCTCGTGCAGATGTGATTGGGTATTCCAACGGCAATGCATATGCGGACATAGCCATATTAAACGGAAAAGTTGTTATACCTGATAATGGTGTTTTTGATCTGGACATATATGTAAAAGACGGAAAAATCGTTTCAATGGTAAAAACCGATGACGGCACAAAATATGAGAACAAAACAAAGCCTAAAGCAGACAGAATTATAGATGCCTCCGGAAAGTACGTGATTCCGGGAATAATTGACCCCCATGTGCACATGGGCTTGTTTGTGCCGATAGAAAAAGACCTGGAATCAGAAACCAAATCTGCTGCTTTAGGCGGAATTACTACAGTCGGATGTTTCCTGGGAGGACAGTCTTCACATTTAGAGACGTTTCCATTGATTTCAGACAAAATAGAAAAATTCAGCTATACTGACTTTATACCGCATCTTGTAATAGGCACTGAAGAACAGAGAAAAGAGGTAAGAGAGTACATAGAACGTTTCGGTGTTACATCCTTCAAGCTATACATGAACGGCATACCTGGGATGATTCCTGACGTTGATGATGGATTTGTCTTAGATGTGTTTGATGAGATAAAGAAGTGTAATAAGGAATGTCTGGTATGCGTTCATGCGGAAAACAGATATCTGGTCAGAAGGGCAGACAGGCTTAAAAGAGAGTCAAATCCAAACGCTACAGTGGAAGACTATTCCGACACTCATCCGGCTATTGCTGAAGAAGAAGCGGTGATTAGGATGTCGTATCTGGCAGAAAAGAGCCGGGTACCTGTCTATTTTGTTCACATGACGTCGAAAGAAGCCATACGTAGACTGGAATTCATACGTTCTCATAATAAGTTTGTCAACGTGGAAACTACCAGCATGTATCTTTCTATTTCAAGGCGAGATGAAAACGGAAGAAACGAATTTAAAATGGATCCGCCTTTCAGAGACGCAGAAGATGTGGAAGCCCTTTGGAATGCTTTGGACAAAGGAGTTATCGACACCATAGGCACTGATAATACAACTATAACAAGAAGCGAGAAAAATGCGGACAGAAGCATGTGGGAAGCGCTTCCCGGATACCCGGCAGAGGAAACTCACTTAGCTTCAGTACTGAATGAAGGATTCATAAGAAGAGGAATACCTATAGAGAAGCTGATATCCCACATGACTAAAAAGCCTGCGGAAATGTTTGGCGTTTATCCTCAAAAAGGGACGTTGCTTCCAGGAAGCGATGCTGATATAGTAATTGTAGACATGAATAAGTCTGTAGAAGTACATGCATCGCAGCTCCACTCCCGCTCAGATTTTTCAGTATTTGAGGGAAAACGTCTGCAAGGGTGGCCGGTGACTACCATAAAAGGCGGACAGGTGCTGGTAGATGACGGAAGGCTTACAGGGGTAAAACCAAGCAGCAAGTGCTTGCGAAGGTAAGAATTGCGTGATTATAAATGCACTCAATGTATTTAAGGAGATGATAAAAAATGGAAACGAAGAAAATGGTGATGATACCGGGACCTACGCCGGTAGTAAAAGCTATTCAGGAACAGATGGGAAGGGAAACTCAAGCCTTCGGCGATCCAAGATTTGTCGCCGACTACAGGGAGCTCATAGCTGATTTAGGCCAGCTCTTAAATTGCTCAGGCAAAACTTTCCCTTTAGCAGGCACAGGAACTTTGGCAATGGAAATGGCCATCGCCAATACCACTAAAAGAGGTGACAGCGTGCTCATCGTAAGTCACGGATTTTTCGGAGACAGATTCATCGATATATGCCAAAGAAAAGGCCTTGATGTGGATGTACTGTCTTCAGAGTGGGGGAAGACGGTACCTCTTGCAGACATCGAAGCTAAATTGAAAGAAAAGAAATATGCTGCTATGACCGTTTCCCATGTGGATACAGCAACAGGCGTCAGGGCAGATATAGCGGAAATAGGCGCATTGGTAGAAAAAACATCGCCGGAAACAGTGTACATAGTAGATGGCGTGGCTGCTACAGGAGGCGAATACGCCGATGTGGACGGCATGAAGATAGATATACTTTTTACGGGTTCTCAGAAAGCCTTTGGCGTATGCCCGGGTATGTTCATCCTCTGGGCAGGCAAGAAAGCTCTGGAAAGAAGACAATCTCTCGACACTATTCCTGAATACTATGTAGACTTTGAAAAATGGATACCTATTATGGACGATCCTTCTAAGTATTTTGCCACACCGGCGATAAATCTCGTATGGGCTATGAAAGAAGCTACCAAGATAATTGCTGAAGAAGGATATAAGGCCAGATATGAGCGTCACAAAAAGAACGCTGAGGCCATGCAGAAGGCTTTGGAAAGCTTAGGCTTTGGAATTCTGGCAGAGAAAGAACACAGAGCAGTGACTCTTTCCAACCTCATATATCCTGAAGGCATTGATGACGCTAAATTCAGAAATACGCTGTATGAAGAAGGCATAATAGTCGCAGGAGGCCTGGCTTCTTACGCCGGCAGGATGTTCAGGCTGGGTCACATGGGCAACATCGACATCAACGATGAAGTGGCCGTGCTGGGCGTAATAGAAAGAGCAATGATTCGCTGCGGCGCAAAGGTTCAGCCGGGCTCAGCAGTGGGAATCTATATGTCAGAAATGATGAAATAACCATTCGTACCATGTTACATACTACGCTGGCTTGCTCTACTGATACCAAATCCCGGATTTTTTGATACTTTGTATCTAAAAATCCGGGAAAAGTATGACGCAAGCATACAATTTCGGAAAAAAGTGATGCAAAGTATCACTTTTTTTCGATTAAGTATCATTTGCCTGCTGAGGCAGCCATCATTTTAAATCTTTTTAACATTGAAATCCTTGACTTTTGAACAAGTAAATAGTAATATAGAAAAGTACAATTTTTATATGCAAAAGACGTTGAAGGAACCAGTAGCAGGGTCTAATATCCTTACAGAGAGCTGCCTCATCAGGCTGAGAGGGCAGCGGTGAAACCCTAAGCGAATATCACTCCGGAGTCTGATCACTTAATGAGAGGCCATATCCTGCTTCGGCAAGGCGTTGGCAACTAGGGTGGTACCGCGGTTATGAAATAATCGTCCCTAATCGATGCGCGAGGCAATCAGCGCGCAGCCCGATTAGGGACTTTTTTTAAGACCTAACCCGATTTTTAAGACCTAACCCGATTTTTAAGACCTAACCCGATTTTCCCTGGAAAATCGATGGTAGGTCTAACGCCAGGGATTCCCAAGGAGCGTAAGGCATTCTGAAAGCATAGCAAGCGACTGGCAAGAATCCTACGGCGGAGGGAGTGCACAAGCGGCGCAGCAAGAGTGCCGGATTTCAGAGGCACATTAAGAACCATATAAGACAAACTTTAATAAAACCCCTTAAGCAAGGAGAGGAGATAAAAGCAAAATGTTTAAGAAACTTTCAGAAAAACCGGTAGCGGAAGTGCAAAACGAACAAGTGAAAAAGTGGAAAGAGGAAGACCTTCTTAAGCTATGTGTAGATGCAAGAGAAGGACAGACACCTTTTATATTCTATGAAGGACCTCCGACAGCCAACGGCAAACCGGGTATTCACCACGTAATGGCCAGAACGCTCAAAGACTCAGTGTGCCGTTACAAGACAATGCAAGGATATCAAGTCAACAGAAAAGCCGGCTGGGACACTCACGGCCTGCCGGTTGAGATAGAAGTAGAAAAACAGCTTAACATGTCAGGCAAGCAGGACATAGAAAAATACGGCATAAAAGAGTTTAACCAAAAATGCCGTGAATCAGTGTTCACTTACACCGGCATGTGGAGAGAGATGTCGGAGAGGATGGGTTACTTGGTAGACCTGGATCATCCTTACGTGACATTGGAAAACGATTATATAGAGACAGGCTGGTGGATTCTTAAAAAATTCTTTGATGAGGGACTCATCTATGAAGGACATAAAATATTGCCTTACTGTCCTCGCTGCGGAACCGGACTGGCATCCCACGAGGTAGCGCAAGGGTATAAGATGGTCAAAGTAAATACCTTAACCGTAAAGTTTAAGAGAAAAGACGCGGAAAACGAGTATTTCCTGGCATGGACCACCACTCCTTGGACGCTGGCATCCAATGTGGCTCTTACCGTAGGACCTGATATAGACTATATCAAAGCGCGCATGCTGGAGGGCGAAGAAGAAGGAAACGTATTTTACGTGTCAAAAGCTTTAGCAGACAAGGTGCTGGGAGCAGGAAAGTATGAAGTAATAGAAGAAATGAAGGGCCAGGCTCTGGAGTACATTGAGTACGAGCAGCTGATGCCTTTTGTGAAGGCAGATAAAAAAGCGTTCTTTGTAACATGTATGGATTACGTTTCTACAGAAGACGGTACAGGTATCGTTCATACTGCGCCTGCATTCGGTGAAGACGACTATCAGTGCGGCCGCAAGTACGATTTACCGGTGCTTCAGCCTGTAGATGAAAGAGGATGCTATACCGATACGCCATGGAAAGGTCACTTTGTCATGGAAGATGGTTTGGATGTGGAGATCATCAAGTACCTTGCCAAAGACAACAAGATTTTCGCTAAGGAAAAGATGGAGCACAATTATCCTCATTGCTGGAGATGCGGAACTCCGCTTGTATATTACGCAAAACCATCATGGTACATCGCCATGAGCAAGCTTAAAGACCAGTTGGTAGCCAATAACGATACAGTAAATTGGTTCCCGCCTTATGTCGGCGAAAAGAGATTCGGAAACTGGCTGGCAGAAGTAAAAGACTGGGCAATTTCACGTTCCAGATACTGGGGAACACCTATACCTATCTGGAGATGCGAGTGCGGACATCTGGAGTGCGTAGGCTCAAGAAAAGAACTGGTAGAAAAAGCCATGGAGCCTATAGACGAATCCATAGAACTTCACAGACCTTATGTGGATGAAGTGCATATCAAATGTCCTCATTGCGGCAAACCTATGACCAGAATCACGGAAGTAATGGACTGCTGGTTTGACTCGGGAGCCATGCCTTTTGCCCAGTGGCACTATCCGTTTGAGAACAAAGAAGAAGTGGAAACAAAGCTTTTCCCGGCTGACTTTATCTGCGAGGGAATCGACCAGACCAGAGGTTGGTTTTATTCACTGATGGCCATTTCCACATTTATCATGGGGAAATCCCCTTACAAGAACGTTCTTGTCAATGACCTCATCCTCGACAAAGAAGGTAAGAAGATGTCCAAGTCAAGAGGCAATACGGTTTCGCCGTTTGAACTGTTTGACAAATACGGCGCCGACGCTACCAGATGGTATCTGCTCAGCGTTTCACCGGCTTGGACTCCTACGAGATTTGATGAAGACGGCCTCATCGATGTAGTGAGCAAGTTCTTCGGAACTTTGAGGAATGTATATAATTTCTTCATATTATATTCAAATCAAGACGATATAGATGTGAATAAGCTTGATGTGGCATATGACCAGAGACCTGAGCTGGACAGATGGATATTGAGCAAATATAACCAGCTTATCGCCGACGTTACGGAATACATGGATCAGTATGATCACATGAAGACTGTGAGAGCCATAAACGATTTTGTCAACGAAGATTTCTCCAACTGGTATATAAGGAGAGCGAGAAGAAGATTCTATGCCGAACAGATGACCAAAGACAAGGAAAGCGTTTATGCCACTACTTATGAGGTACTGGTCGGAATCACCAAGATGATAGCTCCTATAGCTCCGTTTATTTCCGACGAAATGTACATCAACCTTACTGGAGAAAAAACCGTTCACACGGCTTATTTCCCTAAGGCGGATATGAGCCTTGTAGATAAAGGCGTCGAAGAGAGAATGGATTTGGTAAGGACTCTCGTAACGCTGGGAAGAGGAACAAGGGAAAAGGAAAAAATCAAGGTAAGGCAGCCTCTCAGCGAGGTTCTCGTAGACGGAAAATACGAAGCTCTTATAGGAGACCTTACTCCGCTCATAATGGAAGAGCTTAACGTGAAGAAAGTAGTCTTTGAAAAGGATCTGGATAAGTACATGGACTTGTCATTAAAACCTAATTTCAAAGCTGCAGGACCTGTACTAGGCTCTAAGATTAAGGAATTCGGCGCTGCCGTAGCTAAAGCTGACGCTGCAGAACTTATTGCGGCTATAGAGAAAGACGGTAAGATTACCCTTTCCCTCGGCGGCGAAGACGTACCAATCACAAAGGATTTCTTAGACATAAGGATCAGCGCAAAAGAAGGCTTTGCCGTAGGTATGGAAAACAATGTGTTCACGATTTTGGATACAGCTTTAAACGATGACCTGATAGATGAGGGCTTGGCCAGAGAGATGGTTTCCAAGATTCAGCAGCTGCGCAAGCAGAAAGATTTCGAAATGATGGACAACATTTCCATTGTAGTAGAAGCGGATGAAGCTGTTAAAAAGGCAGTGGAAGCTCATAGAGAATATATAATGAAGGAAACATTAGCCCTTTCTCTTGACTTCGGAGATGCTGACGATAAATACGATCTCAACGGGCATAAGACCGGCATCCATGTAGAAAGAAAATAAGCGGACAACAACCGATTTTAATCGAAATGCAAATTAATGAAGAGGCGGAAGATTTTCCATGAAAGTCCATGGAAATTTTCCGTTTTTTCATTTTGCGAAAGATATTTGGCAATAATTACGACTTTCTTAATAAAAGATTAAAAACCGATATTTAAGTTGACGTGTGCTTGTATATTGCAGTACACTCTTTTTATGAAAATTTAAATCAAGAGGGGAACGACATGCTGAGATTAAAAAACGTATCGAAGTTTTATTACAGCAAGGGTGTAATAGCCAGCGGATTTTCTAAAGTCAATCTTGAACTTTCCATGGGAGAGTTTGTGGTTATAACGGGAGAATCGGGAAGCGGCAAATCAACCTTGCTGAATGTGCTTTCGGGACTGGATACTTATGAAGAAGGCGAGATGTATATAAACGGTCAGGAGACCAGTCATTACAACGAGTCTGACTTTGAAGAGTACCGCCGCCGATATGTGGGAAACATTTTTCAGAATTTCAATTTAGTCAACAGCTACACAGTTTATCAGAACGTGGAACTGGCTCTTGTTCTCAACGGAGAAAAGAAAAAGGACGTGAGGAAGAATGTCCTAGATATAATTTCAAAAGTAGGACTTTCTGACTTTGTGAACACCAAATGCTCGAAGCTTTCGGGAGGACAGAAACAGCGAGTGGCTATAGCCAGGGCTTTGGCAAAAGAGACGCCTATAATCGTGGCCGACGAGCCTACCGGAAATCTGGACAGCAAATCAGCTGAGGAGGTTATAAGACTTCTCAGCGAGATTTCAAAAGATAAGCTTGTGATAATCGTGACTCATAACCTGGAGCAAGTGGAACAGTATGCTACCAGACTGATTAAGATGCACGATGGAAAGATATTGGAGGACAAAACTCTTAAAGCGCCTGAAACAAAAGACCAAGATGTGAGCAGAGACTTTAAAGACATTACTGTTTCCAACAGGTTTAGGCTGGGGGCGAGAAACGCTTTTAACATACCTGCTAAGTTCGTATTGATATTTGCTGTGTTTCTTTTCATTTCTTTTGCCGTGGCAGGAACATATTCCTCCTTTGAAAAGATGGCATATGAAGAAAGCACTTACGGGTACAGCGAATTTTTCAACGACACATCTGATAACCGCATAGTCATAAATAAGCCTGATAAGGCTGCTATAACAGAGGATGAATTTAAAGCAATTGAAGCTCTTGACAACGTAGACAAAGTTGTTAAAGACGATACCTTGGTGGATTATACCATGTCCATTGCAGATATGGATTACTGGTATTATTTTTACGGAAACTTTGCCGATATAAAGGAGTTTGACGGCCAGCTTACAGCAGGACGCATGCCGGAAAATCCGGGAGAAATCGTTCTTGAAGGTTCAGAAGGCGATTATTATCTGGCCAACAATCTGGAAGACGTTCTGAACACTGAATTTTACATGGAAGAATACGATGTAAACGGTGAGCGAGAGGTAGAAAAACCGCTGAAAATCGTAGGCGTAGTTACCAAGCCTGCAGAAGATTACAGCGGCAGCGACAAATTCTATGTAGGAGAAGATATACTGGAAAAGCTCAGATTGGATACAGCTATGCAGAGCAACAACATTAAGACTCTGTTTGAGGGACAGTATTATCAGTCTTATTCTGAAGACCCTAATTTCCGTATAACTCCCAATGAAAACGTTCCGAAAGGAGAGGCTTACGTAAGCAGCAGTCTCAACGATTATACTCAGGACGGTCGCGCTATAGGAAAAGAGATGACCATCAGTGCAGACAGCATATATAATCAAGATTCAATGACAGTAACCGTAAGCCAAACATATAACAAGACCAATCTTGAAAGTTTGACCGGCATAGAATATAAAGACACCGGCGACGGAGCAATATACGTCAATGAAGAGGATTATAACAATCTGATAAATAAAGGGATTTTCCAAAGCTCCGTATATGTGGAAGATGTTAAAAAGCTGGATGAAACATTGGATAGTTTAAATGCCTTTGGCTTTAATGCGCTTCCGATGAGAGATGCCCTTATGCAGGACGGCGGAGAACTGCTGCAGGTAATAAATCTTATGAAGACCTTCATGCTGGCCCTCTTGATAATAGCTCTGTTCTTTATTTCATATTTCATCATCAGGATAGTGCTGAAATCAAGGAACGCATATTATACCACCCTGAGGACGCTGGGGGCTTCCAGGAAAATATCCAAACAGCTTTTGGATATAGAATTGTTCTTAACAGCCACCATAGCTTATGCGGCCTTTATGGCGGTGATGGCTCTCGTATATACAGGTGTGATAACTCAAGTTATGATAGTTGATTTGGCAGGGTACCTTACTGTAGGAAACTATATTTTGATGTATCTGATAATCATAGCTATGTCTTATTTGATTTCCCATAGGTTCTCAAGGAAATTGTTTAAGGATTCCGTGATGAACACATACAGAGAGGAGGCGTAGCAGATGATTAGACTTATAGGGGTAAATAAATATTTTAATAAAGGTAAGAAAAATCAGATACATGTAATCAATGACACGACTTTGGAGCTGGAAAACAAGGGGCTGGTAGCTCTCCTAGGACCTTCCGGCTCAGGAAAGACCACGCTGCTTAACGCCATAGGGGGCTTGGATAAAGTAAATAAAGGCGACATATTCGTAGACGACAAAAAGATAACCGGAAAGAGTGCGTCTAAGGTAGATGAAATAAGGAATCTCAACATCGGATATATATTCCAGGATTATAAGCTGGTAGATAGCATGACGGTGTATGAGAATGTGGCCATGGTTTTGAGGATGATAGGCATTAAAGATGAAAGCGAGATAAAGAAGAGATGCGATTATATACTTGAAACTCTGGGCATTTACCGCTACAGAAACAGAATAGCCGATATGCTCTCAGGCGGTGAGCGGCAGAGAGTGGGCATAGCAAGAGCTATAGCGAAAAATCCGAAGATTATCATCGCTGATGAGCCTACAGGAAATCTGGACAGCGCCAACACTATAGAAATAATGAACATCATAAAAGCCATTTCCAGAGACCGCTTGGTAGTTTTGGTAACTCACGAAGTGGAATTGGCAAGATTCTATGCTTCCAGAATTATAGAACTGAAGGACGGAAAGATAACGGCTGATTATGAAAATAAGACAGCAGACAATCTGGACTACAGGCTGGATAATAAATTCTATCTGAAAGACTTTGAAAAGCACGAACAGACCCAATGCAAATCAGTCAACCTCGATTTCTACGGCGGAGCGGATGACGAAATCGATTTGGATATAGTTGTGAAAAACGGCAACATATACATCAAATCAGCAGTAGACCGCAGGATAGAAATCGTAGATTCCAATTCGGCGATAGAATTTGTAGATGATCATTACAAAGAGATAGATAAGAGCCTATATGAAGAATATAATTTTGATTTTGATAAAATCGTAGACCATGATATCAGAGAAAAATACAGCTCTATAATAGGTTTCTTCCCATCTCTCGGACGGGGATTTAAGAAGATAGCAGCTTATCCGCTGATGAAAAAACTGCTGCTTATAGGTTTTATGCTAGCCGGAATATTCATAACTTATTCTTTAAGCAGCATATACGCCAGCCTTGACGTGCAGGAAAAAGACTTTATTCAAAGCAATAAAGAATATCTGAAGGTAGAAATTCCTAAGGTCGACGCAGAGGATTATGACAGATATGAGCAGCTGGATTCAGTCAAATATCTTTTTCCGAATTCGTCCAATATAAACATGAATTTCCCGCTTGACTTTTATTACCAGTCCAGCGGCAATTACAGTCCGGTTTCAGGAGATCTGACGGATATAAACACCATAAGCGATTCAGATTTGATATACGGACGCATGCCTGAAAACAGCCGGGAGATTGTGGTGGATAAGCTGGCTATAGATAGGATGTTTGACCAGGGCAGAGCTTCTCAGGTGGGCATTACCCAAATAGAACAGATGCTGGGACAAAAGCTTACTCTTGATTCTATGGAGGACTTTGTAATCGTTGGAATAACCGACAAGGTACAGCCTCTCATATACGTACAGCCGTCGTTGTTCATAGATATGATATATGCCAGCGCTGCCGGCGGGGAAGACCAAATGTACCAAGATATGGCGACAGAAGAGCCTGAACAAAAGAACGTGTACAACTATCAGACTTATTCAGGAGATTATACTTTGACGAGAGGAAGACTGCCGGAAAACGATTACGAGACTATAGTGCCTCAGTATAGGTCCCAGGAGATGCCTCTTAATAAAGAAATAGACGTAAAGGTAAACGGCAAAAAACTCACTGTAGTAGGATACTATGAGAGCACAGAGAATGTAGAAGCTTTCCTTGTAAATCAAAATACCATCAAGTATGCTATCCTTGAAACAGCAGGAGGGTTTACCATAGCCCCTGCCGACCAAGACGCCGCTATGGCAGAAATGCACTCCATGGGATTGGATGTACAGTCTGCATATGAAAGCGAGAAACAGACTTACATCGAGGACAGAAGCGATTCAACCAGAAGCACCATAATCGTCGGCCTTGTAATGCTGGCCATTTCTCTGATAGAAATATTGCTGATGACTCGCTCATCCTTCCTTTCAAGGATAAAGGAAGTAGGCATATACAGGGCTATAGGAGTCAAGAAGACAGACATATATAAGATGTTCTTAGGAGAAATTTTCGCCATAACTACTGTAAGCAGTTTGGTAGGTATAGGAATAATGTCGTACATTCTTTACCATATATGCCAGATAGAATTTTTGACTTCTATGTTTGCGCTGAACCCGGTAGTTGTAGGAGGAGCCATATTGATAGTATATGTGTTTAACTCCATAGTAGGCCTTATACCTGTATTCAACACCATGAGAAAAACGCCTGCGGCTATATTGGCAAGGCATGATGTGGATTAAGCTTTAGAAATGGACAGAATGAATTATGAAGAATTTAAAAGATTTACAACTTGATGAACTGGAACAGCTGATGGTTTCGTTGGGAGAAGCAAAATTCAGGGCCAAACAGATTTTCGGCTGGCTCTATAGCGGCTCTGAAACTTTTGAAGATATGTCCAACATCCCGGCCGCGCTGAAACGAAAGCTGCAGGATGCAGGCTGGGGAACGGGAAGCTTTAAGGCTGAAAAAATACAAGTATCAAAGTTTGACGGCACCCGCAAGTATCTTTTCAGGCTGGAGGATGGCAACGCCATAGAAAGCGTATTTATGAAATACAAATATGGAAACACAGTGTGTGTTTCGTCTCAAGCAGGATGTCGGATGGGATGTCGTTTTTGCGCTTCTACCATAGGCGGGCTGAGCCGTAATTTGACTCCGGGAGAGATTTCAGAGCAGATACTGGCAGCAGAGCGGGACGCAGGTAAGCCTGTGAATCATGTGGTAGTTATGGGAACGGGGGAACCCTTTGATAATTATGATAACCTTTCAAAATTTATAAGGATAATCAATGATAAGAGCGGACGGAATATGGGAATGAGAAACATTACAGTGTCCACTTGCGGATTAGTTCCTATGATAGATAAGTTCGGAAAGGACTTTCCTCAGGTAAATCTGGCAATTTCTCTTCATGCTCCCAACGATCAGATACGCAGCAAGATGATGCCCATAAATAATAAATATCATATTGGAGAGCTTATAGCTGCATGCAGGAAGTATGCACAGCTTACATCAAGAAGAGTAACTTTTGAATATACTTTAGTAAAGGGCGTCAATGATTCTGTTGCTCACGCTCTTGAACTGGCAGAACTTTTGAGAGGAATGCTTTGTCACGTGAATCTCATCCCGTTGAATAAGGTTGAAGAGACCGGGCTTGATACGACTTCCAGAGAAGCTGCTGAAAAGTTCTTGGAGGTACTTACCGGCAAGGGTATACCGGCAACCATAAGACGTGAAATGGGAGGAGATATTGATGGCGCTTGCGGACAGCTAAGACTGGGAGGAAAAAAATAAATTCCCATTGAAAAGCGCAAGTGGTTATTGTATAATAACTAAAACAGAATATTGAATACAATATGAGCAAAATTTATTTAGGAGGCGATAACCATGGTTAAATTATTAGTGGGACACAAAGGCAGCGGCAAGACCAAGCAGATGATCGATTTGGCCAATGAATCAGTAGAAAACAGCAAAGGAAGCATTATATTTATAAATAAAAATCACAGATTGATGTATGATTTAAAATATAGAATAAGAGTTATTTGTATGGAAGATTTTGAGCATGTTACCAACAGCGATGAGTATATCGGATTCTTGTACGGTATTATAAGCTCTGATCATGATATCGAGACGATATACATAGACAGCATCTTAAAGCATGCCGACTTTTCTCTCGGAGATCTGCCGGAATTTGTTGATAGACTTAAGAGCATATCAAAAGATTACGGTATGGATTTTGTCGTAAGTCTCAGCGCCGAAAAGGAAGAGATGATAGGCGTTAACTTTGATGATTGTGAGATCCTGAACTGATAGATACTCATATTATTAAACCGATAAATTTGCTTTGAAAATATAAAAACATCAAGGCGGTGATTCTCACCGCCTTGCGATTTTGCAGATAAACCCGGAAAATAGACGTTATTCTGGGTTTTTAAGTATTAAAATGAATGATATAAAAAGTATAGAAGAAAAATTAAAAACGAGAAAACCAGGTCATGTGGGTAAACATAACTTTTTCAGCGTAATGATACCGATTTGCATGGCAGAGGATGGACAAAGGCTTCTGTTCGAAGTAAGAGCCAGCAGCCTAAAAAGTCAGCCAGGAGATATCTGTTTTCCCGGAGGAAAAATTGAAAAGGATGAAACTCCTCTCCAGTGCGCTTTAAGAGAATTTGAAGAAGAAACGGGCATACCGGAAAGGGAAGCTGCCGTGCTTGGACAGTTCGATACATTGCACGGGTTTGCTGACTATACCTTATATACTTTTGTCGCTGTGATCGATATGAAGTCTCTGGAAAAAGGAAAAGTTAATCCGGCGGAAGTTAAAGAACTTTTTACTGTTCCTGTGGAGTTTTTCTTGAAAAACCCACCTAAAGTCTATGAAGCTGATATAATTTCAGATGTTGAGAATTTCCCGTATGAAGAAACAGGAATCTCTCCGGATTACAACTGGAGAAAAGGCAAGAACATTTTGCCGGTATACCATTGGGAAGATAAAATAATATGGGGAATGACTGCAAGAATAGTGGATTGGTTTATAAAGGAATTGTATTAAAAAATTAAATAATATTAACGTGGCAGTACTGACTGCCATTTTTTGTGGGGTTCACAAAAAGCGATTCATCTAATATAGTTCTTGCTGTAAACAAAAGCTTCTGCGAAAAGCAGAAAAATTGAAAGGAGTATTTAGATGAAAAGAAAACTTATGATTACAATTATGGTATTAGCCGTGATGGTGAGCTCTACCGGAGTTTCTCTTGCAGAGACCAAAGGGACGGTTTCCTTGAAATCTTGTTTTACAGGCATATACAAAATGTTTAGTTTTATTATCAATGGAAGCGAGCCTGCCGGATCAAGATGACAGCATAACAGGGGAAGACAGCAAACCGGAGGATAACGATCAAAACACAGGAAACAAACCTGGGGGAGACACATCCGGCGATGCCGGAAACGGAACAATAGAAGAAGATAAAGACGAAAATTCAGACAATGATCAGATACAAGGCGGCAACGAAAGCTATCAGCAGGCAAATCAGATTTTAAATCTTGTAAATGCAGAGAGAAGAAAAGCAGGACTTTCAGAACTGACGCTTAACACAAAGCTCAACAGCGTAGCTCAGCTTAAAGCAGAAGATATGGCAAAGAACAGATATTTTTCTCATAATTCACCTACTTACGGTTCAGCCTTCGACATGATGAATAATTACGGAATAAGTTACAGAGCTGCTGGAGAGAATATTGCCAAAGGACAGAAAAGTGCACAGTCAGTAATGAACGGGTGGATGAATTCATCCGGACACAGAGCAAATATACTCAAATCCAATTACACTCAGCTTGGCGTAGGTTATGCTCTTGACTCCAATGGAAATACCTACTGGGTACAGATGTTCATTGGATAAAGCTTGACGAATATTACAAATTCTTTTAACAGTATTTTGACAAAAAATCCATAAGAATGCAAAAAATACTTTCCCTTTTGTGAGGTTTATTATATAATTAAATTAAAATTATTGCTGAAATACTTAGGAGGGAAAAAATGAAAAAGTTTCTTTCATTATTGCTCATCGTAGTATTGGTATTCGCATTTGCTGCTTGCGGCAATAACGATAGCAATCAAGGAGAAAGCGGTGGCGATGCCGATAAACCTACGCCAGGAGCAGAATACGATGCGATTCCTGATACCATGGAATCTGAAGACGGAACTTACGAGCTGGCGTTCGTAACAGACGTTGGTCAGCTGAAGGACGGTTCCTTCAATCAGTTCACATGGAACGGAGTTAAAGCTTATGCTTCAGAAAATGGTCTGTCATATAAGTATTATCAGCCTGCCAATGGTGATCAGGCTACCGATACTGACAGATATGACGCGATGAAGTCAGCTGCTGATGCAGGCGCCAGAATTATCGTAGCAGCAGGTTTCCTGCAGCAAAAGGCTTTGGAACAGGCAGCGGCAGATTTTCCTGACGTTCACTTTATCTTCGTAGACGGAAGCGTTGAAGGAATCGACAACATCGCATCCATAAGCTACAGAGAAGAGCAGGCCGGATATCTGGCAGGTTATGCTGCAGCTATGGAAGGTTATACTAAGATAGGATTCTCCGGCGGTGGCGGCGGAAGCAACCCTGCATGTATCAAATACGGATACGGATTTGTTCAGGGTGTTGAAGCAGGCGCAGCTGAAAAGGGTTCCGACGTAGAGATGAGATACAGCTGGGAATATGGTTCACAGTTCTCCGCTTCTCAGGATCTGCAGGCAATGCTCAGCGGATGGTTTGAATCCGGCACAGAAGTAATATTCATGTGCGGAGGAAGCATGTTCCAGTCAGGTACTGCAGCAGCAGGCGCTAACGATGGAGACATCATCGGTGTTGACGTTGACCAGTCAGGTCAGTCCGATACAGTTGTAACTTCAGCTATGAAGGATTTGGCAGGTTCAACTATGGATGTAATTGCTGCTGACTATGCTGATAAGTGGGCGGACTTCGGTGGTAAGGTTACTGTATTTGGCGCAGAGCACGATGCAGTAGGTCTGCCTACAGATACTTGGTCACTGGAAAACTGGTCAGTTGACGATTACAACGCTCTCTTTGAAAAGGTTAAGAGCGGTGAAATCGAAATCTCCAACGAAGAAGTTGCAGATCCAAGCACCATTGAATGGGAACACGTTACATTCGTTAGCTAATAAATTTTGACGAATGAATTAAACAAATTATTAAACTTGCATAAAAAGGGGGGATTTTATGTTCCCCCTTTTTGCAGGTTATGGAATGTTTGCAAAGGATAAGACGATGTCAGAATACGTAATTGAAATGAACCACATACGGAAAGAATTCCCGGGAATTGTGGCCAACGACGATATAACGCTGCAGCTTAAAAAAGGCGAAATTCATGCGCTTTTGGGAGAAAACGGCGCCGGCAAGTCTACCCTCATGAGTGTTTTATTCGGTCTTTATCAGCCTGAAGCGGGTACTATCTTAAAGGACGGCAAGGAAGTAAAAATCAACAATCCTAACGATGCTACAGCGCTGGGGATAGGGATGGTCCATCAGCATTTTAAGCTGATAGATGTTTTTACTGTGCTCGATAATATAATATTAGGAGCAGAAACTACTAAACTGGGCTTTTTGCAAAAAAAGGAAGCTAAAAAAAGAGTTCTTGAGTTGTCGGAAAAATACGGGCTCAAGGTAAATGTCGATGCAAAGGTAGAGGATATAACAGTAGGCATGCAGCAGCGTGTTGAAATTTTAAAGATGCTCTACCGTGAAAATGAGATACTCATTTTCGACGAACCTACGGCTGTTTTAACGCCGCAGGAAATAGACGAACTTATGGAAACTATGAGAGGATTTGCAAAAGAGGGCAAATCTATCTTGTTTATCACACATAAATTAAATGAAATAATGGCGGTAACAGACAGAGTGACAGTTCTTCACAAAGGAAAATGCGTAGGTACTGTCAATACAAAGGATGTTACCAAGCAGGAGCTGTCCACCATGATGGTAGGAAGACCTGTTCAACTGGAAATTAATAAGGCCAAATCAAATCCGGGCGATGTAGTCCTTTCCGTAGAAAACCTCACGGTTCCTTCCAAAATTCACAAGAGCGACGCTGTTAAGGGAGTATCGTTTAATGTGAGAAAGGGCGAGATTGTTTGTATCGCCGGTATAGACGGTAACGGACAGACGGAGCTGATATATGGACTTACAGGTTTGGAAAAGACAACAAGCGGTACTATCAAATTGTGCGGTACCGATATTTCCCATGCCAGCATCAGAGAACGTGCTCAGGCAGGAATGAGTCACATACCTGAAGACCGGCATAAGCACGGGTTGGTTCTGCCATATACTTTGGAGCAAAATCTCGTTCTTCAAAAATACAGAGAAAAACAATTTCAAAATCACGGATTTATTAAATTCGGAGAGGTAAGAAAATATGCTGAAAAACTCATAGAAGAATACGATATACGTTCAGGTCAGGGACCTATAACGGTGACAAGAAGTATGTCCGGAGGAAATCAGCAGAAAGCTATAATAGCAAGAGAACTGGACAGAGATGAGCCTCTTATAATAGCGGTGCAGCCTACAAGAGGTTTGGATGTGGGCGCCATCGAGCATATTCACGGACAGCTTATTTCAGAAAGGGACAAAGACAAAGCTATATTGCTGGTTTCCCTTGAACTGGATGAGGTTTTGAGTCTTTCAGACAGAATTCTTGTAATGTATGAGGGCGAAATAGTCGGAGAACTTGACCCTGATAAGACAGATGCACAGGAACTGGGACTTTATATGTCAGGCGCCAAACGCCAGGATAAGGAGGTGGAATAGAGAATGTATAAGATAAACCCGGACACCGGAAAACAAAAATTTTATTCCACAGACGCCGCTAAAAGCGTTCTCTCCGCCATAATCTCAATCCTTATCGGTATGGTAGTGGGAATGATAATCATAATTGCTGTCGGCCTTACGAAAGACGGCATAACTTCCAAGGGAATATTTGAAGGTATCAAGCTGGTATTCCTCGGATTGTTCAGCACAGGAAGAGAAGCAGGAGAACTTACTTTTGGATTCAACCCTGTTAACATAGGCAACATGCTTTTCAGAGGAACTCCTCTCATTATGACAGGTTTGTCTGTTGCAGTAGCTTTCAGAACAGGCTTGTTCAATATAGGCGCTCCCGGTCAGTATCTCATGGGAACGACAGCTACGCTTTATATAGCATTGACTATACCTACAGCAACTGTTCCTGCTTGGATAGTGTGGATACTGGCTTTTGCCGGAGGCATGCTTGCAGGAGCAATCTGGGGCTGCATACCTGGAATATTAAAAGCTTACCTCAATATAAACGAAGTAATTACCTGCATAATGACCAACTGGATAGCTGCCAACTTGGTAACATGGTTCTTTGATGTGAGAGACGAACTGAAAAATGCCGAGGAAGGCGGAAAGGTAGGTTATATCAAGCCGACGTCATCCAACGGCGTTGAAACTTTCGATTTTGGATTAGATAAACTTTTTCCTGGTTCACAAGTATCCGGAGGAATAATAATAGCCATTTTGATAGCGATAGTTGTTTATATAGTTATGACAAAGACCACTTTCGGCTATCAGCTTAAGGCTTGCGGAAGCAATCGTCATGCTGCCAGATATGCCGGCATAAATGATAAACTTAGCATTATTGCTTCCATGGCCATCGCAGGAGCCCTTTCAGCTGCAGGAGCATCTTTGTACTACCTGGCAGGCAATACGGAGTTCTTCTGGTCCACTTATCAGATGCTTCCTGACGAGGGCTTTAACGGCATACCGGTTGCGCTCTTGGCTTCCAATAATCCTATAGGCGTTATATTTACGGGATGCTTCATGTCCATGCTCAATATATCCGGTATGGAGCTTAAGACATTAACTGCATATAACGAGTATATCACAGATATTATAATTGCTTCTATCGTTTATCTCAGTGCTTTTGCTATGCTGATAAAGATGTTCCTTAATAAGAGACAGAAAAAAAAGAAGGAAGCTGCTGAAGCACAATCGATAGAGACAACAGAGGCTTCTGACGGGGAAGGAGGGGACAAGTAATGGTATTTTTGATTCAACAGACTATGCTATATGCTGTTCCTCTGATGATAGTTGCTCTTGCCGGAATCTTTGCCGAGCGGAGCGGCGTTATCAACTTGGCTCTTGAAGGTATAATGATTTTCGGAGCTTTTATGGGAGTACTCTTTGTAAGAGTAATGCAGGAAGACCAGGTATTTGTTCAAGAACAGGGGCAGATATTGATGCTGCTGGCGCTGATTGTAGCTTCGGCATGCGGAGCATTGTTCTCCTTGCTGCTATCATTTTCAGCTATCAATTTGAAAGCTGACCAGACCATAGGCGGTACAGCGCTCAACATGCTTGCTCCGGCTGTAGTACTGTTCTTCATAAACCTCATTGCTCAGCAGAACGCTATGGGAATGGCAACAGGAGATGCAGCCAGCTGGTTTATGATAAAACCTAGTACTTTTGGCTTGCCTCGAGATTACGAATTTGGCTTTTTAGGCGATCTGTTCCTCAATAAAGTATATTTAACTACTTATATATGCATAGCGATATTTGTAATATTGTCGATAATACTTTATAAGACCAAGTTCGGTCTCAGGCTCAGATCGTGCGGAGAAAATCCTCAGGCGTCTGATTCACTGGGTATCAATGTATATAAAATGAGATATATAGGCGTCACCATTTCAGGAGCTCTGGCTGGTATGGGTGGATTTACTTATGCATTAACTACTGCTAACTGCGCTTCGACCGGCGAAGTAGCAGGATACGGCTTCCTGGCTTTGGCAGTTATGATATTCGGTAACTGGAAGCCGCTTACAGTAGCCCTGGGTGGTCTACTGTTCGGTCTGTTCAAATGTATAGCGGCGACTTACTCCAGTCTGGATATCAACGGTGACGGGGTATATATGCTGGCAGAGATTGGCATAAGCCCTTACGTATACAGATTGCTTCCGTATTTGATTACCCTGATAGTTCTTGCGTTTACTTCCAAGAATTCCAGGGCGCCGAAAGCGGAAGGAATTCCTTACGATAAGGGACAGAGATAAATTTGAGATCATTGAGAAGGGGTGCGGGTTTTCCGTACCCTTTTTTATGGATAGGAAATATTAAAATATGTTTTTACCTGTAACAAAGAGAGAAGTGGATGAAAGAGGATGGGAGCAAGTAGATTTTGTTCTTGTAACAGGAGATGCTTATGTAGACCATCATTCGTTTGGGACAGCAATCATAGGGCGGGTGCTGGAAAGCTATGGCTATAAGGTAGCTGTGCTGCCCAGACCTGATTATAAATCGGCAGATGATTTTAAGCGGTTTGGAAGACCACGGCTGGGATTTTTGATTAACAGCGGAGTTGTCGACTCCATGGTTAACAATTATTCTGTCTTCAGGAATAAAAGAAAAAGAGATGAATATGCTCCGGACGGTAAAGCAGGAGGAAGACCGGACAGAGCTTTAATCGTATATGCCAACAGAGCAAGAGAAGCTTTCAAAGACGTCCCTATTATAATAGGAGGGATAGAGGCCAGCCTTAGAAGATTTGCTCATTACGATTATTGGAGCGATAAAGTAAGAAGGTCTGTGCTTTTAGATTCCAAAGCGGATCTTCTCATATACGGAATGGGAGAGAAGGCAGTCGTGGAAATTGCTGACGCTCTCAATGCAGGAATAGATGTCAAGGATATTACCTGGATACGCGGTACTTGTTGGAAAGGCCGCAAAGCTCCTGAAGAAGACTGGATAAAATTGCCTGATTTTGAGCAGATTAATAATGATAAGAAAGCTTATGCCAAGAGCTTTGCTGTGCAATATGCCAATAATGACTATATTACTGCAAAGGGACTGGCCGAGAAATACACCGATACGGTTTGGGTGATGCAGAATACTCCCGGCCCGCCATTGACAACTGAAGAACTGGATGACATCTATGCGTTGCCTTTTGAAAATCAGCCTCATCCCATATATAAAGAACAGGGGAAGATACCGGCCTTTGAGGAGGTCAAGTTTAGCATAGTCAGCTCGAGAGGCTGTTTTGGCGGATGCAGCTTCTGCGCCATAACTTATCATCAGGGAAGACAAGTGCGGGGCAGAAGCAGCCGGGCTATATTGAAAGAGGCAGAAGAGCTTACTAAAAGAGAAGACTTTAAGGGTTATATCCATGATATCGGAGGACCTACTGCCAACTTCAGAGGACCGGCGTGCGACAAACAGCTGAAACTTGGCGTATGCAGCAACAAAGACTGCCTTTATCCTAAGGTATGCTCGGCCATAAAGCCGGACCACAGCGAATATTTTGATATTTTGCGTAAGGTAAGGAGCTTGCCCGGTGTAAAAAAGGTATTTATAAGGTCAGGAATAAGATATGATTACCTGCTGGCTGATCCCGAATGTGACCGGTACTTAGAAGAACTGTGCAGGTATCATGTGAGCGGGACTTTGAAAGTCGCGCCGGAACACATATCGCCTGTGGTGCTTGCATGTATGCGCAAGCCTTCTAAAGATGTTTTTTTGGAATTCGTGAAACGATATAAAAAAACCAATGAAAAACTGGGAAAGAAGCAATATCTCATTCCCTATCTTATATCCAGCCATCCGGGAAGCCGGCTGGAGGACGGAGTAGAGCTTGCTTTGTTCCTGAAGGATTATGGTTTTGTGCCTGACCAGGTACAGGATTTTTATCCTACTCCCGGCACATTGGCCACATGTATGTATTATACGGGGATTGACCCTCTTTCCATGAAAAAAGTATATGTGGCTAAGACTATTGAAGAAAAGAAGATGCAAAGAGCATTGCTGCATTTTCATAAGGAAGAAAACAGGGAGACAGTAAAAAAAGCCCTTGCAAAAATTGGAAGAGAAGACTTATTTTATACATTGATTTCACAAAGACATCACAAAAATAAGAGAAGGTAGTATATAATAACGAATGACATAGTAAAAATTACTAGATAGATTATTAAGCTGATAATGAGGAGACGGATATATGAAAAAAGCTCAATCATTTTTAAACGGAGGAGAAACTTTAAAAGAGTTGATGTATAATTCCAAAGAAGCTTTTCCTACCAATGCGGCGTTTAAAGTCAAAGTAAATGGCGAGATTAAAGTTATCACATTTTTACAAATGATCAAACATGTAGAGTCTCTGGGCACTGAGCTTTCTGCAAGAGGTTTTGATGGCAAGAGGATGGGAATAATAGGAGAAAATTCTTATCCATGGTTTAACTGTTTTTTGTCCATCGTATGCGGAGGAAATATTGCGGTACCTTTTGACAAGGGACTTACAGCTGAGGAATTAGCTCAATGTGTAGACAGAAGCGATATAAAAGCTTTGTTTTATGATGAAAAACATCAGGAATTGGTGGACAGGATAAAAGAACAATGTCATAAGGACTTGGAACTTTTCAGGATAACCGGAGAAAACAATGATCTGGACGAAATGAGAACAGCAGGAGACATTAAGTTGACTGCCGGCGACAGAACTTACCTGGACAGGCCGGTCAACAGAAGTGATTTGGCAGTTTTCCTTTTTACGTCCGGAACTACCAGCACCTCCAAAGTAGTAATGCTTAGTCATGATAATATAGCTTCCAATATTAATGATATGCTGCAGATGAAGATTTTTTATCCTACAGATGTCAACATGGCGTTTCTGCCTTTCCATCACAGCTTCGGACTTGTGGGCTGTCTCGTGTTCCTGTCGTCGGGATGTGCCAATGTTTTCTGCGACGGTCTTAAATATGTAGCTAAGAACTTGGAAGAATATGGTGTAACTGTCTTTGTAGGAGTGCCTTTGATAGTTGAAAACTTGTATTATAAGATAATGAAACAGGTAGAAAAGCAAGGCATGATGGGAAAAGTAGAGAAAGGTCTTAAGATGGCAGCGCTTCTGGACAAAGTCGGTATACATGCCAGAAGAAAGATTTTTTCTGCTATTATCGAAAAGCTTGGCGGTCATTTAAGACTGATTATCTGTGGTGCAGCATCTTTGTCAAAAGAAGTAGCGCAGGGACTGAATAACTTTGGCATTGTAACCATCCAGGGGTATGGACTTACTGAAACATCTCCGGTCCTTACAGCAGAAAGACCATGGGCGCTTTGTCCGGGCTCTGTGGGAACTCCTATGAAAAGTGTAAGGATATATATAGACAATCCGGACCAAAATGGTATAGGGGAAATAGTCGCTTGGGGTCCTAATGTAATGCAAGGGTATTTGCATCAACAGGAAGAAACCGACAAGGTGCTGAAGGACGGATGGTTCTTTACAGGAGACTTGGGCAGGCTGGATTCAAAAGGAAACTTGTGGATATGCGGAAGGAAGAAAAATGTCATCGTAATGAAAAACGGCAAAAATATCTTCCCGGAAGAAATAGAAGGATTGATAGAAAGCCTTCCATATGTGGCAGAATGCATGATCTTTACCAGGGAGAAGCATAATGAATTGGTACTTTGGTGTAAGATTGTATATGCTCAGAATTATCTGGAGGAAAACGGAATCAGTCAAGATCAGTTGGCAGAACAGGTTTCAAAAGACCTGAGCGCTATAAACAGAACTATGCCTGTATATAAACATATAAATCATTTCATTTTGAGTGATGTTCCTATGGTCAAGACCACTACACAGAAAATTAAGAGAAACCTTGCTTCTAAAGAAATAAACGATAGTTGGGATGAAATAAAGACATATAATACTGAGCAGTAAAACACATAATATTGCCCTTTAAATATCAAGGAGTGACTAAATTGACTTTAATCAATGAATTTCCTAAAATATTGGAAGCAAGCAAAAAAGTATTCGAAGATACCAAAACGATTGACTTTGATGTTAAGCAAGAAATAAATTGTCAAGAAAATGTTGAACCTAATGTTCTGGCATTGGGCGACAATATCCAGTTTATGAGATATCTTTTGCTTGAAAAAAATTTTGCCGGGAAAATAAAGATGATATATATTGATCCGCCGTTTTTCAGCAAAGCTAATTATGATGCGGTATTGCATCTGACTACGAAAGATGGGAGTAAGCTGCCTGCTGTTAAACATTTCGCTTATGAAGATATATGGCAGAAGGATATGACGGGATATTTGACCATGCTTTGCCAACGATTGCTGCTTATGAAGGAATTACTGGCTGAGGATGGCACTATATGGGTACATCTTGATTGGCATGTCGTCCACTATGTTAAGATATTTCTTGATGAAATCTTTGGGCAAGATAATTTTGTCAATGAAATAATCTGGCATTATAAGTCAGGAGGTTCAGGCAAACGTCACTTTGCAAAAAAGCATGACACAATACTGGTATACAGTAAAAGCAAAAAGTATTATTTTGCACCGCCAAAAGAGAAGTCATATAACAGAGGATTTAAGCCTTACAGGTTTAAAGGCGTTAAAGAATACAGAGATGAAATGGGATGGTATACCATGGTTACCATGAAGGATGTTTGGCAGGTGGATATGGTAGGCAGAACATCTTCTGAAAGAACCGGATATGCTACTCAAAAACCTGAGGCTTTGATCCAACGTGTTGTAGAAAGCGCTACAGAAGAGGGCGATATTTGTGCAGATTTTTTTTGCGGTTCAGGAACACTTGGTGCAGTGTGCGAGAAAAGCGGCAGGCGTTGGATATGCTGCGACCAAAGCAGACTTGCTGTAACAGCTTCAATGAAGAGATTACACTTTTTAGGGGCGTCAGTCAAAGTATTAGAAGAGCACAAAAGAACAGAAGAAATTTCAGAAAACTGCCGTGCTGAGTTTGACGTAACTTGTCAGGATGTTACAGGGTCTGACAAAAGCATTATAAATATAGAGCTTAAGAATTACTTTCTGAAGAAGCTTCCTGAATCATTGGATGAGGTTGGCAAAAATACCATTAGTTCTGTTTTAAAAGAAAATCCTTTAGCTCTCGTGGACTATTGGAGCGTAGATTTTGATTTTGATGGCAAAATATTTAAACCGGATGTCTTCCTGGCCAGAGACAGAGGCAAGATGATACCTGTTAATTGTGAAAAACTTTGTCCTAAAAACAAAATCAGACGCATATGTATAAGGATTGTTGACGTATTGGGAAACGAAACATTTTCTTACATATAATGTTAGCTTTGTACTATCCTTAAGGTTATTTTTATTTGCTGCAAGATATATATTTTGCAGCTTTTTTATTGATTAAAAATATGCAAAAAATGCATAAAACGGGTGTTAAAAAATATACAATGCTTGACCGGGAATGCATTCATAAAGTAAACTATAGGTAAACGATAGGTAAAGATTTAGTAAAATTACCTTCAAAAACATTTCAAAGATAGAAAAGGAAACAAAACAGTATATGGATCTATCACTTTCATATTTTTTTCAGGAGGTAACCTCCGACCCGGTCATGTGCGTGACTGTGCTTCTTACGCTTGGGGTCATCTTTGTAAACGGATGGACCGACGCACCTAATGCTATAGCTACCTGCATAGGAACAAGGAGCATGGGTGTAAGGGCTGCTATACTTACCAGCGCTGTTTTTAATTTTTTAGGTGTTTTTATTATGACCCATATCAACAGCTCGGTTGCTTCTACTATAAGCAATATGGTTGATTTCGGAGATAATACACAAGAAGCGCTTATAGCACTGTGCGCTGCATTGTTTTCTATTGTTGTATACAGTGTAGTCGCAGCAAGATTCGGAATACCCACCAGTGAAAGCCATAGTTTGATAGCAGGCCTTTCAGGCGCCGCTATAGCTATGCATAACGGTTTAGAAGGAATAAACATGCAAGAATGGGTGAAGGTACTTTACGGACTTGTACTCAGCCTTGCTCTTGGTTTTGCCATTGGATGGATATTTTGCAAAATTATTACTATAATTTGTGTTAATGTGGACAGACGAAAAGCTAATAAGTTCTTCCAAGGCGCCCAAATTGTGGGAGCTGCTGCCATGAGTTTTATGCATGGCGCTCAGGACGGACAGAAGTTTATCGGAGTCCTTTTTCTTGGTATGGCCTTTTGCAACGGTCAAAGCAGCGTTTTCGGAATGACTATACCTGTTTGGCTGATGCTGTTGTGCAGCGTGACGATGGGTCTGGGGACCAGTGTGGGAGGAGAAAAAATAATCAAATCTGTAGGAATGGATATGGTTAAATTGGAAAAATATCAGGGTTTTTCAGCTGACCTTTCAGCAGCGACTTGTCTGCTGTTTTCCAGTCTATTTGGAATACCGGTTTCTACAACCCATACAAAAACCAGTGCAATCATGGGAGTAGGCGCAGTAAAGAGACTTTCAGCCATCAATTTCAGCGTTGTTAAAGACATGATGCTTACATGGGTATTTACATTCCCTGGATGCGGTATAATCAGTTACATAATGGCGAAATTTTTCATGGAGATATTTTAGTTTTTAATGGAGGAATAATACAAATGGGATCTAAGCAAAATAACAGCTTTTATTTTAAAAACTTTATAGCATGTGCCGACTATTCTTGTAAGGCGGCTCAACTGCTGGATAAGGCGATGAGGGAATTTGATACAGATCTGATAGTGGACAAGCTGGATGAAATGCACAATGTTGAACATGCCGGAGATGAGAAGAAACATGAACTTTTAAATGTGCTGGCGAAAGCTTTTATAACTCCAATAGAAAGGGAAGATATAATACTTCTCGGTCAAAACATAGATGAAGTTACTGATAAGATAGAAGACGTATTGCTGCGCATGTATTGTAATAATGTAAAAAGCATAAGGCCGGATGCTTTAGAATTGGTAGCAGTAGTTATAAAGTGCTGCAATGAAATGAAAACTATGCTGATGGAATTTCCTAATTTCAAGCATTCAAAAAAGCTTCATGACCACATCGTCAATATAAATACCTTGGAAGAAGACGCCGACCAGCTGTTTATTTCAAGCATGAGAAATTTGCATACAACTTGCAGTGACCCTGTGACTATAATCGTATGGAGAGAGATATATATTTATCTTGAAAAATGTGTTGATGCGTGCGAACATGTTGCAGATACGGTAGAAAGTGTAATGATGAAAAACTCATAATGAGTTATATATTGTAAGGCATTGGAAAAAATAATGTATAGAATGTAAAAGGAGAATTTGTTTATGGATTTTTTTGGCGTTCTGCAGCTCATAGGCGGTCTATGCATGTTCTTATTTGGCATGGATACTATGGGCAGCGGATTAACCAGAGCTTCAGGCAGTAAGCTGGAACAGATTTTGGAAAATCTCACATCCAGCATTCCTAAGGGGGTATTGTTGGGATGTGCGGTTACTGCTGTTATACAAAGTTCATCTGCAACGACTGTAATGCTGGTCGGTTTTGTTAACTCCGGCATCATGCAGCTAAGACAGGCAATCCCTGTAATAATGGGAGCGAATATAGGAACTACTGTTACAGCGTGGTTGTTAAGCTTGACGGGAATAGAAGGAGAAAGCTTTTTTATTCAAATGTTAAAGCCGACTTCTTTTTCTCCGATATTGGGAGCGATAGCCATCGTATTCATAATGTTCTGCAAAAACGAAAAAAAGAAGAACATCGGATACGTATTTATCGGATTTACAGTGCTGATGTACGGCATGGATATGATGAGCTCAGCTGTGGAGCCGCTTAAAGACGTTCCTGAATTCGTGAGCATTCTGACCATGTTCTCTAACCCCGTGCTGGGTGTTGCAGCAGGGACTATATTTACCGCAGCCATTCAGAGCTCATCTGCTTCAGTAGGTATTCTGCAGGCGCTTTGCATGACGGGAACCATAAGCTATGCTACAGTTATTCCTATAATAATGGGGCAGAATATAGGAACTTGCATAACAGCAATAATTTCTGCCATAGGCGCCAATAAAGGCGCCAAGAGAGTTGCCGCTGTACATCTTTCATTTAATATAATCGGAACGGTACTGTTCCTGGTTGCTTTCTATACCATAAACGCTTTTGTAGATTTTGATTTTATGGACAACATAGCGGGCCCTGAAAATGTAGCTATGATTCACAGCTTGTTTAACATTGCGTCTACTTTAGTACTGATGCCGTTCTGCAAGCAGCTGGAAAAATTAGCTGTAATTCTGGTAAAAGATGTCCCTGAGAAGAAAGCGCAGGACGAAACTCTTACCATGCTGGACGAAAGATTTTTGGATACTCCGTCTGTAGCAGTTCTTCAGTGTAAGACAGTGGCTCACAAGATGGCGCAGCTTTCGAAAGACTGTATCAATGCAGCTATGAATCTGTTCGATAAATACGATGATGATAAGTTTGAATATGTAGACAAGCTGGAGCGCAAAATCGACAGATACGAGGACGCTATCGGTTCATATATCGTAAAATTGTCAGGCTTAGACGTTACAGCAGCTGAAAGCAAGGAAATTACCATGATACTTCATAATATAGGAGATCTTGAACGCATTTCAGACCACGCTAAAAATCTCGCGGAATCTGCGCAGGAACTTCATACTAAGAAGTTGAGCTTTTCCGAGGATGCGCAGGCAGAATTGGAAGTATTTATGAAGGCTGTAAAAGAGATAGTAAGCATGTCAGTGGAATCCTTCGAACAAGAAGATGTTGAAAAAGCTGCTCTCGTAGAGCCTCTCGAAGAAGTTATTGATGCTATTCGTTCAGAAGTTAAAAACAGGCATGTCTTAAGACTGCAGAAAGGCAAATGCACCATTGAGCTGGGATTTATCCTTCAAGATGTAGGGACTAACTTGGAGAGGGTAGCAGACCATTGCTCTAATTTGGCTGTATGCACTATAGAAACTCAAAACGATCAGTTTGATATGCATCATTATATTAACAATATCAAAAAGTACGATAAAGATCATTTTGCTGACAGAGTAAGTGAATATGAGAAAAAATATGCGTTGCCTGAGATAGTATAACGGCAGAATGTAAAATTTAATTTGAAATTTGAATATTTCAGTATTTTAAGAGGCATGGCCTAATCGATTAAAATTTATGGTTATGCCTCTTTTTCGTTTAGCTGGACCTGAATATTATCATATCTTCACCTATAACTAAAATAGAGCTCCATGGAAGCTGCAAGTCCGTTTTGAAGCGATTATGTCCCATACCATGAAAGTCAGGAACGACGAGGGCTTTGATAGCGCCTGTAGCTTCATCAAAAATCATTTCTGCATCCCAAAGTTTACCGTGCATACTGCCGCTGGTAATGTCTACTATTTCTTTATCACCGATTTCACTTAAAAGCATAAACATTGTCTCCTTTGATAATAATAGAAATATTAGATTTTATTTGGAGAGGAACAAAAATATGAGTGAAGAAAAAGAAAATAAAGAAGGAAAGGAAGAAAATGTTGCCGGAGCTGCAGAAATTATAAAAGAGCTGGGACTTATAAACAGCGGAAGCAATTTTAAAAGCGACCTGCAATATATTAATATTATCGGCAGCATAGAAGGACATTCAGTGCTGCCACAAGATACAAAGTCAACCAAGTATGAACATTTGATACCTGAGTTGGTATCGGTAGAGGAAAATCCGGATGTAAAAGGCTTGCTGCTAATTTTGAATACCGTAGGCGGAGACGTAGAGGCAGGGCTTGCTCTTTCTGAATTGGTGGCAGGAATCACCAAGCCTACGGTTTCCCTTGTCATAGGCGGAGGGCACAGCATAGGCATACCTTTGGCGGTATCGGCTGATTATTCTTTCGTAGCCAAATCAGCTACTATGACGCTGCATCCTATCAGAACCAGCGGGACCCTTATAACTGCGGAACCGACCTTTGAATATATGAAGAAGACTCAAGAGCGAGTTGTCGATTTTATAGTCGAACATTCCCATGCAAAAAAAGAAGACATAGAAGAGAAGATGAACTGCACCAGCAATATGGCCAACGATGTGGGAACTCTGCTTTTTGGCCCGGAGGCGGTAGAGATGGGATTGATAGATGAAATCGGGTCTTTAAGTGCGTCTTTGAAAAAATTAAGGAGTATGATTGACAAAAATTACCATAAATAGTAATCTGTTGTAGCAAGGGGAAACAGGAAGAGGTGAGGTATGAAAAAGCTAGCCGTAGCTGTTTTAACCAGTGAAGAAAGTTACGGAAAAGCTCTTGCCAGGGGCATAGCAGGAGAAAGCGATAAAATAATAGTGAAGACGGCATGTTTCGGCACCCTTACGTGCCAAGAAAGGCAGCGCTTGACAGAAGAACTTATAAATAACGGATATATTGTCGTAACAGATGAGGACATTTCTCTCAAAATACCGTTATGTGAAAAAATGATTTTATTGAAAGAAAATCAAAATGAAGCCGCAGGTAATCAAATCCCGGTCATTTCGTCCGTAAGCTTTATTTTCGGCAAAATAAAAGAGATATATTTTAAAGAATATCAAAGAGAATTTTGCAGGTTGAACGAGGGAGAAGAAAAAATTATAGGAATGTTTTCAGCAACAGGCGGATGCGGCTGCACAGTAACATCTTTAACATTAGCAAGATGGATATCTATGCTTTCGGAAAAACCTGTTTTATATGTTAATGCTTCACATAGAGATGATTACGGATACTATGTTTTATCGAGTGATAACGTACAGCCTAAAAAACAGATGATGATGCATTTTATCGATAATTTGCCATGGGAATTGGATAAATATTGCTTTCAAGACCAATATGGAGCTTATTGTTTTAAGCCTGAGGAAAAAGAAAACAGTTTGAATAAAACAGAATATTTGGAACTGATTCTTTCTGACGTTACAAAGAAAAAAATCTTTTCTTATATTGTCATAGACGGACTATCGGATAAAAAGGAACATTTATGTGATGTGCGCATAGGTGTTATAGATGCAAAGGACTCCAGAACCGCTTTTTACAACAGGGAAAAGGATAGTATGACTATTTGCAACCGGTGTGATGAAACGAAACCTATTGAAAGCAGAGAAAAATATTATCGTATTCCTTATGACGAAGAGGGTTTTAAGGTGTCAGAAAATCATGTGGAGATACGAATGGATGGACTGTTCTCAGAAAGCATAAGAAAAATTGCTGAAATGATCATTGATGAAATTGTCGTTGATGAAAAAATGATTATTGACGGACGCTAAAATCATCCGTTGGTATACAGGCTGCCAAAAGAGCATTTTTTTGTCGAGCAAAAACAGTTGCAATAATATTGCAGCTGTTTTATTATAATATTGTAATGTAAAATAATTACAAAAAAGGGAAATAATATAAAATGAAAAAGCTTGTTGAAGACATACTTACTGATGTGCGAAACAGGATAGCTTCAGAAGAAACGGTAGATGATATCAAGGCCAAAGAGATAATCCTGCAAGAGATATTTAAAAGACCTGTTCTTGCTCAGGAAGATATGCATACGCTCATATCTAAATATGAAAACATTTTTTATAAGACGCGGAGCCGGCTGGGAATATTGAAACCTCTAGTAGATGATCCGGATATAACAGAGATCATGGTTAACGGTCCTGATATCATTTTTGTTGAAAAGGCAGGAATTCTCAGCAAGATGGATATGGCTTTTGACAGCGTAGGTGAATTGGAAGAAGTAATGCAAAATATAGCAGCTCAAGTTCATCGCGAAATAAACGAGCTTAATCCGATTGTTGACGCGAGGCTGGCTGATGGTTCAAGGGTAAACGGAGTTTACAAAAATGTAGCAGTGAACGGTCCTATCCTTACCATAAGGAAATTTTCAAACAGGTATATGAAGATGGATGAGCTTATAGACAATGGTACTGTAAGCGAGGACGGAGCGTTTCTTTTGAAGGCTCTGACTTATTACGGATATAATGTTTTCGTCAGCGGAGGAACATCCTCCGGGAAGACCACATTGCTTAATGCTTTGAGTGAGTTTATTCCCAAACACGACAGAGTAATAGTCATTGAGGACTCGTCAGAATTGCAGCTTGGATACATAGAAAACCTTGTACGTATGGAATGCAGGCAAGGCAATACTTATGGCAAAGGCAAGATAACTATGTCTCAGCTCATAAGGACAAGCCTGAGGATGAGACCTGACAGAATTATCGTAGGGGAGGTCAGAGGGGAAGAAGTGCTGGATATGCTGCAGGCCATGAATACCGGCCATGCGGGAAGTATGAGCACAGGACACGGAAATTCTATAGAAGGCATGCTTAGACGTCTTGAAGCGATGTATATGATGGCTATGCCTCTGGATTTGGATGCGATAAGAGTTCAGATTGCTGAAGCAATAGACATAATGATTCACGTAGAAAAAATAAGAGGACAAAGAAAAATAACAGAGATTTCTGAGCTGGCTTCTTATGAATCAGGACGGTTTACAATGGTTTCGTTGATGAGGATAGATGATAAAGGCAGGCTGGCATTTACGGGCAATAAGATGATAAAACAGGATAAGTTTAAGAGGGGAGATACAGTATATCTTGAAAGATTACAAAAGCTTGGAATTATCTGCTGAAAGAAAAATCTTTTTCTATCTGTGTGTGATGGCGGCATCATTGTTTGTGGGGTGGCTCTTTTACGATAATTTATTTTCAAGCATACCCATTGCGGCTTTGCTGGCACAGCTTAAAACAAAATATGCAAAGATGATACGCCGCAAAGAAAAGAGCAAATTGACACTGCAATTTAAAGATATTATGTATTCGATTACAGCATTTATTGCGTCAGGTAGAAGTCTCAGTCAAAGTTTGGAAGAGTCGATAGAATTTTGGAGGGGTACTTATGATGAAAAAGATTATATGATACTCGAATTAAAAAATATGACGAAAAGAATGCGAGAAGGCGGTGAAAGAGATGTGGATCTTTTGAGGGAACTGGCGGAGCGGAGCGATATAGAGGATATCAGAGACTTTGTTATGGTATGCGATACATGCAAAAAAACAGGAGGAGATTTTCCTAAAGCCGTATCGAGATGTGCAGATATCATAGGAGATAAGATGTCGATGGAAAGGGAACTCAGCGTAATGGCAGCTCAAAAAAGATTTGAAGGCAGGATAATTGGAATGGCTCCTTTCTTTATTATTTTTTTCATAAAGCTTATGTCTCCGGAATATTTACATCCTTTAAATTACACGCCTGAAGGAAGGATGATTGCTACAATGGCGCTGTTGATGATAGGAACAGGTTTTTTACTTATGGAAAGGATGAATGAGATTGAATTCTAAAGAAAAGAAGAATTTAGAAATGAGACGTGAAGATATAATCATGTCTGTTCCGACGTTTATAAATCAGTTGTTATTGCTTTTAAGCAGCGGAATGGTGCTGCAAGAGGCGCTCAAAATGATAGCGGTTAAATATGGAGAAGAAGATAAGAGAAAAAATTATTTTGCGTATTCCGTATATGAAATTTATAGGCGTACAGAAGAAAATGGGGAAGATTTTTTAAAAGTTTTTTGTAATTTTGGAAAAGAATCACAAGTAAAGGAACTTTCAAGACTGGCAAGAATATTGCAGGATAGCCGTGAAAGGGGAACTCAATTATGGGATAAGCTGGCAAAAGAAGGGGAAAACCTGTGGGCTGAAAGACGAAGAAGAGCAACAGAGAAGATAAGATTAGTTGATAGCAAGATGAGTTTTCCACTGGGGCTGATGATGCTGGCTTTAATAATAATTACGGCAGCACCTGCCATGTTGCAGATGTATATAAATTAAAAGGAGGGGATGGATATGAGAAAACAAGTAGTAAAATTCTTGTTCAACAAGCAAGGTATGGAAATGGTACAGGTGGCTATATTGGTGGCCATTGCCATTACTTTAGGCCTTATTTTCAAGTCGGAAATCACTGATTTTGTCAACGATACTTTCGGCTCTCTCAATAAAAGTAAATTTTAGAGGCGATTTAATGTTCAAGAATAAGAAAGGAAGCATTTATGTGGAAGCTTCTCTGGTAATGCCGGCGGCGTGTCTGATATGTATAGCTTTAATCTATATAACGATGTTTTTCTATACTGAAATAAGACGGCAAGTGGATAGTCATGCAGTGGAATTGGAAAAATGGTCGGAGAAAAAAAGTTCATCATATGTGAGATCAGTCGATAAAATGGAGGATGAGTTTTATCGTTATAATGAGAAAAAAGTTTTTGAATAAGAAAGGCTCTTTTACTGTATTCGCTTTAATGCTTTTTATGTCTGTACTTATCGCTGTAATAGCGGCAATAAATGCTGCATGCAATGTGGCTTTGCAGGGCACAGTTAATAGTCTGGGCAAACTGTGGAGTGAAAGCATACTTGGAGAATACGATTTATTTCTGAAGGACAGATACGGTATATTTGGCTTTTACGGATATGATCATTTAATTGAAGAAAAATTGAGATTCTATTCTAATTATTCTTTTTATGATAAAAAGCATATAAAAGTAAAAGAAATAAAAGCGGATGTTGACTCGTATTTATTGATCAATATGCCAATGTTAAAAAAGCAGATAGAAGAAGCTGTTATTTATATGGCAAAACCTAAAGAGTATAAAATAATGACTGAAAATACAGAAGTTGATGGAACAAGGACAGAAAACAGATATATAAAAAGCTTGTGGGTAGAAAGAGGTTTACCTTCTTATGGTAAAACAGAAAAGATTTATTTGATAGAACTAATCGAAGCGATTAAAGACGGCATCAATTTTGATAGTATCACAGGCGACATGGTTTTGGATAAGTATATTTTTACTTTTTTTAAAAACAAGATGAATCAAAAGCAATTAGGTGATACTTATTTCAACTTAGAAACTGAATATATTATAAGCGGCCAACTAAGTGATTCAGAGTCGGAAAAGGATGTGAAAGGCAAAATAAAGACAATGCGCAACATGTTGAATCTCTTTTACCTTTACGGATGTACGGAGAAGCGGCAGGCTGTTTTGGCTATGGCGCAGGCCATAACTCCGGGGCCGGCTGCAGTGCTTACACAGGCTGTAATGATGGAAACGTGGGCATATATGGAGGCAGAGAACGATATAAATATATTATATAGCGGAAAGACAGTCCCACTTCTAAAAAAAGACTGCAATTGGGCTCTGTCTCTTGAAAATGTTTTCGGTACATCAGATTCGACGGAAGAACAAGGGAATAAAGAAATAGGTGGAGGCATTGAAAAGAAAAATGACTCGTATATTTTGCCGCAGGTAGTAGAAGGTGATGAATATGAAAACTATCTTAGGATATTGTTGATTGGACTGACAGAAGAAACAAAGCTGCTGAGAATTGCTGATCTGATTCAGATTAATGGAAAGTATCTTTACTGTGACTCTTTTTTAATCAAAGACTACTGCCTGGGATTGGAATACAATATGAAGGTTAACGATTATGAAGGTACATTTAAAGAAACTTATTGAGAAGACCGGGAAAAAAGGCAGTTATGTGACTGAAGCGGCGATTGTCATGCCTGTATTGATTTTATCTGTTTGCGCCATGGTATTGATCATAAAAATTGCAGCTGTGTGTGAAGGAATATGGTTTGCAGAAGTTGAGGAAATGAGAAATGCGGGTCTTGATACCTATAAAAAAATAACAAATGTTTCCCTTTGCAAGAAAATAGAAGAAAAGGTATTGAGCTCTGAAAAATCATTGACGGATTTTAAAGTTGAAGAATGTAAATCTCTCCATGAAAGAAATGGTATAAAGGATTTAATTTCAATTAATAGCAAAGCAGATTTTAATGTTGTCAATCCTATAGGCATAGACGGAAAGATAACTCTTAACACAAAGATTATTTCCAGAGCATTCACCGGAACCCTTAGAGACTCATCTCCGCTGCCGGAAGCTGACTTTAAAGAAAGAGGAGAAGCGGAAGAAGTATGGGTTTTTCCAAGATATGGCATAAGATTTCATGTTAAGGAGTGTCGCTATATGAAAATTTATGATAAGAAAGGAAGTTGTAAGTTAGTGATGGACAAGAAGGAAGCCGAGATGAAGGGATTTACACCTTGCTTGGTATGTGGAGGTGCTGCAAATGCTTGATAAACAAGTTATACGCTTTGAAAGCGGAAAAATTCCTTATAAACGAAAGTTGGATTATTTGGTATGCGGAGGATGCAAGGGAATATTTCCTGTAAGCATTGTAGAAGATGAAGATGGAATAAAAGGTTTTTATAAAACTTTTGGGTACAAGAAAATTTCGTGCCTTGGAGAAGTCGGAGCTGCAGGAATTTTAAAGCTGCTTGAAAAGACTATGGACGCAGTGGAAGAATGTGGGCAATATCTCATATTTCCTGAAGAATTTGTTATAAACACTGAAACGGCTTATGTTGACAGCAGATTTGAAAAAGTAAGATTTACATATATGCCAAGCATAAGGCAAGACAGCCTGGAAACAAAAATGCTTGATTATATTGAAGAATTAAAAAGCATAACCACAGAAAACGGCAGGCTGTATTTAAATATGGCGGCAGAACTATTCTCCACTGAAGATATCAGCAACAAGAAGATAAAAGCGGTGCTTTTAAAGCTTAGACAGGAAATAAACCTTTGCAATATAATGTAATATAATCTGGATCTGAAACCTCGTCTTTCGATAAAAGAAAGGCGAGGTTTTGTCATATCATCAAGTCATATTTTTCGTTTAGAATAATAAAATGTATTAAATAGGAGGAATATGTCATGCCGGTAAAGATGAGAAGACGCAGAGTAAAAAAAAGAAAACGCCCTGGTGAAATTTCTAAGGTGAAATTTATCGTATTTATTGCTATAATGATATTAGCCGTTTTTTTGGGATATCTTACAGCGAGATTTGTAATCGGTCCTTTACTTGGGTATGATGCTGATGAAAGTCCGATAAAGATTACAGGACAGGAAGGCAGCAGCGACGATGAAGAAAGCAAAGAAACCGGTTCTGAAAGTGATTCCGACGAAAATCAGACAGAAGAAGCAGAAGAGGGGTATGCTCTGCAATTCGGAGTCTTTTCAACTAAAGAAGCTGCGCAGCAGCTTGCAGACAGTTTGGCGGCAAAGGGCATTGAGGCTAAAGTGATAGAAGATGGAGAGATGTTCAAAGTCATAAGTCCTGTGCTGAAAACTAAAGATGAAGCTATACAAAAACTCGATGATATAAAGGATAAAGAAGTGGAGGATGTGTTTATAGCGTCCTTCTAAAAGGAGAAAAAGATGATTCCTCTTTCTACAAGGATGAGACCGCAAACTATTGAAGAATTTCAGGGACAAGAACATTTCTTGTACCCTGGTTCTTTGTTTTATAATTCTATAAAAAATAAGACTTTTGATTCAGCCATATTTTTCGGCCCTCCCGGATGCGGCAAGACCACTTTAGCGAGAATAATCGCAAGAGAAATGGATGGAAATTTTTGTGAAATAAATGCGTCGGTTGCCGGGACAAAGGAACTTAAAGAGCTTATTCAAAGAGCAAAAGACAGCTTTTACGGCTTTGAAAAGAAAGCGACTTATGTATACATAGATGAGTTCCATAGATGGAATAAACTTCAGCAGGATTCTTTACTTAAGGCTTTGGAAGAGGGCGTGATAAAATTTATCGGAAGCACCACTGAAAATCCGTATTTTGCTGTTAACAACGCTATTATAAGCAGAGTAAGAAATATTTATGAGTTTAAAAGACTGAGCATAGATAACCTTATTAAAATAATAGAAAACGCTATAAATGACAGAGACAGGGGCGTAGGCGCTCTTAATATAAAGTGGGATCAAGAGGCTATAGCTATGATGGCGGAATTTTCCGGCGGAGATGCCAGGATAGCCCTTGATACTGTTGGATTTATCGCAGATAATCTGCAAGAGGACAAGTTGGTCACTCAGTCGGTGGTTAAAGAAGCCATGCAGAGAAAAACGATATTTTATGATAATGCAGACGACAAGTATAACCTTTTGAGCGCTTTGCAAAAGTCTGTGCGGGGAAGCGACCCAGATGCAGCAGTGCATTATTTAGCCAGGCTGATAAACGGAGGCGCTGATATTCAAATGATAGGAAGGCGACTTTTGGTTATGGCCAGCGAAGACGTAGGAATGGCCTATCCATCTGCTGTTTCCATTGTGACGGCTTGTGTACAGGCTGCTTTGATGGTAGGGTTGCCTGAAGCAGTAGTTAATTTAAGTCATGCCGTAGTTTTGATGGCAGCTTCGCCTAAATCAAACGCAGCTTATAAAGCTTACATAGACGCTATGACTGATATTAACGATAGGCAAATTGACGATGTGCCGGATCATCTTAAAGACGCCCATTACGAAGGCGCCCAAAAGATGGGATTGGGAAAAGAATATAAGTATCCTCATGATTACGGCGGATATGTGAAGCAGCAATATTTGCCTGACAATCTATATGAGGAAGGAGTAAAATATTATAAACCTACAGATAACGGCTCCGAAATCACGTTTAAAAAATTTTTAGAAAGTTTGGATAAAAAGCAATGACACAGATTATAAGAGCTGCCAATTCGGGGTTTTGCTTCGGAGTAAGGCAGGCCATTGAAAAAACTGAAAACCAAATCAAGGAAAATGCCGGAAAAAAGAGAATATTTACATGCGGTCCGCTGATTCATAACGATCTGGTTACAAACAGCTTGAAAGAAAGGGGAGTATCCATACTGGAAGACCTTTCCCAGGCAACTAAAGAGGATGTGCTGATTGTCAGGTCCCATGGAGAAGGAAGGTCGTTTTGGGATACGGTGGAAGAGAGAGACCTTAATGTAATAGATGCAACATGCCCGTTCGTCAGCAAAATCCATTCATTGGTGGAGAGCGCTTCGGCAAACGGTTTCAATGTGGTGATAATAGGAGATAGAAATCATCCTGAAGTGATAGGCATAAACGGCTGGTGCAGCAGCCCCGCTTATATAATCAATTCAGAGGAAGAAGCGAAGAGTCTGAAAGCTGATAATCTGTTCGTAGTATGTCAGACTACGATAAAAAAGAATCTATTGGACAAGATAATAAGCATATTTGAAGAGCAAAATAAGAAATATATAGTAAAAAATACCATATGCAATGCTACGGCCGAGAGACAGGATAACTGCAGAAAACTGGCAGAAGAGTGCGACGCTATGGTAATCATTGGTGGCAAAAACAGTTCCAACACGCAAAAGTTGTACGAAATTTCAAAAAAAATATGCTCAAATACGTATTTTGTTGAAAAAAACGAAGATTTACCATTGCACCATCTTTTAAAATGTAATAAAATAGGAATTGCAGCAGGTGCTTCGACACCTGAATGCGTGATTAAGGAGGTTATTGCTAGAATGAGTGAACACATCACAGAAAAAAGCGAAATGAACATGATGGACTTAATGGACGATATTGAAAAATCATTAAGGCTACCAAGAGTCGGCGAAATTGTTAACGGAAAGGTACACCAGGTTACTGAGAAGGAAGTTATCGTTAACATGGGATGCAAAAAAGACGGAGTAATTCCAAGAGAAGAAGTAACACTAGAAGGGGACCAAAAGCTAACAGACCTGTTTAAGGATGGCGATGAAATCCAAGCGAAAGTTATCAAGACCGATGATGGCGATGGTGTGATTCTACTCTCCAAGAAAAAGCTGGAAATTAATGAGCATTGGAATGAAGTTAATGAGGCTTTTGAAAACAAGACGGTTATCAGCGTAAAGGTTGTAAGACAGGTAAACGGCGGCGTAATCGCAGCGTATAAGGAAGTTACAGGTTTCATTCCTCTTTCACAGCTCTCTGATAAATTTGTTGAGAATGCGGATGAATTCATGGGACAGACTCTTGACGTTAAGGTTACAAGGGTAGACATGAAGAAGGGAAGAGCTGTATTCTCACACAAAATCGTTCTTGCTGAAGAAAAACAGAAAAAAATTGATGCAATATGGAACAGCCTTCATGTTGACGATGTTGTAGAAGGAACTGTAATGAGATTTACAGACTATGGAGCTTTCATAGATTTAGGCGGCATTGACGGACTGTTACATATTTCTGAAATATCATGGGGAAAACTCAAACATCCAAAGGAAGTTTTACAGATTGGCGATAAAGTGAAGGTTAAGATTCTCTCAATGAACGCTGAAAAAGGAAAGATTTCCCTGGGATTAAAGCAGACAACCCCTGAACCGTGGTCAGTTATCAATGAAAAGTATCATGTTGGAGAGATTGTTTCAGGAAAAGTTGTTCAAATCAAGGAATACGGCGCTTTTGTAGAACTTGAGCCTGGTCTTGACGGATTGGTTCATATATCTGAAGTTGCCAACAAAAGAGTGGGTAATATAGCTGAAGAGCTTTCAGTAGGACAAGCTGTTGAAGCAAAAATTCTTGATATCGATACAGAAAGAAAGAGAATCAGCCTCAGCATCAAACAAGCTCTTGAAGAAAATTTTGAAGAGAATGAAGAAGAACCTCAAGATGATATTGAGGATCAAGAAGCAGAAGATGCTGCTGAAGTTTCTGAAACTGCTGAAATAACAGAAGAAGAGACAACGGAAGAGTAATAAAGAACGAGTTTTCTTATATAATTTGAAAAAATGAGACATATTTGTCTCATTTTTTTAATGAGCTGCACTATAGGAATAAAAAACAGGAAAAATTCCAACAATATATGTGAAAAAAGAAAGGAGTTGTTTAGAATGAAAAAGAAAATCGCAACTGTTTTTTTGATGCTTACTATGGTGTTCGCCGTCTGCCTTACAGGGTGTAGCAATGATGATAATGACATGAACACACCGGAAAGTGAAGGAGATAACATAGTTGATGAAGCTAAGGACGATGTAAAAGATGCGGCTGAAGATGTGAAAAAAGCAACTAATTAATCAGATACAGAAAAAAATCCGCCCGGCAGTTTTTACTGTTTTAGGCGGATTTTTTTATTTGTGGTTGTATATATTGTAAATTATATGACCTATTTCTGCTGTGAAAACTTTCTTCTTGGCCATATCCTTTAAACTTAAGATACCTATAAGTCTTTGATTTTCCACAACCGGAAGGCGATGTATTCCATATTTTGAAAATTTTAAAGCAGCTTGATGTATATCATCGCCTGAATTTACCGTTATTACATTCTCTGTCATTAATTCACGCGCCGTAGAGGCTTTGTCTTGACGTAAAACAACATCTCTGTCGGTAATAACTCCGAGCACATGATTTTGTTTGTCACATACAGGAAGGATACCTACATCTTCACTTTTCATTGTGAAAATTATTCTTTCTATAGAATCGTCAGGCGATACGCAGTTTACAGATGAGGACATTAAATCTTTTACCAGCATACTTATTCTCCTTTCGAAATCATGAAGTTATGTTGCCCGAAAGGATTGTTTTTTATTATAAAGAATGATTTATATTGTATTAGCTCTGTTGTGTTTCCAGAATGATTTTGTAAACAGTATTACGATGGCATACATTTCAAGTCTGCCGGCAATCATTAGGAACGTCATTACTACTTGAGAGAATGAATTGAACATTCCAAAGTAACCGAAGTTCTCCACACCTCCGTTTAAAGCTACACCTGTGTTGGAAAACAGTCCCAAAGCAGATGTTATGGTAGTTTCCATACTTAGATTATTGAAAGAAAGCAAAAGACAGCCCAACATGAAAATACCAAGGAATAACAGCACATGGGTAGTAACAGATGAGGCCACAAAAGTAGAAACCGGCTTGCCGTTCAGCATTACCGCTTTAACCATACGTGGGTGAATCTGTTTGAAAAATCCTCTCTTTATGAGTTTGAAAAGTATCGCAATTCTTATTATCTTCAATGAACCGGATGTTGAGAAGGAACAGCCGCCCACAAATAATAATAAAAACAGTATCGTTATGGCAAAAGATGGCCAGCTGTAATAATCACAGACATAGAAACCTGAAGTTGATATAAAGGAAACCACCTGGAATAATGCGTCTTTAACCGCATGCCAGAGGTTTTCATAGGTTCCGCTGAATTTCAATGCAATGGAAATTATAATCGTAGCTGCAGCTATGATTCCTAAAAATACCCGTGTCTCTATATTTTTGAACACATCAGACCATTTACCTTTTACAGCCATAAAATACACGATAAAATTTAATGAAGAAAGTATAGTAAAAATAACTACAATAGTATTTACATACGTTAATTCATACATCCAGCTGTCTGCAGAAGTTATAATTAACCCTGCTGTACTTATGCTGCTGCATGTGGTGACCAGCGCATTAAACCAATCCATTGGACCAATTACCAAAAGAATAAATTCTGTCACTGAAAGGGCACTGTAGCTTATCCAAAGAAACTTTGCGGTATCTGATGACTTTGCTGCAAGCTTTTCATTTTGCATACCCGGAGTTTCAGCCACTGCAATGGTTTGACTGTTGATGCCCCATAGCGGAAATATGGATATTAGGAGAACTAAAATTCCCATTCCACCAAGCCAGTGACAAAGCGCTCTCCACATTATCAGAGATTTTGGTATCATGTCGGGAGAAAGAACGCTGCAGCCTGTAGTTGAAAAACCCGCTACAGATTCAAAATAACATTCTATAAAAGAAAACCCCTGACCGCTGCAGAAAAAGGGAACTGCACCTATAAGGGATGCAAATATCCAGCTGGTACAGGCGATAAAATAGCTTTCTCTCAATTTCAACCTTATTTTGTCAAATTTAAGCTGGGTAAGAATGACAAAGCCTATAGATATGCATACTATTGAAGTTACAAATAGAGAGCCGCCGGCCTTCCATTCTTCAAAATATAAAGCAGCGACTACGCAGGGCAGCATGAAAAGACCCTCTATGAAGGTTATTATTCCTAATACTTTAATAATTGATTTGAAACTGATTCTCATGAATCTAATACCTCATCTATTTTACCCTGTCAGGGTTCCAATAATGTCTTGAAAACAAAGCCAAAACGGTGAAAAGCTCCAACCTGCCTATAATCATAAGAGCGGAACAAGTATATTTTCCAAAATCGGAAAAGAATGAGTAATTCATCGTCGGACCCACCAAATTAAATCCCGGACCGATATTGCCCAGACTGGAAGCTACTGCAGAAAAATTTGTCATAAAATCGTTTCCGTCCAGTGACAGCAGCACAGTACCAAACAATATTATTACCACGTAGGTAAATATAAAATTGGAAACACGGATAGTAGCATCGCTTCCCAGCTCTCGCTCATTTAATGTTATCGGAGCTATTCTGTTTGGATGAAGCTTTAACGATACCCCTCTTCTGACCAGCTTAAGACCAACCAATACTCTTACAACTTTGACGCCGCCGCCGGTAGATGACGAACAGCCTCCGATGAAAAAGAGCATAAAAAGCATCATCTTTGAAAAAGTAGGCCAAAGGTCGTAATCATCAGTCATATATCCTGTGGTGGATATGATAGATGCTACTTGGAAGAAAGAGTTCATAAGTTTTTCGCCGAAATTGACAAACTCATCAAATATCCAATTATATAATGCTATCACGCCAGTCACAACAGCCACTATTATCATAAAAAAACGAGCTTCTTCATCTTTAAAAATTTGTTTTATACCACGTTTTAAAGCTAAATAGTACAAGTTGAAATTTAACGAAGCAAATAGCATGAAAAAGGCAATTATCAGTTCAACATAAACATTGTTATAATGAGCAATGCTGTCATTGTATATAGAAAGACCACCGGTGCCCACACTGCCGAAAGTGTGAACTGCCGAATCAAACCAACTGATGCCGCCGACTTTTAACAGCAGAATTTCTGCGATGGTCATGATTATATATATTTTATATAGTTGCCGGGACTGGTCAGAGAATCTCGCTAAAATCTTGTCCTTTGTCGGACCTGTAGTTTCTGAATTGGCAATAAGCTGCCCGTTGATTCCGAAAACAGGCAAAAGGGCAGTGATAAATACTATTATGCCCATTCCTCCGAGCCAATGGGTAAACGAACGCCAAAAAAGGATAGAGCGCGGAAGTACTTCTACATCGGTTAATATTGAAGAGCCTGTAGTAGTAAATCCCGAAACACTCTCAAAAAAAGCATCCGCAAAAGAATTCATAGAGCCTGATAACAAAAAAGGCAATGCTCCTATTATGGATGCCAAAACCCAACTTAAGGTAACAATAACAAAACTATCCCTGCTTTGAATCTTGCGCTGAGAGGGACCGAAAAAAATAAAAGGTATGAGGCCCAAAATAACGCACATTGCCATAACTAAAAGAAAAGCGCGTATTGAACCTGTTTCTCTTTCAAAAAACGCTATTAAAAGAGGGATAATCATGGAAACTGCCATTACAATTAAAAGACTTCCCTCTATTCTCAACGTCGTTCTTATTTTAACAGACATTTGAATCCTCGTTATAACTTATTTTTATAAATGAAAGCCTCGCTTTTGCTTAAACAGGCCTTCTAGGTCAGCGATATCGGATAAGAGACAGAATATAGTCACTTTGTCATCCTCTTCAATAACAGTATCACCATGAGGTATTATTACCTGCTTGCCTCTGTGTATCGCAGCTATAATTACACCGTCAGGAAGTTCCAGTTCTCTTAAAGGAATATTGGTAAGCTGCATGTTGTCTGACGCGATGATTTCCATTATTTCCGCCTGACCTTGAATTAACAGGGAAGAGATGATCTTCTTTGACCCTTGTATATATCTCAGAATCGTGCTGGCAATTATATCCAGAGGATTTAACGCCATATCTATCCCCATTTTTTCGATCAGATCCTTATAGCTTTCGCGGCTTACTTTTGAGATGACGTCTTCTATGCCGTGTTGTTTAGCCATCAAAGCAAGCAGCAGATTTTCCTCATCAAAACCTGTAGCAGTTACAAACGCATCCATCTCATCAATGTTTTCTTCCTCTAATAAGCTTGTATCAGTAGCATCGCCATGGAGAACCATAACGTCGTCCAGGTGAGTGGAGAGATAGTAACAACGTTCTTTGCTTTTCTCTATAACTTTAACAGAAATTCCGAATTCTGCCAGTCTATGGGCAAGATAAAAGCCGGTCTTCCCTCCGCCGACTATCATTACCTTTTGCAGTTTGGTATATTTCCCTTTTTCGTGGACTTTGCGGTGAAGAGCAGATATTTCTGCTTTTTCTCCGATAAGGTATATGGTATCGTTACTTTCTATAACGGTTTTTCCATGAGGAATTATGATTTTACCGTTTCTTGATATGGCCACTATCAGCATAGACGGCAAAACTTTTTTCACATTTATCATGGGAAGACCTATGAGCTGTTTCATCTTTTTCACATGAAACTGTACAAGAGCCGTTTTGCCGCTGGTGAATATACCGTCATTTAATGTGTACTTTTCAACCAGATATTTATATATCTCCATAGTTATGGCCATATCGGGATTTACCAGATAATCTATGTGCATGGTATCTTTGATAAATTCCATCTGGTTCATATGCTCCGGATCTCTTACTCTGGCGATAACCTTGCTGCATCCGAGCTTTTTAGCAAAAGAAGCAATTACGATATTTTTTTCATCTCTGTCTGTAGCGGCTAATAGAAAATCAAAAGAATCAATGCCGCATTCTTTTAAAAGAGAAATACTTTTACCGTTTCCGTTAACCACCATTACGTCCATCTGTTGTGAAATCTTATTGAGGATTTCTTCATCTTTATCTATAACTGTGATGGAATGGCCTCCTCCTAAGAGAGCAGATATAACTTTTAATCCTAATTTACCTGCGCCTACAATGGCAACATTCATTTTTTTTACCTCTCATATAAAAATAAAAGACATTTTTGTGAAAATGCTGTATGATTATTCTAGCACATATTCTAGCACAATAAAAAATCTTTGCAACACTTTTATAAAGGTTTTTAGGAGGGAAAAAATATTGAAAATTAAAAGATTTGTAGGCGGCGGTCTGGAAAGTAATTGTTATATTATAAACAATACAAAAGGCCGGCATTGTTATGTGATAGATCCGGGATATGAGCCTGCCAGAATCATAAAATACATAGAATCCGATTCTTTAGAAGTAAAGGGAATAATTTTAACACACCATCATCATGACCATACGGGAGCAGCAGCAAGAGTAGCTGAACATTTCAGATGTCCTGTGATGATGAGCTTTACTGATTCTACAATGTACAAGGGCAGGGTAGATATTTATTTGGCAGACGGAGATGTCTTAGATATGGATGGCGAGCAATTGAAAATAGTCATGACTCCGGGGCATACCCATGGTTCTATTTGCATCATTTCTGATTTGAGCAAGGTGGTGTTTACAGGGGATACCATATTTGATACTGACTTGGGAAGAACGGATTTGGAAGACGGCTCAGAGAAGGAGATGATAAGCTCTTGCAAAGAGGTAATCGATAAATGGCCCAATGAGTATCAAATATACCCGGGGCATGACGGAAGTGCAACCATGAAGCAGGTAAGAACTTATAATACTGAATTTTTGCAATGCCTGGAGGTGAAATAGTGAAGATAAAACTTATAGCCCTCGACCTTGACGGTACTACTTTGGGAAAAAGCGGAATATCCGAAAAAACGGTCAGCGTCCTTGAAACTGCCATAAAAAGAGGAGTTCATGTGGTCATAGCCACAGGGCGGACTTTTACATCGCTGCCTAAAGATATATATAAAATAAACGGTCTTGAATACGTTATAAGTTCCAATGGCGCTCATATAACTTATCTGCCGGAAAACCGGGTAATATATTCCAACTGCGCTGACAGCACCGCCATAGAACATGTAGGCGAAATATTGGAAAAAAATCAACAATACCCTATAGAAGTGTTTACCGGCGGCAGAGCTTATATAGATGAAGCGGTTTATCGGGATTTGAAAGAAAACGGTTCGAATTATATGAACGTTAGTTACATAATGGAAACGAGGAATCCCGTACCGGGGATATATGACTTTTTAAGAAAATACAAGGATAATATTGAAAATATCAATATTCATTTCAGAGACCTCGGCGATAAAGCTCAATTCTGGCGGATTCTTGAAAAACAGCAGGGGATAACGGTAACATCGTCTGTTACTCATAATATTGAAATCGGGGGAGCAACCACAAGCAAAGCGGCGGCTATCGCATGGCTATGTTCTAAGGTGAATATAAAAGAAGAAAATGTCATGGCATGCGGCGACAGTCCCAACGATATGGCGATGATAAAAGCAGCAGGACTGGGTGTAGCCATGGCAAATGCCGAAGAACAGGTAAAAGACATTGCTGATTTCATCACGCTGTCCAACGAAGATGACGGTGTGGCGTATGCTATCAGAAAATTTGTATTATAATGAAAAACATATTGACTTTTTCTCAGTAAAGAGTTACGCTTATAAAGCGACCGATTCAACACTTTAACTAGATAAAATAATAAAGTGGGCACATATTATTTAATTGAGAAGAAGGAGAATTAAAAATGAAGAAGAAACTGATCGCATTGATGATGATATTGGTAATGGTACTGTCCCTCGGACTTTTGACAGGCTGCGGAGGAAATGATCAAGAGTCTGAGACTGACGGAACAGATACTCTCGTAGTTGGTCTTGATGACAGTTTTCCGCCTATGGGATTTAGAGATGAGGAAGGTAATCTTATAGGATTTGATATAGATCTTGCCAAAGCTGTAGGAGAAGAACTGGGTATGACTGTGGAGTTTAAGGCTATAGATTGGAAAGCAAAGGAAGCTGAACTGAAAGCCGGGACGGTGGACTGCCTGTGGAACGGCATGTCGGTGACTCCTGAAAGAATAGAAGGCATGGCTCTTACTTATAAGTATCTCAACAACAAGATCGTTTTAATGGCACTGGCTGATTCAGACCTTGATGTTACTTCAGCTGAACAGCTGGCAGACCTTAAGATAGGAACTCAAGCAGGCTCAGCAGCCCTTGAAATGCTTCAGGCCAATGAGGCATACGATTCCTTCAAGGATAATATCAGCGAATACGATAAATACGATACAGCTATCATGGATTTGAAGGCCGGAAGAGTGGACGTTATCGCTGTGGACCAGGTGCTTGGCGAATACACCAACAACAACCTGGGAGGAGAAATGAAGGAATGCACTTATTCTCTGGGCGACGATTACTATACTATAGGCTGCGCAGCTGATAATACAGAATTGAGAGATAAGATTAACGAAACGCTCAAGACTCTCATTGACAACGGAACTGCTTCTGAAATCAGTGAAAATTGGTTCGGCAGAGATATAATGGTATATGAACCTGTAGAAGGTGAGGAATAATAGAGCAATAATAAAGGAGATAAATAAATGATGGAAAGAATCGGAGAATTCTTGCCATTTATGCTCGAGGGTTCGGTAACTACAGTACAAGTGTTTGTGATAACACTTGTACTGTCGCTTCCTCTGGGGCTTCCTTTAGCCCTGGGGAGCAACAGCCGGTTTAAACCCTTGAGCTTTTTGTGCAAGATATACATATGGATATTCAGAGGAACTCCGCTGATGCTTCAGCTATGGTTTTTCTACTTCTTCTTCCCTTTTTATTTTGATATAACACTGGATGCTTTTACGACGGCAATCGTTACATATGTACTGAATTACGCAGCATATTTTGCTGAAATATACAGAGGAGGCATCAACAGCATAGACAAAGGACAGTATGAAGCGGCCTATGCTTTGGGACTATCCAACAGGCAGACTTTATTCGACATCATATTGCCGCAGACCATGAAAGCGACGCTGCCGCCTATAGTAAACGAGGCTATAACTCTCGTAAAGGATACGGCTTTAGTCTCTGCATTGTCAGTAGTAGACTTGATGAAAGCTACCAATAGCGCAGTAAACAGAATGACCAGCCTGGAACCTTTCTTTTATGCTGCTGTAATATATCTCATCATGACCTTTATATTGACATTGGTGGCCGGAAGATTGGAAAAATATTTCTCCAGGTATGATGCTAAGGAGGAATGGTGATGGAAAACAAAATATTGGAGATGAAGAATATCGTAAAAAAATACGGAGATTTCATTGCAGTAGATAATGTGAATTTTTCCATGCAAAAAGGCGAAATTGTTGCTATTATCGGGCCTTCCGGCTCGGGTAAAAGCACTCTCTTAAGATGCATAAACGGACTTAACAGCGTTACTTCAGGAGAGATAGACCTTAAAGGCACCACAGGAATGGTATTTCAGCATTTCAACCTTTTTCCTCACATGACATGTAAGGAAAATATAACATATGCGCCTATAAAGGTAAAAAAAGAAAACAAAGAGCAAGCCAACAGGAAGGCGGAAGAATTGTTAAAACTGGTCGGTCTGGAAAACAAAGCCGACGTATATCCTGCGCAGATATCCGGAGGACAGAAACAGAGAATTGCCATCGCCAGGGCCTTGGCCATGAATCCGGACCTGATGCTCTTTGATGAACCGACTTCTGCCCTTGATCCCGAAATCACAGGCGAGGTGCTCAACGTAATGAAAAAGCTTGCCCAAAGCCATACTACGATGATAGTAGTCACCCATGAGATGGGCTTCGCCAGAGAAGTGGCAGACAGAGTAGTTTTTATGGATAACGGCGTCATAGTCGAGGAGGGTACTCCGGAAGATATCTTTGAAAATCCCAAGAGCGAAAGGTTGGTGTCGTTTCTCAGTTCAATGCTGAGAGCATGATGAATTTGAGACAACTTGAATTTCTTTCAAATTTAATAACTTTCTCTTATATATTGTCTTTTTTTAACAAAAGTATAAACAAATATGCAATAATAACTTTGACAGGAACGATAAAGCTTTAAAATATATTTTAAAGTTTGGCTTGTCAAAGTTTTTTTTTAGAAAAATAGGTTGACAGCGTACTACGTGTTATAGTACACTTATTGTGAAATCAGAACTAGTCGCAATTTATAAGGGGGTATAAATATGGTTTTGAAAAATTCAGTTTTGGAGATTATAGAAAAAATTGCAGAAAAATATCCGGAAAGGATAGCTGTACAATCTTCGGGGGATACCATTACTTACAGACAGCTTTGGCAGCAGTCAGATAAAATAGCTGCAAATCTGCAGTCAAAATTACAAGATGATAAAAGACCTGTAATGGTATACGGCCATAAAAATCCACACATGATAACATGCTTTTTAGGTTGCGTTAAATCCGGAAGGGCGTATTGTCCTGTGGACATTTCTATGCCTCAAAACAGGATAGAAGATATAGCCGATAAGATTGGAAACAGTATTATTTTGGCTACTGAACCTTTTTCCTTAAGCGGCTTTGATGTGATCGATGTTCAAAATATATTATCATGTAAAGAAGAAATAAAACCTTATAGTAAGGCAGTTTCATCAGAAGATACATTTTATATCATCTTTACTTCAGGAAGCACAGGAAAGCCCAAAGGCGTTCAAATTTCAGCAGATAACTTGAAGAATTTTTTGGGATGGTCTAAAGAACTTATAGACAGTGCGCTTTCTGATAAAGAAAGAAACGGCGTATTTATCAATCAGGCTCCGTTCTCTTTTGATTTATCAGTTATGGACCTCTATAATTCTCTTATTTCAGGCGGCACACTGTTGTGTCTTGATAAAAAACTTCAGTCAGATACAGCAGCTATGTTTGAGTATATGAAAAACGGCAAAGCTGAAACATGGGTATCAACGCCTTCTTTTGCAGATATGTGTTTGGCGGATCCTTACTTCAACGGAGAAAATTTTGCGGATTTAAAATTGTTTTTATTCTGTGGGGAAAGACTGACAAAAGAAACTGCGGGGAAATTAATGGAAAGATTTCCTAACGCTAAAGTTATCAATACTTATGGACCTACGGAATCCACAGTTGCAATTACGTCCGTAGAAATAACAAATGAAATGTTGAATGCTGAAGATTCTCTTCCTATAGGAAAACCTAAAGAAGGTACAGAAATCATATTTGACGGAGAAGAAATAATCATCACGGGAGATACTGTTGCTAAAGGATATTTTATGGATAAGGAGAAAACAGAAAAATCGTTCTTTGATATAAAATGTTCAGACGGAACTTATAAAAAAGCTTACAGAACGGGGGACAGCGGTTATCTGAAAAACGGATATTATTATTGCGGAGGAAGGATAGATCTTCAGGTAAAACTTCATGGATACAGAATAGAACTGGGAGATATAGAATCCAATTTAATGGATATTCCATATGTTCAGCAAGCATGTGTAGTACCTAGATATGATGGAGAAAAAATAAGACATTTAGTGTCTTTTATCAAAGCGCCTTCTCTTGAAGGTTCTTTCAAGGATGGAAGGAATTTAAGAAACATGCTTAAAGAAAAACTGCCGGCTTACATGGTGCCTAAAAATATTATTTTTGTAGATGAAATGCCTATGACAGCCAATGGTAAAATGGATAGGAAAAAGTTGGAGGGGATGTTGGCATGATTCTATTCGGTGAACTATACTTCTTTGTTTGCGCCGGTTTGCTGCTGATTCCTGCTTTGGTTCTGGGCATAATGGAGAAACCTATAAAATATTATGGCTTTTTTGTAACTATAGTTTTTATATTATTGGCTCTTTGGAACAAACCGACGGAAATTTTTTATATGGCTGGTTATTTGATTTTCCAGTTTATAATAATAACTTTGTTCCTCCGGATAAGACTGGCAAAGGGGAGAACGCGATGTTGGTTTTGGACTTTTATAACGTTATCATTGGCACCACTTGTATTGTATAAGATAGCTGGACTGTTTGAAATAAGCATACTGGGATTTATGGGCATATCTTACATGACCTTTAAGTCTCTTCAAGTGATAATAGAGATACATGACGGCCTTATCAAGGAATGTAAGCCATTTGAATTCATATATTTTCTGACTTTTTTTCCGGCTGTTTTGTCAGGCCCTATAGATAGAAGCAGAAGATTTAATGAAGATCTGGCTTTAGTGAGACCAAGAGAACAGTATCTCGACCTTGTAGGCGCAGGGCTGTTCAAGATTTGCCAAGGCCTTGTATATAAATTTGTTTTGGCTCAAGCTGTATATCAGGCCATAACATATTTAGGCATGGAAGGTGGGTGGTACTCCAACGCAATATACTTATATTCATATGGATTTTATCTGTTTTTCGATTTCGCAGGATATAGCCTTATGGCCATCGGTACCAGCTACATATTAGGAATAATTACGCCTAGGAACTTCAGAGAACCTTTTCTCAGCATAGATATAAAAGATTTTTGGGACAGATGGCATATAACCCTTTCATACTGGTTCAGAGACTTTGTGTTCAGCAGGTTCATGATGGCATCAATGAAAGGAAAATGGTTTAAGAGCAAACTTACCGGAGCATCCATCGGCTTCATGGTAAATATGCTGCTGATGGGATTGTGGCATGGACTTACATATAGTTATATACTTTATGGTCTATATCACGGAGTGTTGCTTGCAATAACAGAGATATATCAAAAAAAATCAAAATTCTATAAAAAGCATAAAAAAGAAAAATGGTATAAGATTGTCAGCTGGTTTATAACTTTTAACTTGGTGATGTTTGGATTCTTCATCTTTTCGGGAAGATTCCTTGAAATAATTTAAAAACGGAGGGTAAAAAAATGGAAGAGAGAAAAGTAAGAGAAATAGTTTTAGATTTACTGGAAGAAATATGCGGAGACGATATAGTGAGAGAAGATTTAGATATAAATCTTTTAGAAGAAGACCTGATTGATTCTCTGGACTACACAGAACTCTTGATAGAAATAGAGGAAAAAATAGGCGTGATAATGGCGCCTTCAGAGTTAAGAAGAGATGAGATGGATACTCCTAACAAAATAGTTTATCAAATAATGAAAAGAATTCAATAAAAGGGATATTAAAATATAAATGGATAATGCAAAAGGGGTAGTATAAATATGAAAAAAGTCGCAGCTTTTTTAACAGCAGTTGTATTGTTTTGTGTCACAGCTGCAAGTATCCACTTCTTTGCTGGAAGCAGGATAGAAGCCAACAACAGAGAATTCGGAACATGGATAAACAGCAAAAAGGACCTTTCCTATAATGCTGTAGCTGCTAATTTACACGACGATACGTATTTGATGATGGGCTCTTCAGAATTTCAGCATGGAAACAATACGCCATATCACCCGACAGCAATATTCAATCAGGCCAACATGGATGTAATGTGCATAGGAGCGGCAGGAAACCAATGTTTGCCTCATGCGATAGCGATGGGAGCTTTGGCACCTGATTTGAAATCGAAAAAAGTTGTTTTACTTTTATCGCCTACATGGTTTGGAAAAAACGGCATAGAGGGAAACGAGTTTTCTGCCAGGTTTTCTGAAAGTATGTATGCTGCAATGCTTAAAAATGAAAGCCTTTCTGACGATTTAAAACAAAAATTAATCGACAGGACGACGAAACTGTTGGAAGTAAGCCCATTGATGAAAGCAAATGTAGACAGAGCAACTAAGGTATTGACAGGAGACAATTTAAACAATGGACAAACTCAAAAGACCAGTTTGGAGGATAAAGTAAATTATTACATCCATAGCTGGATAGCTCAAGAAAAGGAAAAAATCGGAGTCGGGATGATGTGGAAAGTGAGCGGACATAAGAACAACAGGACTTATGAACCTCAGAATGCCAAAGAACCTGATTGGGATGCCTTGAAAAAACAGGCGGAACAAGAAGTTGAAAAGGAATTCAACAATGATCTCTGTATGCGTGATACGCTTTACAATACCAAATATAAACCAATATTGAAAGAAAGAAAAGACACAGAGACTAAACGCAGCTTTGAAAAATCTCCGGAGTATGACGATTTGAAACTTTTCCTAGACATTTGTAAGGACCAGGGAATAGAAGTAAAACTGATATTATTGCCAATCAACGGATATTGGTACGACCATACCGGTTTTCCTAGAAAAAACAGGGATGTGATAGTAGAAAAAATTCACAAGATTGCCGATGATTATGGTGTAGAACTAAGTGACTTATATGGAGAAGGTTATACTAAAGGATGGCTGGAGGACAATACCCATCCGGCCGGAAAGGGATGGATAGAGATAAATGAAAAGGTTTACGAGTTTTTTAATAAAGATAAGGAAGTCAATTGATAAAAAGTTTTTAATATATACAGGATTGTTTTTCATAATGCTGATGGCCCTGTATTTATATACGATTTTTGCCATAGGAACCGATGCGCCGAAATTTACTTACGCAGGTTTCTAAAGGGTTTTTAATTTGACCGATAGTTTCAGACCTCCAATTATAAATTGTTGTATATTTTTTCAATTGAGAAAATCTGTCGTTATGATTACGGCAGATTTTTTCTTTATATAAATTGACAATAAATGTAAAATAATGTAAATTATATACACGGAGTGGGAATGTCAATAAGGAGGGAAATGATAAATAAATGTAAAATAGGTGCGTTGGGCGAAGAATTAGCCGTTGAATTCCTTAAAGGGAGAGGATACTGCATATTAGCCAGAAATTACAGGTGCCCTTATGGAGAAATAGATATAATCGCAACAAAAGACAGAACGGTTGCTTTTATAGAAGTGAAGACAAGAACCTCCGCCATATTTGGAAGACCGGCAGAGGCAGTAACTTTAAAAAAGCGAAAACATATAAAAACTGCTGCCAGATTTTTTCTGGCTTCTAATAAGAAAAGATGTGAAAATGCAGGTTTTCAGGTAATAGAAATAACTCTTGAACATATCGAAGGCTTGGAGTTTTAGGAAGGGGGCGAAGTACGTGGTTTCTGTAACCGAATCCATAGCTCTTGAAGGAGTAAAAGGAAGGAAAGTAATTATACAGACCGACATTGCACACGGGCTGCCCTTTTTTACAGTTATAGGTTTGGGAGATACAGCTGTCAAAGAAGCTTCTGAAAGGGTAAGGCGAGCTATAATCAACAGCGGCTTTAACTATCCGCAAGGCAGAATAACCATCAATCTTTCACCGGCTTACATACGTAAAAAAGGCAGCCATTACGACCTTGGGATGGCTCTGGGCATATTGCTCTCTTGCGGCGCAATAAAAAATAAAAAAGAAAAATGCGCATTCGTTGGCGAATTAGCTCTCGATGGTACGGTACAAGCTGTTAGAGGTGCTTTGCCGATGGCTATTACAGTGGCAGAAGAAGGCTATAAAGAGTTAGTGTTACCTAAGGCCAATTGCGCAGAGGTAAGCCTTGTAGGAATGAAAACCGATCTTAAGATCATCCCTGTTGAATCTCTTAAGGAAGCTGCTCAATATGTATCGGGACAAATTATTAAACAAAAGGCGGCATATGAGAAAAATAATATTATCAGCGATGAACATCTGGACTTTTTAGATGTGAAAGGGCAGAGAGAAGCCAAAGACGTTATAGCCGCATCTGTGGCCGGCTTTCACAGTCTTTTGATGATAGGTCCGCCCGGTACAGGCAAAACCATGCTGGCGAAACGGGCTTGCGGATTGCTTCCCACTATGACATTACAGGAGCAGATGGAAACGTCAGCGGTGTATTCAGCAGCAGGAATGTTAAATGAAGAAACGCCGATTATAGCACAGCGTCCTTTTCGGCAAATAAATAAAAATACGACAAAAACACAGCTTTTGGGAGGAGGGCATATTCCTATACCGGGAGAAATTTCATTTGCTCATAATGGAATATTATTTGCGGATGAAATGCTGGAAATAGAAAAAAACGTGCTGGAATGTCTACGTTTACCGCTGGAAGAAAAGACAATACATATCGTAAGAAAGGGACAGAGCAGCACTTTTCCGGCAAATTTTTTATTTATCGGAGCAACCAACCCATGTAGATGCGGTTTTTTAGGCGACGGTTCCAACAGGTGCACATGCAGCGCCGGCGAAATAGAAAGATACAGAAGCAAACTTTCAGGTCCGCTTGCCGATAGGATTGATATGTGCATAGAAATATGCAGGATAGAATGTGAAGAACTCAATAACGGTACGACTCAGTCCACAAAAGAACTCAGAGAAAAAGTGATTGCTGCTGTAGAAATACAGGAAAACAGGTTCAAAAATACGGACATACGTCGCAACAGCCAGATGAAAGAAAAGGATGTAGAAAGATTTTGTGCCTTAAGAAAAGAAGGGAAAGCGCTTATGAGTAAGTTTTACAAGGAGCGGGGCATAAGCCCTAGGAGATATTATAAGATGATGAAACTGGCGAGAACTTTGGCAGACATGGATGCAGAAGAAAAAATAAGCGAAATTCATTTAGCCTCAGCTTTTCACTATACCAGATTGCTGGCTAAAAACACGAAAGATATCTCATATTCTGAATAAGAGGAATAAAAAGTATGGGGAGAAATAATATTAAAATATTAAGAGCAGGAGATACGGATTTCCCTGATATATTGACAAAAATTACAGATCCGGTAGAACAACTTTTTTGTATAGGAGACATTTCCCTGCTAAGCAAGCTGTCTATGGCCGTAGTAGGATCACGTAAATGCAGTCAATATGGAAAACAATCGGCCTTTAATATAGGCGAAGCTTTGGCGTTGAATAATGCGGTGACCATAAGCGGTATGGCCATTGGAGTAGATAGCATGGCTCACCTTGGGGCTTTGAAAAAAGGCGGAGGAACAATAGCAGTTTTGGGATGCGGAGTTGATGTATGTTATCCTAAAAAAAATAAAAGTCTTTATGATGAAATATGTGAAAAAGGTTTGGTGATATCTGAGTATGCCCCGGGAATTCCACCTGCTCCATGGCGTTTCCCTATGAGGAACAGAATAATTGCAGCAATCGCTTCATCTGTTGCAGTGATTGAAGCGGGAGAAAAAAGCGGAGCTGCCATAACCGCATTGAGAGCAGCGGAGATCGGAACAGATGTATTTGCTCTGCCGGGGAATATAACCAGCTTGTACAGCGTAGGTACCAATAGACTTATAAGAGACGGAGCAAGAATAATAACATCCGTAGATGATCTGATGATAGAAGCAGGAATTTTTTCAGACAAAAAAACGGTAGAAATGAACTCGCTTGAAATAGAAGATTTGCTTGGAACAGAAGAAAAACAAGTGTATGAAGCTATCAGCCGGCAAGAGGGTATAACGGTCAGCGCATTGTGTGACCAATTAAGAAAATCTTCATCTGCAGTAAACGGCATTATTACAGTGTTAGAGCTAAAAGGAATGATTTATTATGAGTTGGGAAAAATTTTTATTGCAAAAATTAAAAAATAGTTCTATTATTATTGACTATAGAATAAAAAAGGGAAAATAACAGGAGGAGAGATGACGGCTAAAGCAACATCACAATCTGTAAAAACTAAAAAAAATGCTAAGTCTTCCAAGGCATCAAAGAAGACTCTTCTAATCGTAGAGTCGCCTTCAAAGGCCAAAACAATAGGCAAGTATTTAGGTTCCAATTACAAAGTGGTCGCTTCTGTCGGCCATGTAAGGGACTTGCCTAAAAGTAAGATTGGAATAGACATAGATAACGATTTCGAGCCGGAGTATATAGCGATAAGAGGAAAGGGAGACCTTATAAAAGAATTGCGCAAGGAAGCAAAGGCTGCCGGAAAGGTTTATCTGGCAACCGACCCCGATAGGGAAGGAGAGGCTATTTCATGGCATTTGGCTTTTCTGCTTGGAATAGATCCTAGCTCGCCGTGCAGAATCGTTTTCAATGAAATTACAAAGGACGCAGTAAAAAATGCAGTAAAAAATCCGAGACCGATAGATTTAAAATTGGTAGATGCCCAGCAGGCCAGAAGAGTTTTGGATAGACTCGTAGGCTATAAGATAAGTCCCCTTTTATGGAGAAAGATACGGCGTGGTCTTTCGGCCGGGCGCGTACAATCTGCGGCACTTAAAATAATTTGCGACAGAGAAAATCAAATTAAAAGTTTTGTACCTAAAGAATATTGGAATATAATCGTAGAATTTGAAAAGGGAAAGAAATTCTTTGCAAAACTTACTGAATATGACGGTCAAAAGATAAACGTAGATAATAAGAAGTCTGCCGACGAAGTTCTGGAAGCATTAAAAAGCGGAACATACAAGGTTTGCCGCATTATAAGAAAAGAAAGAAAGCGCAAGCCTTTTCCACCGTTTACGACCAGCAGTCTGCAGCAAGATGCAGCTAATAAACTGGGATTTACCACAAAAAAGACTATGATGGTAGCGCAGCAGCTCTATGAAGGTGTCGAGATAAAAGGACAGGGAATCCAGGGATTGGTAACATATATAAGAACCGACTCTGTAAGAATTTCAGATGAAGCCAGAGCATCGGCAAAAACATATATAACTGAAGTATTTGGAAGTAAATATACATCAAATAATGTTTTTTCCAATAAGAAAAAAGACATTCAGGACGCTCATGAGGCAATAAGGCCCAGCAATATCAGCTTGGACCCGGAGGCTATAAAGGAGTCTCTTACTAAAGAACAATATGGCTTGTATAAGCTCATTTGGACTAGATTTTTAGCAAGTCAGATGGCAGAAGCCGTATTTGATGCTGTTCAGGTTTCCATAGAAAACGGAAAGTACGGTTTGAGAGCTAATGGCTCCAGGCTGTTATTTGATGGTTATCAGAAGGTTTATGCGACTAATTTGGAAGAAGATAAGGACAATTTATTGCCTGAACTATCAGAAGGAGAGAGTCTCAAAGAAAAATCTGTAGACTGTCAGCAGAAATTTACGGAGCCGCCTTCAAGGTTCACCGAAGCCAGCCTTGTGAAAGATCTGGAAGAAAAAAACATAGGAAGACCCAGCACTTATGCGCCTATCATTGCAACCTTGCTGGAAAGAAAGTATATAAGCAGAGAAAAGAAGCTTTTAGTTCCTACCGACCTGGGCTTTGTAGTTACGGAACTTATGGAGGACTATTTTAAAGAAATAGTCGACGCAGGCTTTACTGCTGATATGGAAGATAGGCTTGACGAAGTGGAAGTAAAAGATTTAAACTGGAAAGAGATAGTAAGAGATTTTTATGCTTCGCTTAAAGATGAACTGGAAATTGCTGATAAAGCCATAGAAAAAGTAGAACTCAAGGACAGGATCACTGACGAAAAATGTCCCGAGTGCGGGAGACCTTTGGCTGTCAAAGAAGGAAGGTTTGGAGAATTTTTGGCTTGTACAGGTTACCCTGAATGTAAATATACCAAGCCTATAGTAAAGTCTACAGGTGTCAAATGCCCTGATTGCGGCGGAGATATAGTTGCCAAAAGGGGAAAGTCAGGCAAGATTTTTTACGGTTGCAGCAATTATCCGTCGTGTACCAGAGCGTTTTGGTATAAACCTATTGACAGAAAATGCCCTGAGTGCGGCTCTCTCATGCTGGAGCGCCGTACCAAAGGCGCAAATTATGTTTGCTCCAATGAAAAATGTGGGTATAAAGAGTAGTAGATTAGGAGGATATGTAAATGGTACAATTTCACGCAACCACAATTTGTGCAGTTAGAAGAGGCCCGGACGATATATGTATCGGTGGTGACGGACAAGTTACCATGGGCGAGACAGCTATAATGAAAAACGGAGCTAAAAAAGTAAGAAAAATCTACAAAAATTCTGTTATATCAGGATTTGCCGGCTCAGTAGCAGATGCTTTTTCTCTTACCGAAAAATTTGAAAGCAAATTGGAAGAGCATTCAGGAAATCTTAAAAGAGCTGCGGTAGACTTGGCGCAGATGTGGCGCTCTGACAGAGGAATGAGAAATTTGGAAGCTTTGATGATAGTTGCCGATAGGGAAAACATGCTGGTGATTTCAGGAACAGGAGAGGTAATAGAACCGGATCAACAGTTTGTGGCAATAGGCTCAGGAGGAAATTACGCATATGCTGCTGCTAACGCTTTGTTTAATCACACCGATATGAGTGCTGAGGAAATAGTAAGAGAGTCTCTGAGGATCGCAGCGTCAATATGCGTTTACACTAACGACAATATTTCCGTTGAAAAGCTGTAAGGGGGGAGATAAAAAATGGCAAGTAAAGTATACAGCATGACTCCGAAGGAAATAGTAGCGGAGCTTGATAAATATATAATCGGACAAGATGAAGCAAAAAAATCTGTAGCTATAGCTTTAAGAAACAGGTATAGAAGAAGCCTTTTGTCGGACGAGCTAAAAGAAGAGATAACGCCCAAAAACATTCTGATGATGGGTCCTACAGGCTGCGGTAAAACAGAAATAGCCAGAAGACTTGCCAAACTCATGGACGCTCCGTTTGTAAAAGTTGAGGCGACAAAATTTACAGAAGTAGGCTATGTAGGAAGAGACGTAGATTCCATGGTCAGAGATCTGGTGGAAGCTTCTATGAGAGTAACAAAGCAGAAAAAACTTGAAGAAAAGTATAATATAGCCGATGAAATTGTCGAAGAAAAGATAGTTGAAGCCATAATCCCAGGCAAAAATAAAAAACCTGCCAGCGGAAAAAACAGAAATCCGTTTGACTTTATTATGAACAGCGGAGGATATACAAGCCAAAAGCAGCAATATATTGACAGTCAGGCAGAAAAAGGAGAGCCTGCCAAAGAAGATATGGACGTGGAGATGGCAAGAGAACAGGTTAGGCAGCAGTTGCGCCAGGGCCTTTTGGAAGAGCAGTATATAGAGATAGAAGTCGTAGATACTCCTAAAGGCAATCAGTTGGATATGAGCAACGAAGGTATGTCCATAGCTATAGGCAATATATTTGGCAATATGATGCCTGAGAAAACTAAAAAGAAGAATTGCAAGGTTAAAGACGCAAGAAAAATACTGCGTGAGCAAGAAGCGCAGAAGTTGATCGATATGGACGTGGTGACAGATGAAGCTATTGAAAACGCTGAACAAAACGGCATCATCTTCATCGACGAGATAGATAAGATCGCTTCGGGGTCAAGAATGACCAGCGGTGCCGACGTATCCAGGGAAGGCGTTCAAAGGGACATACTTCCGATTGTCGAAGGCAGCGTAATCAATACTAAATATGGACCGGTTAAAACTGATCATATACTTTTCATAGGAGCAGGCGCCTTCCATACCGCCAAGCCTACGGATCTGATTCCTGAACTGCAGGGACGTTTTCCAATCAGAGTTGAACTGGAAAGTTTAACAGAAGAAGATTTTGTAAACATTCTTACTGTTCCTGAAAATGCTCTTATCAAGCAGCACAAAGCTCTTTTGGAGACAGAAGGCGTAGGAGTGGAATTTACGGAAGAGGCCATAAAAGAAATTGCAACTATTTCATTTCTGATGAATGAACAGACAGAAAACATAGGAGCCAGAAGGCTGCACACTGTCTTGGAAAAATTGCTGGAAGACATATCTTTTAACATACCTGATATGGAAAAAGAAAAAATCGTCATCGACGATGAATATGTAAAGGAAAGATTCCAGGAAACAATTCAGAAAGAAGATTTAGACAGATTCATACTTTAGAAATTAAAAACAAAGGCCTGTGCAATATGGAAAGCCGCATACTGAACAAAATACGCAGACTCAATTGGGTGCTCAGCGAAAGCACTACAGGAAGTCTTTCATATAACGATTTAAGCGTGATACTCAAGGAGATAATCAACGCCAATGTTTATATTGCTGATATAGACGGAAATATTCTCGGTGTAAGCTATGAAAACGCCGAGGAAAGTTCTGTCGTGCTGGACGAAGGCGGCAGCGAAAAACTCATATGGACCCATAACCAGAAGTTTCTTTCGCTAAGCGAAACAGCAGCTAATCTGCGAGGCGATGAGGTTTTGCAATTTACCGATGCCAATTACGACATGGCTGATAAATATCATTGCATCATTCCAAGCATATGCGGAGGCCAACGGATGGGAACATTACTGGCTGCAAGACATGATAAGGAATTTGATGATGTGGATATAGCGCTGTGCGAATACGGAGCCACGGTAGTAGGACTCGAAATAAGGCGAAACATGAACCTGGCTGCCGAGAGGGAGAATGCTTTGAGATCTGCTGTAGATGTGGCAATAGACGCTTTATCTTTTTCAGAGAGAGGAGCTATAGCTAAAATCCTTTGTGAGTTCCAAGGAAGCGAAGGGACTTTCATTGCCAGCAAAATAGCAGCTAAATATTCCATAACCAACTCAGTAATTGTCAATGCGCTGAGAAAGCTGGAAAGCGCAGGTGTGCTTAAAGCCAGTTCGCTAGGCGTAAAAGGTACGAGAATAAGCATTACCAATCCTTTTTTTAGAGAAAAGGCTGAAAAGCTGTGAACAAAACCCCCTTTATTCTGCATAAGATAAAAGGGGGTTTGTTATGAAAAGAGCAGCAGTTATAATAATCGGCATAGGACTTGTCATATTGGGAAGCATATTGATTATAAAGGATAAATTCGGAGATAGCATAGCTCAGACGGCAGAAGCTGTGGCAGTTAACGCTGTAGCAATTAAAATTAATGAAAGTTTGGAAAATGGTTTTTATGATGAAGAGCTTGGAGAGCCACTTTTAAATGTGGAAAGGGATAGCGAGGGTAATATACAATATGTAGAACCCAATGCAAGGGTCATAAATAAGCTTTTGCTGGAATTTTCTACAAATGTGAAGGAAAACTATGACTTGGGTGATACGGAAGAAATAAAAGTAAATTGGGGCGTTATAGCGGGAAGTAAACTTTTGTCTCAATTACCGTTTACAGTAACTGTCAAAGTACAGCCTGTCAGCCTCACTAAATTTCAATACGAGACAGAATTTGAAACGGAAGGAATAAATCAAACCAGGTATTACGTCTATTGTACAATAAACAGCCAGATACATATTTTAGCGCCATTTACAGATAAAACGGCAGAAATAAACAGGAGAGTTTTATTGGCCGAAGCAATTATCGTTGGAAAAGTACCGGATAATTATGTGATGGTTCCCGAAGACAGTATTTTAGATGCAATAGAATAGATTTTATGATAAAATATAAAATATGCTTAGATTTAATGAAGATAACCAAGTAATAAAAAAAGAAAAATACAATGCTATCCTTGTGGGAATTCAGAGGGACGAAGATATTTCATATTCCATGGAAGAGCTGGAGGGATTAGCTAAAGCTGCAGGAGCGGATGTTTTGGGGCACATGATACAAAATATGGAAAAACCCAATACCGCTACACTTATAGGTAAGGGTAAGGTAGAGGAGCTTGCCCGCATGATAGAGTCCATGGAAGCGGACATGGTAATATTCAATGAAGAATTATCGGGTATGCAGCTTAGAAATCTGGAAGAGGCTACAGGCATACGTGTAATAGACAGGACTATACTGATATTGGACATCTTTGCTCTGCGAGCTGTTTCAAAAGAAGGAAAACTTCAAGTCGAATTGGCTCAGCTTAAATACAGATTACCAAGGCTCACTGGCTTTGGAAAATCCTTGTCAAGGCTGGGTGGCGGCATAGGCACCAGAGGCCCCGGAGAAAAGAAGCTGGAAACTGACAGAAGACATATAGAACGCAGGATGAACGATATAAAGTCAGAGCTTTCTCAGCTTAAAAGCACAAGAAACACCCAGAGAGCAAGAAGAGAGAAAAACCATGTACCGGTAGTCGCTCTTGTAGGATATACCAACTCAGGTAAATCAGCTATAATGAACAGGATTCTCAGTATGTCAGGGAAAGCTGATAAAAACGTATTTGAAGAAAACATGCTTTTTGCCACTTTGGATACACAGCAACGCAGCGTAGACATGGAAAACGGTCATAAATTTATACTCATCGATACTGTAGGATTTGTGAGCAAACTACCACATTCTCTGATAGAAGCTTTTAAAGCCACTTTGGAGGAGGTTACTTATGCTGATTTACTGCTCCATGTGGTAGACTCTTCATATGATAACCATGACTTTCATATAGAAGTGACAGACAAAGTAATGAAAGAGGTTGGGGCAGGCAATAAAGAAAAGATAATGGTTTTCAATAAATGCGATTTGCCTCATGAACATATTGTTCCTGAAATTGGTGTTGAAAATATTGAAATATCGGCAAAAACCGGATATAATCTCGAACTGTTGCTGCAAAAAGTAGAAGAAAAGCTGTTTGGAGATTATATGTATGCGAAAATGCTCATACCTTTTAACAGAGGCGATATTTCTTCATATCTATGCAGCGAAGCTGATGTGAAAATGATGGAATACAAGGCTGATGGAACATACTTTGAATTAAAAATGAAGAAATCCGATTATCAGAGGTTCAAAGAATATGAAATTGTATAACACTGTCGCAAAGGAAGCCTCCGCAGAGCAAATCATTGAAAAATCAAGGTTTATAGCATATGTAAAGCCTGTTTCCACTAAGGAAGAGGCAGATGCTTTCATTGAACAAATAAAGAAGAAACATAGAGATGCAACCCATAATGTACCTGCTATGGTCATCGGCGACAAGATGCAGCTGCAATGGGCTTCTGATGACGGCGAGCCTCAGGGGACTTCCGGCGCACCTATAGTAAAGATGTTAACATCGGCTGAAATAACCAATTTAGTCGTCGTAGTCACCAGATATTTTGGAGGAATTAAATTGGGTACAGGGGGATTGGCCAGAGCTTATACTTCAAGCGCCAAACTGGGTCTTGAGGCTGCAGGCATATGCAGCGTTGAAAGCCAGCTGTGCTTGACTGCTGAGATAGATTATACATATCTTGCAAAAATAAAGAGCGCTGAAGGACAGCTTTTCTCCATAACCGATATAAGATATGCGGAAAAAGTAGAGGTAGATATTGCGTGCCAGCCTGAACTGCGGCAAAATACGGAAGCTGTTTTGGCAGATATAACATCGGGGAAGATAAAAATAAAAAGGGAAGATATTAGGGAAATAAAGATAAATTTATAGTTGACATAGATTTTTTATTGTGCTAATATAAGTTTCAGCTCGTGAAAAATATGAGCAGAGAGCATGATTAAAAAGTTGAAAAAAGTTAAAAAAGTTAAAAAAGTTATTGACAATTTAAGTCAATTAATGTACACTTAGGGAGTGTGCCGAGCAACTTAACTTTCGGAAACGGGCGCTTAGCTCAGCTGGGAGAGCATCTGCCTTACAAGCAGAGGGTCATAGGTTCGAGCCCTATAGCGCCCACCAAATACGATGGCCTGGTAGTTCAGTTGGTTAGAATGCCAGCCTGTCACGCTGGAGGTCGACGGTTCGAGCCCGTTCCAGGTCGCCAACTTTTTAACAGTTCCTTCGCTGGTGTGGCTCAACGGTAGAGCAGCTGATTTGTAATCAGCAGGTTGGGGGTTCGATTCCCTCCACCAGCTCCATTTATAAGAAACTTTTGTTCACCGACGCGATCGAAGATGACAAAGTAATCGGAGAAAAAGTGAATTTTATGCGCAGGATTTTTATCCGAGTGCGCGAAATCGAGAGAGCGAGGAACGGAGTGTACTATAGTACTCGAGTACCGATGCGATCGAAGATGACAAAGCAATCGGAGAAAAAGACAAGCATACATCGAGGGATTCCCGAGTGGCCAAAGGGGGCGGACTGTAAATCCGTTAGCTGAGCTTTCGATGGTTCGAATCCATCTCCCTCGACCATTTAACTCAATAATCATTAACATGCGGAAGTGGCTCAGGGGTAGAGCATCGCCTTGCCAAGGCGAGGGTCGCGAGTTCGAATCTCGTCTTCCGCTCCAACAATCATGCGGATGTAGTTCAATGGTAGAACCTCAGCCTTCCAAGCTGATGGCGTGAGTTCGATTCTCATCATCCGCTCCACTATTTTGTGGGCTCATAGCTCAGCTGGATAGAGCAACGGCCTTCTAAGCCGTGTGTCCGGGGTTCGAATCCCTGTGGGCTCACCATTTTTTTTGGGGTATCGCCAAGCGGTAAGGCACTGGGTTTTGATCCCAGCATTCGTAAGTTCGAATCTTGCTACCCCAGCCATGCGTGACCCATTAGCTCAGTCGGCAGAGCACTTGACTTTTAATCAAGGTGTCCGGAGTTCGAATCTCCGATGGGTCACCAAATTTTGTGCCGCGGCGATTAGCAAGTGATCGGACATGGAGAGGTGTCCGAGTGGTTTAAGGAGCTGGTCTTGAAAACCAGTGACTCCGAAAGGGGCCGTGGGTTCGAATCCCACCCTCTCCGCCATTAGCGTTTAGGGAATTCACACCTTGGAGAAGTACTCAAGTGGCTGAAGAGGACGGTTTGCTAAACCGTTAGTGTTCGTTTAGGGCAGCATGGGTTCGAATCCCATCTTCTCCGCCATGTATAGGGGTATAGCTCAGTTGGTAGAGCAGTGGTCTCCAAAACCACGTGCCGAGGGTTCGAGTCCTTCTGCCCCTGCCAGTTAATTTAATATTTCGGGGTGTAGCGCAGTTTGGTAGCGCAACTGGTTTGGGACCAGTGGGCCGCGGGTTCAAATCCTGCCACCCCGACCATCAAGTTGTATATGTGGGCCTTTAGCTCAGTTGGTCAGAGCATCCGGCTCATAACCGGCAGGTCCCGGGTTCAAGTCCCTGAAGGCCCACCACTTAAACAACTTTTGCCCAGATAGCTCAGTAGGTAGAGCAGGGGACTGAAAATCCCCGTGTCTCTGGTTCGATTCCGGATCTGGGCACCATTTTTTTCATAAGGTAGTTCCTTGCTGACATATAAGTCCGAGGGGCTATTTTATTTTTTTTACAAAAAAGTAGGTAAAAGGGTTAAGGACGTGTCGAAAGTCGTCGAAAAAGCTTGTGAAATGACTTTTTTTACAAAAAAATCAAAAAAAATCATCAAAATAGCCACTTTTGCAGACTTTTTTGATGATTTTCATAAATTTTTACATTTTTCCCGGTCTCCAAGCCCGGAAAATTCCATTTTCTGTAAATTCGCTGACAAAATTTCAAAAATAAAAGAATTTTGTCAGCGCCAGGGGAGCATACCACAGCACTCATCGACGGTTATGCCCATATAACTTTTTATTGTGCAGACCTTTTGCCATACAGAGAACCCTTTCATAAAGAAAAACCTACAGTATTGAAAAAGATACGAAGCACGAAATTAAATAAGCTGCTGCCGCCATTACACATGCGAAAGAGATGACTTTCGATTTAATTTTTGATTCTTTGTCGAATACTGCCATGGAGGTTATCCACGAGATTACAAGCGTCACAAGGGCGATTACGGTCATTTTATTGATGGTGGCAGCGAAACCTCTGAGAAGGAAACAGAGCACTGCGATGATGATGACGGTTATTATGTATTTGAGCCAGCCGCCCCTGTTAAACAGCACAGGTATCAGGAGCGCCGCCCATATTATTCCAAGAAGAATGCATTTTAAAATCAAAATTATCAAAGCTTCCATAATACTTCTTAAATACTCCTTATCTAAATCTTTCTCTTTTGAATCATAACATAAAAGCATGTGCTTTGGAATGACTTTTATGCATAAAAAAAATTGTGAAATTTCTTGTAATTTGCTGATAATCATTGATTTTTAAACATTTTTAGAGTATAATTATATGCATAAAAATCAGGAGGCAATTATGGCTCAGTTATATTACAGATACAGCACGATGAATGCAGGCAAATCCATCGAGCTTATAAAAGTCGCTTACAATTACGAAGAAAGAGGTAAAAATGTTCTTACACTGATTCCTTCCGTAGATGACAGATACGGAGTAGGGCTTATTACGTCCAGGATAGGAGTGCAGAGAGAAGCTCTCGTGGTTAAAGACGACACAAATATATTGGAGATTTATTTAAGAGAAAATGAAAAGAGAAAAATAGATTGTGTACTTATAGATGAATGTCAGTTTCTTAAAAAACATCACGTTCAGGAACTTGTGGAAATTGTTGACAGCTGTAATGTGCCGGTTTTGGCTTACGGGTTGAAAAATGATTTCAGAAATGAACTGTTTGAAGGCTCTTATTACATGCTTATATATGCGGACAAAATCGAGGAGATAAAAACTATCTGCTGGTGCGGTCGCAAGGCTACGATGGTGGCAAGAGTTGTAGACGGTCAGTTTGTTAAGCAAGGAGAACAAGTAGTAATAGGGGGAAATGATATGTATGTTTCCCTTTGCAGAAAACATTACAATGACGGCAGACTTAGTGAAAAAAAGTAGTTTAGATAATTAACAAGACAAAAAGGAAGTAAACAAAAGTGGACATCTGCAAAAGAAAAGCTAATTTAATATTTATATTGCTTGTTTTGGTCATCTTAGTATTTGCAGCAATGATAGCAGCAGACGACGCTTACGGAGCGACAACAGGAACGGTTAACGATAAGATCGGCCTTAATATGAGAACGGGACCTGGTACAGAATACGCATTAATCACTGCATTGCCTTATGGTGAAACGTTTACCATAATTGAAACCACTTCTGATAAAAACGGTGACGACTGGTATAAAATATCAGTAGGGGGACAAACAGGATACGTTATGGCCAAATTCGTTACTGTAGATGAAGAAGAGGACTATATATATGACGCTGATTTTGAAAAATATTTGACGTCGCAGGGATTTCCTGAAAGCTATAAAGACTATTTGAGAAAACTTCACGCTGCTCATCCCAATTGGGTTTTTAAAGCTCAAAAGACAGGACTTGACTGGAACGATGTCATAGAAAAAGAGAGCGTTGTAGGAATCAATCTGATACATAAAAGTTATCCCGATTCGTGGAAATCCAAAGAATACGGGGCATATGACCCGGATACAGGAGAATATGTGATATTTGACAGCGGCGGTTATGTCGCTGCATCGGAAGCAATAATTAAATATTATATGGATCCGCGCAATTTCTTAAATGAAAGCGGTATATTCCAGTTTATGTCCCACGCTTACGATTCTTCTACTCAGACTAAGTCGGGACTTCAAACTTTGGTTGCAGGAACGTTTTTAGCCAACACCTTCCCTGAAAAGAGTTCTACATATCCAACTTATGCTGATGTGATTATGGATGCAGGCAAACAATCTAAAGCAAATCCTTATGTTCTTGCTTCTATGATAATAATGGAACAGGGAGCTAACGGCAGCGGCAACAGTATATCAGGAAAAGTCAGCGGATATGAGGGCTATTATAATTTCTTTAATATAAACGCATACGCTGCAAACGGAAGAGATGCTGTAGAAAACGGCCTTATTTATGCTAAAAACCAGGGATGGAGTACAAGAGTCAAATCCATAATAGAAGGTGCGTCGTTTTATGCAAAGGCATATATAAATAACAATCAGAATACGCAGTATTTGAAAAAATTCAATGTTATGAACGGGCTTTCAAGCGTTGCCACTCATCAGTATATGACCAATGTCAGAGGTGCGGCTGATGAGGCTTCGACTCTCAGGTCAGGGTATTCTTCTATATTGGATACTGCATTGACTTTTAATATTCCTGTTTATAACAATATGCCTGATACGGCCTGCCCTCAGCCGGGAGCCGGTAATAACGACTATTTCCTTAAAACTCTGTCTGTGTCGGGATATAGCTTAACGCCTGCTTTTAATATGTACACGTCAGAATATGAACTGGTAGTACCGGCAGACACGTCGTATATAAATGTTTCGGCAACTGCCAGGGATTCCGGCGCCAAGGTTTCAGGCACAGGAAAGATAACGCTCACAGGAGATGTAACTAAGGTTACCGTAACAGTCACCGCGTCAAGTGGAGAAACTAAAAAATATAATATAACTGTGGCAAGAGAGACATCTTCAACGGTTAAGCCTGAGAGTTCAAAATATAAAATAGGACAATATATTACAGGAGTCGATTTCAATACGTCAGTATCAACTTTCAAGTCAAATATAAAAGCTCCTAGTGGATATACGCTGAAGGTAACTAATTCGTCAGGAAAGGAAGTAACATCCGGAACTATAGGTACAGGAATGAAAGTAGTACTTTATAAAGGAAGCACTTCTGCCAGCAGCACTTATGTCGTTATAAAAGGTGATACTAGTGGTGACGGCAAATGTAATTCATTAGATTTATTACAGGTACAAAAACATATAGTAAAAATGAATGCTTTATCAGGCACGTTTTTTGAGGGTGGTGATATAAACGGAGATGGTAAAGTTAATTCTTTGGATCTGTTATATATTCAAAAATATATCGTTGGAAGCTATAATATAGAAAATTAGAGAGAGATTATGTTTAAGTCAAAAAGAAAAATTGTATGTTATATTTTATTAATAGTTTTATGTGCTGTATCTGTAAGCATAGCATTTGGAGCTTCGGTAAGTGCGTCATTATCAGGAGGAGGACCGTATAATAAAGGAGATACCGTTTCTGTAACATTAACGTATAGTGGTTCACAATTTGGAACAGCATCAGCACAAATACGATATGATTCATCTGCTTTGCAATATGATTCATGCTCAACCGTGGCATATGGCGGTAGCGGGGTTTTGAATGTAAGCCTAACTTCTGGAGGAAGTAATACTTTATCATGCACGGTAAAGTTTAAAGCATTGAAAGCAGGAACTACAAGCGTTGAGGCAAGTACTACTGAATTATATGATATAAATGAAAACTCGTATAATGTTGGAGTAAAAAGTACGACTTTAAACATAAAGGACAGCTCGACACAAGCATCAGGCAACGCCAACTTATCTTCACTGAGGATTTCCGCAGGCAGCCTGTCTCCTGCGTTTTCACCTAACACTACCAGTTATACGGTAAACGTAGGAAACAGCGTTACGACATGCACTATGAGCGTTTCGACAGCCGATTCTAACGCTACTTATACCATAAGCGGTTCTTCAAGCCTTTCGGTAGGACAAAATACAAGAAAGATTGTGGTCACTGCTCAAAACGGCACTACAAAGACTTATACTATAAATATATACAGAGCAGCGGCTGACAGCGGCTCTGAAAATACTGACAGCGATGATGAAAATAAGGACGATGATAAGGAACAGCGCCCGGAAGAAATAAAAGTAACCGTGGGCGAAAAGGAATATATAGTTGTAGAAGACTTTGAAGGAAAAGATATACCTCAGGGATTTGCCATGACAGTGGCTAAATTTGGAGATTATGAAATCCCCGTGTTTTCCGATAAAGACCTTAAATATACTCTTGCGCTTTTGAAAGATGGCGAAACAGGTGATGAGAGCTGGTTCTTCTACGATGAAGAAACCGATGAGTTTTCTGCCACCACAGCGCTTACTGCCGAAGAGATTATAGCTTATGAAGAAGCAGCTGACGATAGCAGCGCCCATAATGGTGAAGAGAAGGAAGACGTTAAGACTGATACCATATTGTACATCGCTTTAGGAGTGACAGGAGCGGCATTGCTGGCTGTTATAATCGTTCTTCAAGTAAAGATAATCAGAAAACGAGAAAAACAAATAGAAGACTAGAATATCAAACGCTGTGTGAAGGATTTAAATAAAGAGTGTACTTCAATAAGACCCAAAAGGGTCAAAGAGACACTCTTTTTTTTATATGTATGATATGCTAGGCCTTTTTCCCTTGCCATGTATCGCGAAGATTAAGCTGTTCATTGATGCGATTAAGAATAGTTCGCTTGTTGAAGCTCCAAGGCGGATTTATCAATATCGGTCTAGGCGCATCACCGGTCAAGCGGTGTATTGTGATATTTGGAGGTATTATTTCAAGGCACCTGACAACCATATCTACGTAAGAATCTATGGAATCAAAAGGCATGTAATCGCTGTGAGTTTTTTCCATGGCTGAGCCCTTTACGATATTGAGAAGATGGAGTTTTATGCCAAACAGCCCTGGAATTGCGGAAACGTATTTTACAGAGTCCAACATCATTTCTTCTGATTCGCCGGGAAGACCTAAAATAAGATGGACTACAAACTTGATGTTTCGTTTGGAAAGTTGCGAAACAGCGTCATCGAAAAATTTTAGGTCATAGCATCGGTTGATACTGTCTGCTGTTTTTTGATGGATAGTTTGAAGACCCAGCTCAAGCCATATGAAATTGTCTTTATTGATGTTTTCCAGTAAATTGAGGACGTCATCTGAAAGGCAGTCGGGGCGAGTGCCTATGACAAGACCTTCGATTTTAGGATTGGATAATATATTTTGATATTTTTCACATAAAATTTCACATGGGGCATATGTGTTGGTATGATTCTGAAAGTAAGCCAGATACTTGGCATCAGGCCATTTGTTGTGGTAAAGCTGTATTTGCTCATCTATGGAAGAAGCGAACTCTCCGGAGCCTGTATCAGAACAGAATGTGCAGCCGCCAAAACCTTTGCTGCCATCTCTGTTGGGACATGTAAATCCTCCGTCAATGGCCAATTTGATAGTTTTCTGGCCAAAATGATTTTTCAACCATGTATTGGCTGAATAAAATCTTTGTCCCTCAAAATGAGCAGGTATTTTTTCATTAAAAAATTCTTTCATATCGGTTTAAATCCTTTAATTGAACACTTTATTATGGTATAATGAACGCATATAATCATAACAGATTTGTTTTTTTAATACAAGCATGCAAAGGACTTAGGAAAGGAGATGCAAATTTCAGTGAAGAAGACACAGCCTCAGGGGCAGGTGATAGGAAGACAAGAATGTATGCAGCCGGCTGTGACGTCTCAGCCAAAGACGATTATCGAAAAAAATCGCTTATTGCTTCATTCTTGTTGCGGTCCATGCAGCACAGCATGCATTGAAAGGCTCATAACTGACTATAAAATAACTGTATTTTTTTACAATCCCAATATAACAGATATGGATGAGTATGAACTCCGAAAGGAGAATCAGATAAAATTTATTGATATATATAACCAAAAGGTAAATCATGAGGATCGTATAGAGTTTATTGAAGGAGAATATTTACCTGAAGAATTCTATAGAGTGGCTGATGGTCTCTATGATGAGCCGGAAGGCGGAAAAAGATGCGTAGAGTGTTTCAAGCTCAGAATGGAAAGGACGGCACAGGCGGCAGTAAAGACCGGAAATAACATTTTCGGTACGACCCTTACGGTCAGCCCTCATAAAAATTATAATCTCATATCCGCTATAGGCTGTGAGTTAGCTGAAAAATATAAATTAGAGTTTTTGGACATGGATTTCAAGAAAAAAGCAGGATTTCAGAGAAGCATTCAGATGTCCAAAGAATATGGTTTGTATAGGCAAAATTATTGCGGATGTGAGTTTTCTAAAAAATAAAGACGAACGGAGGAAGTACAATGTCACATTTAATCTTACCTGAAAACTATGACCCGATTATCGATTTGATGGAAAGCCAAAGGGCAATTAAGAAAATCAAAGATTATTTTCAACAGGAACTGGCTTATGGCCTTAATTTAAGAAGAGTTTCAGCCCCACTGTTTGTAAATCCTGCTACAGGGCTTAATGATAATTTAAACGGAGTAGAAAGAAGAGTAAATTTTACCCTTAAAGATATAAATGAATTAGAAGTGGAAGTCGTTCAGTCATTAGCCAAGTGGAAGAGGATGGCCCTGGGCAAATACGGTATACAGCCCGGACATGGCATATATACCGATATGAATGCCATAAGAAGAGATGAAGAACTGGATAATCTTCATTCCGTATACGTAGACCAGTGGGACTGGGAGAAAGTAATAACCAAAGAGCAGAGAACAGAAGAATATCTGAAAGAGACTGTAACCACCATATACAATTCAGTAAAAAACCTGGGCGATTATGTCAACAGACTTTACAGAAACATACATACAGATCTGCCTAATGAGATTTTCTTCATAACTACACAGGAACTGGAAGATATGTATCCTGAACTTTCACCTAAAGAAAGAGAAGATGCTGTTACTAAAGAACACAAAGCCGTATTTATAATGAAGATAGGAGGCAGGTTGGCATCCGGGCAGAAACATGACGGACGCTCGCCTGATTACGATGATTGGGAACTCAATGGAGACATAATACTGTGGAATGATGTTCTAAACAGAGCTTTTGAAATTTCTTCAATGGGGATAAGAGTAGACGCTGATGCCATGGCAAGACAGTTAAAAGCCGAGAATTGTCAGGAACGGGCAGAGATGGAATTTCATAAAGCTATTCTTGAGAATAGACTTCCATATACCATAGGCGGAGGTATAGGACAAAGCAGATTGTGCATGATGTTCCTCAGAAAAGCTCATATAGGTGAAGTGCAGGTTTCCGTATGGCCGGATGAAATGATCAAACAATGCGAGGAACACAATATTCATCTTTTATAAAGGTAAATTATGGTTTATGTCAATGTTGTCATAAATAATAAAAGTAAATATACCGACAGTTTATTTACCTATAAGGCGTCCGAACAGGTGCAGGTAGGAGATTTGGTGACGCTTCCCTTTGGAAATTACGACAGCCGGAAGGAAGGAATAGTATGCCAAAGAGACATACAGCCTGATTTACAGGAGGAAAAGGTAAAGGAAATAAGCGGCATATTGAAGTCTGGGCTTCTTACCGAAGAAATGGTAAAAACCGCTCTTTGGATGAAACACAGATACGGAATCAAGTATTACGATGCATTTAAATGCTTTACGATAAAGGGAAAGGCCCCCAAGGAAGGAAAAGAAAAAGAACCGTATAAAAATATCGAAGGCAGATACAAAAAGCCTGAGGCTCTGACAGAAGAGCAGTCCAAGGCTTTCAGGGCTATAGAAGAAGCCTTGGACGCTCAACTTCAGTCCAACTTTCTCATTCACGGAGTTACAGCCAGCGGTAAAACACAAGTTTATTTGGAAGCTATAGAAAAAGCTGTATCTATGGGAAAAACAGCCATAATGCTGGTGCCTGAGATTTCTCTGACAAAGCAGATCATAGAAATTTTTGCAGGCAGGTTCGGAAAGGATAATTTGGCGGTTCTGCATAGCAGGCTCACACCCAGGGAAAGATATGACGAATGGGAACGGATAAGGACCGGACGCGTTAAAATAGTCATAGGAGCCAGGATGGGAGTCTTTGCTCCTCTGAAAAATCTTGGATTGATAATAATGGATGAGGAGCATGAGTCCAGTTACAAAGCAGATATGACGCCTAAATATGAGACTGTTGATATAGCTTTGAAAAGATTGGGATATTATAAAGGCGTACTGATATTGGGAAGCGCTACGCCTTCAGTGGTTTCATATTATAGAGCCGGGCAGGGGATATATAAGCTGCTTACCCTAAAAAAGAGGTATAACAATACTCCTCTTCCGCTGGTTGAGATTGCAGATATGCGAAAAGAACTTAAAGAAGGCAACACTTCTATATTCAGCGGTCTCTTGTATGCGTCCATCGATGAGGAATTAAAAGCCGGAAGACAGGTGATATTGCTTCAGAACAGAAGAGGATATTCAAGTTTTGTTTCTTGCAGAAACTGCGGCATGGTGATGAAATGCCCGGAATGCGCCATTTCGCTTACTTATCATAAAGATAGAGAAAAACTTATCTGCCATTATTGCGGAAGAGCTTTTGACATACCGAAAAAATGTCCGGAATGCGGCAGTCCGTACATTAAATATTTCGGTATAGGAACAGAACAGGTGGAAGAGGCCGTTTCAAAATTTTTCCCCAGCGCGAAGACAGATAGGCTCGATATAGACGCTCTTAAATCACAAAAAGATTTAGACAGGATATTGGATAGCTTCGCAAAAAAAGAGACCGATATATTGGTTGGAACCCAATTGGTAGCCAAGGGTCTTGATTTTGACAACGTAGGGCTGGTAGGTATCATAGCAGCGGATGTGACGTTGAATATACCTGACTACAGGTCTTCTGAAAGAACTTTTCAGCTGATAACTCAAGCAGCAGGCAGAGCAGGCAGAGGAAAGAAACGGGGAAGAGTAATAATCCAAACTTATGAGCCTGAAGAACAAGTTATTCAATCGGCAGCAAAAAATGACTATGACAGCTTTTTTAGAAGTGAAATATCCATTAGAAAACTGATGGGATATCCTCCTTTTACAGATATTATAACGGTAAGCTTTACTGCGAAAGATGAAGCTACCGCCGTCGCTTTCGGAGAAAGATGTAAGAATTATATCGAAAAGCTTTTTTCAGCCGAGGATAAAACCGCAGTTTTGTCTCCAAAATTTGCTTCAGGATTTAAAGGCAAGGATTCAGTCAGGTTTTATATATTGATAAAATGCCCGAAAGGCAAAAGAAATGAATATATTTATTATCTTGAAAATTTTAGAAAAATTCTCATAGAGGAAAAAACGTCATGCAATATGGATATAGATGTCAATCCATATAGCGTTTACTAATAAGGGAGGTAATCATGGCACTTAGAAATGTTGTGACAGAGGGCGATGAGATATTGAGAAAGCATTGCAGGGAAGTCACGGAAGTTAATGACAGAATTAAGACAACTATGGAAGATATGGTTGAAACTATGCGCAGCCATTATGGCGTAGGTATAGCCGGCCCACAGGTTGGGGTATTGAGAAGAATGTTCGTTGCCGAACCTGAGCCGGGCAGATTATATTATATGATAAATCCTGTTATTTTGGAGCAGAGCGGCAGCCAGCTTGATGATGAAGGATGTTTAAGTGTTCCTGGTCTTATAGGAACTGTTGACAGACCTGATTATATAAAAATTGAAGCTTTGGATCTGGACGGAAAAAAGCAGATATATGAATTTGAAGGCTTTGATGCAAGAGTCATGTGCCATGAGTATGACCATCTTGACGGCATTCTTTACACGGATAAGGCAACTAACATAAGGGATGCGGCTGACGACGAGGAACAGTAAAAAGAATACGTATTAACGTATTTAAACAAAATAAATAAAAGACAATAAATAGGGGAAGAAAAGTAATGAAAACAGTTTTTATGGGAACTCCCGATTTTGCTGCAGAAATTCTGAGACAGCTTTATGAGAGCGACAATGAGGTGGCTTTGGTTTTCACTCAGCCTGACAGAGCAAAAGATCGCGGGAAAAAAGTTCAATTTTCTCCGGTGAAAGAACTGGCACAGGAGCATCAGACCAAAGTGCTTCAGCCGGAAAAACTTAAAAATGATAAAACTTCACTTGAAGAACTGAAAAACATTTCTCCGGACATAATCGTTGTGGCGGCTTACGGACAGATACTGCCCAGTGAAATATTGAATTTGCCCAAATACGGCTGTATAAATGTTCATGCTTCTCTGCTTCCTAAGCTGAGGGGTGCATCTCCCATACAGATGTCTATCGTTACAGGGGAAAAAGAGACTGGGGTTACCATAATGCAGATGGCAGAAGGTCTTGACACCGGAGACATTTTGTCATCGGAGGCAATGGAAATAGGCGAACTGAATGCAGAGCAGCTGAGTGATGCTTTGGCAAGGATGGGAGGAAAACTTTTGCTCCATACCATGGATTTAATTAAAAACGGTAATATAAATCCAATGAAACAGGATGACAGCAAAGCGACATACGCAGGTCTTATATCCAAAAAAGACGGGCAGATAGATTTCAGCAAATCACCTATAGAGATAGAGCGGCTTATAAGGGGCTTTGACCCTTGGCCGGGAGCATATTGCTTTTATGATGGAAAACCTTTAAAATTTTGGAAAGCAGTACCTTCAGAAACAAAAACTGAAGCAGAAGACGGCAGCGTTATTTCAGCCGATAAGGAAGGACTGAAAATAGCATGCGGCGGTAAGGTTCTTACTGTAACAGAGCTTCAAGCTCCAGGTAAAAAGAGGATGAGGACAGAGGATTATTTAAGAGGACACATGATAGAGAAAGGAACGCTGCTTAAATGACCGATGTTTTGAAAAGGGGGAATAAAAAATGTCATATAGCATGTCTATAATCTTTTTGCTGGCAGCCATAGTGATAACGATGGGGGCTCAGGCAAAAGTAAGTTCGAATTTTAATAAATATTCAAGGATTAAAAACCGGAGAGGCATTTCCGGCGCAGAGGCAGCCAGAATAGTTTTAGATGCCAATGGCCTTGAGGACGTTCAGATTGAACAGATAAGAGGAACTCTTACTGATCATTATGATCCAAGAAAACGTGTTCTCAGGCTTTCGCAGTCAGTATACGGAGTAGATTCGGTGGCAGCGGTAAGTGTGGCTTGCCACGAAGCAGGTCATGCTATACAGCACGCGGTTTCCTATGCACCTCTTAAGATAAGAAACAGCATAGTACCTGTAGTAAATGTAGCTTCCAGATTCAGTTGGCTGCTTATATTTATAGGCATAGGATTGCTTTATGCGGGCAACTATATCGGAGATATGATTTTCAATATCGGAGTTATCGCATTTGTTGCAGTGATAATATTTCATGCAGTTACATTACCTGTGGAATTTGATGCCAGCAGAAGGGCTTTAAAACAGATGGAAGCTCAGGGCATAATAATTGATGACGAGGACAGCGGCGCAAGAAAGGTGCTTGGAGCTGCAGCCATGACTTATGTGGCTTCTTTGGCAATGGCGGTGGCAAACCTGCTTAGAATACTCGCTTTAAGAGGCAGAGATTAAAAGAACATGTGCTGATGTCGTGCATGTAAAAAACAATATGATTAAGGTGAGGTAAAATTTTTATGGATTCGGGAAGGAGGACAGCTTTTCAAATCCTTTTGGAAGTGGAAGAAGAAAAGGCGTTTTCCAATCTTTCTTCAAATAAATATATAAAACAGAATAATCCGGAAAACCCGGCTTTTGTGAGAGAATTGGTATATGGAGTTTTATCCAATAAGCTCCTTTTGGATTACTATTTGAATTTGCTGATACCTTCAGGCATAGAGAAGGTAAAGAAGCGTGAGAAAACATTGCTTAGAATGGGGCTTTATCAGCTTAAATTCATGAAAAACATTCCTCAATATGCCGCAGTCAATGAAACTGTTTCACTGGCAAAAAGTCTTTGCAGAGGCAGAGAAGGATTCATAAACGGAGTTTTGAGGGGATATATTAAAAAGCAAGGGGAACTTCAATTGCCTTGTGATGATACAGATGAAATTTTATCTGTTAAATACTCTTTTTCGCCGTGGATAATCAAAATGTGGAAAAAACAGTACGGTCAGGAATCGACTATTAAACTGATGGAGGCATCTAATTCGAGACCGGTTTTATGTATAAGAGTAAATCTTATGAAAACGACTGTGGAGGAACTTTCGCACTTGCTGTCAGAGAAAGGAATGGTTGTAGATAAAGGCAGATATTCCGATATAGTCCTTTATGTATCAGGCAGTAATATTCTCGATCTGGAAGAATATAAAAAGGGATTGTTTTCAATACAAGATGAGACGTCCGTCTTAGCATGCCAATATCTTGAACCTAGACCGGGAGATTTAGTTATAGATACTTGCGCTTCTCCGGGCGGAAAAACATCGGCCATAGGAGAGATGATGGATAATAGAGGCAAAATTATATCTTGCGATATTTACCCTCACAAACTTGAATTAATTAAAAAACAGGCAGATAGACTGGGGATTACCATAATTGAAACAAAGTTGCTGGATGGAATAAAGGGGGATAAAGCGTTGTCAGGCAAAGCGGACAAAGTTTTGGTAGACGCGCCTTGCTCCGGTCTGGGTGTAATAAGAAAGAAGCCTGAAATAAAATACAAAGAACAAAAAGATATACAGAAGCTTATTAAAGTTCAGAGTGATATATTGAACAATGCATCATATTATGTCAAGCCAAATGGAGTTTTGTTATACAGCACATGTACAATCAACAAAGATGAAAATGATGAACAGATAGAAAAATTTATCAAAACCCATGAGGACTTTGAAATACTATATGAAAAACAATTTTTGCCTACAGATGGTCTTGATGGTTTTTTTATTTGTAAAATGATGAAAAAGGGGAAGTAAGGAGGATATATGGAGGTTGGATTTAAGTCTGACAAAGGGCTTATGCGAAGCAATAATGAAGATGCCTGCTTTGTCTTGCTCAACGATAATATATACCTTGTAGCAGACGGAGTAGGAGGAGGCAATGCAGGAGAGATTGCAAGCAGAACAGCAGTAAATGAGATAGCCAATTACATAGCTAATAATCCCATAAAACAGGCAACTAACAAGTATGCGGTGGTGAACTATCTGCAAGACTGTCTTGACAAAACCAATGAAAAGATTTTCACCCAGGCACTGAAATACGAGCAGAACAAAGGCATGACCACCACGTTGGCTGTGGTATATGCTAAGGAGGGAAGAGCTTATATAGGAAATATCGGAGATAGCAGAGTTTATTTATATAGAGACGGAGATTTGGTACAGCTTACCGAAGACCATACTTATGTCAACACTCTGCTGAAAGCAGGTATAATCTCCAAAGAGCAAGCTGAGACAGATGACAGAAAGAATGTGATCACTAAGGCTCTCGGGGCTGACAACACGGTTGAACCGGATTTTTTTCAGGTAAATATTATGAAAGATGATATTTTTCTGATATGTACAGATGGTCTTTATGATGAAGTTGACAATCAAGGGATGATAGATGTTCTTAAGGAAAATAAGTCCATGTCTGATGTTTGCAATAAAATGATTGAAAAAGCCAATAGCAATGGCGGACATGATAATATAACGGTTATATGCCTTAGAGTAACGGAGGAAGATATTCATGAGTAACAGATTATTAGTAGGAAGATATGAGCTTATAGAAAAGATTGGCGAAGGGGGAATGGCTATCGTCTACAAAGCGAAAGACAGACTTCTGAACAGATATGTGGCAATTAAAATTCTGCGTCCTGAATTTGTTAAAGATGAAAAATTTATCGAAAATTTCAGGAAGGAATCTCAGGCTGCAGCAGGTCTTTCTCATCCGAATATTGTAAACGTTTATGACGTAGGCCAGGAAGGCAATATTCATTTTATAGTGATGGAACTCATAGACGGCAAGAGCCTTAGCCAGGTCATTGAAGAAGAAGGAAGGCTGGACTATAAAGAGGCTATCAGCATAACCAAACAGGTGGCATCCGCTCTGAGCCTTGCTCACAAGAATCAGATAATACATAGGGATGTCAAGCCTCATAATATATTGATTACCAGCTCAGGAACCGCCAAATTGGCAGATTTCGGTATCGCTATGGCAGTGAGCAAAGAGAGCATAGCTGAGGGAAAAGAAAAGATAATGGGTTCTGTACACTATTTCTCGCCTGAACAGGCAAGAGGCGCTTATGTAGATGAGCGTTCAGATATCTATTCTCTTGGCATCGTACTGTATGAAATGCTTACAGGAAAAGTCCCTTTCGACGGCGACAATCCAATAAGCATCGCTTTGATGCATATCAATGATCCACTGCCTCCGGTTTCCAAGGAAGTGCCGGGCATACCGCCTCAACTGGAGAAAATCATAGCAAAGGCCACTGACAAATATCAGACCAATAGATATGCGTCTGCTGATGAAATGATAGAGGACTTGGATAACATAGACTTCATCACCAAGGTAATGGGAAGTTCTGCTTTTACCGATAAGGGTGAAAGCAAAAAAATAGAAGACGAAGATGATGCTGCCGAGTACTATAAAGCTATAGAGGAAAGCAGAGCGCAAGAAGCAAACAAGAAAAAGAAAACTGTCGATAAGACTAAAATTTTTATCATAGTAGCTATAGTAATAATCGCTATCGCAGGAGTTGTGGCTTTTGGAGCGATGAACGGATGGTTTAGCGGAGACAGTGAAGAAATAGATGTTCCTGATTTTTCCGGCAAGACTTTGGAAGAAGCTCAAGCACAAGCCGAGGAATTAGGTCTTAAAATCCAAGAGGGAGAAAGCGTGTACAGTCCGGACCAAGAGGAAGGTCTGATCGCGTCTCAGACTCCGACAGCCGGCTCTAAAGTAAGTGAAGGCAGAGTAATAACGGTTTATGTAAGCCTAGGTAAAAAAGATGGAGTAGTCCCTCGCATAATTGATATGGACTATAATGAGGCAGAAGAATATCTGCAAAGTTTCGGATTTGAGCTGGGTATTGTAAAGACAGTGACCAGTACAAAGCCTAAAGATGTGATAGTGTCTCAATCCATAGACGCAGGCACTACAGCAGATGAAGGCACTAAGATAGATGTAGAAATAAGCGATGGGCAGGGCAAAGAAATGAAAGCTGTGCCTAGTGTAATAAACAGCGATATAGATTCGGCCAGGTCTGCTATTGTCAGCGCAGGGTTCACCGTAGGTGCAGTGACTTATGAAGAGAATGCTACCGTGACTCAAAACAACGTTATCAGAATAACAGACGCATCAGGCAACGAGCTTAAAGCAGGCGATGAGCTGGAAGAAGGAAGCGCAATAAATATAATAGTGAGCAAAGGAACCGAATCTACCGGAAATGATAACCCAGATGAGGGAGGCTCTTCGTCATCAGGTGAAGGCGAGCAGAGCGGGGAAGGTACAGATACGCCTTCTGACGGTGAGTCTGGCTCTACAGAAGGTTAATTCAACAGAACAGGATATTTAAATGAACGGTTTAATTGTAAAAGGAATAGGTGGGTTTTACTATATCAAGACAGAGATTGGTTTGATAGAAGCTAAAGGAAGAGGTATATTCAGAAAGCAGGGAATCACCTTGTGTGTAGGAGACCGAGTAGAAGTCAGCCTTTTGGATGAGACAGAAAAAAAAGGTGTAATAGAAAGCATATTACCCAGGAAAAATCAATTTATCAGACCGCCTATTGCCAACATAGATACGTTTATAGTTGTATTTGCTGCCGCAACTCCTAAACCAAACTATCCGGTTATAGACAAGTTTTTGATTACTGCTGAAGCAAAGAGCATTGAGCCTATAATATGTATAAATAAATGTGATTTGGTATCGAAAGCAGAAGCAAAAGAAATTAGCCAGATTTACGACAGCATTTATCCGGTAGTATTAATGAGCAGCAAAACGGGTCAAGGTCTTTCTCAGCTTAAGACTCTTATACATGGGAAAAAGGCAGCTTTCGCCGGGCCTTCCGGAGTGGGTAAGTCATCCATATTAAATGCACTCCATCCCAAAGCGCAAATGGAAATAGGAGAGATAAGCAAGAAGACTGAGCGAGGAAAACATACCACGAGGCATGTAGAGATGTTTTCCATAGAAGGCGGAGGAATGCTGTTTGATACTCCGGGATTTACCTCTTTTGAGTTTGGAGATGATATGGAAGCAGAAACCCTCGGAAATTATTACAGGGAATTCGTCAAGTATAGTCCGATGTGCAGATATGATGACTGCAGACATCTAAGAGAGCCCGGGTGCGCTGTGCGAGAAGCTGTGGAGAGTGGGGAAATAAACAAGCTAAGATATGAATCATATAAATATCTTTATGAAGAATTGAAAAATAAACGAAAATATTAATCAACGCTGTTGCATAAGGAAAAAGGTAATGTGATATGTTTAAATTGTCGCCATCTATATTGTCAGCTGATTTTTCTAAGCTGGGAGAAGAAGTTTCAAAGATTGAAAAAGGAGGAGCTGATTTAATCCATGTTGATGTCATGGACGGACATTTCGTACCTAACATAAGTTTTGGAGCTTCCGTAATGAAAAGCTTGAATTCAACCACAAATCTCCACTATGATGTACATCTTATGATAGAAAACCCGGATAGCTATATAGATGTTTTTGTCACTGAAAAGACAGAATATATTACAGTTCATCAGGAAGCAAGCCGCCACCTCAACAGAAGCGTGCAGCATATAAAGAAACAGGGTAAGAAAGCGGGAGTTTCAATCAATCCTGCTACACCGGTATTTATGCTGGAGGATATTCTGGAAGATGTGGATCTTGTGCTGGTAATGTCTGTTAATCCCGGATTCGGAGGACAGAAGTTCATACCTTCTGCTTTGAAAAAAATACAGACATTGGCAGAATTGAGAAAAGAAAAAAAACTTCAATTTATGATAGAAGTAGACGGAGGAGTTACGCTGCAAAACGCACCGGATATTTTAGCGGCAGGAGCAGATATTCTCGTAGCCGGCTCGGCAATATTCGGAGCAGAAGATATAGCGGCAAGAACCAGAGAATTTAAACAGTTATGATAGTTCGAATATGTTTTTTATTAAATATTAAAGGAGCTGCTTTAAGACAGCTCCTTTTACTATGCTCCATTCAATTATTAATTCCCGGAAGCGCTTCCGGTTTCTCCGCTACCGGTATTGCCGGAATCACCGGTACTGCCGCCGGTATCACCGGTGTCGCCGGTGTTTCCTGAATCCTCTCCGTTATTTCCTGTGTCACCGGTATCTCCATTGTCACCTGTGTCTCCGCCTTCATTTTCATCTTCAGGCGGCAAAGCAGGAGGTGTTTCTACTATTGTAACGCTTTTACCTGGCTCAGTAGGGTAACTGTCCGGGTCAGGATTATGAAGGTTGCAATAATAATGAGGCAGTTCACTGCTTTTGTCTCTTACGCTGTCACTTGGAATGTAAGGTCGCATTATACCTGATTTTGAAGTTACATTGGTGCAGGAAGGCGTTGCTAAATATCCACTGTCTGCACATATATCTACGGTCTGATGAACATTATCTTCCTCGGTAGGTTGGGTACCCGAAGTAAAGTACTCATTCCTAACATCGCTTCCGCTGGCATCGGTTGCTAAAAGTCCGCTCTTAGTATCAATCTTCACTTGGACTACGTTATCGGGTCTTTCAGAGTAAGAGCCTCCTTGGGCATTTTCTACCTGACGCATAATTTTGCTCCACATGCTGGAAGCGGCATATGAGTCTGAAGACAAGTTTAAATTATAATCATTTCCAATCCATAATGCTGCACTGTATTTCGGCGTGAATCCACAGAACCAAATATTGTCTTTTCTGTCGGTAGTACCCGTTTTACCTCCAACAGTGGTTCCGGATATGGCAGCAGGATAGCCGATACCTTCGGTTACTACTGTTCTAAGGAGATCCCGCATTATCCATGCCACACCTTCATCTAAAACTTGTGTTTCTTCTGAACTGGCCTCGAGAATGGTATCTCCGTTTCTGTTGGTTACTTTTGTATAAATGGTAGGTGAAATGTGAGTTCCGTCATTTACAAAAGTTGAGTATGCACTGGCCATTTCCAAAGGAGAAATCCCGCTGGCCATACCGCCCAGACCTAATGCTGCAAGATTTAGGTCATCGTCGGTAACAGAAGTTATGCCGTATTTTTCTAATAGATTGGCAGAATAATCGACACCTACTTGCGACAGTATTTTAACTGCGCAAACGTTTACAGACTGCTGCAAAGCACGTCTGAAGGTGTATAGACCGGAATAGCCGCTGTATGAGTTCTTTGGCCATACCTTGCCGTTGATGGTAGTAGGCTCGTCGTCAACTATAGATGCAGCAGTAATATATTCTCCCCAAAGCTCTGCACCTTGCTGATCATATCCATTATCTGCTATATCAAATGTTTTCCCGTCTTGCTGAAGTTCGAAACTCTTTTGCAGCGCAGCAGAATAAACGGATAATGGCTTTATAGATGAACCAGGCTGACGATCAGATGTAGCTCTGTTGAATAACATCCTGCCGGTAGTCTTGCGTCCTCCGCTCATGGCTTTAATCTGTCCGGTAGCATTATCTATGATGACCATAGCCGATTGAGGCTGAATTACACGCTGATTTAGCGAATATTGATCGGTTGCAAGACCGGAATCGGTTTCTTCGAAGAAAGTAGGGTAATCTTCAAAGAAAGCAGCTGATATTACTAAATTACCGTCGGAATCTTTTGTTTTGTAATTCTGCGGTATGTTCAGATAGCCTCCGTTTATTGTGTAAAGTGTATTATCTTCAAACAGATACATGTCTTTAAATTCAACGCTGTAATCTGTCTGACCCTGTACCGTTGTGTCATATATGTTCAGCCTTTTTCCTGCATATACAGTCATGGAACCATCATCGTTCTTCTTGTACTCGTCTGAAGTGAGAACGAATTTTCCATCATCGTTTATATAGTTGGAGTAAGCATATAGCTTGTTGCCGTTAGGCCCGGTTATGTCGCCGTTTGAATCCTTGGAATAACCTGTTATGGAAGGATAGTTGCTGTTATCATCAAATTCATTTTCTATGACTTCCTGTGCTTGGGAGTCCATAGTAGTATAGATTTGAAGACCGCCGTTATATACTAGTTCGCTGGCTTCTTCGTAGCTGTAACTGTTTTCTTCCATAAGGTCATTGATAACTGTCTGGATGGTGTAATCAGCAAAGTAATTGGAAACCGTATTCAAAGCATCGATATTAGGATTAACTATATCTTTGATTTCAACCTGACTTGCTTCTTCATACTCTTCTTCAGTAATATAACCTTGCTCAAGCATTAAGCTGAGGCATGTGGCCATCCTGTTTTTACAAGAATCATTCCAAAGATATGCATAGTCGCCGTTTTTTGTTATAAGATTAGGCGTATCTTCGGTTACCTCATTGGCTGATACAGTCTGTATCAAGGCAAATTCTGAAGGCATCTGAGGGATAGCGGCTAAAGCTGCCGACTCAGCGATGGTTAATTCTTCTACATCCTTGGAAAAATATGCTTGAGCAGCTGTCTGAATACCAAATCCGCAGCCGAAATTTATGGTATTGAGGTATGCCTCTAATATTTCGTCTTTTTCAAGCTTTTGCTCAAGAATTATAGCATAATAAGCTTCAGTAATTTTTCTGTTCAAAGAACGCTCAAACATCTTATCTTCCAGATATAGATTTCTCGCTAATTGCTGAGTTATGGTGCTGGTACCGCTGACGCCTCCCCCGCTGAATACGGCATCTTTTATAGCGCCGAAAATTCGTATTATGTTGAACCCGTGGTGAGTCCTGAAGGTCTTGTCTTCAAGAGCAATAAAAGCGTTTTGAGTATGCTCCGGAATTTGACTTATTTCAACTATAGTACGGTTTTGGTCCCCGTAAGCCGTGTCTATTATGTTGCCTTCATCATCATAGAGAACGGAGCTTTGCGACAGAAGGCTGTATATGTTGTCTGTCTCTATATCAGGCGCGTTGATTATTATGACCGCTACATAAACTATAACAGCAAGAATCAATGCGAGAATAACGCATATGGCAATTTTCAAAGCTTTCTTCTTTTTCTTTTTTGATTTAGAAGAATTATTTTCTGCTACTTCAACATTGGTTTCTTCTGAACGTTTTTTTCGCTTTTTCGCAGAGCCTGTCCTCTTTTTGGAAGAGGAAGCTTCACCCCTTTTCTTTTTAGTTCTTGATCTATGAGTGACTTCTTCACTGGTATTTTCAATTACATTGTTTGAATCATCATAATTACTCAAATTATCACCCGCTTTCTGTCATAATCACTGTAATTATACCATATCATGGTGCCAAAGTTAATAAATATTATATGATAATTAAATAAAAACACTTTTTTTATTGAAATAAATTGAAATATGGAATATAATGGAAAAAAGGTTTGGCCTATAAGCTGCTTAAATAAAAGGAGCTTTGATATCATGAGGCGCAAACTTTTTTTATTTACTCTTATTGCAATTTTTGCCTTAATTGTAATTGATTATTCGGGCATAAAGTTGACTGACACATATCCTGATTCGTTGTTGGAAAAGGAGGTCGTCTATGAAGGAAAAATCATATCTATAGAAAAGATATCAGATGAAAAAATATCTTTAAAAGTAAAGCTTATTTCTGCTGACAATAAGATTTTTGAAGATAAAGTTTATATGCTGCTGACTTGTTATGATGAGATAAAACAGCCATGGAAACTGATAAAGGGAAGAATACGCTTTTGCTGCGAAGCACACCTGCCTGCTCAAGCAAGGAACCCGGGATGCTTTGATTATAGGCGGCATCTTTTGAGCGAAAATATAAAAGTTATCGGATATGTGGAAACCTTAAATGATTTTTCTGAGTCTAAAGGTATGTTGGACAATATACAAAAAAAGCTTATGGAATTAAAATATCTGTTTTCAGCTTCTCTGTCTGAAGGTACAAGGGGAATTCTGATGGGAATGGTATTTGGAGACACTACATATTTAGATGAAGATGTATATGAAGGATTCAGAAAAAACGGAACGGCTCATGTTTTAGCAGTAAGCGGTGTTAAGACTCTAAAGTTGGATATCCCCCTAGTGCCTGAAACCCGCATAAACTGGGCATTTGTGCCTCTACATATCGCTATAATTTACATTCTAAAACTGTGCTTAGACGAGGAAATTATTCCCCGTTGTCGTTTCCCTTGTTCAAGGGGGTATCTCACAAAATGTATAAATTGGCAAAAGAAGTAATCATTCAGCGTAAGTCAATCTTACTGCAAAAGTCTAATAAATCAGCAAAAGGAGAAGAAGCCTATGGCATATAAAAAATATAGAGAAATGAAGGTTTATGAAGCAAGCGGATACCAGTATAAGCGTACACCAAGCATCGTACTTAAAGGACAGTGGCTCTCAGAGTTGGGGTTTGACATCGGAGAGCAGATTGAGGTGAAGTGCGAGAATGGGCGTTTGATTATAACGAAGGCGAATGAGATATGGAGTGCTGAAGCTTAATAGAGGCTTTTACTTTTTAAACACTGTTCATTATTATATCAAAAAATAAAAATGAAAAAGCTATAAGACATTAAAGCTAGATTGAGTTGATACCAACCCAATGAATAGTATTTTCCGTTCAAACCAACTAGGGCTTCTTATGGTTGATTTCCGGCGGTAATACGAATATAATATTTATTAGGTGAAAGTATGCGATTTCATAGGAGAAAATGAATGGAATATTTAACAGTGAAAGAAATTGCTGAAAAATGGGGAATCTCAGAAAGGCGCCTTCAAACGATGTGTAAAGAAGGAAAGGTTGAGGGGAGTAAAAGATTTGGTAGATCATGGGCAATTCCAGAGGATGCTGTAAAGCCTGTTGATCGTAGAATAAAATCTGGGAAATATATGAAAGCTAAAAAATAAAAAACTAGAAAAAATGACGGAGGTAAATATAAATGGCGAAAAATACAGCCGACATAGGATTTGAAAAACAGATATGGGATGCAGCCTGTGTGCTTCGTGGTAACATGGATGCGTCAGAATATAAAAATGTTGTATTGGGGTTGATTTTTCTAAAGTACATTTCAGATCGATTCGATGACAAGTATCAGGAACTGAAAGATGAGGGCGACGGATTTGAGGAGGATATTGATGAATATACTTCCGAAGGCATTTTCTTTGTACCTGTAGGTGCACGTTGGAATGAGATTGCAGTGAAGGCACATACAGCAGAAATCGGTACAGTTATTGATGATGCCATGCGTGCTATCGAAAAGGAAAATAAGCGTTTGAAAGACATTCTTCCTAAGAATTTCGCACGTCCAGAACTGGATAAACGAAGATTGGGGGATGTGGTGGATTTATTCACTAATATCCAGATGATTGAACACGGCAGCGAAAAAGATATTTTGGGACGTACATATGAGTATTGTCTTTCCATGTTTGCAGAACAGGAAGGAAAGCGTGGTGGTGAATTCTTTACTCCGTCATGTGTAGTTCGTACTCTGGTAGAGGTGCTGAAACCATATAAGGGTCGAGTATATGATCCTTGTTGCGGATCAGGTGGTATGTTCGTTCAGTCCGCAAAGTTTGTAGAAAACCATAGTGGTAATATCAGCAATATCTCTATTTATGGACAGGACTCCAATCCGACTACATGGAAGATGGCACAGATGAATCTTGCTATTCGTGGAATTGAGCCGGATCTTAGCACTTACGCAGCAGATACCTTTTTAGATGACCGTCATCCTACATTGCGTGCAGATTATATTATGGCAAATCCCCCATTTAACCTTTCCGACTGGGGTGCTGATAAATTAAAAGAGGACGTGCGTTGGCAGTACGGTATGCCACCCGCAGGGAATGCCAACTTTGCATGGCTACAGCATATGATTTACCACCTTGCACCAGCCGGAAGAATAGGTATGGTTCTTGCAAATGGTTCTCTTTCTTCTCAGTCAGGCGGTGAGGGCGAGATCCGCAAGAATATCATCAATGCCGACTTGGTTGAATGCATCGTAGCAATGCCGACTCAGCTTTTCTATACAACACAGATTCCGGTTTCGCTTTGGTTTATAAATAAACAGAAAAAACAGCCGGGAAAGACGCTGTTCATTGATGCTCGTAAGATGGGGAATATGGTTAGCCGTAAACTTCGTGAACTTACTGATGATGATATAAAGAAGATTTCAGATACCTATGAAGCGTTTTCAGACGGAACGCTTGAAGATGTGAAAGGCTTCTGTGCTGTTTCTGATATAGCAGAAATCGAAAAGCAGGATTATATTCTTACTCCGGGCCGATACGTGGGCATTGAGGAACAGGAAGATGACGGAGAGCCGTTTGATGAGAAGATGAATCGCCTGACATCTGAACTTTCTGAATTGTTTGCTAAGAGTCATGAACTGGAAGATGAAATTTGTAAAAAACTGGGGGCGATGGGGTATGAAATCTGAGTTACATATTGCTTTTAGTGCAGAGTTAGATGATAGAGATTCAGAAATACAAACTTATGGATGCCGGGCAAATAATCCTGATATTTGTAAGAATTATATGTTAGAAAATGTATGTGCATTTACATCTCTGGACAATATATGTAAACAACCGTCCCGCTCATGGAAAAAACAATATTTGAAACTCAAAGAGGTGGAAAATGATTGAATATAAAACAATTAGAGAATTGTGCTCAATAGTGGTTGATTGCCCGCATTCAACGCCAAAGTGGACAGAAGACGGTAAAATAGTGGTTAGAAATAATAATATAAAAAATGGAAGAATCAATCTTACAGCTCCTTCTTTTACAGACGATGAGCATTTCAGGCAAAGAATTAAAAGAGCGAAACCGCAATCGGGAGATTTGATTATTACACGAGAGGCTCCGATTGGAGAGGTTGGAATGATTCCCGCCAATATAGAGTGCTGTTTGGGGCAAAGGATGGTATTGCTACGTGTAGATCAATCTATATGTGATAATTTTTACTTATTGTATAGTTTACAATCTCCATATGTAAAAAATCAAATATCATGGAGTGAAGGAACGGGGACAACGGTAAGTAATTTGAGAATTCCTCATTTGGAAAATATAAAAATTCCATACATACCACTTGAACTGCAAAAAAGAGTATCTTCTGTATTACGAGTAATAGAAGAAAAAATATTTAATAATAGTAAAATAAATGAGAATTTAGTGGCTTAGATGTCTAGGGAGGAGATATCAATTTCACCGGACATCAGTTTGGGTAATAGTGAGTCGCGCAAAGCGGAAAGCCTGCGATTTTCTGCTTCAAGGATCTCTTGTTCCTTGAATATAGGTTCGCAAAAATTGTTAAAAAGTTGAATGATATTAACATCAGGCATAACCGTAGGCACAGATTTCATTCCTGCTCCGGATATTTCTTTGAAAGTTGATCCGGAAGCCATACCTTCGATTGTCGGAAGAAGATTCTTTAGTAAAAAATACACGTAGGAAGTACCGATATTCTCATTTGGAATAACGGATTTAAATCCTTGATTGGTAGTGAGTTCGTTTTGAGCTATGGCAATGTAACCTATTGGAGCTCTTGAACTAAAAAGTACAGTTCCAGCAGGCATTTTTTTTGTACTACTCTTGGAAAATCCCAACTCAGAGATATCATTCTCGCCATGAGAGATAAATTTTGACTTATCGACTGATAAATCTTTGGGCGTTATCCATGCAATACCCTGATCTGCATAGTATTCCGACTTCGATTTTGAAGGGGTTCCGCCTGCAACGATAGAACCGATATCTGAAAGCGTGCATTCCGGCCAATTTGGATCAGCATTAACGACAAAAAGCTCTTCAAAATAGGCTTGTGCTTGCCGCTCTAAATTCTCATTTAACCTAATAACTCCTACCAACGGCAGGAGTAAAAACCAACGGAACTGCCGTTGATTCGTTCTCTGGAAATAAATTTAAGGAGAACGAATTATGAAACAAAAAATTATGGAAGAGATTATGCAACAGATGTTGCCATATCTCGATAACGCACAATTACAAAAGTTACAGAAAGCTTTGGAACATTCGTTTTATAACTATGACATTTCCGGCAAGGTAGAAGAGACGGAAGACGATAGTCAAAAACTGATCGATGCCTTTGTGTATGCGAAGCGAATAGAAGGTTGTTCGGAGAAAACACTGAAATATTACCGAACAACCATAGAAGCAATGACAGAATCCATAGATAAAGGTGTTTGTCATATGCAGACGGATGATCTCAGGGCGTATCTTACAGAATATCAAGTAAAGCATGACTCAAGCCGTGTGACGATTGATAATATCCGTAGAATCTTATCCAGTTTCTTCTCTTGGTTAGAGGATGAGGATCATATCCTGAAAAGTCCTGTACGTCGGATACACAAAGTGAAAACAGCTACCAATATCAAGGAGACGTACACCGATGAGGAACTGGAGAAGATGCGTGATAATTGCACAGAACTTCGGGATTTGGCAATTGTCGATATGCTGGCTTCCACAGGAATGCGTATCGGAGAAATGGTACTGCTGAATAAGGCAGATATCAATTTCAATGAGCGTGAATGTGTTGTATTCGGTAAAGGCGATAAGGAGCGGGTTGTTTACTTTGATGCTAGGACGAAGATTCATCTGCAGAATTATATTAATAGCAGAACGGACGAAGATTCAGCTCTTTTCGTAACGCTGAGAGCACCACATACAAGAATTACAATTGGTGGCATAGAATCCCGTTTGCGGGAAATGGGAAAAGCCTTAGAAATAGAAAAAGTGCATCCGCATAAGTTTAGAAGAACACTTGCAACGATGGCAATTGATAAAGGAATGCCGATTGAGCAACTACAGCAGCTCTTGGGGCACAAACGAATAGATACAACTTTACAATATGCAATGGTTAAGCAGAGCAATGTAAAACAGGCTCACAGAAAATATATAGGTTAGGAGATTAAGTGATGAAAGAGTGGCAACAAAGAAAATTTGGCGAGTTATATAAAGTGCCATCTCGAAATGGGTTGTCGAAACCTAGTAGGGTTCGCGGAAGTGGCTATAAAATGATAAATATGGGAGAATTGTTTGCTAATGACAGAATCTATGATATAGACATGGAATTGGTTCCACTTACTGATTCTGAAAAGGAAAAAGCTAAAGTTGAAAGCGGAGATTTGCTTTTTGCTAGACAGTCGTTAATAGCATCAGGTGCGGGAAAGTGTTCTATTGTAATGAAAACGAGTGAATTGACCGTTTTTGAATCGCATCTTATCAGGGTAAGGTTAGATCAAGAGATTGCAGATCCAATGTTTTACTACTATTATTTCAAATCTCCTAGGTCGCCTATGAGAACAATTGTAGAGCATTGCGTACAGGCTGGAATAAAGGCATCGGATTTAGAAAAGCTCTTGGTGAAAGTACCACCTATTGAGGAACAGAGAAAAACGGCGAGAGTTCTTTCGAGGATAGATAAAAAAATAGAGGTTAATAAAGAAATAAATGAGAATTTAGAGCAGCAAATTGAGTCAATCCTGCTTAAAACCATTGATAATGCTAATACTCAGCCAGTAAAGCTTGGCGATTACCTTTATATCAAAGGTCGCATTGGATGGAAAGGCCTGAAAAAATCAGAATATTTACCAATTTCAGACTATCGTATCATCAATGGCGAAAGTCTCACTCTATCCGGAATTGATTGGAATAAAGCCGGTTACATATCTGCCGAAAGATACGAGGAATCTCCCGAAATAATGCTTAACATCGGTGATATCCTTCTTTCCAAGGATGGAACAATTGGAAAGATTGGATATGTCGATAAGCTGGAAATTCCATCAAGTGTCGCATCTGGAATTTTTGTAATCAGGAATACCAGACAAGCTGAAATTTCAACACAGTTCATTTACTATTTGCTGAAATCTCGGTTGTTTAAAGCTTTTATCACTAGCAGGACAGAGGGAAGTGTTATTCCACATTTGTATCAAAAGGATTTTATGGAATTTGAATTCCAGCTTCCTTCACCTGATGACATGAAAATTTTCGATGATACTACGGCTGCTATGTTTTCCATGGTGTTTTCGAATCTTAATGAAAATGAAAGGCTCATTCATTTAAGAGATTCATTGCTACCAAAGCTTATGTCCGGCGCAATCGATGTTTCCGAACTAGATCTTTAAGCTGCTAAATTCTCATTTAATATTTGAGGGGAGAATTTTATATGCTAAAAGACTGGAATTTTTGGTGTTCTGTGATTACGGCTTTAACGGCTATACTGGCATTAGTTTTATCTGTTCGCCAAATAAGTCTTAGTAATAAACACCAGTTATTTGACCGTAGAATGGAAGCGTACATGCTGACAAATGGACTTATCGCTCTTTGCAAGGATAATTATATGTGGCTTTCTCCGAAAAGAGAACAAATGCCGCAGTTTGCCAATGATTATGTTTTTATATGGCTTACCAATAATACTTATATGGAAAAACAGGCAGATGCTATTGAATATCCGTTAGAGCAGCCTTTTCACAAAGAATTTTTGCAAAAAAGAGAAGAAATAAGAATCACGGCGGCAGAAATTGATTTGATTTTTAAGGGAGAAGCAGCATTAGCATATAGCAATTTTTTAAGAAACTATGAGGCTGCTTTGGCTGTAATGTATGAATATCAGATTATTATTGATAAAATGCAGAAAGAAAATGAAAAACATCCAATGACGGTAGAGGAAGCGGAAAAAATGTTTTCAGAAGAAAAATATAGAGAGAATCTTTATAATGCATTGGATAATCTTAAAAAAGCATATGATGCAGTAGCAGAGGAAAAAGTAGAAAAGCAGATAAAGAAGCAGCTTAAATTGGTATAAAAAGGAGGTCCATCATGCCGAGTTTGTTTACAGAAGATACTTATGAACAGGCCATTATTGAACTGTTTGAGAATATGGGGTACGAGCATTTGTATGCACCAGATTATGATAGAGATTATACTAGCCCGCTTCTGGATTCTGTTCTTCGGGATAGCTTGGTGCGTATCAACCGTGGCTTGCCATTAGATGCGATTGAGGAAGCAATAGCGAAGTTGAAAAATTTTGATGCAGGAAGTTTATTACAGAAAAACATTACTTTTATGGATTATCTGCAGAATGGTATTACTGTGAAATTCTTTGTAAAAGGTGAGGAGCAGTCTTCAATTGTTCGGTTGGTGGATTATGAGAAAGAAAAGAACAATACTTTTTATGTGGTAAATCAATTTACATTTCTGGAGAATGGTAACAATCGTAGACCGGATATAATTTTGTTTATTAATGGCCTTCCATTGGTTCTTATGGAATTAAAGAGTCCAGCAAAGGACGAAGTAGGTGCAGAAAATGCATATAATCAGATTCGCAATTATATGCAGGATATTCCGTCTATGTTTTATTATAATGCAATATGCGTTATCAGTGATCTTTCTACAAATAAAGCAGGAACAATTACTTCTGGCTTGGATCGATTTATGGAATGGAAAACAAAGGATGGAAACTATGAAGAAACAGCATATGCTCAGTTCGATGTATTTTATGAAGGAATGTTTCAGAAAGATCGTCTGTTAGATATTTTGAAGAATTTTATCCTTTTTTCAGGTAGTGGTCAGGGAAGATTTAAGGTTCTGGCGGGATATCACCAGTATTTTGCAGTTCGTAAGGCTATTGAAAAAGCGAAAGTAGCAACAAAAACAGATGGAAAAGGTGGCGTGTTCTGGCATACACAAGGATCTGGGAAATCATTGTCGATGGTATTTTATGCGCATTTATTGCAGGATGCTCTGGATAGTCCGACGGTTGTAGTTATGACAGACCGGATTGATCTGGACGATCAGTTATATTTACAGTTTTCCCAATGTGCAGATTTTTTAAGGCAGACTCCAGTTCAAGCAGAAAGTAAGGAACATTTAAAAGCATTACTGGATGGTAGAAGTGCGAATGGAATTATCTTTACCACTATGTTTAAATTTGAGCGTGGGGAGAAGCCTTTGTCAGAACGCAGGAATATTGTGGTTATGGCAGATGAGGCACATCGAGGACAATATGGATTTGATGAAAAAATTGTCATATCGAAAAATGAAGATGGAGAAAAAGAGGCACATACAGTAATTGGAAATGCCAGAATTATCCATGATGCATTACCGAATGCCACTTTCATTGGATTTACAGGTACACCTATTTCTGCAAAAGATCGGAATACTCGTGAAGTGTTTGGTGAGTATATTGATGTATATGATATGACACAGGCAGTGGAAGATGGAGCAACCCGTCCAGTTTATTATGAAAGTCGTGTTGTGCATTTGAAATTGGATCAGAATACGTTAGCTCTTATAGATTCTACATATGATATATTGGAACAGCAGTCAGATAGTGCCACAATAGAAAAGAGTAAAAAAATGCTCGGACAGATGGAAAGTGTTCTGGGAGCAGATTCCACAATTATATCTTTATGTGATGATATCGTGGAACATTATGAAAAATATAGGGCAAATCTGCTGACAGGAAAAGCAATGATCGTAGCGTATTCCAGACCGATTGCTATGAAAATATATCACCAGATTTTAAAAATCCGACCGACATGGAAAGAGAAGATTGGTGTGGTCATGACGAGCGGTAATAATGATCCGGAAGAATGGAAAGAAATCATCGGAACTAAGTCGCATAAAGAAGAGCTTGCAAGAAAATTCAAAGATAATAATGATCCAATGAAGATAGCCATTGTTGTAGATATGTGGCTCACAGGATTTGATGTTCCTTCTTTGGCTACCATGTATGTGTACAAGCCAATGCATGGGTATAATTTGATGCAGGCAATCGCTCGTGTTAATCGTGTATTTAAAGATAAAGAGGGCGGATTGATCGTAGACTATGTTGGAATTGCATCGGCATTAAAGGCTGCAATGAAAGAATATACGAAGCGTGATCAGTCTAAATATGGCGATATGAATATTGCAAAGGTGGCGTATCCAAAATTCCAAGAGAAACTGCAGGTATGTAAGGATTTATTACATGGTTTTGATTTCAGCGGATTTTTTGGTGGATCTCCACTTACAATGGCAAAACTTATTACTGGTGGTGCAAACTATGTGTTAGATGCAAAAGTACCGGACCGAAAGGATCTCTTTTTAAAAGAGGCTATGCTTCTAAAACAGTCACATTCGCTTTGTTCTAGTATGACTACGGAACGTGAACGTCATGAAGCTGCTTATATGGAAGCGGTTCGTTCTACAGTTATTAAGGTTACTTATGGCGGAACAGGGGGTAAAAATCTATCCCTGAAGGAAATTAATGCTCAGATAAATGAATTGCTTAAGGCGGCAGTCCAGAGCGAGGGAGTCATTAACCTGTTTGATAGTAGCAAGACAGGTGGAGAGAACTTCAGTTTGTTTGACCCTGCAGTATTGGATGAAATTTCTCGAATGAAAGAGAAAAATATAGCTGTAGAAATTCTGAAAAAGCTAATGGCCGAACAGGTATCTCTGTATAAGAGAACAAATGTGGTTCAGTCACAGAAGTTTTCAGAAAAAATCGCCCAGTTAATGAATGCCTATTATAATGGGCTGATTACAAATGAAGAGGTTATAAAAGAGCTTCTGAAAACAGCAGAGGAAATTACAAATTTGTATAAAAATGGTCAGAAGCTCGGTTTGACACAAGAAGAGTTGGCTTTTTATGATGCTCTTACTAAACCGGAGCATATTACTGATTTTTACAAAAATGATCAGCTTATAGCACTGACAAAAGAATTGACAGAAATGCTTCGAAGGAATAGAACCATAGATTGGCAAAAAAAAGAAACAGCTAGAGCGACAATGCGTAAGATGGTAAAGCGTCTATTGAAAAAGTATGATTATCCACCGGAAGATTATGATTTTGCAATTACTACGGTAATTAGCCAGTGTGAGTTATGGACTGATAATAGTAGTGGAATGTAAAAAATTTGTTTTCGTGAATCGTACTGAGGGATAGGGTGCAGTACATCTAAAAATTTCAGGTGTAAAAATATGTGATTATTATTTGTCGGATACACGCATGGATATTCAGAAATTAAATCTGTGATGTAAGGTAGTGGTGCTAGTGTATCTAATTATGAAAAATAATAATCAGCAGGCAGAAAAGAGGTGCGACGAACATGGACTGGAATCTGTTTTGGACGGCATTTGGTGCAATTGGCGGTACTCTTGGTGCTGTTGCTACAACAGCAGCAGTTGTGGTTGCATTATGGCAAACAAAATATAGTCAAAAGAAAATTATAAAACTTACCTTTTCAGATAATTTTCAATTATATAATCCAAATACGGGAGAATCAGTCAAATTTATTGGGATAAGTGTTACTAATACAGGTAACAGAAAGGTTATCATCCGTACATGGGGAGTGCATCTTAAAGAGGGAAGTGCTATTGTGATGCCACCTGTGGATGCGAATGGAATAGAAAAAATGGTATATACAAAGCTGCCACAAACATTGGATTTGGAAGAATCCATAGATCTGCAGTGGCAGAAAGATAAATTTCAATTATTTTTGGAAGCTAATGAGGATAATATAGAGAAGAGTAAGCCGTTAGTCTTTTATGTAAATGATAGTACAGGAAAACAATATACAGTAAAAACAAAAGAGAATGCTTCGTGTTATTTCAAAGAATAGGGCTATTGACAAAACGAACAAATGTTCTTATAATTAAAGCATCGCTACGTTAGGATACATATCGCAGAGTAACACTATCAGGTTGGTTCACTTTCCCTTGACTGACCACAGTAGTAGGAGGCGATGGTTACATGACATTTGAAATCGGTTCGACAGCTTATATTGTCGAGAGCAACCGGATTATTCGTGAAGTGACTATAGTTAAGCGGAACGGAAACTTTTATATAATCCGGTTTGGTACAAGAGGCGGCATCCAAGTGAGAAGCAACAGGCTTTTTGCAAGCTATGATGATGCGGATTCTTCCATACATAGAAAGACAGAAAAAAGGACGGGATATCGTTCTCCATATGATTACATACACTAAAGTAAATGGAAGGGGATAATTTTGCAAAAAAATATGATTGACAATCCCCTTCAAATTTTATATACTTTAGTTAGCAAGTTAGCGAACAAGCAAGCGTGCTAATATATGAACACCGATATAAAAAATGAAATGAAGAAATGAAAAAAACGAAAAGAAAAGCGAAAACAGAGAAAAGGTGAAAATTATGATGTATGCGAATTTTGGAGAATTTATAAGTAAGAAGAGAGTTGAAAAGAAAATCACATTGAGGAAAATGGCTGATATGTTAGGGGTATCTGCACCGTTTTTGACTGATGTGGAAAAAGACAGACGCAACCCCTTCGATATGGAAAAACTTACCCAACTCGCACAGATACTGAATTTATCAAAAGAAGAAAATGCACAGATGCTTGACCTTGCTGGAAAGAAGAGAAATGCCGTAGCACCGGACCTTCCAGAATATATTATGGAACGGGACTATGTCAGTGCAGCTTTGAGGACGGCAAGGGACTTGGATGCAGGAGAAGAAGAATGGAACCAGTTTGTCGAGGAACTAAGAAAGCGAAAGGGGTAAGAACCTGTATATGTATAGACCTGAAATTAAAAGAAAGAGATCTGGGGCACCAGTGTTAAGCAGAAAAGAGATTGATGTTATTGGACAGAATATTGTCGGGGATTTTATGCCGGAAGCATTAAAATCTCCACAGGAAATAGATATCGATTTGTTGGCACAAGATTATCTGGGAATGGATCAGGACTTTCAGTACCTGTCGCATTGCGGTGTTTATCTTGGTATGACGGTGTTCAATGACACGGACAAAGTACCCGTGTATGATCCGCAGAATAATTGTGCGGACTATATCAGTGCAAAAGCACATACCGTGATAATTGATAAGACGCTCTTGGAAGAAAATCAGGAACACAGATATCGTTTTACGATGGGACACGAGGCAGGACATGAGTTTTTGCATAAAGAATATTTTGCCTATGATCCTGACCAGATAACGCTGTTTGACCTGATGGGAGAAACTCCGGCACCAATGGTTCAGTGTCGTGTAGATACAAAAAAGATGGATTGCCGGACAGCAAAGAGCTGGACAGACAGGGACTGGATGGAATGGCAGGCGAATGCATTATCATCTGCAGTTCTGATGCCTGTTTCAATGGTACGGATGGTAGCTGAAAATTTTAAACGACCAGGACTGCAGCAGATTTTTTATCATTATGCCCTGGCAGAAGAAGTTGCTTCGATATTTAATGTATCATTTGAAGCAGCAGGATACCGATTGAAACAGCTTGGATATATTCCACAAGAGGCGCATCTGAGCACAGATATTCTTAACATGATTTCTTTTGATTTGGCTTGTAATTACTAGCAGAAGGTTGAAGTATGCGGATTACAGAATGATCCGCATATTTTTTTGACCTAAGTGTTAGCAAGTTAGCGAACAAATGAACAAAAGAAAATATGAATATTATGTTGATTCATGGAACATATTGTAATGTTGACCCACATAGTAATAATATGGGTTTCAGAATAAAATATGAAGTAATATTAGGAAATATGCACACTTTTTGGTTCTAAAATTCGACATTGATTAATATCCTGAAAAAGGGAAATGTGAATTTGTGGAAAGAAGGTGAGAACACATGGCAGATGGAGTAATACATAGATGCACCAAGGAATGCCCATATAATAAGAAATGTTTTGTATGCAAAACAGAATCTGAAGTATCAGGGAGTGTTGTGGTGCTTCATAAATGCAGGATTACGAAAGAGGATATTCCGATTCAGATTGGAAAAGAAGAAAATGCCTGTGTTTTATGATGGGCAGAACAGTAAACTTAATAATCGGACTAGCTTGTAAAGACAGCCACTAGGATGTGCTGATATTACAGTAGCCTACGAAACAGGGATGTTAGTAGAATGCTGTAAAAAATCAGAAATTCTAGTGGCTTTCTTAAATTCACCCATTTATAGCCAACAGCCTGTTTATCGGACAGTCTGTTGGCCTTTTTGTTTCTAAAAAGGAAAGCTGACGAATTGGGTTAATCACGCAGATAAATTTCTACATTGCAATGAACAAAAGATTAAAGATTTTCAGGAACAAAAGGGAGAACAAGTATATAGATGCCTGGCTATGATGCAGATTTGGGCAGTATCGATGTTCTTCTGAACGATGAGATTCAGTTCAGTATTGGATGTAAAAATACCTAACCTTATATATTCTCTGCACCTCTGGTTTTATTTTACGGAAAATCGTCAGGTACGAGGAGAATAAATTATTAGGCATAAAAAATGAAGTTTTGATACATCTGAAAAATTTTTGAAAATTATTTTTTAATCGTGCAAAAAGTCTGCACCTTTAAAAATTATTCTTTAGTCACAAAGCAAGGGAACAGGAAGGAGGTGAGCGAGAGATGGCAAAAAAGAGTATGACACCAAGTGAGCGCCGTGAGGCGATTCTCAGGGTCTTATGCCAGAGAAGACAGGACAAGATTGATAATCTTGCCGAAGAATTCGGTGTATCGGTCCGGACAATTAAAAATGACATCGAAGAATTAACTCTCGCTCACCCAATTGAGACGGTTCGTGGAAGATATGGCGGAGGTGTAAAAGTTGCTGATGGATATTATGTCGGACGCAATTACCTGAAACCGAAACAGCAGGAACTGTTAAAAAAATTGCAGTCAACACTTCAGGGTGACGATCTTGAGGTGATGAACAGTATCCTTCGTGATTTTGCTTTGTAAGAACTATATTTACGAGAACCCCACGGCCATGAGAGCCGAATGAGAAAGGATGAATTATTATGATGAAAATTTTTATCTGCAGCCCGTATCAGGGCAACATCGAGGAAAACAAAAAGAAGGCAGCATATTATGCAAAGATCGTTGCCAGAGCCGGGAATGTCCCAGTTGCACCACATATCTATTTTCCAACCTTCCTTGATGAGAAGAATCCCAATGAGAGAATGACGGGAATTGAAATGGGACTGGAACTCATGGATACATGTGATATGGTCTATGTTTTCGGTTTTGAGATTACGGAAGGCATGAGATTCGAACTGGAACATGCCAAGGAGATGAAGAAGCCTGTAAGACTTTATGACAGAAATTTTGAACAGATTTGTGTCAAAACGATTCCGATTGATGACCGTGCCAGTGATGAGTACCGTTCCCTGGTTAAGGGGCTGAAGCTCATGAGATAGGAGATCCGATATGTCAGGAAGAGTAAATGTCCGTTACGGACTGAATCAGGGTGACCGAATTATGGTCACCCGTGGAAAAAAGAAGAAAAAAGCAGCCGTTGTAAAGGAGTACCCGTTCCATATTCTGATGGATTGGGGAAAGTACAAGTCCAGTGTAAACAAAGTTGATGTGTATACAGGCGATGTGAAGCTGGCACGCATTTGAAAGGAGAGAACGCAATGAGCGAAGCATTGTTATTGGTAGCCGAGGGCTACGAGCAGATTGCTGCAGGAATCAGAAAGATGGTCGCAGCACAGAAAGATACATCTAAGAAGGAAGAAAAGCCTGTGAAGAAGGAAGAAAAGAAGGAAAATCCTGTGGCAGATACACCGAAAGATGAAGCTGCCCCGAAGGAGACAGCCGTTGACAGAAAGACGGTCCGTGCTTTCCTTGCGGACAAGTCCCGATCAGGAAAGACCTCCGAGGTAAAGAACTTGATCGAGCAGTTCGGTTTCCAGAAGCTGTCGGATGTTCCTGATGAAAAACTGCCGGAACTGTATGAGAAAGCACAGGTGCTTTAATGGGCGGCCACGCAAGATACTCGCCATCGTCCGGCAAAAGACGCCTGGAATGCCCTCCATCGTTACTGTTGGAGGAGCAGTTCCCGGATGAAGAGTCACCCTTTGCAGCAGAGGGTACTGCCGGACATGCGATGGCAGAGTATCTCATCAATAAGTATCTGAAGAAAAGAACCAAGAGACCCGTATCTGATTATTATTCGGATGAGCTGCTCGAAGCAGTGGATGACTACGTGGAATATAACATCGGCCAGATCGAACAGGCAAGAAAGGACTGTGATGACCCGTTCATCGGAGTGGAGCTGAAGGTCAGTCTTGCACACAGAATCATGGACTGTTTCGGTACTGCAGATATGGTGGTAGTCGATTCCCATAAGATCCACATTATCGATCTGAAGCTCGGCAAGGGCGTGGTGGTCGATGCGGAACAGAATGTCCAGCTTATGATCTATGGACTTGGAGTTCTGGACATGCTTGGTTTCTTATATGAGATCGACACGGTGGAGCTTACCATTGTCCAGCCAAGGATCGAACATTTTTCCACTTGGGAGATATCAGCCGGAGATCTGCTTGTATGGGGAAAGGACGTTCTTGAACCGGGAGCAGCAAAGGCTCTTGCCGGAGAGGGAGAGTTTAAAGCCGGAGACCACTGCCGATTCTGCAAGGCAAGATTTACATGCCGTGCAAGGGTAGAGGAATACCTGAAACTTGCACAGATGGAATTTGCCGAGCCGGCCCTTATGTCGGATGAGGAAATTGCAGAGGTTCTTTCCAAGGCAGATGCCCTGAAGAAATGGGCCGAAGAAGTTTACACCTATGCACAGAATGAAGCAGTGGTCAACCATAAGGAATGGCCTGGATACAAACTCGTTCTGGGAAGAAGCAACCGTAAATATACGGATGAAGATGAAGTGGCAGAGGCAGCACAGAAAGCCGGATACACAGACATCTATAAAAAGAGCCTGATCGGCATTACTGAAATGGAAAGGCTGATGGGAAAAAAGAAATTTAAAGAGATCCTTGGCTCCTTGGTATACAAGCCTGACGGCAAAGTCACACTGGTGCCGGATTCAGATAAAAGAGAAGCAGTTAAAACAGCAACCGCAGAAGCGGATTTTAAGGAGGACTAAATTATGACAACAGCTAATTTAACAAAAGTAATCGTACCTTGCAGACTCAGCTATGCACACCTGTGGGAGCCGGATTCCATCAATGGAAGCGAACCGAAGTATTCCGTATCCTGCATCATCGACAAGAATGATAAGGAAACCATCTCCAAGATCAAGAAGGCAATCGAAATCGCTAAGGATGAGGGAAAAGGCAAGTGGGGAGGTAAGATTCCGGCGAACCTGAAAACACCGTTAAGAGATGGTGACATCGACAGACCTGAAGACGAGGCGTATGCAGACAGCATGTTCCTGAACGCCAACAGCAAACAGGCCCCTCAGATCGTGGACAGACAGGTACAGCCGATCCTTGACCAGAGCGAGGTATATTCCGGCTGTTACGGAAGGGTATCCATTACTTTCTATGCTTACAACAGCAACGGAAATAAGGGTATCGCAGCAGGACTTGGAAATGTGCAGAAGTTAAGGGATGGAGAGCCTCTCGGTTCCAGAGCAAATGCCAAGGATGAGTTCGAGGCAGTGGATGCAGAGGACGATTTCCTCTCATAGGAGCATAACGGCAGTATTAAACCGGGCGGTGGTTTCCACCGTCCGTGTACATAAAGGAGATGTTATTTCATGGAAGAACTGATGAAGGAGCTTAACAGCATAAAGAAGTATATCCCGTATAACACATACCGCACCATCAAAGGGCAGATGAAGTCTGGCAATATGGCAGCAGCAAGAACGGGGATCAGCAGAATAAAGAAAAGAGTGGAGGGACAGGCTTATGGACACACTTGCAATTGATATTGAAACTTACTCAGATGTATCACTCCCGGACTGCGGGGTACATAGATATGCAGCATCGGAGCAGTTCGAGATCCTTTTGTTTGCATACAGTCTGAATGATGAACCGACAAGGATCATTGACCTTGCATCCGGGCAGACGATGCCGGATGAGATCATGGAATGCCTTATGGATGATTCCGTGGTAAAAACAGCATTCAATGCTGCCTTTGAGCGTAACTGTATCAACCGATTCTTCGGGCTTTCCTTAAAGCCGGAAGGATGGAGATGCACGGCAGTTCAGGCCTCCATGCTGTCGCTCCCGCTGTCACTGGAAGGTGTGGGGGAAGCACTCAACCTTGATAAGAAGAAAATGTCGGAAGGAAAAGACCTCATCCGCTATTTCTGTATGCCGTGCAAGCCTACCAAGGCAAACGGGGGCAGGACAAGAAACCTTCCATCTGATGCTCCTGAGAAATGGGAGCTGTTCAAGACATACTGCATCCGTGACGTGGATGTGGAAAAACAGATCAGAAATAAGTTGGCGAAATTCCCTATAACAGACAGGGAACAGGAGCTTTACTGCATGGACCAGAGGATCAACGACCGTGGAATCATGGTTGACCGTGAACTGATCAGCCATGCAGTGGCGTGTGACCTTTTATATAAGGAGGCAGCATCCAAGAGGGCCTATGAGATATCGGGACTGGAAAATCCCAACAGCGTATCACAGCTTAAGGACTGGCTGAATGAAAAAGGCATTGAGGTGGATTCCCTTGCCAAGGCTGCCGTGGAAGAACTGGTGGAAAAAACGGAAGGGGAAGTATCCGAGATGATGAAGCTCAGGCTTTCCATGTCAAAGACCTCGGTAAAGAAATATGAGGCAATGGAACGCTCCGTCTGCCCTGATGGGAGGGTGCATGGATTATTACAGTTTTACGGGGCCAACCGTACAGGAAGATGGGCCGGCAGACTTGTACAGATCCACAACCTTCCACAGAACCACATGGAAGATCTGGAACTGGCACGTTCCATCGTAAAGGAAGGCAGATATGACCTTGTGGAGCTTTTGTACGATTCCACCCCGGAGGTGCTGTCGGAACTGATCCGTACCGCATTCGTGGCAAAGCCGGGATGCAGATTCATCGTCAGCGACTTTTCCGCAATCGAGGCGAGAGTCATGGGATACCTTGCCGGAGAGGGATGGGTCATGGAGGAGTTCCGTGGTGCAGGAAAGATCTATGAGCAGACGGCATCCAAGATGTTCCATATCCCGATCGAAGAAATCACAAAAGGAAGCCCGTACCGTGCAAGGGGAAAAGTGGCATCACTCGCCTGTCAGTATGGCGGTGCGGAAGGCGCACTTGTCAGCATGGGAGCATTAAATTTTGTGGAAGAAGAGGAACTGAAGGGGCTGGTACAGTCGTGGCGGACGGCAAATCCGCACATCGTGAATTACTGGTATGAAATTGATGGTGCGGTAAAGGCAGCCGTGAAGGAGCGGAAGATGACAACGGTCGGAAGGGTAACGGTATATTACCAGTCCGGGATGTTAAAGATTGCACTGCCGTCAGGAAGGATGCTGTCTTATGTAAGACCGAGGATGACCGTGAACCGATTCGGTTCGGAAAGTGTCAGTTATGAAGGTGTCGGCACGAACCGCAAGTGGACGAGAATCGAATCTTACGGGGCGAAATTCTGTGAGAACATCGTTCAGGCAACCGCAAGGGATGTACTGGCAGAAGCGATGCTGCGTCTGGAAAAGAAGGGATTTGATATTGTGTGCCACATCCATGATGAGGTGGTGCTTGAAGTGCCGGAGGGGACATCTTCGGTGGAAGAAGTAAATGAGATCATGGCGGTATGCCCTGACTGGTGTGAGGGGCTTCCGCTTAAGGCTGCCGGATTTGAAAGTCCGTTTTACAAGAAAGATTAGGAGGCAGAAACATGTTTGTATCAATCGGAAACTCAAGAATGGATAAAAAGTTTAACTGCACGGATATGGCATACGAAGATTTTGTCAGCCGTCTGTCCAAGACAAAATATACTGCGGAAACAATGGAGCAGTACAGGAAGATGCCGAAAGGGCAGCAGGACAATATCAAGGATGTCGGAGGTTTCGTGCTTGGAAAGCTGAAGGGCGGACGCAGGAAGAAGGACTGCGTGATTTCCAGATCCGCCATCACGCTTGATATGGATTACGGAACACAGGGCATCATAGATGAACTGGAAATGTTCTTTGACATGAAGATGGTGGTGTATTCCACACATAAGCATACGCCGGAGAAACCGAGACTTCGTATCATCATATTCCTGACAAGGGATGTGACACCCGATGAGTACGGGGCAGTCAGCCGTATGCTTGCATCGGATATCGGCATTGAGCTTTTTGATGATTCCACCTATGAACCATCAAGACTGATGTACTGGCCGAGCACTTCCAGTGACGGTGAGTATGTGTTTCAGGAGATCGAAGGGAACGAAGTCGATCCCAATGAAGTGCTGTCCCGTTATAAGGACTGGCATGATGTATCAGCATGGCCGGTCAGCAACCGTCAGGCATCCGTTGTGCAGAGGGATATAAAAAAACAGGCTGACCCGCTTTCCAAGGACGGGCTGATTGGGGCCTTCAACCGCACATACACGGTGACACAGGCAATCGACAAATTCATCCCAGATGTGTACAGGCATTCAAGGGCAATCCCCGGAAGATATGATTATATCCCAGCGGACTCGGCTGCCGGAGTTGTGGTCTACGATGACCTGTTCGTATACAGCCACCATGCAACAGACCCATGCTGCGGAAAGCTGATGAATGCGTTTGATGTGGTAAGGCTTCATAAATTCGGTGACAAGGATGCAAGGGTAGCCGAAGGGACAGAGCCGGGAAAACTCCCTTCTTTTAAAGCCATGCAGGATTTTGTTTCTGCAGATGAAGAAGTGAAGAACACACTTGCCAAGGAAAGACAGGAGCTGGCGGTACAGGAATTTTCCACGGAGCCGGATGAGGACTGGCAGAACAAGTTGGTACTTGACCGTAGGGGAAATATCAAGGATACCCTGCAGAACATCGCACTGATCATCCGCAACGATGAGAACTTCAAGCACATCGTGTACAACGAGTTTAAGGATACCATTGATGTCATCGGTTCGCTTCCGTGGAAACAGGTAAAACCCGGATGGAACGATTCTGACCTTGCAAATGCAAAGGTGTATTTCGAGAGGGTGTACGGGATCTGGTCACCGACCAAGTTTAAGGATGCACTGCTTGCCGTGGTGTCATCCGACAGGCTCTACCATCCGATCAAGGATTATTTTGCAACGCTTCACTGGGATGGACAGGAGCGTATCGATACACTGCTCATCGACTATTTCGGTGCGAAAGATTCACCGTACACAAGGGCAGTCATCCGCAAGACACTGGTGGCTGCGGTAGCACGTATCTATAAGCCGGGAGTAAAGTTCGACTCCATCCTCGTGCTGAACGGACCGCAGGGAATGGGAAAATCCACCTTCTTTGCCATCCTTGGAAAGCAGTGGTTCTCGGATTCCTTATCCATTTCGGATATGAGGGATAAGACTGCTGCCGAGAAGCTGCTCGGAAACTGGATACTTGAGATCAGCGAGATGAATGGTATCCGCAAGACGGAAGTCGAAGTAGTAAAATCCTTTGTCACCCGTCAGGATGATAAGTTCCGTCAGGCATACGGGGTCAATGTAGAGTCACATCCAAGAAAATGCATCATTGTGGGAAGCACAAACTCCGAGGGCGGATTCCTTCGTGACGTTACGGGCAACCGAAGATTCTGGCCCGTGCATGTGCCGGGGACAGGAAAACACCATCCGTGGGAGCTTGACTGTGTCGACCAGATCTGGGCAGAGGCAATCCATCTGTATAACGAGGGCGAGGAGCTGTTCTTAAAAGGTGCGGAGGCAGAGGAAGCGTATAAGATGCAGCAGGAGGCAATGGAGTCGGATGACCGTGAGGGCATCGTGCAGGACTATCTTGACAGACTGCTGCCGGACAACTGGGCATCAATGGATATCTACCAGAGAAGGGCATTCCTTGGCGGTGGTGAGTTCGAGACGGTCGGTGTCAAAGGAACGGTCATGCGTGAGCGTGTGTGCATCATGGAGATCTGGGTGGAGTGCTTCGGCAAGGAGCGCCAGAACTTAAAGAAGGCGGATTCCTATGAGATCGAAGGCATCTTAAACAAGATCGGGGGATGGAAGAAGTATGATTCCAATACCACGGGCAAGACCAAAGTCCCCCTTTACGGAGTGCAGAAGACTTTTGTGAGGATGGATGAGAAACCAGAGGAAACCCGTTAGGCGGTTTCCGAGGTTTCCCAGATGCAGATGGGCAACGGTAGTCGGAAACCGTGCTGACACCTTGGAAAATAAGGGGTTGCGGTTCTTAGTTTCCCAGTTTCCCATTAAATCCAGTTGAGAATTAAAAATAAAGATAAAAAGAGCAATTCATGTATATATGCGCGTATAGGAGTTAAAGGCATATGGCAACCGCAATCGGCAAAGGAGGTATCTGGTTTTGCTAGAAAGTACAGTAGAGAGACATTTGAGGGAAGAAGCGAAAAAGCGGAAAGGCATGGCGTTAAAGTTCGTATCACCCGGTATGAATGGAGTGCCTGACCGCATCGTCCTGATGCCGGACGGGAAAATGGCATTCGTGGAACTGAAAGCACCGGGTAAGAAGCCGAGACCGCTTCAGCTGAAGAGAAAGAGGGTGCTTGAGAGGTTAGGCTTTCCAGTTTATGTAGTTGATAATATCGAACAGATCGGAGGTATCCTTGATGAAATACAAAGCACATGATTATCAGCAGTATGCAACAGATTTTATAATCGGACATCCCGTGAGCTGTCTGATCCTTGACATGGGACTTGGCAAAACGGTCATCACGCTTACGGCACTGTGGCTTCTGCTGTTTGACTATTTTGAAGTAAGGCGGATCCTGGTGATTGCACCGAAGCGTGTGGCAGAAACAACATGGCCGGCAGAGATAAAAAAGTGGGAGCATCTTTACGGCATGACATTTGCCGTGGCAATGGGAACTGCAGGGCAGAGAAAGGAAGCACTTCTGTCAGGAGCCGATGTTACGATCATCGGAAGGGACAATGTTTCCTGGATGACAAAAAACATATTTTTTGATTTTGACATGGTCGTGATCGATGAGCTGTCGAGCTTCAAGTCACCGAAGGCACAGAGGTTCAAAGACCTGAAAAAAGTAAGGCCGATGGCAAAACGTGTGGTCGGGCTTACGGGAACACCGGGAAACCTCATGGACTTATGGGCAGAGATAGGGATCCTTGATATGGGGCAGAGACTTGGAAGATACATCGGAGGATACCGTGACAGGTTCTTCCTTCCGGATAAGCGGAATCGTGAGATCATCTTTTCGTATAAGCCAAGGGAAGGAGCAGAAGAAAAAATATATGAACTGATTTCCGATATCAGTATTTCCATGAAAGCCGTGGATTATCTTGATATGCCGGAATGCATAAGCAACCGTGTGACCGTATCCATGTCGGAATCAGAACAGGAACTTTATGACAGGATGGCAGATGAAATGATCCTAGAATACGGGGAAGGACAGGACATCGATGCGGTAAATGCAGCAGCCTTAAGCAACAAGCTTCAGCAGATGGCAAACGGTGCGGTCTATGATGAATCCGGCAATGTCCGTAATATCCATGACAGAAAACTGGATGCTCTGGAAGACCTGATCGAATCGGCAAACGGAAAACCGCTTCTGGTTGCATACTGGTTCAAGCATGACAGGGAGCGGATATTAAAACGGTTTCCGGCAAGGGATATCAATACCAAGAAAGATATCGAGGAATGGAATGAAGGAAAGATCCCGGTGGCGCTGATCCATCCGGCATCGGCAGGACACGGACTGAATCTTCAGGAAGGCGGTTCGACCATCGTATGGTTCTCGCTTACATGGTCCCTTGAACTGTATCAGCAGTTAAATGCCAGACTTTACAGACAGGGTCAGAAACACACGGTCATCATAGAGCATCTGGTGACAGAAGGCACGGTCGATGAAGATATCCTCCGGGCAATCGAAAAAAAGGATACTACACAGAATGCAATGATAGAAGCAGTAAAGGCAAGGATTGGAGGTATGACGGATGACGGCAGAAGTAATGATGAAGGAATATAAGAATATGAAAAAGGAACTGACCGTGACTGAGTTCCAGCTCCGTCAGTTTCAGGGAGTGAGCGAACAGGATATGATCGATTCCATGTTTTACTCCCATCAGGAAGGGGAAAGGGTGCAGACGAGCACTCTTTCCGATAAAACGGCAAACATAGCAGTCAAGTATAAGGCTGCAATGGAAAGGGAAAATGACGAGTGGTATGATTTCCTTTTCCACAGATATATGTTCCTGAAGGAAGAACTGGATTTTTTCGAGCATGCGGTGAACGGACTGGATGAAAGACATAGAAGCATTATCACGGATCTTCTGGATGAGGACATGACATGGGACATCATGATGGAAAGATACCATGTGAGCCATACGATGATCGGGAAATACAGGAAAGCAGCATTGAAGGAACTGGATAAACAGTATGAACTGAGAGACAGACAGGTGGAAGCCTTTGTCCTCGGATAGGAGGTTTTTATGTGTAAGCGTGGAGATATTTATTATGTGGATTTCGGAGAGAAGGCCGGAAGCGAACAGGGTGGTGTCCGTCCGGCACTGGTGGTAAGTAATAATAAGGCAAATAAGCATTCACCTGTGGTTACGGTCATTCCATTGTCGGCAAGGGTGTGGAAAAAGAAGTATCTTCCGACCCATGTGCAGATCCCGCTGAAGAAAAGCAGCGGTCTGAATAAACCGAGCATGGCACTGGCGGAACAGGTGGAAACCCTTGATAAAACAAGGCTAGGAGAAAGAATCGGGGAAGTGCTGGATGACATGGTCATGGAGCAGATCACCGTAGCACTCCAGATACAGATAGGTGCATATGCAGAGTACAATTAAGGCAGTCAGACGGCTGTCTTTTTTGTTTGGATTATGGTAGAATTGATTTTGATGGGGGTGCATGATGAAGATAAAAATAGATTTTTTTAATAAAAATATTATAGATGCAATCGGTGCTGGAATATATCAGGTATCGATAATGAATAATGGAAAAGAAGAAGTTTTATATATTGGAGAATCCGTGTTTGTGCTTGTGCGCTGCGGGGCGCATTTATTTGAACTTAAGAAGACTCCAGAATATTTCGGTTTTAATGATGAAACTATAAATAATGAGAATATTATCTTGAAATTTGAACTGTTGGAAGCTATTAGTAATATGGCGGATAGAAAACATAGGGAAAAAGAATTGATACAGAAAAAGAAGCCTATTTTACAAAGTGGAATCAGTGACAGAATGAAATCAGTAGAAGAAAAAGTACAGGCACTTACAGCTTTTCTGGAAGGAGAATGATAAATGGCAGAGAAAAGAACAACAAATACTAATGTGACAAGATATGATAAAGCACATAAAAAATTTATGGATAAGCTGAATGTTTTAAAGGACAATGTAAATCATGGTTATGATTCTTTGAAAGTAGTACATAAACAGACGATAGATTCATCTGTCAGTTTTAAGGAGACCGTAGATAAAGGTCAGGAACAAGAAAGAAAAGATCTTTATGATATTATAAAGACCTCGGAAGATGAGAAAAAAATCCAATGGGCGAAAGAGCGTATTCAGGAACTTGATCGTATCAAGGAAAAAGAAATAGACGGACATAATGAATTTTTGAAAGAAGAAGGAGATACGACAAAAAGAAATATCGTAGGTGGTATGATGCTGATTGCTGTTTCTGCAAAACTTATTTCCAGTAAACAAGTAAGGCAGATGGGTGGGAAAGCTATCAGTTCTGTTGGTAAGAGTCTGCTTCGCTTAAAGAAATAAAAAGGTGGTGTACTAGAGGTTTACTAAAGGTGCACTAATGGTTTACTGACTTTTTAATTTACATCTGCTATGATTAAGATGGCAAAAAAGAAAGGGAGCGGAAACGCTCCTTTTTATGTTGCCGTAAGGCGGTGTCTTTCCAATCCTTTCACACCGCCCGTGTACATAGAAGGGAGGAATGGCGGATGCCGATGAAACCAAAGAAGCCGTGCAGACACCCCGGATGTCCGAAGCTGACAGATGGACTGTACTGCGAGGAGCATGAAGCACTGCACAGTGGTGACAGGGCGAGCAGCAGTAAGCGTGGTTACAACAGGCAGTGGCAGAAGGCAAGGGCAAGATACCTGAAGGCACATCCTTTGTGTGTTCAGTGCTTAAAGGAAGGTCATGCAGTGACAGCAACCGTGGTCGATCATATCAGACCGCACCGTGGTGATCCCATCCTGTTCTGGGATGAGAAGAACTGGCAGAGCCTGTGCAAGCCCTGTCATGATAAAAAGACATGGAACGAAGATAACAATCCAGAGTATCGGTTCTGACGGCAGACCGTGGGGGTATCTGAATCTCTACAGTCTGAACCGCTGAAGACCGATGGCCCCCTTTGCGTGAATTTTCGCAGAATTAAACAGGGGGGATATAAAAAGGGTATGGTAATTTTCGCAGAATGTACTTAAAACACGGCAAAAAGGGGTATTTTCTTTTGCCGGAAAATCAGGAAAAAAGCATTATTTAAGGCTGGAAAACAGTGTAAAAACATTGTTTTTCCGGTCTTTTTTTGTGTGCCGGAAGGAGAGTGGAAAGGATGACGGACGCACAGGCAAAGCAGATTAATGAGATGCGGATGAAGGGGATGGGCTATAAAGCCATCGGGATGGCAATCGGACTGTCCCGTGACATCGTAAGGAATTACTGCAAGAGACATAACCTTGCCGGATACGCCACGGTGGTTTCAAAAAATATGAAACTCATGGTGGACGGTAAAGAGGTGTGCCACTTCTGCGGTAATCCGATCACGCAGCCGAAGACCGGCAGACCGAGAAGGTTCTGCTGTGAAAAATGCAGAAGGGAATGGTGGAAGGCACACCCGGAAGCAGTGAAGAAAAGCGAGAAGGCTTCCTACACGCTTGTATGTGAGCAGTGTGGGAAGCCTTTCATTTCCTATGGAAACAAGAACAGAAAATACTGCGGCCGTGAATGTTATTTCCGGCACAGATTTTTAGCAGAGGAGGATATGGAAGATGCAGTTTCAGAGTTATAAAATAGCAGACCTTATCCCGGCTTCCTATAATCCGAGGAAGAAGTTAAAACCGGGTGATAAGGAATATGAAAAAATCAAGAACTCCATTAAGGAGTTTGGTTATGTCGAGCCGATCATCATCAACTCAGACATGACCATTATCGGAGGACACCAGAGAGCCACGGTCCTTGCAGATCTCGGATACACGGAAGTGGAATGTATCGTGGTCGATATCGACAAGACCAAGGAGAAGGCACTCAATGTAGCACTCAATAAAATTACGGGCGAATGGAACAAGGAACTCCTGGCTGACCTTATCAAAGACCTTGAGGATTCGGATTTCGATGTCGGCATCACGGGTTTCGAACCGCCGGAGATCGAACAACTTTTTAATTCCGTACATGATAAGAAGATCACGGAAGATGATTTTGATGTGGAAGCGGAGCTTGCAAAACCGACCGTGGCAAAGACAGGTGATGTATGGCTGCTTGGAAAGCACCGTGTCATCTGCGGTGATTCCATTCTGCCGGAAACTTACGATAAGCTGATGGATAGACAAAAAGCAAATCTTGTCCTGACGGATCCGCCATACAATGTAAATGTCGAGGAGACGGCCGGCAAGATTAAAAACGACAACATGCCGGATGAGGATTTCTATAAGTTCCTGTTTGCAGCATTTGTAAATATGGAGCAGTCGATGGAACAGGATGCTTCCATTTATGTATTTCATGCGGATACGGAAGGGCTGAATTTCAGAAAGGCATTCAAGGATGCAGGTTTTTATCTCTCCGGATGCTGCATCTGGAAGAAGAACGCACTGGTTCTTGGAAGAAGCCCGTACCAGTGGCAGCATGAGCCGTGTCTGTTCGGATGGAAGAAAGGCGGGAAGCATCAGTGGTATTCCGACAGGAAACAGACCACCATATGGGAATATGACCGTCCGAAGGCAAGCAAGGACCATCCGACCATGAAGCCTGTGGCGCTTATGGCATATCCGATCCAGAATTCCTGCATGAGCAACTGCATCGTGCTTGATCCGTTCCTTGGTTCCGGCTCTACGCTGATTGCTTGTGAGCAGACACACCGTATCTGCTACGGTATCGAACTGGATGAGAAGTTTGTGGATGTGATCGTAAACCGCTACATTGAACAGTGTGGTTCAGATGCGGATGTATTTGTCATCCGTGACGATATGAAAATTTCATATCAGCAATTATGTAGGGGAGGGCAGTATAATGAAACAGATGACCTTCCTTGATCTATGTTCCGGCATCGGCGGCTTCAGGCTCGGTCTTGAAACTGCCGGCCATAAATGCATCGGGTACTGTGAATATGATAAATTTGCAAGAGCCTCATATGAGGCAATGTATGATACGGAAGGAGAGTGGAAAGCTCATGATGTCACAAAACTCAAACCCGAAGATGTCCCCTATGCAGACATCTGGTGCTTCGGATTCCCATGCCAGGACATCTCCGTTGCCGGAAAACAGCGGGGACTGGTCGGAAAAAGAAGTGGAATATATTACAACATTATTGACCTCCTCAAAGGCAAAGAGGAAAGTGCTAAACCCTCATACCTACTTGTTGAGAACGTTAAGAACCTGTTATCGATCAATGCAGGATTCGACTTTGCCTCAGTTCTGTCTGAAATGGACGAAGCAGGGTATGACTGTCGGTGGCAGGTGCTTAACTCCAAAAACTTCGGAGTCCCGCAGAACCGTGAGCGTGTGTTCATTATCGCAAATCTTAGAAGCAGAGGTAGACGAGAAATATTACCTCTCACCGGAGAAAACGCAGCAGCTCTTAACCAGCTTATAGGAGGTATGCAGGGCTACCGTGTTTATGGGACGGACGGCATTTCCGCAACCCTTGTGGGGAATGCGGGCGGTGTCGGGGCCAAGACGGGTCTTTACTTCATCGACCAGAGCAACCATGATCCGAAGATCACGGATACGGCAAGATGTCTGACAGCGAGGTACACAGCCGGGATGACCAACCATACCGCCATGAACTCAGCCGTGCTGGAAGTCCACCCGGTGCTTACACCGGAGCGGATGGAGAAACGGCAGAACGGAAGACGGATGAAAGAGGACGGAGAGCCGATGTTCACCCTGACCTCTCAGGATAGGCACGGTGTGTATGTCTGTGAAAAGGTGGATTTCGTCAAAGTAAAAAATGCCACGAAGGCAGGATATGAAGTGGCACGGGAAGGGGACGGTATCAACCTTGCCTACCCAGACAGTGAGACAAGAAGGGGACGGGTCGGAAAAGGATGCTCCCAGACACTGGACTGTTCCGGGCAGATGGGAACGCTCATGAGGGGCGGCCGCATCAGACGGCTGACTCCGAGGGAGTGCTTCCGCTTACAGGGATTTTCTGATGAGCTTTTTGACCGTGCCTCTGCCGTCAACTCTGATGCACAGCTTTATAAACAGGCCGGAAATGCAGTCACCGCAACGGTTGCTTATGCGGTTGCGATGTCACTTCCGGAGTCCAGAAGCTGACATTACATTTTCTTTTGGAAAGTACCATTATCTGCTTGACTATACGGGCATTCAGAGTGATATATGGTACTACCAAAAGGAAAGGAGACCAGCAGAATGGAAATTATTACAAACGCTGAGAACAGGAAAGAATTAGTAAAAGCCTTATCCGGACATTTCGGACAGAGGTCAGAATACCTTGGACCGCCATCCTTTGCATACCGCATCGGGAACATCACGGTGGACAGGGATGCAAAGGTCATACTTGAAGATGACAGCATGGAAGACGAGGTGAGAAGAGTGCTTTTCCGGAATGATGTGGCAGAAGAGACACAGGAAACACAGACGAAAGAACCGGAAGCGGAGATCAAAATACCAATCGGCAGCATGACACCACAGGGCATCATCAACCTGATAAATATGATGCATTCCAAACAGTACCTTATCAACAGGGCAGTCGGCAGGGAGTGCATTTCCATAGCAGACAGCCTTATAAATGCCCTGACCGAAAGAACTTTCGAAGATACGGAGACGGCAGCAGGGTTCATTACGGAACAGGGCGGATGCAGCGGTGTCACCTTTGCAGACGGGATCATTGAGTTCACGGGATTTCCGCATACCGATAACATGACGGAATACTGCAGACTTGCATCGGCAATGGTAAAGAAAGCATCGGAACAGAAACGTGTGAATCCGAAACAGACCATTGAAGAGAATGAAAAATATTACATGAGGGCATGGCTGGTATCCATCGGATTTGGCGGGAGCGAAGGAAAGGAAACAAGGTCATTCTTTCTTAAGGGACTGAAAGGCCATACGGCATTCCGGACTCCGGAAGATGCGAAAAAGTGGAAAGCCAACCGTCGGGCAGAAAGGGGGTCAACGGTATGTTCGGAGTAAACAGACAGACACTTGAGAGACTGAGAAAGGAATATCCTGCGGGGACCAGGGTGGAGCTTATCCGCCTTGATGACCCCTACCGAAAGATCCCGTCAGGAACCATCGGAACGGTGGAATTTGTGGATGATGCAGGACAGCTCCACACGGTATGGGACGGACACGGGGCATTGGCGATGATCTATGGAGTGGATGAATGGAGAAAGGTAAAAGACTGATGGATAAGATTGTGACAGTATGTTATGGAAAAGAAGAATCATGGGAATCAAAAGAAGCTGCGGAGCAGTTCTTCCTTCGAGCCATGATGGAATCGGATGGCAGCGAAAGGGAACGCTATACAAATATCTACATAAAACTGCAGATGGGGATGACCTTCTGCACAGATGAAGAATTTTAAAAGGGGAGAATGAAGTGAAAGAAGTCAGAGGAAAGCTGATGGCATTGATGAAAAAGCATCAGATGGATATAACGGAATTTTCGGAAAAATGTGGAATAAAGGAAGAACGGGTGGAACGGCTGCTTGGAGGCAGGGGAAAACCCAGCCATTTGGAGCGGATGTGTATCGCAGAAGCTTTTGGGATGACAGAGGAAGAGTTACAGGATATAGAACCGCTTTCTCAGACAGAGGTCAGGGAGGTGCAGACAGATGGCATTGAAAAAGTGATCGCAGAACGGCTTCAGGAGATCGTAAAGATTCATGGGATTGGAATTCCTGAACTTGCAGAACGATGTGGTTTAAAAAGACAGAGAGCAAAGAAACTTATGAATGGTGAAGTTAAGATGAGCATTGCAGAAGCAGTCAGCATCGCCAATGAATTTCAGGTCTCTTTGGAATATCTGTTAGGAAGATATCCATATCCGCTGCCAGCACCACAGACAGATGAAGAATGGTTGCTGTACGAAAAACTCGGACAAATGGATGAAAATGAAGCTCAGAAATATTTAGAAATGATGATGCCGATGAAAAGGGACTTGCCATAATTTACACAGGTTTCGGAACAAATCTTTGTGTAGTTTATGGGTGCGATATAACTGGATATATGTGTGTTTTAGAGCGAATATGTACCTACCGAAAGGGAAGAAAACAAACGGAGGTACAAGCCATGAACGAAAGGATTGCAAAACAGATCGAGGAAATGAAGAAACAGACCATCGGGGTCGAGGTTGAGATGAACAACATCCGAAGGGATAAGGCGGCAGAACTTGCAGCAGCATTTTTCGGAACAGGAAGATTTGAAAACACGGCTTCCAGAAACGGATATTATACATGGTCAGCATGGGATGCAAACGGAAGGGAATGGAAATTCCAGAAGGATTGCAGCATTTCAGGACCGGATGATAAAAAATGCGAACTGGTCACACCGATCCTTCACTACGAAGACATCGAACTTCTCCAGGAACTGATAAGAAAGCTCAGACATGCGGGAGCCAAGAGTGATGCCACAAGGGGATGCGGAGTCCACATCCACATCGGAGCAAACGGACACACACCGCAGACTTTACGAAACCTTGCAAACATCATGGCGGGACACGAGAATCTTTTAGCGGATGCCTTAAACCTCGACAGCTGGCGGATGAACCGCTACTGCAAAACGGTAGACCCAAGATTCCTTAAGGAACTCAATAAAAAGAAACCGAAAACGATGGCAGCCCTTGCAGACATCTGGTATACGGCAAACGGGGCAAGCTACGGAAGAGACCATCATTACAACGACAGCCGATACCATATGCTAAACTACCATGCTACTTTTACAAAAGGGACGGTCGAGTTCAGGCTTTTCCAATTTGATGCTCCGGCTGACGGAAAGCTGAACGGACTGCATGCGGGACAGCTGAAAAGCTACATCCAGCTCTGCCTTGCCTTAAGCCAGATGGCAAAGGAAGTAAGGACGGCAAGCCCGAAACCGCAGCAGACAGAAAATCCGAAATATGCAATGAGGACATGGCTTTTACGCCTCGGATTCATCGGGGATGAATTCAAGACCGCAAGGGACATCCTTACAAAGAGACTTGCAGGAGACACCGCTTTCAGAAGCGGAAGGGCAGCTTGAAGGGCACAGCCTCCTGTCACCTTGGAGTATTGACCGCCATGTGCGGTCTTAAGGTGGTAGAAGGGTGTTCCCTTCAGAAAGGATGGAGCATTATGGAGAAAAGATATTACATTGCTTATGGCAGCAACCTGAATTTACGGCAGATGAAAATGCGTTGTCCGACCGCAAAGGTCATGGGGACGTCAGTCATCAAGGATTACGAACTGCTTTTCAAGGGAAGCCTTACAGGGGCATACCTTACGATTGAGCCGAAGAAAGGCAGTGAGGTCCCCGTTGCGGTCTGGATTGTTACCGAAACAGATGAAGAGGCACTTGACCGTTATGAAGGATGCCCTGTCTTTTATTACAAAAAGGATATGGAACTGGATATCAAGGGAATACGGACAGGAAAAATAAGAAAAAGAAAATGCTTTGTGTATATCATGCACGAAGAGCGGAAAATCGGGATTCCTTCCCTTTCCTATGTAAGAACATGCCTTGAAGGTTATATCAGTTTCGGATTTGATGAGCATTATCTTTCCGAGGCACAGATCAGGGCAGTGAAGGAGGCAGGATATGAAGACTGAAACATTAAGAATAAGGATCTGCCCGAAATGCGGGGCAGGATACACACGGACACCTGCCCTTTCAAGGGAAGATAACCAGACGCTTATCTGTCCAGACTGTGGAACCCGTGAGGCACTTGCAAGCATGGGCGTGAGCAGGGAAGAACAGGAAGAAATTATAGAGACCATACACAGGTCAAACAGATAGCGGTTATGTAAAAAGGCTTCTTCGGGAGTCTTTTTTTGTTGCCATTTTTACAGGGAGGTGAGGACAGTGGCACAAAGAGGAAGAAAACCAAAGCCTACGGCAGTAAAGGTGCTTGAGGGCAATCCGGGCAAGAGAAGCCTTAATACGGGCGAACCAAAGCCGGAGAAAAAAGCCCCGCGCTGTCCGGCATGGCTTGAGGATGAGGCAAAGAAAGAATGGAGAAGGATGGCGAAACAGCTGGAGCATCTCGGCATCCTGACAGAAATAGATATGGCAGCATTCGCAGGATACTGTCAGGCATATGCGAGATGGAAAGAAGCAGAGGAGTTTATTACACAGCACGGGACCATCGTAAAGACCCCGAGCGGATACTGGCAGCAGGTACCGCAGGTATCCATCGCACAGACATATCTGAAGATCATGAATAAGTTCTGTGAGCAGTTCGGACTGACCCCGTCTGCAAGAAGCCGTATCTCCACGGACAGCGGGGAAGATAAGCAGAATGATGAAATGGAGCTTCTGCTTGTGAAAGGCGGTGCAGGATAATGTTTGATGAAGCAAAAGCAGATCATGCAGTCAATTTTATAAACTGCCTGAAACACACCAAAGGAAGGTGGAGGGGAGTTCCGTTTGAACTTCTCCCCTGGCAGGATGAGATCATCCGTACCCTTTATGGGACGGTAAAGGAAAACGGATACAGGCAATACAATACCTGCTACTGTGAGATACCGAAGAAAAACGGAAAATCGGAGCTGGCGGCTGCCATTGCACTGTATATGACATGCGGTGACGGTGAGTGGGGAGCAGAGGTCTACGGCTGTGCTTCCGACAGACAGCAGGCTTCCATCGTATTCGATGTTGCGGTGGATATGGTAGATCAGTGTCCGGCACTGAAGAAAAGGATCAAGCCCGTCATGTCCGTAAAAAGGCTTGTATATAAACCGACCAACAGCTTCTATCAGGTGCTGTCGGCAGAGGCGTACACCAAGCACGGTCTGAATGTCCATGCGGTCATCTTTGATGAGCTGCATGCACAGCCGAACCGGGAACTGTTCGATGTCATGACCAAAGGTTCTGGTGATGCCAGAACACAGCCATTGTTCTTCCTGATCACAACAGCCGGGACAGACAGGAATTCCGTGTGTTTTGAACAGCATCAGAAGGCTCTGGATATTATTGAAGGAAGAAAGATCGACCCGACTTTTTATCCGGTAATTTATGGGGCTTCTGATGAGGATGACTGGTCGAGTGAGGATGTGTGGTATAAGGCAAATCCGTCACTTGGATACACGATTGATATTGAGAAAGTGCAGAATGCATATATCAGTGCAAAAGAGAATGCGGCAGAGGAGAATGTGTTCCGGCAGCTCCGTCTGAATCAGTGGGTGAAACAGAGCACCCGGTGGATGCAGATGGATAAGTGGGATGCCTGTTCCTTTGCAGTGAATGAAGAGGAGCTTCTCGGAAGGGAATGCTATGGCGGACTCGACCTTTCAAGTTCTACGGATATCACGGCATTCGTGCTTGTGTTCCCGCCAAGGAATGATACCGAGAAGTATGTGATCCTTCCGTATTTCTGGATACCGGAGGATAACATGAAACTGCGTGTACGAAGGGATCATGTTCCGTATGATGTCTGGGCAGCCGAAGGGTGTTTAAAGACTACGGAAGGAAATGTCATCCATTATGGATTCATTGAACAGTTTATTGATGAACTTGGTACGAAATTCCATATTAAGGAAATCGCCTTTGACCGATGGGGAGCAGTACAGATGGTGCAGAACCTTGAGGGCATGGGATTTACCGTTGTTCCATTTGGACAGGGATATAAGGATATGAGTCCACCGACCAAGGAGCTGATGAAGCTGACGCTGGAAGGGCGGATCGCACATGGCGGTCATAAGGTGCTGCGGTGGATGATGGATAATGTGTTTGTCCGTCAGGATCCCGCAGGAAACATCAAAATGGATAAAGAAAAATCTACGGAGAAGATCGATGGGGCTGTTGCAACCGTTATGGCACTTGACCGTGCAATCAGAAACGAAGGCAGTGACGGAAGTGTATATGATGACAGAGGAATTATAATATTTTAACAGCGGAGGTATCGTATGGGAATTAAGAGTTTATTTGGATTTGGACAGGCGAGGGATAAACCTGTGGACAAGGCAGCAGATGCGGGATATTCGTTTCTGTTCGGAAGGACAACAAGCGGAAAGCCTGTAAACGAAAGAACTGCAATGCAGACCACGGCAGTATATGCCTGTGTCAGAATCCTTGCAGAAGCAGTGGCGTCTTTACCGCTTCATGTATATGAGTATCAGGATGACGGTGGCAAGAAGCTGGTGCATGACCATCCTTTATATTATCTGCTCCATGACGAGCCGAACCCGGAGATGACTTCATTTGTGTTCAGGGAAACACTGATGAGTCATCTTTTAATATGGGGAAATGCGTATGCCCAGATCATAAGGGACGGTGCTGGAAGGGTGCTTGGGCTTTATCCGCTCCTTCCAGATAAGATGGATGTGCAGAGGGATGACCGTGGAAACATCTATTATGTGTATTCCAGAAACAGTGATGAAAACCCCATGTTCAAGGAATATGGAGATATCAGGCTGAAAGCCGAGGATGTGCTTCATATACCCGGACTGGGATTTGACGGGCTGATTGGATATTCTCCGATTGCGATGGCAAAGAACGCTGTCGGCATGACGCTTGCCTGTGAGGAATACGGGGCGAGTTTCTTTGCGAACGGGGCAAATCCGGGCGGTGTTTTGGAGCATCCGGGAGTTCTGAAAGATCCATCAAAGGTGAGGGAATCCTGGAACTCCGTATACCGTGGCGTGAATAACGCACACAAGATAGCAGTGCTTGAAGAAGGCATGAAGTATCAGCAGATAGGCATCCCGCCGGAAGAAGCACAGTTTCTTGAGACAAGGAAATTCCAGATCAATGAGATCGCAAGGCTTTACAGGATACCGCCGCATATGGTCGGTGATCTTGATAAGTCGAGCTTTTCCAATATCGAGCAGCAGTCCTTGGAGTTTGTAAAATACACACTTGACCCGTGGGTGATCCGGTGGGAGCAGTCTTTACAGAGATCACTCCTTCTGCCGGGAGAAAAAGGAAAGTATTTTATCAAACTGAATGTGGATGGTCTGCTGAGAGGGGACTACCAGTCAAGGATGAACGGCTATGCGGTCGGAAGGCAGAACGGGTGGTTTTCTGCCAATGATATCCGTGAGATGGAGAACATGAACCCAATCCCGGATGAGCAGGGAGGAAACCTGTATCTGATAAACGGAGCAATGACCAAACTTGAGGATGCAGGGGCTTTTGCAAAGACAGATACAGGACAGCAGAACACTCCGGCACAGGAAAACAGCGGAAAGAGAGGTAAACGATGAAGCGGAAGTTTTGGAACTGGATAAGGAATGAAGATGAGAGCGTGCCTGACATGGAAAGGACGCTCTTTTTAAATGGCATGATTTCGGATGAAACATGGTACGGGGATGAAGTCACCCCGCAGCTTTTCAAAGATGAGCTGAATGCCGGAAATGGAAATATCACGGTGTGGATCAATTCACCGGGCGGTGATGTGTTTGCAGCAGCCCAGATCTATAACATGCTCCGTGATTATAAGGGAAGTGTGACGGTCAAGATTGATGGTATTGCAGCTTCAGCAGCATCCGTGATCGCTATGGCAGGAGATACGGTCTGTGTATCCCCGGTGGCTATGATGATGATCCATAATCCTGCAACGATGGCAATGGGTGAGGCGAAGGATATGCAGAAAGCAATCGCCATGCTGAATGAGGTCAAGGAATCTATCCTGAATGCCTATGAATTCAAGACGGGGCTTACCCGTGCAAGGCTCTCACACATGATGGATGACGAGACCTGGTTCAATGCAAAGAAGGCGGTGGAGCTTGGCTTTGCGGATAAGATCCTTTTTGATTCCGATGAGGATGAGAAAAAGAAAAAGCCGGATGAGCCGGAAGAAAAGCCGGAGAAAGGAAGCAATGGAGAGAAAGGGGACGGAGAGGGCGATAAGGACAAAAACGGGAAAAAGAAGCTCCCGTTCCAGCAGGATTCCATGATGTTTTCCACCAAGGCGATGAATGAGTCGTTCCTTTCCAAGGTGTCCGATAAGGATGCCATGATACCGGTCAACCAGTTGGAGAAGAGACTGAGTCTCTTAGCACATTAAGGAGGATATGAACTATGAGTAAGATTTTAGAATTAAGAGAAAAGAGAGCGAAGGCATGGGAAGCTGCAAAGGCATTCCTCGATGCCAAGAGAACACAGGAAGGTTTTGTATCTGCAGAAGATGCAGCCACCTATGACAAGATGGAAGCGGATGTCGTAAATCTTGGAAAAGAGATCGAGAGACTGGAAAGACAGGCTGCCATTGATGCAGAGCTTGCAAAGGCAACAAGCACCCCGATCACAAACCAGCCGCATGCCGGAACTGGCGGGGAGGTAAAAACAGGAAGGGCAACCGATGAATACAGAAGAGCGTTCTGGAATGGTATGAGAAACAAAATGTCATACGAAGTACAGAACGCTCTTTCTATTGGTACGGATTCCGAGGGTGGATATCTTGTGCCGGATGAGTATGAAAGAACACTGGTGGAAGCCCTGAATGATGAAGTATTCTTCCGTAATCTGGCTACTGTTATCAAGACATCGAGCGGTGACCGTAAGATTCCAATCGTCACATCAAAGGGTGAGGCAGCATGGATCGATGAAGGAGGTCAGTTTACAGAATCCAATGACAGTTTTGGGCAGACAACCATTGGTGCTCATAAGCTGGCAACCATGATCAAAGTTTCAGATGAGCTTTTAAATGACAGCGTGTTTAATATCGAACAGTATATTTCCAGGGAGTTTGGAAGAAGAATCGGTGCAAAGGAAGAAGAAGCATTTTTCATCGGTGACGGAGCAGGAAAACCTACAGGTATTTTCAACGCAACAGGCGGTGCTGAAACAGGAGTGACAGCTGCAAATACCACCATTACGTTTGATGATGTCATGGATCTTTACTATTCCCTTCGTGCTCCATACCGTAACAAAGCGGTATGGCTTCTGAATGATTCGACCGTTAAGGCGATCAGAAAACTGAAGGATGGAAATGGAAATTATATCTGGCAGCCCTCTGTAAGGGAAGGAGAGCCGGACAGAATCTTGAACCGTCCTTACCGTACATCCATTTATGTGCCGGAGCTTGCAGCAGGAAAACGTGTGATGGCATTCGGTGATTACAGTTATTACTGGATCGCAGAACGCCAGGGCAGAAGTTTCAAGAGACTGAATGAGCTTTATGCTACAACGGGACAGGTTGGATTTCTCGCTTCCGAACGTGTTGACGGCAAGCTGATCCTGTCTGAAGCAGTGAAAACACTCGATGTGAAAGCTGCCGGAAAGTAGGTGGACTGAATGTTTGTAACGCTTGAGGAAGCCAAAGGGTATCTGAGGGTGGATTCGTCAGACGAGGATAGTTTTATCCTCGGTCTGATGGAAACTGCAAATGCCCTGATTAAAAATGTAACAAGACGGACTCCGGCAGTACTTAAGAAGCATGAAGCAGTTGTGCGGACAGCGGAGCTGTATGTGATCGCTTATCTTTATGAGCACAGAGAGGAAGCTGACCATAAGGCCATGACGGAGACCGTGAAATATCTGCTCTTTGGCATACGGAAGGAGAAATTTTAATGATCGAACTGATGCGTGACCGGATCACGATCCAGAAAAGTTCCGTGAAAACAGATAAGATCGGAAACCATGCGGCAGTCTGGGAAGATGTGTATTCCTGTGCTGCTTATGCCAATAACCTGTCAGGAAAAGAATACTGGGCAGCAAAGCAGTTGAATGCCCAGTCTGAACTGGACTTTATTATCCGGTACTGCAGTGAGGTGGCAGCCCTGGACAGCGAGCATTACCGCATCAGGTTTCGTGGGGATCTTTATAATATTACGTTTATTGATAACGTGCAGTATAAAAACAAATCCGTCAGGATCCGTACGGAACGGGTCAAACGGTGAGGTGAATTGAAGATGGCAAAGAAAATCAAAGCAGATGCCCTTGCATCGGAAGTCATGAAGGAGCTGGACGATTATTCCAGTCTGACTACGGAAGTGATGAAGAAGGCGGTCAGGAATGCCGGAAAAACAGTCCGGGAGGAGATCGCAGACACAGCACCGAAAAAGACCGGAACTTATGGAAAAAGCTGGGCGGTCAAAAAGACCGGGGAAGACAGTAAGTCCCTGCAGGTAACGGTACATTCCAAAAACCGATACCAGATCGCTCATCTCCTGGAGCATGGACATGCAAAAAGGGGAGGCGGCCGGGTAGCAGCAAGACCGCATATTGCACCTGCAGAGGAGAATGGAATCCGGCAGCTTGAGGAAGAAATCGAGAGGGGGATCCGGAATGGATGATCTGGTTAAGATGATGGAAGAAACAGGACTGCCATTTGCCTACGACCACTTTGAAGAGGGGGAAGCAGCAGAGCCACCGTTTGTATGCTATCTTCTTCCGCAGAGTAATCATTTTTCTGCGGACGGGAAGGTGTATCTGAAGATTACGGAAGTCCATATCGAACTGTATACCGACTGTAAGGACTTGTCGGCAGAACAGAAAGTAGAAGCCGTGCTGGATAAGCAGGGTATTTTTTATGAGAAATCCGAGGTATGGATTGAAAGCGAGAAATTGTATGAAGTCCTGTATTCATTTGAGATGGAGGTTTAGACATGGGAAATAAAGTAAAATATAATCTGAAAAATGTCCATGCAGCAAAGCTGAAGGAAACAGTGAGCAGCAGCGGTGAGACAACATTTTCTTATGAAAATCCAAAGGCAATCCCCGGAGCAGTCAGTATCAGCTTGGATGCGGAAGGGGAATCCACACCGTTTTATGCAGACGGTATCGTATATTTCCGTTCCGTGACCAATAACGGATACAGTGGTGATCTGGAAATTGCACTGATCCCGGAGTGGTTCCGGACGGAGATCTTACAGGAGAAGCTGGATGGAAAAGGCGTGCTTGTGGAAAGTACAAACATCGGGGAAAGTGTAAAATTTGCCCTGTTATTTGAATTTGACGGGGATGTGAATAGTATTCGCCATGTGATGTATAACTGTACGGCATCCCGCCCGTCCATCGAATCCGAAACAAAAGAGGATACGATCGAACCTGGAACGGAGAAGCTGTCACTGACGGCTGATCCGAGAAGTGACGGACTGGTAAAGAGCCGTACCGGAGATACCACGGATGCAGCGACATATGCGAACTGGTATAAGTCCGTATATATTCCATCAGAAACAGAAGAAAGCAGTGCGAAAGGATAAGGTGAAAGGATATGTTAAAAAGAGAAATTGAAATCTGTGGGAAAAAGATCCCGTTCCGGTCATCTGCGACCGTTCCGAGATTATACCGTGCAAAGTTCAAAAGGGATATTTTTAAGGATCTGTCGAAATTGGAAAAATCCTATAAGTGTAAGACCGAGGATGGGGATGAGTTCCAGATTGATGACCTGGAGATCTTTGAGAATGTTGCATATATCATGGCCTACCATGCGGATAACAGCATCCCGGCATCCATTGATGACTGGCTGGATCAGTTTGATATGTTTTCCATCTATGAGGTACTGCCTCAGATCCTGGAACTGTGGGGCGATAATCTTGCAACAGAGGTGGCAGCAAAAAAAGGCCTGGCAGAAGTGAACGGGAAATGACAACACCGCTGTTCCTTCTGCGCAGCGTAGAGATTGGAATATCTATATCGGATTTGGATCTTCTGACGGTGGGGCTGGTGATCGACATGTGGACGGAAAAAGCAAATGATAGCGTGAAATATAATAAGATCGCCACGCAGGATGATTTTGATAAATTCTGATAGCAGCATCAGAAAAATCATGTTATTATGATATTGTATAATTTCTGTTTGAAAGAATACAGAAATTATTCTCCACTCCTGAGAAAATAATTATGCAGGGATAATCCTTGGAAAATATTCTATGGATTCAGCTTAGAAGGTGACAAAAAGTGTCCGCTATCTTCTGCAGGTTGTTTAATGGGATCAGGAAGAAAGGAGGATAACTATGGCTAAGAGAAAAGGAGTATCTGGTAAAACTCATACGAAACAGCAGCTTAATGATTATGCCAATCAGAATAATCCGAATAATAAGGCATACCGGGCGAGAAGAACAAACGAAGAAAAAGCCCGAAAAACAAGGAATCACTTTGACCAGGATATGATCTATTATGAGCCGGATCTTGGTTTTGGCTGGTGTGATGACTAGGATTTGAGAAAGGCAGGTATTTGTATGGGAAACTTTTTTTATAACCTGTTTAATGGAAAGACGGGCTATACAATATCGGATAGCATGGCAGTGGATGAAGATGGTGATCTTTTAATGAGGTTATCTGATCATACGGTTATGGATATGGATACAGGGGAAATTGGTTTTTTATCATCGGCAGGAAATCTGTTTGATGAGGAAGATGAATGGTAATGTAAACCTGATATGACGAATGGAAAAGCATCGCATTTTGCGGTGCTTTTCCTATACTTAGAAAATTATGTTTTTATGAAAATGGGGCATCGATCATTTAGTTGTGATCGGTGCTTTTTTTCTGCCATGACGAGGGAGGTGTGTGCAGGTGGCAAGCAGGATTAAAGGAATCACGGTCGAGATCGGAGGGGATACCACTGGTCTTGACAAAGCCCTGAAAAATGTAAATGCAACGATCAGGACGACGCAGTCCTCGTTGAAGGATGTCAATAAGCTGCTGAAACTGGATCCGGCAAATACAGAGCTGCTTGCACAGAAGCAGAAACTTTTAAAGGATGCCATCGGTTCTACCAAAGAAAAACTGGATGCTTTAAAAACAGCACAGGAACAGGCAAAGCAGCAGATGGAGAACGGGGATCTGGGACAGGACAAATATGATGCCCTTCAGAGGGAGATCATCGAAACGGAACAGGAACTCCAAAAGCTGGCACAGGAAGCGGTAAATTCCAATGCTGCCCTTGCGAAAATCGAAGAGGTCGGTGGGAAACTGGAGTCAGTCGGAAATAAGATATCCGGTGTCGGAACAAAAATGCTTCCCGTTACAGCGGCAGTTGCAGGTCTTGGTACGGCAGCAGTGAAGACTACGGCAGATTTTGATTCTTCCATGAGCCAGGTACAGGCCACGATGGGAATTACGGCTGATTCCATGTCAAAGGTGGATGGACAGTCCGTAAATACGATGGATACCCTGCGTACCCTGGCGAAGCAGATGGGAGAGAAAACAGCCTTTTCTGCAAGTGAGTGTGCACAGGCACTTAATTACCTTGCTTTGGCGGGTTATGATACACAGCAGATGTGTGATACGCTTCCAACGGTACTGAATCTGGCAGCCGCAGGAGATATCGATCTTGCATCTGCATCGGATATGGTAACGGATGCCATGTCAGCCCTTGGCATGCAGACGGATGAAGCCAATACAATGGTCGATCAGATGGCAAAAACAGCATCGACCACGAACACATCCGTGGCGCAGCTAGGGGAAGGAATCCTTACCATTGGTGCAACTGCTAAATCCGTAAAAGGCGGTACGGCAGAATTAAATACAGCCCTTGGTATTCTGGCCAATAATGGTATCAAGGGAGCAGAGGGCGGAACACATCTTAGAAACGTGATCCTTGCATTACAGAGTCCGACCGATAAGGCAGCTGCCTGTATGGAGAGTCTCGGTCTTCAGGTTTATGATTCGCAGGGAAACATGAGGAGTCTGAACGATATCCTTTCTGACCTTAATAAGTCTATGGATGGCATGACCTCTGCCGAGAAGAATGATATCATCAGTACGATCTTTAATAAAACGGATCTGTCATCCGTAAATTCCCTGCTTGCAAATACCGGGGATACCTGGGACAGCCTTCAGAAGTCCATTATGGAATCCGGTGGTGCTGCACAGCAGATGGCAGATACACAGCTTGATAACCTGTCCGGTCAGATCACCATCTTAAAATCAGCGGTGGAAGGTCTGGCCATTTCTTTTGGAGAGGCGCTTATGCCTGTGATCCGGAGTCTTGTCTCAAAGATACAGGGATTTGTAGATAAGCTGAACAGCATGGATGAATCCCAGAGAAACCTGATCATCCGTGTTGCAGCGGTGGTTGCAGCCATCGGACCGTTCCTGATCATTCTTGGAAAAACAATCTCAACCGTAGGGACAGCGATGAAAGGCTTTTCTTCCCTTGCCAAAGGGATCGCAAGTCTTGGAGTAAAGATCGCAGGAAGCAGCGGTTCGGTAACCGGGCTGGCAAGCGCACTTGGGGCGGTAGCAGGACCTGTGCTGGCGGTTATTGCCGTGGTGGCCGTTTTAGTGGCTGCATTTAAACATCTGTGGGATACCAACGAGGAATTCAGAAATGCCATGACAGCGATCTGGGAAGGTATTGTCAAGAAGATACAGGCATTTGTTGAAGGAATCAAGGAAAGGCTGGCAGCCCTTAATATTGATTTTACTGCAGTGGCAAATACACTGAAAAAAATCTGGAATGGTTTCTGTGAACTTCTGGCACCTGTGTTTGAAGCAGCATTCAGTATCATTTCAACAGTTCTTGGTACAGTATTTGATGTACTGACGGGACTGCTTGATGTGTTTATCGGACTTTTCACGGGAAACTGGGAGCAGATGTGGTCAGGGATCAAGGAGATATTCTCCGGCATCTGGAATGGGATCACTGGAATCTTTACGGCAGCATTGAATCTTATCCGTGGAATTGCGGATACAGTCCTTGGATGGTTTGGTACAAGCTGGAATGCAGTATGGACTTCCGTATCTACGTTCTTTACGAATATCTGGAACGGGATCACGTCATTCTTTACCGGAGTATGGGAGACCATCAAGAATGTGGTACAGGTAGGAATCCTGTTTATTGGTTCGCTTTTGGAAGCAGCATTTAATATCATTACACTGCCGTTCCGCTTTGTATGGGAGAACTGTAAGGAGACCATTATTTCCGTATGGAATACGATAAAAAGCACGGTTTCGACTGTGATCAATGCCGTGGCATCGGTGATCTCTACAGTCATGAATACCATAAAGACTGTGATCAGCACAGTCTGGGATGCAGTCAGTACAAAGATATCTACCGTGCTGAATGCCATTAAGTCAGTGGTAACCACGGTATTCAATGCAGTAAAAACGGTAGCGGTTACGGTGTGGAATGGAATCAAAACCGCAATCAGCACGGTCGTTGACGGCATTAAAAGCAAGGTGTCTTCCGTATTTGAGGCTTTGAAGAATACACTTTCTTCTGTTTTTAATGGAATCAAATCGACAGCGGTATCTGTTTGGAACGGGATCAAGAGTGCAATCGTTACACCGATTGAGGCAGCACGGGATACTATTAAAGGAATCGTGGACAAGATCACGGGTTTCTTTAATAACATGCATTTGTCGCTTCCGCATATCAAGTTACCGCATTTCAGTATCAGTGGGAAATTGTCACTTGCTCCGCCAAGTGTACCGCATCTGAATATCGATTGGTACAAGGAAGGCGGTATCATGACAGGGCCGACCATCTTTGGCATGAACGGGTCGAGTCTTATGGCAGGAGGGGAAGCCGGAAAAGAAGCGGTTCTTCCACTGAAAGGCTTTTATGAACAGCTGGAAAATATCCTGACAAACAGGCTGAATACTTCGACAATGGAGCAGTATCTGGCTGTGATAGCAGAAAACAGCGGAAAGGGCATCTATCTGGATGACGGAACGCTGATAGGAAAACTGGCACCTGGGATCAATCAGAAACTGGGCATGCAGAAATTTAAAGCAGAAAGGGGCATGGTCTGATGAGCGAATATACAACCGCAGGATTTGGGGCAACGATCAATGGAAAGCACACATGGAAAGATTATGGTCTTGTGATCGGCAATACGGATATCGTAAGTGAGCCATCCCCGAAAACTAATTATATTGAAGTGCCTGGAAGCAGTATCAGAATTGACCTTACGGAAACGCTGACAGGACAGGTGGAATATGAGTCCAGACAGCTTAAGTTTTCTTTAGGGAAAATGGAAAGGGAAGATTTGTGGCCGGTGTTTTACCGGACATTTCTGAAGGCATATCAGGGCAAAGAAGTACGGGTTGTTCTGGATCAGGAGCCGGATGTGTATTATCACGGACGTGCAGAAGTTTCGGGGTTTTCCAGAAATGGAAGGCTCGGTACATTTACCCTGACGATAGATGCGGATGCGTATAAATACGAAATTAATGTGTCAAGCGAGGATTGGCTGTGGGACGTATTGAATTTTGAAACAGGGATCATCCGTGATTACCGTGGGATCAATGTCTCTGGAAGCAGCAGTAAACTTCTGGAAGGAAGCGGTATTCCAGTTGTTCCTGCATTTCTTGTCAGCAACCTTGATGAAAGCGTTTCGAACTATATTACTTTTAATGGGACGAGGTACACTCTGCAGGAAGGCCGGAATCGCTTTGCAGATCTAATCATTTCGGCAGGAGGTGGAAGACTCTATTTTTACGGAAAGTATACAGTAAATATTGAGTTCCGGGGAGGGAGTCTGTAAATGTATAAAGTATTTTGTGACGATCAGCTTTTGTATCTTCCGGGAGATCAGGAACTGGTCATTTTTAATACCAAGCTGGAACTGGCAGATAACAAATCCGGTTCATTTGAGTTTGATATCCCGGCAGTAAACCCGATATATGACAGGATGAAAAAGCTGACTTCCGTCATCCGGGTGGAAAAAGATGGGGACAGTATTTTCTACGGACGCATCCTTAGTATGGAGAAGAACTTTTATAATACCCGGACAGTGGTGTGTGAAGGGGAGCTTGCATATCTTCTGGATTCGATACAGGAACCGAAGGCATACCACAGCTATACTGTGCGTAGTTTCTTGAACGCATTGCTTGCTGTCCATAATATGCAGACAACAATGGAAAAACGGCTTGCTGTCACATTTAATTCCAAATGTGCAGGAGAAAGCGGTTCTTTTGATAACCTTTCCCTATTCTATAAGTCTGGAAGTACGGTATATGCCGTTTTTGCAAAGAAAAGGGCTAATGATGTGGCAGGGAAAACATTTATTGTACCTGCAGGAGATTTTTATGTGTACTGGCATACGGATGCATCGGTTAATAACTATTATGGATTTTCCATAGACAGTGTGGAGTTTACAAGTGGAATTCCAGGTACGGCAACGGTATCATCACTTCCATCTTATACGGCAGTGGAAACGAAGAAAGTTTCTGATATGCAGAGTGCCCATAATCCATATGCTAACAGTTCCAATCTTCTGTGGCATTACACCCATACATTCGACAGGAAAGACCTGTATCCGAAGATGTTTGTTACTGGGATGGTGACGGTGGAAGATAGCAATGACAGCATCTACCGCTACACAAACTGGGAAAATACGCTGGATGATATTCAGGATAAGCTGGTAGACAGACTTGGAGGGCATTTACGGATCCGGCATTCCGGCACGACCCGTTACCTGGATTATATCGCAGATTATGATAATACCAATACACAGGTCATTGAGTTTGGCAGCAATTTGCTTGATTATACGGAAAATGCGGATGCATCTGAGATTGCAACCAGGGTGATCCCGCTTGGGAAAAGGTTAGAGGAAAGTTCGATTGAAGGACTGGAAGAGTATACCACGATTAAAAGTGTGAATAATAGTGTCCCGTATATAGAATCCACGGATGCCGTAAAAGTGTACGGTGTGGTGACAAGGACTGTGAGTTTTGAGGATGTCGGAGAGCCGGCCAATTTGAAGAAGAAAGCAGAGAAATATCTGTCAGATATTCAGTTTGAGAACCTGTCTTTGACCTGCAATGCCGTGGACCTGAACATGGTGGATGTGGATATCGAACGGATCAAACTGGGGGATTCCATCCGGGTCGTGTCAAAACCACACGGAATGGACCGGTATTTTCCGGTTACTGCACTTACCATTGACCTGCAGAATCCACAGAATAATACGGTAACGCTTGGAACAAGTGTAAAGGCAGGAATTTCAGAACGTACAACAAATCAGAACGACTCGCTTGTACAGAAGATCCAGTCACTGCCGCCACAGTCTGATACCCTGCGGATGGCGATAGAAAATGCAACAGCCCTGATCACGGCAGCAACCACGGGGCATGTGGTGACAAGACCGGAAGAGATCCTGATCATGGATACTGCAGATAAGGATACCGCAAAAAAGGTGTGGCGATGGAATTTAAATGGTCTGGGATATTCCAGTACGGGATATAACGGGACGTTTGGAACAGCCATTACGATGGATGGAAAGATCGTAGGGAAATATATTGCTGCCAGAAGCATTTATGCAGATTCCTTTATTGCAGGAGAACTACAGACTGCGTGGAATGGAATCACGGATTATATCCAGCTAAAGAACGGGGAACTGCAGGTATTTAATACTTCTGATCAGCTGGTGTCAAAGTTCAATTATAATGGGGAGCATTTTTACAGGGACGGCACTTATGTAGGTAAGATTGGAACTAACAAGTGGTCAAGCAATGCAGCACACAAAGGGCTGGTGTTTGATCTGGAATATACCGGAAAGTATATGGCATGGTGTTATCAGAAAACAAGCGGAGCTTCATCCTATACCACGATGCTGTGTTTTTCACAGGGAAACAGTATCTATACGGAACAGGGGCTGCATCTGGGCTGTGATTTTTATGGGGAGTGGAATACGCTCTACAACATTAAACTTTCGGGTGTTTCTTCTGGCGGATACAGTGCATTTACTGGAACGATCCCAATCATCATGAATATTACGGATAAAGGAAATGGGGCAATCAGCTGGACTTACAGTAAGCTTCAGGTAAAAAACGGCATCATAGTCGGATACTGGAATTAAGGAGGTATAAAGTGGAAAAAGAAATCGAACTGGAACTTCCCCGTGGGGAAAAGCCAAAGGAAGGAAAAACAGAAATGGCAGAAAAAACAGTGGAACTGATGTCTGGCTCACCGCTTGAAATGAAGCTGGAAGAAGTTTTAGGTAAGGTTACTGCTATGGAATCAGCTATGACAAAAATGACAGCATTGTTTGAGGGAGGTGCATTTAGTGGAAAAGCAGGAAAAGAATAAAACAGAACAGAATCCCATGCCTCTTGGCATGATTCTGGATCATGCAAGGGAGGACATGACAAAATCAGTGGTTGCACTGCAGCAGAAATACGGGCTTCCGGCAAGTCTTCTTGATGTGATCCTGACAGGCGTGCTGTCAGAAGTACGGGAAATGAAGTGTATGGAGTACAGGCAGCTGAAGGAGGGAGAAAAAGATGGCAAATGTCACAACGTATCTGAATAAGATCCTGTCTGCGGTATATGGAAAAGATGTCAGGCAGAGTATTTATGATTCCATCAATGCAATCAATACACAGGTGGAAGGGTATGTATCTGCTGAGAAAAGCCGTGTGACAGCGGAAGCTAATAGAAATAGTGCTGAAAAAATCAGGGTATCAAACGAGAACGATAGGGAAGCCGCTGAAGAGGAACGTTTAACAAATGAAGCAGAAAGGCTGGAGATATATGATGATCTGTGCTCTCAGGTAGCTGATATGCTGGATGAATTGAAGAATGTGGCAGAGGGGAAAATTACATTTTCTGCGATTTATCCTGTGGGTAGCATTTATATGTCCGTGAATAATACCAGTCCGGCATCCTTGTTTGGCGGCACATGGCAGTCATGGGGAAGCGGACGTGTTCCGATTGGCGTAAACACATCGGATTCAGAATTCTCTACAGTGGAAAAAACAGGTGGAAGTAAGTATCTGCAGAGTCATACCCATACTTTTACCGGAACAGCGGTCACGGTGACAGGTGGGTCACATTCCCATACGCTTCCATATCCTGTTCCTTCAGAACCGGGTTATGATTACGAAGGAGAATCTTATAATGCTCCTTTTGGTACTTATAGTCCGCAGAGTGAACTGATAGAGGAGACAGATTCAGAAACCCACAGCCATACTTTTACGGCAAAAGGTACACTTAGTTCAACCGGAACAGGAAACGGTCAGAACCTCCCGCCTTATATCACCTGCTATATGTGGAAGCGTATTGCATAATTTTAGTAACTGGTATCTCTTAGGAGGTGCTTTTTTTATACCCAAAAATCAAAGGAGGAACTCATTATGAAGGAATTTTGGAACACGGTACAGTTTGTTTTTACAGCAGTAGGAGGATGGCTTGGATATTTCCTTGGCGGATGCGATGGTCTGATCTATGCACTGCTTGCATTCGTTGTGATCGATTATCTCACGGGAGTGATGTGTGCGGTCAGCGATAGGAAGTTATCCAGTGCAGTAGGCTTCCGTGGAATCTGCAGAAAGGTCCTGATCTTTCTGCTTGTCGGAATTGCAAACATCCTGGATGTGCAGGTGATCGGTACGGGCAGTGTGTTACGGACAGCGGTGGTCTTCTTCTATCTTTCCAATGAAGGCGTGAGCCTGTTGGAAAATGCATCGCATCTGGGACTTCCTGTGCCGGAAAAAATCAAGGAGGTTTTGGAGCAGCTCCATGACCGTTCAGAGAAAGGAGAATAACCGCTATGAACAAGAAAGAATTTATCACAGCGGTTGCAGGATATGTGGACAAGTATGCTTCAGCGTATGGCATTCTTGTCCATTCTTCTGTTATTGCACAGGCAATTTTGGAATCCGGCTGGGGGAAAAGCACCCTGGCTGCGAAATATCATAACTATTTTGGATTGAAATGCGGAACAAAGTGGAATGGTGGTTTAGTCAATCTTTCAACTAAAGAAGAATACACACCCGGAACACTGACGTCAATCCGTGACAACTTCCGTACCTATTCTTCGATGGAAGAAGGAGTAAAGGGATATTTCGAATTTATCCAGCTTTCCAGATATCAGAACCTGAAAGGCATTACGGATCCAAGGAAGTACCTGGAAACTATCAGGGAAGACGGTTTTGCGACCAGTTCTGATTATGTGAAGAACTGTATGGCTCTGGTAGAGCAGTATGAGCTGAGAAAATATGACAATGCAAAGGAGCGAGAGACTATGGCAAAAACAGCAGCAACATTGATTGCACAGGCAAAGGCATGGGTCGGATGCCGTGAGGCAGACGGATCCCATAAAAAGATCATTGATACTTATAATGTACACAGACCATTGGCAAGAAATTATTCGGTAAAATATACCGATGCGTGGTGTGCCACGTTTGTATCAGCATGTGCCATTAAGACAGGTATGACGGATATTATCCCGACAGAGTGCGGATGCGGTCAGATGATCGCCCTGTTCCAGAAGCTGGGGGAATGGGACGAAAATGATGCAAGAGTTCCAAGACCGGGGGATATTGTTTTTTATGACTGGGATGATTCCGGTAAAGGTGATAACACCGGATGGCCGGATCATGTCGGAATTGTAGAAAAGGTATCCGGAAGTACGATTACGGTAATCGAAGGAAATAAAGGAAATGCAGTAGGGCGGAGAACCCTGCAGGTAAATGGAAAATATATCCGTGGATATGGAGTACCGAAATACAACAGTGGATCTTCACAGAATACTTCTTCTGGGAATGCCAGCGGGAGCAGCAGTTCTGGCGGTATCAATAAAACACCGAAATGGGTAGGGAAGGTTACGGCTTCATCCTTAAATGTCCGCAAATGGGCAGGAAAGGAATATGGCCGGATCAAATCTTATCCATATCTGTACAGAGGGAATCTGGTAGATGTCTGTGATACCGTAAAGGCGTCAGACGGAAAAGCGTGGTATTATATCCGCATTGCAGGAAAATACTATGGATTTGTTTCTTCAGATTATATCGTGAAGGCATAGGAATATGGCTGATGGTCAGTAATGGCTGTCAGCCGTATTTTTTTCAGTTTATGCCAAGGAAAGAAAGGTGAAAGGGTATCCAAGAAAACACTTGCTATTATTGGCTTTCAGAGTGATATATAGACTACCAAAACGGAAGGAGGTATGGCTTGTGGAAATTCAGATCAGGGAAGGCAGCAGGGAGCAGAAAAGAAAATTAAAAGTCTGTGCATACTGTCGTGTATCGACAGATGCGGATGAACAGGAAAATTCGCTGGAAAATCAGGTCAGGCATTATGAGACGGTCATAAAAGCCAATCCAGATTATGAATATGCCGGAGTTTACAGTGATTTTGCCATATCGGGATTTAAAGAAAAGAGACCCGGTCTGCAGAAAATGCTTGCCGATGCAGAAAAAGGTAAGATAGACCTTATATTAACAAAATCAGTATCACGTTTTGCAAGAAACACCTCAATCGTTCTGGAAGCTACACGAAAGCTGAAAGAACTGAATGTAGGTGTTTTTTTTGAACTTCAGAATATCAATACGCTGTCAGGGGAAGGGGAGCTGATGCTTACGATCCTTGCAGCATTCGCACAGGCAGAAAGTGAAAGCGGAAGTGCTGGTGCAAAGATGGTTTACCAGCGAAAGTACGAGGCAGGAATTCCCGTACAGTACCTTGAGCGGTCTTTCGGTTATACAAAAGACGAGAGAGGAGTATTTGTTGCTGACGAAGCTGAAGCTGTATGGGTAAGAAAAATCTATAAGATGGCAGCAGAGGGATATACTCCTGCATCGATCAAACGATACCTGAATGAAAATGGGATAAAGACGGTAGGCGGTGTGCAGTGGGTAGACAGTACCGTGTTCCGTCTTCTTGAAAACGAGATTTACAAAGGCGATTACATCATGCACAAGCATTTCGTGAATGAAGAGAGAAAACTGGTCAGGAACAGGGGAGAAGTGGATGCATGGTACATCGAAGATGACCATGAAGCTATTGTTTCCCCGGAACTCTGGCAGAAAGCACAGGATGCATTGGCTGCAAAGAGGGATTATCTTGCGGAAGGCTCGGTGATAGAGGAGTTCACAGAAGAAAATTATCCTTATATGAACAAAATCTACTGTGCGAAATGCGGGTATCCCCTTTATAAACGCATTTACAGTAAGGGTAACAGGCTTAATTGGGGATGCAGCGGGACGAAGCGGTATGGAAAGAGCTTCTGTGATGGCATCAATATCCCGGATGGTGTGCTTCGGAGTGCATGGCATTTTGAAGAAAATACTTATATCGATGAGAAAGCATCAGATAAGGGCGTGAAGGAATTTACTTATTTAAAAGAGCACTCATGGAAGAGACGGCATAAGAAGAAACAGCCGTCAGCAATTCCTGAAAATACGGAAACAGAGTATCCATACAGAGAGAAGATCTTCTGTGCGTTATGCGGAAGCAGACTTGTAAGGTATGTGAATCCCCAGAACCATAAAGTCACCTGGGTATGTAACCGAAGAAAACGGAAGGGAAAAGAAGCCTGTGATGGGACAAGGGTTCCTGACACCGTCATAAAGGGATGGGGAGAAATCAAGAATGATATTTATATTCAGAGAAAGGACGATAAGAATGGCAAGAAGCGTTACAGTTATACCAGCAAGAAACCGTCAGGTATCAGGGTATAGGGCGGCACCGCAGAAGAAGATACGGGTTGCAGCCTACTGCCGTGTATCAACGGATCAGGAAGACCAGCTTCACAGTTTTGAAGCCCAGGTCGATTATTATACGAAGTACATCAATGACCATGAAAATTATGAAATGGCCGGCATCTATGCGGATGAGGGTATTTCGGGAACCAATACGAAGAAGAGGGAGCAGTTCAAACGTATGATTGCGGATTGTGGGAAGGGAAAGATCGATCTTGTCATAACAAAATCCATCAGCCGTTTTGCCAGAAATACGCAGGACTGTCTGATGTATTCCAGAAAGCTGAAGAACCTCGGAATCGGCATTATTTTCGAGAAGGAAAATATCAATACACTGGATTCTACGGGTGAGCTTTTATTTACGATCTTAAGCTCCCTTGCACAGGATGAATCGAGAAACATTTCAGAGAACTGCAAATGGGGAATCCGGACAAAGTTCAAGAACGGTGAGATGCATCTCAATACATTCAAATTCTTGGGATATGATAAGGATGAGAATGGAAAGCTCATCATCAACAGAGAACAGGCAAAGACGGTAAGACGCATTTACAGGGATTTCCTCTGGGGGCTGAATCCTGCACAGATTGCAAAAGAGTTGGAAGATGAGCAGGTGCCGGGATGCCTTGGACAGACTAAGTGGTATGCAAGCACGGTGATCGGAATCCTGAAACAAGAAAAGCACATGGGTGATGCGTTACTGCAGAAAACTTATACGGCTGATTTCCTTACCAAGCGTCAGGTAAAGAATAACGGGGAAGTCGCACAGGTCTATGTAAAGGACAGCCATAAGGGAATCATTGATAAGGAAACATGGAATGCGGTTCAGGAAGAATTTGAACGCAGGGAGAAATTCATGCAGAAGCATGGGACAGACCGCTACAGTTACGGTTCAGAATGTTATCCCTTCTGCGAAAAGATCTTCTGTGGGGAATGTGGAAGCCTTTTTACAAGACATTCCTGGAAATCAAGGGGGATCATACAATGGCAGTGCAAGAATCACCGTAAGGATGGAAAGGTTGCATGCACCAATGCTTATGTAGATAATGCGGATTTGGAAAAGGGATTTGTAAAGGCATTCAACCGATTGGTCGGTGAACGGGAAAAGCATATAGAAAGATGGAATTCCATGAAATTAGATGGGACTCCGCTTGAGAAGATAAGGGCGGGGCAGATGATGGAAGCAACCGAAAGCGGACAGCTTCAGCAGTATGTTCCTGAAGCCGCACAGCTTGTTTTGGAAGAAATAACAATATTCGGTGCAAAGAAATATGAGTTTGCATTCTTGGAAGGCAGCAGGGTAAAGGTTTCCGTATGATCATTCGGAAACCTCCTCCTCATCATCCAAGCCAAATAAGTCAAGCTGCCCGTTCTGCGGCATATCATCAGTTTCTTCTTCCTGTTCTGTTTCATCAGCTTTCTTCTGTGGGAGTTTATGCGTGTAGAGCTTATCCCACGGAAGCGGATTCCTGCATTTTTTGTTATATCCGATAAGGATTGCTTCTGCAAATCCAAGAGAGCCGGAACGCCTGTCCTTTGCAGTACGAGCCAGTTCCTTAATGGATATTCTTCCCAGTTTTTCTTTAAAAATATCATCTTTGATCGCATCGCCATAGGCATTCAGAAAACGTGCCAGCCCATTCATCATGTTTGCACTGAAGGACTGGGCAGCACCTTCCCATGTTGCGACAATCAGGCGGATCACATGATCGAGCATGTGATAGCCGTATTTGTCGTGGATGGTCTCAAGGGTAGCAACGGCACAGATACCGCCAGGAACAGAAGAAGAGGTGATGGAAAGGTCATAAGATTCTACTAGATCACGGATGATAAGCTGTTTATCATTCCCAGCCTCAATGTTTGCCATGAATATTTCATAGGGAAGCAGGGGCTTTACATACTTCATCTGATTAGCAAAAATATCGGCTTCGTGTTCGTAAACGAGGTCATCATAGACCATGCACCATACAGGAGTCTCTCTTGAACCGGAGACGAGTGCCACGATTTCAATGGTGTGCTGCCCGTTAAAGACATAGTTGATGCCGTTACGGCGGCTGACTTTTACGGGATTTATCTGGTACAGATCGAAGTTCGCAGCGGCACGCTGGACATGATTCTGTGAAAGATTTCTCTGATATTCCTGGTTGGATACAAGATTCCTGATGGGAATCTGCTCAAAGTGTACTTTTGGAACATACTGCATGAGATCAGTTTGTTCCGATATTGCTTGGTCATCTGTCATTTTAATCCTCCTCCAACTGCGTCAGCAGTCTGTTTATTTTTCGTGTAAGGTTTATGATCTGTGTCCTGACTTCTTGCCGGGCAGAAGCGGATGTGGAAGGAAAATCCGTAAGTTCCATTGTCCTTGATATGGTTTTGGACCATGAAGGAATGGTAAATTTAAGGCTTGCCAGTTCTGCATCTGGGTCAATGACGGGCATCTGTTTGATGCCAGCCTCGGCACTTTCCCTTTCACGTCTGCGCCTTCGGGAATCCGGTTTTCCTGTAGGAAGCCGCTGCCATCGCAGTTCATGCCGTAACTGCGAGTAGCCGATGCGGTCGATCGAACCGCTGTTGAGCAGTCTTTTAAGTCCATTGATATCTTCGATGGGAAGTCTTGACAGTTCTATGACATTTTCATGGGATACACGGAGACTGCCGTTTAATATTCTGGATGTTATTTCCGGTTCTTTTATGCGGAGTTCATCGAGTGCTCTTGCGTACACATCGTATTTTGTAACAGTGGAAAAGCCGAAGTTATATTCTTTTCCGATAATGGCTGCAATCTCCGTTTTCTGTACATACTTCTGGGATATCTGTCCGTCTGCGTTGAGCTGTTTCTCAGGATGATTTTTCAGAAAATCAGCACTGGCAATATTCATGTCTGCCCGGAAGCGCCTGCCAATAAGATATTTTTTGTATTCACTTGTGAGGTCCTTCCGTTTAAGCTGCTCTGTACATATGTAGGCTTCCGCTTCGTCACGGCTCTGGAAGAAGAGTCTGCGTATATTGAAGTGGATATCCCACTTCCGGCAGATGGAATAACGGAGATGTCCATCGATGAGGATATTTCCCCAGACACATATAGCTTCATCACAGCCATGATCGAAGATATCTTCTTCGAGATCTTCTATATATTTTTCTACTCTTGGCTGGATGAGCTGCAGAAATTCAGCATCGGTTTCAAAATCTGGAATCTGATGATTACTCATACGATTTCACCTATTCTGACAGATTCATCCACGAGGATACATTCCTGCATGGAAAAGCTTGCCAGTCCTTCTTTTTTATTTATTGCACCATAGATGCGGTAGGATCTGTTATTGGAAAGTTCCGCATTGGTCTGTTTTAAAGTCTGGAGCAGTTCACGGCTGTATAATTCGTAACTGTTTCGAATGTCGGAATAGCATGCCCTGACATGGTGGGCAAGGTAATCCTGACGGACGCTTTTCCTGACGGCAATCATATGGGTGTCGGGATTTACCAGAAGCTGGATATATTCTGGATCACCGAGCATATGAAGAGTATGTTTGTGTATTCGGATGCGGTTTTTCTTTAAGTCAATGCATAGGATTGGCTGTGAAGAGGGATGATTGTTCATAGTGTGTTTCCTCCTTTTGTGGTTCGGCTGGATTTTTGGGTTCTTCTGGCGGTGTGTTCTCTGAAATTCCAAAGACAGCATAGCCGTCAAACATATTGATCTGTAAGTTGCTCTGGTGTTCCTCAACCGGCACACCGAATTGGTTCTGCCATTCCGCTGGATATGTAGGTGTCCGGGATGTCTTTATCTTTCCATCGTCTTTTGCTGTACGCACATATATTTCGGGCGTGGTAAGGTCAAAGACGAATAAGAGTTCATTATCAGACCGTATCAGTTTGCCGAGCAGTTTATAACGGTAACTGGAATTCCATCCCATCAAGGTTATTACCTTGGCAAAAAAGATCCGGCATGTGATCTGCCTTGGGGAACGCTTCTTTGTAGCAGAGCACCATCGGAAGGAGTCTTTTTCATCTTCCTGGCATGGGCGGACGGCAAGTTTCTTTTCATCCGGGTTCACAAGGATCTGTACAAAATCTGTCTTAGGCAGCTTTTTGATGCATGCAGTATTTACGGATACTTTGTTGGCATTAAATGTAAAGGATGGTTCATAGGTGTGGGCGAAGAATTCTCCACGCACTACCTGATAACCCTCATAGCTGAAGGCATCGTCCTCGATGATCTGTAAGTCCCTTGAAGAGGACTGGATTAAGGTTTCATTGTTTGGCTGTTCATTCATTACGGTTCTCCTTCATGTCAGACATGAGTTGTTCTATGCTTTTTTCTACTTCATCAGGACTGGTCACCTGTATGTCTGAATCTTTGTATACAACTGCTTCGTTGGAAAGGGTGTTCTGGTCATTGAATCTGGCAAATTCCTGTGCCTGTGCATGGCAGTAGTAGTTGCTGCCGAAAGTGTCAGCCCAGTCAGGCGGATAGGCACGGACATTTTTTTTGAGATTGTCAGTAAATGGTTTTACGTCCGTTGGTGCATCTGGTAGCTGCTGTTCATCGATCACATCATTTGGAATAAAAATTTCAGTTTCTTCCAGATTGAAGATAAGGACAGCATCCGATCCGTTTCCACGCTTGATTCCTGTTATGCGGTATCTGCAGTCTGCGTTCCAACCGAGAAGTGCATAGATGGTAGGCATAAAAGCTGTACCGCTGATTGCCCTTGGGGTAGAAATATTCCCTCGCTTTTTTGCCCACTGCATGGCGTTTCGATGCGTTTGTGGGACGATCCTTACGGCAAAGAGATGTTTGTTCGGATGGATCAGAAGTTCTACCAGTGTGCTGTTCAGTTTTCTAACGGCAGTGGTTGAAAATTTAATATCATTAAGACTGAATGTCACGATAATGCGATCAGTGCTGTCAAAAAACTGTGAGCGTGCAATTTCATAACCACGCAGGTCAAAGTCCCCAGACTGCACTTTCACGGGTGACGAGGGTGGGAGAAACTGTTCTGTACCGCCATATACACTTAGGGAAGCATTGATATAATCATCCTCTTTAAAGCCGGCCCATCGTGGATTAATGGATACAAAGCCTTTCAATACTCCATCTGGCAGGACCTTTAACTCCGGCAGTATTCCCTTATTTCCATACTTGGCATTGCTGATGAGCCGTTGTACGGCAATGAAATCGTCACGGGACACAATTGCTTCATGGTGATTACGTTTCCTGTATTGCGGGCGGTTCTGCATGTTCTTTTTTGATTTGTGATTCAGGTAATTTGGAGTATAAGTCTTTCGGGCAAGAACATCACCGCAGTGTCGTTCATTCTGCAATATCTGAAGGATTGAGCCGGGAGACCATACGGTATTCCCTTTTTTAGTTTCACACTCCAGTTCCGTCAGGGTATCAGCGATTTCCTGACAGGTGCAGCCGTTTAAGTACATCATAAATATGAGACGTACAATCTTTGCTTCCGCTTCATTGATTACAAGGTTTCCATCTTCATCATGGTCATAGCCGAGAAGCGTGGGAGTGAGGAATATCCCCCTTCGAAACCGCATCTCAATGGAAGCATTCATAATCTCACTCTTGGTATGGCTTTCTTCCTGTGCGAGGGTAGCCATGAAGGAAAGTACCATTTCGCTTTTCGGATCAAAGGTATTCAATCGCTCTGTCTCGAAAAAGACACCGACCGGATGCGGGAGAGCCAGCAGTTCACGGACATATCCGATGCAGTCTACAACATTCCTGGCGAAACGGGACACGCTCTTTGTAACGATAAGATCGATTTCTCCTTTTTTACAGTCTTCAATCATCTGTTTGAACTGATCACGATGCTGCAGAGAAGTGCCGGATATGCCTTCATCCGCATAGATCTGTACAAGTTTCCAATTCGGACTTTTGCTGATGACATCGTGGTAGTGGTTTTTCTGTAACTCATAAGAAGATGTCTGTCTTGGATCGTCTGTGGATACTCTTGCGTAGACGGCTACCCGCTGTTCATTTTCAACAGCGAATATATCTTCCTGTGGAAGTGCCGGAATTACATCAAGTTCATCAATGCTGACTCCTTTATATCGTTCCCTGATTTTGTTTTTCTGATCCGCAATGGAGCCGGATTTCTGTTCGTTTTCTCTCATGTCTTACCACCTTTTTCTTATGATGTGGTTTATTATAAAATTTTCATAAGAAAATAAAATAGACCATACGGACAGGCATATCCGCATAGTCTATTCCAAAGCAATTTTTTATGTGTGAAAATAGTGTGCCGCAGCATCTATGCTTCGTCAGCCGAAATATGCCATCCGTTTTTATGCATGCTATCAATGCTTGCTTTTACCATTTCATAAATGAAGCGTTTCTCATTTTCTGTGCATTCAGCCATCAGCAGATCTAGGTCAGTTTGGTAAGCGGTAGGGTTGTGGAGCTGTACTCCAGCGAGCAGCTCATCGACCGTTATTCCCAGGGCATTTACAATCCGGATAATGGACTCAAGACTGGCCTTACGTTTGGCATTTTCAATATGGCTTATGTAGGAGATGGAGAGTTCCGTTTCCTCTGCAAGCTGTGCCTGTGAAAAATTGTTCTGTTCCCTGACTTCCTTAATGCGGTATCCTATCTGTTTATGATTTACAGATGCAAGTGATTCATTCATAATGTTACCTCCTGTTTCTTTTTCTTACGCAAATAGATTATCCGTCAGCGAGTGGTAAAAGGTTATGTAATTTAATAAAGTAGAGTGGAGTATTGCCGGATAACAAGGTGTCAATATATGTAGACATTTGTCGAACGATTTTGATTGATGGGCAGTATAAAAGATGCTATGCTGATGATGGAACTGATAATATGGAAGTGAAAGAAACAAGGAAAAACAAGGAATTATAAGAAATACATATTGAACTGCGGTGTGCTGCTGTTCATATTTTTTTACCCTTATAGTAAAGTGTAATGGAGTAAATTACTAAAGAAATATGGTTCTAATATTTATTCTGGTTTGCGGTTAAAATAAATGTATCGCAGAGCAGAAGAGAGGTGTAATTTACTTGCGTACAGAGGACTATATCCCGAAAAGGGTAAAAGAATTATGCAGCAAGCATAAGGTTTCCAAGTACCGACTCGCACAGCTCACTGATATGTCACAGACCGCTTTAGGGAATATAATCAAGAAAGAGAGCATTCCAACGATACCGACTTTGGAAAGAATCTGTGATGCATTCGGAATTTCACTAGCACAGTTTTTTGCCGGGGACGGCATGAGACCAGATCTGACAGATGAGCAGGAAGAGATATTGGAAACATGGGATAACCTAAATGCTGATGAGCGGAGAATTTTAATGAACTTCGTGAGATCTTTGAAGAAATAGGGGAAGCAGTTCAATTGTATCTGATTGATTGTTTCCCCTTTTTCTATGCGCTTTCCACGGCAGAAGAAAGCAGTGAGGATACAGAATGAGTGTAAAAGATGAGGAGTTCAAAACAAAAATCTACGATCTGATGAATGGAAGCTACAATCTTGAGGAATATCCGGTTGCAGAAAGTAGCCTGGTAAAAGACGAATTTGCAGAAGGGGAATACTGTGAAAAATTATATTCGCAGATGCTGGAAGCCTATGAGAGGGTATGCAGAAGACTTGGAAAGCTAGGCACAGAAGATGAAGATGTGGAGATTATCATATCGAACCTCATGAGCATAGGCAGACATCAAAGTATGAAGATGTTTGACTATGGGGTGCTTTTTACAGAAAGAGAAAATAAACAGTAATGTAACTGTAAAATGGTGTGGCTGTGATTGGATGGCTGCACCATTTTTTGATATAATCGAATGTAATCAAATGTTGACGAAGGGAGATAAAAAGTAGATGAACGGAATGAATGATTTGCCACTGGATAGAATAGTTGAGATTTTGGCTGTTAAAGGGCGTGAAGGCGAATATTGGGACTATAAGCAGGAGTGGCATGAGAATATGGCAGATTTGTTAAAAGATATTATTTGTTTTGCCAATACTCCACATGATGCAAACTGTTATCTTCTCTTTGGGATTGATGATGACGGACATATTGTTGGAATGAAAAAGAATAGACGTAAACAGGCAGATATTTTAGAAGCAATGGATAATCTTTGGTTTATCGGGGACGTTAGACCTGAAATTTCTGTGGAAACTGTTGTGGTAAATGAAATAGAGGTGGATGTTCTTACTGTATATGATACGCAGAAGACACCTATATATTTAAAAAGAAACTATGGAGAAATGCTTGCCGGATGCATTTATATGAGAAATGGGGATAAAAACACTCCGAATAGAGGAATGGCAAGTATTGATGATGTAGAAAAACTCTGGAAAAAACGGTTTGGTTTATTGCAGACACCATTGGAGTATATTATCGGAAGACTGCAGTACCAAACAGAGTGGAAGCAGCAGGATCATATTTATTACAATATGTATAGACCTGAATATCAGTTGAAAATACTAAAGGGTGGCGAAGACTATTTAATTCCGGAATTTTATGCTTATACGATGTCAAATAAAAGTACATCGTATGAAATGCTTCAGATTATTGCTGGAGACACGATATTAGAAGAATATCAAATTGTAGTATTGGACAGTGGAAGATATAAAACTCCAGTACCAGAATGGGGATTTGCAGGATACGACAGGTATAGAATTGATCATAAATTCACATATAAGTATTTTGTAAAAGGAAGTACGGAATATAGATTGCAACAGTTCTTTTTGGACGGTGAAAATGAAGAAGCAATATATGCTAATCGTAGACTGATGGAAGTGGTTTTACTTTATGAAACCGAAGATGAAAAGTCTGCGTTTGAAGCATATATTGAGGATAACCAAGAAGAAATAATGGAAAGAATTAGTAAAAAGGATAGGTATTCATATATTCAAGCTACAAATGAACTGGATACTAAAGAATGCATAAAAAGGCTTAATACAGGATTAGTTTTAAACGAAATGCTGCGTGAGTGGCGGAAATAGAGAATATCCCAGGGGAGCATATCCCACAAGGGGTTATCCCCCAAAAGGGTGTGGGTGAATCTCTCTTTTTAATAAGAAGTTATGCCATCTATAAATGACAGGGGAAAACCCTAGACGGGACTTCATGTCGGAATACTTTATAAATGGCTTAAAAAAGCCATAGGTAGAAGGCAGACGATTTTTTCCGTAATTGCTATTGCAATAATAATGATTACTTATTGCTTCTTAAGCTCTTTCAGTGCTTCTGCGCTGAGAGCGGCAGCTATGATAATTTTATCTACTACAGGTATTTACATGGACAGACGATATGACATGCTCACTGCAGCCAGCCTTACAGCTCTTATCTTTACAGTCATGAATCCATATATAATTTTCAACGCAGGTTTTCAGATGTCTTTTATAGCGGTATGTTCCATTGCTTTCTTTTATAAACGTATGCCATATAAGATTCCTGATAGCGTGGCTATCATGATTTCTGCCAACATAGGTTTAATGCTTTATCAGATATATGTATTCAATTGGTTTTCTGTTTCATCTTTTATTGCCAACGTACCTGTAGTTTATCTTGTATCAATTACAGTCCCTTTGGGTTTGGCTCACTTTGCACTCTTCTGCATTGCAGGTGAGATCCCGGTTATCGAAACGATAACATCGGCTTTGTCCGGCATGATTGTAAAAATAAACGAATTTCTTTCTTTTGGCAGCGGTGGATTTGATATGAGCAGCCCGCCGTTATGGCTCGTTATACTGCTGTATTTTATCATGTTTTTCTTGGCGTCCGAACAGCTGGAGATAATGGTTCATAGGAAAGAACAGGTAAAAATTTTATTTATAATAATTGTTTTCATTGCCTTTTCCATGTTTATAAAAACAGCAAGCTACCAGCCTTTGAAGGAAAGTGAATTGGTCTTTGTGGATGTAGGACAAGGAGATTGTGTTCATGTGAAGGCAGGTGAAAAAAATATTTTAATAGACGGAGGAGGAAAAGCGGATTATAATATAGGGAAAAACACTTTAAAACCTTATCTTTTAAAAAACGGTGTAAACTATGTTGATTTGTCTTTAGCTACCCATAGGCATACTGACCATTTTAAAGGACTGGATGAACTTTGGCAGGAGGGCATGGCTGACGAGCCGAAAACAGGGCTTACAGCAGGGGAAGTATTTCATGTATCCGAAAATATAAAAATTGAAACATTGTGGCCTCTTTCATTAGAAGATGATAAAAAACAAGATGAGAATGCCAATTGTACAGTGTTCATGATTTATTTAAATGGATATAAAATACTTGTCACAGGCGATTTGGATGTTGCCGGAGAGAAAAAAATGATAGCACATTATGAAAAGAGCGATAAACTTAAGGCAGATATTCTTAAAATAGGCCATCATGGGAGTAAAACCAGTACCAGTGAAGATTTGCTTGAAAGTGTATCTCCGCGATTTGCAGTGATTCAGGTAGGGCAGAACAATTATGGGCATCCTGATTCGAAAATTATTGAAAAATGTTGTCTAAAGGGTATAATAGTACTAAGAAATGATACCCATGGCGCTGTGGGCTTTTCTTTTGAGAAAAATCAGATAAAGTGCCATGAGATGATAAAGGAAAGTTGAATTTATGGCATACGGTCAGAAAAAAACAGAACATGCTTTTCAAGCTTTTCATAATGATTTACGAAGCGGGGATTTTCCTCCTGTGATATTTATGTACGGAGAGGAAGAGTATTTGATAGAGTGGGCGTGTTCGTCTCTCGTAGAAAAATATACAAATGAAATAATGAGAGAAATGGACTTTGTTAAGATAGACGAAGAAGAAAGTTCATTGGATAAGATTTTAGAAGCATGCAATACTTTTTCAGCGTTCTCAGAGAGAAAAATCATTTGGGCAGTTAATTATTCACCATTGTTTAAGAAAAACTGTAAAGGATTTGGAGAACTTGAAAAAAAACAACTGTCAGATTACATAGATAATCCCAATGATAAAACAATACTGATTTTTTCATGTCCCAAGCCTGAAGAAAGCCTGCCTCTTGTAAAACTGCTGAAAAAGCAGTGCAAGTCTTACAATTTCACCAGCTTGGATCATGCGCAGCTCATATCCTTTGCAGCTAAACGATTCAAAGCGGCAGGCGCGGATATAAGCAGAGAAGTGTTGAAATATTTCATAGATGAAACAGGATATTTTAACAGAGAAAGTGAATACAGAATTTATAATTTGGAAAACGATATAAAAAAACTTATCGCATATAGCAATGGAGATACTATCACCCAAGAATCTGTAGAGCAAACTCTTCATGGTGATATGGATCGATTTGTCTTTAGTTTTCTTGATGCCATCACAGGAGGGAAAAAGGATGTGGGTTTCAGACTGCTGAATAATATTCTCACCGGCGGTGGAGAGGTTTTTTCGATCATAGGACTTCTAGTCAATCAATTTGAGCTCATGTATGAAGCGAAAGAATTGAAGGATGATGGAATGACAGGGGAGCAGATAGCCAAAACCCTTAAAGTAAACGGCTACAGAGTTAAAAAAGCTATGTCGGCTGCAGACAAATTGAGTTACAAAAGGCTAAGAAGCATATTAAACCAGCTTTATGAAACTGACAGAAATATAAAAACCGGTGTAATGGAACAGAGCCTGGCACTTGAATTGTTGATAGGAAGGATGTAAAAAATATGTCAAAGCAAATGAAGGCAGATGCGATTCTATTATTGGTAACGCTATGCTGGGGTGTGTCTTATCTTTTGATGGATATAAGCTTGACGGAGTTGGACCCGTTTACTCTCAATGCGTTCAGGTTTTTAGGCGCTTTTTTAATCGCAGTTATCTTTTCATGGAAAAAGCTTTTAGGAGTTAACAAGACTACTTTAAAATACAGCTTTTTTTTAGGCTGCGCATTGGTAGTGGTATATATAGGAGCTACCTTTGGAGTAAAATATACTACTCTTTCCAATTCAGGATTTTTATGTGCTTTGACAGTGATTTTTACGCCTATAATAAGCTGGCTGCTTTTTAGAAATGCTCCCGGGAAAAAACTGAGCATAGTTGTATTAATGTGCTTTGTAGGTATCGCTTTGCTTACTTTGGGGGACGATTTTTCCATAAATACAGAAAATCTTAAGGGCGATTTATTATGCGTCATGTGCGCTTTAGCATATGCTATAGATTTGATTTTTACTGAAAAAGCAGTAAATAAAGAAGAAGTCAATCCGTATCAACTGGGAGTTTTTCAGCTTGGAGTTACAGGAGTTCTTAATCTTTTGCTGGCATTTCTATTTGAGACGCCTCAGCTGCCCGAAACTGCTGAAGTATGGGGTTCGGCGCTGTTCCTTGCTGTATTCTGCACAGGTGTGGCTTTCGTGCTTCAGCCTGTAGCGCAGCAATATACTACCGCTTCTCATGTAGGAGTCATCTTTGCTCTTGAGCCGGTGTTTGCCGCTATAGTGGCATATTTCTTCGCCGGCGAAGTGCTTTCTTTTAAAGCATATATCGGAGCAACGTTGATGCTTGCCAGCATATTCATCATGGAGATAGATTTTAAGAAATTTAAGGTTAAGAAAAAAATTGAGGAGGACAGCAATAGTGAACAGACTTTTTATTAAGTCGCAAGATATCGTTCAAAAGACGGTAGAAGGGCTGCAAAGAGATTTAGAGAGAAGAATAATAGCCAGTCCGCCGGGACAGTGCCCTGTAGATCTGACAGCGTCATTTCTTAGGGTTTGTCATTCCCAAAGCTGCGGAAAATGCACGCCGTGCCGTGTAGGCCTGGGCCAGCTGCAGCTGATAATAGACCGTATTCTTAATATGGATACCGATGCGAAAATGGAAGATATAGACCTTCTTGAAAAGACCGCTACAGCTATCAGCGTGTCTGCAGATTGCGCTATAGGTTCTGAAGCAGCCAAGATGGTTTTAAGAGGGCTTGAGGGCTATAGAAAAGATTTCGAATCACACATTAAAAATCATACTTGCGCACTCAGCATAAGAACTCAGGCTCAGCCTGTGCCTTGCGTAGCCATGTGCCCTGCAGGCGTAGATGTTCCGGGGTATATTTCATTGCTCAAAGCAGGCAGATATGACGATGCTGTAAGGCTGATAAGAAAGGACAATCCTTTTCCTACGGTGTGCGCATTGATATGTGAGCACCCATGCGAGGGCAGATGCAGGAGAATGCTGGTCGACGCTCCTGTAAATATAAGAGGACTTAAGCGTTATGCAGTAGATAACTGCAGCGATGTACCTGTTCCGCCTAAGATGGATGATACAGGCAAGAAGATTGCTGTAATCGGCGGCGGACCGTCCGGACTTTCGGCCGCATATTTCTTATCGATAATGGGACATAAGGTAACAATATTTGAGAAAAGAGCTCAGCTGGGCGGCATGCTTAGATACGGTATTCCAAGCTACAGGCTTCCTAGAGAAAGGCTGCAGTGGGATATTGACGCTATACTTTCAACAGGAGTGGAATGCAGGCTCAACTATGACGTGTCCACACCTGAGGCCATCGCTGAGATAAGAGATAATTATGACGCTACATATATTTCTATAGGTTCGCATAACGCCAAGGAAATAGGCATACCTGGTGAATACGGAAAAGGCGTTATCGCCGCTGTGGAAATGCTCAGAGGTATAGGAGATGATTCTATGCCGAATTTCGAAAACAAAGTGGTAGTAGTCATCGGAGGCGGCAATGTTGCTATGGACGTGGCAAGAACAGCTAAGAGACTAGGAGCCAGTGAAGTTACCATAGTTTACAGAAGACGCAGGGAGGATATGACAGCCTTACCTGAAGAAATTGACGGCGCTATTGCAGAAGGATGCAGCCTGTTCCAGCTTAAGGCTCCTTCCAGAATTGAGACTGATAAAGCCGGCAATGTAAAGGCTCTGTGGGTTAAGCCTCAGATAGTGGGACCGGCTGACAAATCAGGCAGACCTAAGCCTGTAGACTCTTCAGAGGACGAAGAAAAACTGCCTTGCCAGATAATCATATCTGCCATAGGACAGGCTACAGATATACGTTTCTTTGAAGATTACGGAATTCCTGTGTTCAGAGGCAACATAAAAGCCGGAAAGAACAGCGTTGTAGATGCAAATCATGGCACATACGCAGGCGGAGACTGTGTAACAGGACCATCTACCGTTATCAACGCAGTAGCTGCGGGAAAAGTAGCTGCAGCTAATATAGATTCATATTTAGGATTTAATCACGAAATAGAAGTAAGCGTAGATATTCCTTTACCTGAAATCACAGATTATATACCTGGAGGAAGAGTTGAAATGCGCGAGCGTTATGCAAAGCAGAGAGGCAGCGACTTCGATGAGATCGAATACGGAATGACTTACGAAGAAGCAATGCATGAGGCTTCCAGGTGTATGCGTTGCGACTATCATGGATTTGGATCTTTCAGGGGAGGGAGGCATACAAAATGGTAAAGCTCATAATCAATAACCAGAAAGTTTCTGTCCCTGAAGGGACTACCATAATGGAAGCTGCAAAAAATGTAGGTATATATATCCCTCATCTTTGCTTCCTGAAAGAAATAAATGAAATCGGAGCATGCAGAGTTTGTCTGGTGGAAGTAGAAGGAATGGACAAGCTGGTAACTGCGTGCAATACCCAGGTCAGAGAGGGCATGAAGGTGATAACCAACAGCCCTAGACTCAGGAGGACCAGGCGCATAAACATAGAGATGATACTTTCAGACCACGCTACAGACTGTGCGGCATGCGTCAGAAGCGGCAACTGCACTTTGCAGACCATAGCCAACGACATGGGAATAATAATGAACCGTTATCCCAACACAGCTGAAAGAAACAGGTGGAACACGGAGCTTCCTTTGATAAGAGAGGCTTCTAAGTGCGTAAAATGCATGAGGTGCATACAGATATGCGAAAAGGTTCAGAGCCTTGGCGTATGGGATCTGCAAGGAACAGGTCATAGAACGACAGTAGGCGTTGTGGACAACCTAGACCTTCAAGACGGCGATTGCTCTTTATGCGGTCAATGCATAACCCATTGTCCTGTAGGTGCCCTCAGGTCCAGAGATGACAGAGATATTCTTAATGACGCTATAGACGATCCTGATAAGATTATAATTGCTCAAGTAGCGCCTGCTGTCAGGACCGCCTGGGGCGAGCAGATAGGCTTGAGAGATGAGGAAAGCACCATGGGCAAGCTGGTCTGCGCATTAAAAAAGATAGGTATAGATTACGTCTTTGATACCACTTATTCAGCAGACCTTACTATAATGGAAGAAGGAAGTGAATTCCTCGAAAGGCTGGCGCATAAGGAAGATTATTCCTGGCCTATGTTTACTTCATGCTGCCCTGGCTGGGTAAGATTCGTTAAAACTCAATATCCTGACATGGTAAAAAATCTTTCCACTGCCAAATCGCCGCAGCAGATGTTTGGAGCTATGGCAAAGACTTATATAGCTCAGAAGCTGGGCATAGATCCTACCAAGGTATTTTCAGTATCCATAATGCCATGTGTTGCAAAAAAATATGAACGTTCAGTGCCTCAGGTTAACGATTCAGGTAAAGGCAGCGACGTAGATTTGGTATTGACAACCAGGGAACTTGACAGCTTCATAAGAAGCGATAATATAAGACCTGAAGATTTGGTAGACATGCCGTTTGATTCCATCTTCGGAGAGGGCTCAGGAGCAGGTGTAATCTTCGGAACTACCGGCGGAGTTATGGAGGCAGCGCTGAGAACCGCGTATTATCTCGTATCCGGAGAAAATCCGCAAGCAGACGCCTTCCAAAATGTAAGAGGCATGAAAGGCTGGCGTGAGCAGACCTTTAATCTCAAGGGCAATAAGCTGAAGGTTGCTGTAGCTACAGGCCTTGCCAACGCCAGAGCGTTGTTGGAAGCTGTCAGAGCAGGCGAGGTGGAATATGACTTCGTCGAGGTGATGGCATGTCCGGGCGGCTGCGTAGGAGGCGGAGGGCAACCATTTAGAGATGGAAGCGAAATGGCTGAAAAGCGTGGCGGAATGCTGTACGATTTGGACAAAGCTAATAATATAAGATTTTCTCATGAGAATTCAGCTGTGAAACTTACTTACGAGGAATATTTAGGAGAGCCTATGTCCAAGCAGGCTCATCACATGCTTCATACGAAGATTGAAGAATGGGATTTGGCCATGCTGCATGAAGAATAGTATGTAATATGTAACTGTTGAAGCCTGAGAATAGTAATTATGTATTTGTTGATGCTGACAAAATTTAAAATTTTTCATGATTTTGTCAGCAAACTTACATAAAATGGAATTTTATGAGCTAAATATCCGGCAAAAATGTAAAAAATCATGAAAAATAGGAAAAAAGTCTGCAAAACAGGTTATTTTGCAGACTTTTCTTCAAAATTTTCGAAAAAAAGTCCGCCGGAGCTGGATTTCGACAAAATTCGACATAGGTTTGGAGCCTGCTGATGTAAAACTTTTCAAAAAATTGATTTTTTGTCAGTGACGCTTGAGACACTTGAGGCGCTTGAGACGCTTGAGACACTTGAGACACCTTAGAAATTTTTATGCAGTTTTATTACCCGAATCATTTTGAACCTTCAATCAGCTCTCTAGCTGTGTTGATGGTAGATTGTGTTATGGATGTTCCACCCAGCAGTCTGGCGATTTCCTCGACCTTTTGCTGGCTGGAAAGGGACTCCACATGGGTGAAAGTGCTGGTGTCGTCGGAATCCTTGTATATTTTGTAATTGTTATCTCCGCATGCAGCTATTTGAGGGAGGTGAGTGATGCAGATTATCTGATGACTCTTGCTTATCTCCCTGAGCTTTTTGCCGACAATACTGGCTGTTATACCGCTTATACCGTTGTCTATCTCATCAAAGATCAGAGTAGGTATCATGTCGTAAGAACTTATGATATTTTTGAAAGCAAGCATTATTCTGGACATTTCACCGCCTGACACTATCTTAGCCAGAGGCTTCAAACTTTCCCCTCTGTTGGTGGTGATGAAAATTTCTACCTTATCCATCCCTGACTCGGTAGGCTCGGAAAGCTGCTCTACTGAGATTTTGACTTGAGCGTCTTTAAAGTTCAGATCTATAAGTTCTGTCTGGATGGCGGTTTCTAGTTCCAGTGCTTTAGCCTTTCTCTTCTCGGAAAGAAGGCTGCAGCTTTCGATAAGCTGCTGTTTAGCCTCTTTAAGGTTAAGCATAAGCCGGCGTTTTTCCTCATCCATGTTTTCTGCGATGGATAGCTGCTTTTGAAGTTTTTCTTGGTATTCCAGTATTTCTTCTATGGAAGAACCGTACTTTTTCTTAAGATTCTCTATTAAATCCATCCTTAATATAGCTTCGTCCAGCTCTTCAGGAGAAAAGGTGATAGAGCCGCGGAGGTCGCCCAGCTGACGGCAGATATCTTCAAGCCTGTAGTAGATGTCGCTGAACTCTTCTGAAAGAGCAGAAATCTTGCCGGAGCATGAAGAAATCTCTTCTATTGATTTGATGCTCATGTTCAGACCTTCCATGACGGAAGGGGTTTCCTCGTACATAACTTGATAAGCCTTGTTTATATTTTCATATATCTTTTCGCTGTTTTGAAGCAGGGAAATTCTTTCTTGCAAGCTTTCGTCTTCGCCGGGGAGAAGATGAGCTTTTTCTATTTCAGCTTCTTCAAATTTATAGAAATCCAGTTTTCTGGCATTTTCTTTTTCAACTGAAAGCAGATGAGCCAATTCTTTGCGCGCTTTGATATAAGATGTGTATTTTTCTGCGGTATCTTCTTTAAGTTTATCGGTACGGTCATGCTTGTACGAATCCAGAAGAACTATATGATAGTCGGGATTCAAGAGAGACTGATTGTCATACTGGCCGTGCACATCGGCTAATTTTGACGCCATTGCGTTCAACTGAGACAGGGTAACGATTTCGCCGTTAATTCTGCATAAATTTTTGCCGGCAGCAGAAATTTCCCTGGTTAGAACCAGTTCTTCGTCGCCTGACGTAGCTGACAGCTGAATGATAGCTTTGTCAGCGCCGGTTCTGACATAGGAAGAATCAGCACGGCTGCCCAGGGCAAGGCTGACGGCCTCAATTACTATAGATTTGCCGGAGCCGGTTTCTCCGGTGATTATATTGAGTCCGTCTTTAAAATCTATTTCGGTGCTTTCAATAGTAGCAAAATTTTTAATACTTATATGATCAATCATTTTTTGCCCTCGCTTGGAGCAATTCCTGGAATTTTTCTAAGATTTCAGGAACGTTTTTTTGATCGTCTGCCAAAAGAAATATTGTGTTATCTCCTGCGACGCTGGCAACAATATGAGGAATTCCGTAACTGTCTATAGCTTCGCCGGCAGCAGGACCGCAGCCCGAAAGAGTTTTGACCGCTACGATGTTTCCTGAAGCCACAAAGGACGTTATGGTCTCACGGAAAATCTTTGAGAATCTTTCGGATGCAGGCAAGTCCTTATGAGTACCTACCGCATATTTGTATTTTCCGGAAGAAGAAAGAACCTTGACCAGCTGGAGTTCTTTGATGTCTCTGGATACAGTGGCTTGAGTAACTTCAAAACCATTGGCTCTCAGCATAGACGCCAGCTTTTCTTGGGTATCTATCTCATAATTGCTGATAAGGTCTAAAATCTTATTTTGTCTGGAATACCGCATACACAAATCTCCTTTGCATATATATTAATTTACGAAAATTTTAACATAATGACTTTTCCTTTGCAAGTAGACAAACAAATGTTTGTATGATATAATTTTTCAGTACATAAAGGCAAAAGAGGTTGAAAAATGCGTATTTTAGGGATAGACCCCGGGTATGCGATATTAGGATACGGAATAGTGGATATAGTGGGGAATAAGTTCTCAGTGGTGGATTACGGCGCCATCACTACAGACCCATCCATGGACATGCCCTCAAGGCTTGTCAAGTTGTTTGACGGGCTTACAGAACTCATATCCGCTTTTAAACCTGACGAAGCATCAATTGAAGAACTTTTTTTTAACAGCAACGCTAAGACAGCCATCTTGGTTGGAGAGGCCAGAGGCGTTGCGGTTTTAGCATGCGCCAAAGGCAATTTAAAGATAAACGAATATACCCCGCTGCAGATTAAGCAGGCGATGGTAGGATACGGAAGAGCTGACAAGACTCAAGTTCAGTTTATGGTAAAAACTATGCTGAATCTAAAAGAAGTGCCGAAACCAGATGACACAGCCGACGCCTTGGCAGCTGCCATATGTCATGGTCATTCAGCCGGCAGGAGGGATATTCTCAAAAGGATAGATATTCTGAAAAGGTAGGTAGGATACAGGTGATAAGATATATTAAAGGCATATACACCATGGATGTAAACGGTGGGATAGTGGTTGAAACTCAATCAGGAATAGGTTTTGAAGTGTTTTTACCGGTTAATTCTCCTGTATATAGGTATAACACAGGGGATTCGGTGATGGTTTACACTTCTATGATAGTAAAAGAAGACGACATGAAGCTTTATGGGTTTCACAACAAAGACAGTCTGGAGCTTTTTGAAAAACTGATAACGGTAAGCGGTGTGGGAGCCAAAGGAGCCATGTCCATAATAGGTACGTTCTCTGCCGACGAGCTTAAGCGTGCTATTGCTTTTGAGGATTCAAAAGAAATAAGCAGAGCCAACGGCATAGGCAAAAAGACTGCTGAAAGAATAATTTTGGAACTTAAAGATAAGATGGGAAGTATCGATAGCAAGAGTGCGGCTGTTTCTGCCCATGAGCTTAAAGAACTTCCTCAAGACGCAAGAAATGAAGCGATAACCGCATTGATTGCTTTGGGGTACACCAAAGCAGAGGCTTTCAACGCCGTTGCTTCTGTAAACGACGAGGGCCTTACAAGCGAGGAATACATCAAGAAAGCTCTTAAAAATCTTTTTTAATTTTGCTGGAAAGGCATGATGAACGACTATGGAAAACGAAAGAATAACATCTGCAAATATAAGCCCGGGAGAATTGAGGCAGGAGGCTACCCTAAGACCTCAGACGCTGGAGGACTACATAGGACAGAAAAAAGTCAAAGAAAACTTAAGTATATTTATTAAAGCAGCGAAGCTGAGAAACGACCCTCTGGACCATGTGCTGTTTTACGGCCCTCCGGGACTGGGCAAGACCACCCTGGCCGGCATTATCGCCAACGAACTGGGCGTAGATATCAAGATAACATCAGGACCTGCCATAGAAAGAGCAGGAGATTTGGCGGCCATATTGACCAATCTCAATGAAAACGATGTCTTATTTATAGATGAGATACATAGGCTTAACCGCTCCGTAGAGGAAGTGCTTTATTCTGCCATGGAAGATTTCGCCCTTGATATAATCATAGGAAAGGGCCCGTCAGCCCGGTCTATCAGATTGGACTTGTCTAAATTTACGTTGATAGGAGCGACTACCAGAGCCGGAAGCCTTTCTGCGCCTCTGAGGGATAGATTCGGCGTCATGGGCAAGTTTGAGATGTATACGGAGGATGAGCTGGCTGAGATAATAAAACGGTCTGCCGGGATAATAGGCGTGGAAGCGGACGACGATTCCATACTTGAAATGGCAAAACGTTCGAGAGGTACGCCTAGGGTGGCCAACAGAATATTAAAGAGAATAAGAGATTTTTCCCAGGTCCAAGGCAGCGGAAAGATAACTCTCGATATTACAAAGAAAGGCCTTGCTGCTTTAGATATTGACTCCATGGGACTTGAAAGGCTGGATAGAGAAATACTGATGGCAATTATTGAGCGCTTTAACGGCGGGCCGGTAGGTATAGATACCATAGCCGCCTCTATCGGAGAAGAGCGTGTAACCATAGAAGAAGCTTACGAGCCTTATTTGCTTCAGATAGGTTTTCTGAGCAGGACACAGAAAGGGCGGATGGTTACGCCTTTGGCCTATAAGCATTTGGGACTGGCCGTTCCTGAAGAAGAATGATGCTTTTCATAATGGCCGGTACAATGATAAAAAAGTGAAAATAGATATTAAGGTGGTAATATGAACATAAACGATTTTGATTATCAGCTGCCCAAAGAGCTCATAGCTCAGAGACCGTCTGAAAAGAGGGATATGTGCAGGCTGATGGTGCTTAACAGAGAAGAAAGAACAACAGAAGAGAAACATTTTTATGATATATTGGAATATCTCAATCCGGGGGACTGTCTTGTAATGAATGATTCCAAGGTAATACCGGCAAGAATCTTCGGCATAAAAGAAGGAACGGGAGCAAAGGTGGAGTTTCTGCTGATAAAAAGGCTGGACGGCGATGTGTGGGAGACCATGGTTAAGCCGGGAAAAAGACTGAAACCGGGAGATACGGTATCTTTCAGCCAAGACGGAAGCTTTAAAGCCGTGATAGAAGGATATGGACAGGACGGCACAAGACACGCTCGCTTCATCTATGAGGGCGTGTTTTTAGAACGTCTCGAGGAGTTGGGGCACATGCCTCTTCCTCCTTATATAGAACGTCCCAGCGATGAAGAGGATAAGGATATGTATCAAACCGTATACGCCAGCCAGGAAGGCTCAGTGGCAGCGCCTACGGCAGGACTTCACTTTACTGAAGAACTGCTCGAAAAAGCGCGCCAAAAAGGCGTTGAGACAGCTTACGTCACTCTTCATGTAGGAATAGGCACGTTCAGGCCTGTTAAAGTCGAAAACATAGAAGAGCATCATATGCATTTTGAAGAGTATTCGGTAAGCGAGGAAACTGCCCGTAAAGTCAATGAAACTATAAAAGCGGGAGGAAGAATAATAGCTGTAGGGACTACGTCAGTAAGAACACTGGAAAGCGCAGCGGAACTGGACCAAAAGACAAACAGCTATGTGCTCAAAGCCGGAAGCGGCAGTACCGGAATATTCATATATCCGGGGTACGAATTTAAGCTGGTCGACAGCCTTATAACCAACTTTCACCTGCCGAAATCCACATTGCTGATGCTAATTTCAGCCTTTTATGACAGAGAAGAAATACTGAAGGCATACAGTTTAGCCGTAAAAGAAAAATATAAATTCTTCAGCTATGGCGATGCCATGCTTATAATATAGAAAGGAATTTTATGAAACACGCTGTAACTTATCAACTGATAAAAAAGGATAAAAATACTAAGGCCAGAAGGGGAATAGTTCATACTCCCCACGGAGATATACAGACTCCTGTGTTTATGCCGGTAGGAACCCAGGCGGCAGTTAAAGCTATGCGTCCTGAACAGGTAAGAGATATGGGAGCGGAGATCATACTCTCCAACACTTATCACCTGTATCTCAGACCTGGTCATGAGATAGTCAGAGAAGCAGGCGGCCTTCACAAATTTATGAATTGGGACAGGGCCATATTGACTGACAGCGGAGGATTTCAGGTGTTTTCGCTGGGAAGCTTGCGGAAAATCACGGAAGAAGGTGTTAAATTCCGTTCTCACATAGACGGTTCGCCTCACATGATTACACCTGAAAAATCCATAGAGATACAAAACAGCTTAGGGTCGGATATAATGATGGCTTTCGATGAATGTGCGCCTTATCCGGCTGACAGAACATATGTGAAAAATTCACTGGAACGAACTACGAGATGGCTCAAACGCTGCAAAGATTATCACAGGGACTGGGAAAGACAGTCTCTGTTCGGAATCATGCAGGGAGGAATGTACAAAGATCTGCGCAGACAAAGCGCCGAAGAAATCGTGGAGCTGGACTTGCCTGGATACGCTATAGGCGGATTGTCGGTAGGAGAGCCAAAGGAGCTTATGCTTGATATCCTGGACGATTGCGTTGACTATTTGCCGGAAGACAAAGCAAGATATCTCATGGGCGTGGGAAGTCCTGATTATCTTTTTGAGGGCGTTGAAAGAGGCGTAGACATGTTTGACTGTGTCTTGCCGACCAGAATAGCACGCCATGGCCTTGCGATGACATCAGCCGGAAGGGTAAACATCAAGAATGCCATGTATGAGAGAGATTGGGAGCCGCTTGATCCTGAGTGCGACTGTTACACATGTAGAAATTATTCAAAAGCATATCTGAGACATCTGTTCAAATCGGGAGAAATGCTTTCATCGATGCTGCTCTCCAACCACAATCTGCACTTTCTCATAAAGATGATGGGCAACATAAGGAAAGCTATAGAAGAAGATAGATTTCTCGAATATAAAAAAGAATTTTACGATAAATACGGAAGGTTTTAGATAGAGTTTGAGCTGTCACTTAAGCTTTAAGCTCGACAAAAAGGAGGTTTACGATAATTGAACGTATGTAAACATGATGCCTTTTGCGGCGGATGCATATATCAGGGAACAACATATCAGGAACAGCTGAAAACCAAGGAAAATCAGGTCTTGAACCTCCTTGAAGAAAAAGGCATATCACCTGAAAAAATCGACAGGATAGAAGGGGCTCCTCATCAATATCGATATAGAAATAAGATGGAGTACACCTTTGGGGATATGGTAAAGGATGGCCCTATGACTTTGGGCATGCACAAAAAGGGCAATTTTATGTCTATAATAACTGTCGATGAATGCCAGCTGGTGGATGAGGACTTCAACCGCATATTATCTTATACGCTGGCTTTCGCCGAAGACAGAGGATACAAATTTTACCATAAGAAAACCCATAAAGGCCTCTTAAGAAATCTCATAATAAGAAAAGGTGTAAGAACAGGTCAGCTGCTCGTAAATATTGTCACATCATCGCAAGAGCATTTTGACGAAGATGGCTTTGTCAAGGGCCTTCTGGCGCTTCAACTGGACAATGAGATTGCGGGAGTTCTCAGAACCCTAAACGATAACCTTGCCGACGCAGTTGTGTGTGATTCTATCAAACTTCTGTGGGGACAAGACTATTACACCGAAAAGCTTCTGGGTCTTTCTTTTAAAGTCAGCGCTTTTTCCTTTTTTCAGACCAATGTGGAGGCTGTGGAACGGCTGTATAGCGAAGCTTTAGCGCTTATAGACCGGCTGGAGGGCAAGACCGTCTTTGACCTTTATTGCGGTACAGGCACCATAAGCCAGATAATGGCTCTCAAAGCCAAAAATGTTATCGGAATAGAGCTGGTGGAGGAGGCAGTAGCTGCAGCGAAAGAAAACGCCAGATTAAACGGCCTTGATAACTGCCATTTTATAGCGGGAGACGTTTTTAAAGTCCTGAGTGATATGGAGGAAAAGCCGGATGTAATAGTGGTTGATCCTCCAAGAGCCGGCATACAGTCTAAGGCCTTGGATAAGATTTTAGATTACGGCGTCAGCCAGATAGTATATATTTCGTGCAACCCGAAGACCATGGCAGACAACATCAAATATATGGAGTACTATGGATACAGGTGCGTGTATCTGAAGCCTTTCGACAATTTTCCTTTTACGAAGCATGTAGAATGCGTTGGGCTTCTTTCGCGAACGGAAAAATGATTTTAAAAATACTAGATTTGGTATTATAGATTCCGGCGGGGCTGTGTTGTTGGCTTTTTGTGATGCATATTTGATTTTGGATTACATAAATCACAAAAACTGATGTCTGCGCAGGCGAGATGCCGACAAAAAGTCAACACCGACTGAAAAGAAAGCACATAGAGTGCATAGCGCTGCTATCTAAAACAAACTAGAAATTAACTTTACAGAAATACCTGAAAAGCATAGAAAGATATAAATTAAAGGTATTTAACATTTTCATGTTTTAGAGTTATATTATATATGTACACTTAGCTAAAAGCTACTTTACAGGAAGGATGGACATTATGAAAAAACTTGGATTTGGGCTTATGAGACTTCCTCGGAAGGATGATCATATAGACATTGAAGAAACAAAAAAGATGGTGGATATGTTTTTAGACGCCGGCTTTACATATTTTGACACTGCTTGGGCTTATGAAGGCAGCGAAGCAGCCATAAAAGAGGCGCTTGTAGATAGGTATCCGAGAGATAAGTTTAAATTGGCAACTAAAAATGCGGCGTGGATAAACTGCAAGACGAAAGAAGAAGCTTTTTCTCAGTTTGATACGTCTCTGAAGCAGACAGGAGCCGGATATTTCGATTATTATTTGCTGCATAATTTGGGAGAAGGCCGCACAAAATATTTTGATGATTTTGATATGTGGAGCTGGATTCAGGAAAAGAAAAAAGAGGGCCTTGTGAAAAACGCCGGTTTCTCTTTTCATTCTACTCCTGAGGAGTTGGAGGAGCTGCTTTTGGCCCATCCTGAGGTGGACTTCGTACAGCTGCAGATAAATTATGCCGATTGGGAAAACCCGGCAGTACAGTCCAAAAAGTGCTATGAAATAGCCAGAAAGCACAATAAACCGGTAATAGTGATGGAACCGGTCAAGGGAGGAATGCTGGCAACACCACCTGAAAGCGTAATTAAAGTGCTGAAAGATGCTGAACCTGAATCCTCGCCGGCATCATGGGCTATACGATTTGCTGCTGATTTGGACGGAGTAATAACGGTCCTTTCCGGAATGAGCAATATCGAGCAGATGGAGGACAATATCTCACATATGACAGACTTTGCCGGACTTTCCGAAGAACAGCGCGTGACTATTGAAAAAGCCCAGGAAGAACTGACTAAAATCCCTTTGATACCGTGTACCACTTGCAACTATTGCGCAAAGGTATGTCCTATGGACATCGGCATTTCAGGCTCTTTTACGGCTATGAATTACATGACTTTATATAAAGATAAAGGCGCAGCTTTGCATCAGGAAAATTGGCTTGTGGAAGGTCATGGAAAAAAGCGTGCGGACTAGTGCATCAAATGCGGCAAGTGCGAAGAGGCATGCCCTCAGCATATAAAAATCAGGCAGAATCTTGAAATCGTGGCGAAAGAGTTGCTTTAGATGATGGAAGAAAACGCAAGAAAAGCAAAAGACAGCATTAAAGAGTGGTCAGACATCATAGAAAAACAAGGCAGGTCCTTTGTGCAGAAGTCTCACATGCAGCATGGCAATACAACTGTTTTTGAGCACAGCGTCAATGTGGCTGTTGCCAGTGTCATGCTGGCAGAAAAATTAAGAATTAAGGTTGACATGGCTAAGCTTATCAGAGGTGCGCTTCTGCATGATTATTTTCTTTATGATTGGCATCAAAAAGATAAGAGCCATTCTTGGCATGGATTCAGGCATGCCGATGCGGCTTTAAAAAACGCCAAAGAGGATTTTGAACTTAGCTTCATTGAAGAAAACATCATAGAGCGGCACATGTTCCCTTTGAATCCAAAACCTCCTGCTTGCCGTGAGGCTTGGATCGTATGCATTGCGGATAAATACTGTGCAATAAAAGAAATAATTGGTTTGTAATAAAAGAAATAATTGGTTAACATTGACATCTTTAAGTTTATCTGATAATATACTAATTAATAGTTTTTAGGAAAGGAAAAGTAAACGATGGAAGACGGTCCCGAAAGTGATGGGAACATCTGCATGATAATTACATATAATAAGCTTTTCAGAAAGTACAGTAATCTGCGCCTTTAAGCAAATTGCTGTACTTTTTATGGTTTTTTGAGAACAAAAATATTTTAAAAACAGGGAGAAATTTTAATGAATGCTATAATTTTACTTATAATACTGATTGCATTAAATGCTATGTTTGCGGCGACAGAAATTGCCGTAATATCCATGAATGACGTTAAGCTTAAAAATATGGCAGAAGGGGGAGACAAAAGGGCCATAAGACTTGTAAATCTTACAGAACAGCCCGCCAGATTTCTTTCAACCATACAGGTAGCTATTACTCTTGCCAGCTTGCTTCAGAGTGCTGTTGCCGCTGAAACCTTTGCTGACCAGATAGTAGACAAATTGTTGGATGCTGGTGTGTCCATTGCTCCCGGCGTTTTACACGGCGTCTCAATAGTAGTAATAACTCTTATTTTGTCATATTTTACTCTTGTTTTCGGAGAATTGGTGCCAAAACGTGTTGCAATGAAAAAAACAGAACTTATTGCACTTGGCATGTCGGGAATTTTGTATGGCGTAGCAAAAGCTTTCGCACCAATAGTATGGCTTTTAACTAAATCAACCAATGGAATTCTTAGAATACTTAGAATAAACCCTGAGGAAGAGGATAGCTCGGTAACAGAAGAATCCATAAAGATGATGTTGGCAGAAGGAAAAGAAAAAGGAGTTATACAGCCGGAGGAAGATGAACTGATTCAAAATATATTTGAATTTGATGATATTACCGCTGAAGAAATGTGTACCCATAGACGTGATGTGATAGCTTTGAGTCTTTCAGATGATTTTGAAGAATGGAAAAAGACCATAAGAGAAAGCAGACACACTAAATATCCTGTATGCGGTGACAATTTAGACGACATAGTAGGTGTGTTGGACACAAGGGATTATTTTATGCATCCGGCAGGAGATAAACAGCAAGTAGTTGATAATACGGTTGAAAAAGCTATGCTGGTACCTGAAAGCATGAAGGCTAACAGCTTATTTAGAAAGATGCAGGAAAACCGAGAATATTTTGCTGTAGTTATCGACGAATATGGAGGCATGTCCGGTATAGTAACTCTTCATGATATAATGGAAGCGTTACTGGGAGATCTGTCAGAAAAAGAAAGCCCGATTAAGCCAGAGGAAATAGAAAAACTATCGGAAGATAAGTTTGTGATACAAGGAAGCGCAGATTTGGAAGATGTGGCAGAGGCATTAGACATAGAGATGCCGATAGATGTGTACGACACCTTCAGCGGATTTATCTGCGGTGTCCTTGGGAGAATTCCTGAGGAAGGTGAGAAATTTAAATGCCAATGGGAAGATTGGACTATAACTGCTCATAATGTAAAACACCATATAGTTGAGAGTGCGACAATAGAGCGTGTTAAGGAACAGGAATAGAAGTGCAAACTCCACGAAATCCGTGGAACAGCCAGCCTGACAGGTCACAAAAATAGACTGTCTCAAATCAGAGACAGTCTTTTTTTATTGAGCCTCAGCTTGGTCCACTGACGCGTTAAAGAAGGTGATAAGTCCTCCTGCAAAATTGTCCATGGTTTTTTCTGTGACGCCAAATACAATAACCGGCATATCGGAGTTTTTAGAGTTTATGATGCTGGCAGGAGTCCATTCAGCTATATTTATATTACTTAAATTTGTGCTTTGATAGTCAGAATAGGATTGCAGAAATTCTTCTGCAAGGGCTTCACCTGCTTCCGATGCGTGGAATGGAGCCATCTCTTCTGCCAAGTTATATGTTACATCTGTGAGAGCGCTTATAGTTTGATATGCCGTCGTTATTTCTTCGATAAGCTCATCACTGTAACTTGAAGCTGCTACTTCAATATTTAAAGTTTCGTTTTCTGTGGAAATGTATCCTATGTTTGCTATAGAAGCTATTTCTCCGTTATCATCTTTGTAATGGACTCCGCTTATAGCTGTGTAGAGCAAGCTGACGATGCTTTCAGAATTCTCTGTACTTATAACTCTTGAAGGCGTGTCCACAACTTCATACATATATGAAAGATCCGGGTAATCATTGGAATACTTGTCATAGAACTTTTCTATGGCTCTGTCAAGATTGCTCTCTAGCTTTTGTGCTTGATCTGAGTTTACTACTATAGTTATAGATGCATCTTGCGGAATCATATTTGAACTTTGCCCGCCTGAGAAGGAAGCCAATTCAAATAAAATTGATGTGGATTTGAAGTTAGCTAAAAGCTCTCCCAAAGTTTTTATCGGGTTAGGAGCAGAAGTATTTATACTTGTGAATTTTAATTGCGGAATGCCTGAAATACTTATTTTATATGCCACATCATAATTAGCAGATGTATAAGTTAAATCTTTTGATAGCTGATATTCGTTCAGCCCCCCTGTAGAAAGCGCTATTCTGGAAGAGGATGTGTCTTCCAGGTAAAAAACTTTTGTATCAGAATCAAAATATTTTTTAGACAGTGTTTCAGCACCGTTTTCATTTCCGTTTTCTTCTGAAATAAATATAACTTTATATTCGCTGTGAGGCATGTCATTCTTTGCTATCGTAAGAGCAGAAGCTATGCTGTTTTTATACGATTCCATATCGGTATAATCATATCCGCATAATACGACAGAAGGTGGCTGGGACTCAAAGCCCTCACTGGCTTTTATAGAATAAATGACATTGCCTGCATCATCGGTGGTTACATCTATACCTTTGTTTTCCGCCCAGTTTACAAGATATCTGGTTACTGCTGCCTGGTTGGTCATTGAAGCAAAAGAGTCGAGCAGATCAGTTTCATAAGCTGAAATTCTATTGTTTACTGTTTCTTCTAAAGTAGGAGGATTATCATCGCTTTGGAAGAAAAAGTAATATACTGCTGCGGCACATGCGCAAATGATTATTATTGCAATACAAATTATGATTATTATTTTTTTCTTTTTATTCATATAGTCACCTTAATTGCTAATTTAAAATACTTATTATATACTTAAAACATATATAATGATTTATAATACCATAATTTTACCCTGAATGTTATAATTTCATAAAAATTTCACATATTTGTAAAGTAATCTTAGGAAGAGGTGAAAAAATGAAGTCACAAAGTTTTTTACAATAGATGACGGTAAAACTTATGAGATGATTGTAAGGGAATTTTACGAGTGGAAAGACGATAAGACGAAAAAGCAATTTACAATTTGCATGGCTGATACAGGTATTCCTATAGGCAGAATATATATAGCAGATACTGAAATGAGAGGAAAAGGATATGGGGAGGAGGCACTTAAGGCCATATTGAAATGGGCTTTTGAAGATATGAATTGTGAGAGAGTTACATTAGATCATTTTAATGATAATATGATAGCAGCAGCTTTGTATGAAAAAGTAGGATTTGTTAGAGAAGGGGTTATGCGTCACGGTGGCAAAAAAACGGAAAGTATGTAGATTTATGTCTAATGGCTATGCTTAGAAAAGAATATTTCAGAGTCGGTTAATATAGATAAAAATTTTTTTATCTATTGACATGTAGCGTAATTAGTGGTAGATTCTTTATGCAGCTACTATATATTGTGGTAGAGCGACTGGAGAAAAGAGGTAAGAAATCATGGACAGCATTAAGAAAATAATTAAAAGAGACGGTCGTATGGTAGATTACGATGTACATAAAATTGCTGATGCTATATTTAAGGCCGCACAGGTACTTGGAGGAAAAGACAAAGAAATGGCCATGTATCTGGCAAGACAGACGGAATTATACCTTCTTGAAATATGTCATAATCAGGTACCTACAGTTGAGCAGATTCAGGATGCTGTAGAAAAAGTTCTTATAGAGAACGGACATGCCAGAACTGCAAAGGAATATATCCTTTATAGGGCTGAACGTACGAGAGTCAGAGATATGAATACAAGACTCATGAAGATTTATGAAGATCTGACTTTCAAAGAAGCTAAGGAAAATGAGATAAAACGTGAAAATGCCAATATAGACGGAAACACTGCCATGGGAACCATGCTTAAATATGGTTCCGAAGGAGCAAAAGAATTTTATAAGATGTATGTTATTGACCCTAAGCATGTAAAAGCTCATGAAGAAGGCGATATACACATACACGACATGGATTTCTATACCCTTACGATGACTTGCTGTCAGATAGACTTGGTAAAGTTGCTTAAAGACGGTTTTTCTACAGGTCACGGACATCTGAGAGAGCCTAATGACATTGAAAGTTACGCTGCGCTTGCTTGCATCGCTATACAATCCAACCAAAACGACCAGCATGGCGGTCAGTCAGTTCCAAATTTTGATTATGGTATGGCTCCGGGAGTTAAAAAAACCTATAAGAAACTTTATTTAAACAATTTAGGAAAGATGCTCGATATTCTTGAAGATGTGGAAGACGGCGTTGAAAGAATGAAAGAATTGGGCAAAAAAATCGAAGATGAGCATGGCGTTTATCCTTGCATGGCTTGGGATAATAATTACAAAGAGCTGGAACTTGAAGAACTTAAGAAGATAGTTTCGGAAGACGAAGCGAAAAAGATGCAGGATAGAGCAACTAAGTTTGCCGATAAGGAAATCAGACGCAAAACCTATCAGGCCATGGAAGCGTTTATACATAATCTCAATACCATGCATTCCAGAGCGGGAGCTCAAGTACCTTTTAGCTCCATCAACTACGGTACTGACACTTCTCCGGAAGGCAGACTTGTTATGGAGTCTGTAATGCTGGCTACAGAAGCAGGTCTTGGCAACGGTGAGACGCCTATATTCCCTATACAGATATTCAAAGTAAAAGAAGGTGTCAGTTACAATCCCGAAGACCCTAACTACGATTTGTTCAAGCTGGCATGCAGGGTTTCGGCGAAGAGACTGTTCCCTAACTTCTCCTTCTTAGATGCTCCGTTCAATAAAAAGTATCTGGTAGAAGGCGACCCTAATACCGAATGCGCTTATATGGGATGCAGAACGAGAGTAATTGGAAATACTTATGACCCAACGAGAGAAATCGTTACCGGAAGAGGAAATCTAAGTTTCACCTCTATCAATTTGCCTAGACTGGCCATAAAAGCCAAGGGCGATTTGGATATGTTCTTTGAGGGCCTTGACAATATGATAGATTTGGCATGCGCTCAGCTGTATGACAGATTCAAGATACAGTCTCAGAAAAAAGTAAGAAATTTCCCGTTCCTGATGGGGCAGGGAATATGGCTTGACTCAGATAAGCTGGGACCTGACGACACAATAGAAGAAGTTATAAAGCACGGCACGCTTACCGTAGGCTTTATAGGTCTGGCAGAATGTCTTAAAGCCCTTACCGGAAAGCATCACGGCGAATCCAAAGAATCCCAGATTCTGGGACTTGAGATCATAGGTTATATGAGAAAGAGAATGGATGAGATGTCCAGAAAAACAGGTCTCAACTGGTCCCTCATAGCTACTCCGGCAGAAGGTCTTTCCGGCAGATTTGTAAGAATAGACAAGGAAAAATACGGAATTATAGAAGGTGTAACAGATAGAGATTACTATACCAACAGCTTCCACATTCCTGTATACTATGAAATAAACGCCTTTGACAAGATAAGGCTGGAGGCTCCTTATCATGAACTTACCAACGGAGGTCATATTTCGTACATAGAACTGGACGGCGATCCTTTGAAAAACCTGGATGCCTTTGAAAAAGTAGTAAGGTTCATGAAAGAGTCGGGCATCGGTTACGGTTCGATAAATCATCCTGTAGACAGGGATCCTTGCTGTGGCTATACCGGAATAATCGATAACGAGTGCCCTATGTGTCACAGAAAAGAAGATGAAGGCGACGTAGGCTTCGAAAGGATACGCAGAATCACAGGATATCTGGTAGGCACCATGGACCATTGGAATAACGCAAAGAAAGCGGAAGAAAGAGACAGGGTAAAACACGATGTCCAAACAGGATTGGAAAGACTTTAATAATAAAAAAGATTTTAATACAATAAGAATGGCAGGGGTTGTCCGCGAGTCCATCGTCGACGGCCCCGGTCTTCGTCTTGCGGTTTTTTGCCAGGGATGTCCCCATGGATGTAAAGGTTGTCACAACCAGGAAACACATGATTTCAATGGCGGATACGATTGTGAGATTACCAAGATAGTTGACGCAGTGGCGGCCAATCCATTGCTCGACGGAGTGACTTTCAGCGGCGGAGAGCCGTTTTGCCAGCCGGAAGCCTTCTTCAACCTTGCGATGGCGCTGAAGGAACTCCGTTCAGATTTAAATTTGATGGCATATAGCGGCTATACTTATGAAGAACTAACGGAAATGCATAATGAGTCCGTGGACAAATTGCTTTCTGTAATAGATTTTTTAGTAGACGGAAGATTTGTTTTGGAAAAAAAAGATTTGACGCTGCTTTTCAGAGGAAGCTCAAATCAAAGGGTCATAGACATGAATAAAACCCGCCAAGAAGGAAAAATTATGCTGGCAGAAAAATACATTTAAAAAATGCTTGAACAGCCAATATCCTTATGATATAATAACATTCGTTCGAGTGTGAACAAATGGTAAAAATAAACGATAATGGAAAGAATATGCCCATCGTAACGGCATGATTAATATATTAAGAGGAGGTGCGGTAGATGTCAAGAAAGTGCGAAATTTGTGGCAAGGGTCAAGTATCAGGAAACGCTGTATCCCATTCCAATAGACACACTAGAAGAAAATGGAACGCTAATATCCAGACTGTAAGAATCGCTGAGGAAAACGGCACAGTAAGAAAAGCTAACGTGTGCACAAAATGTATAAAATCAAATAAAGTGAACCGTGCCATCTAATTTGAGGATTTTGTTGGATGAAGGACTGCAAGTTTTGCAGTCCTTTTTTTCATGACTGAAGGCGTTATAAGACCTCATCGCTTTAAAAGCGTTATACCGCAAATTATCAGAATTACTCCAAGGAGGATCAGCCACGCCTTAGGAGGAAGAAAGAAGGCGCATATGGTAACGGCGCCGAAGACCAGCAGAACAAAACCGATGTCCTTTGTCTCTTTATACAAATTAAAACATTTCTTTTTACGAAAATTGTTATTCATGGCGGTCCTCCTTAAAATATAGTATGAAATACGATGTAAATTTGTGCGAGTATATGATAAAATATATTTTAAACGGGAGGATATATAATGGCACTGAATAGAAGAACAAGTCTGGGAACTGTTACGATTAACGATAATGTTATAGCAAAAATAATACTCAGAGCTGTAGAAAAGTCTGACGGCAAGCTCTTACTTTCTTCAGAAAGAGGCAGAATCTTGGGCGTAGCCTCAAGAGTAGGTGTAGGAGATATTTTGGGTAATTTTCAGATAGATGAAAAAGAAAACAAATTTTTTATCAAATTTTCAGGCATCATACGATTCGGAAGCAGCATAAAAAATGTTACTGAAACAGTCCTCGATTCAATACAGGAGGAAATGCAGCAGTTCTTTCCGGCACAAGGCGGGGAGATTATTCTTCATATTGTGGGGGTCAAATCTAAACAAATTGCTGAAAGAGATATTGAGGTGAAAAGAGAGTATGAAGCTGCAAGATAAAGTCAGCAAAATAAAAGGGGTAGGAGAAAAGAAAGCTGCGCTGTTAAAAAATTTAAAAATAGAAACAGTAGAAGATTTGCTTCGCTTTTTTCCACGAAGGTATGAGGATAGACGCAGCATAACAACCATAATGGAAGCGCCAGAAGATAAAGAAGTGCTGGTATGCGGAAAGCTCATATCAAAGAAACAAGGGTCCAATATATACGGTAGAAAAACGCCTCTCAGGCTGACTGTTCAGGACAATTCAGCCAACCTTGAAGTGGTTTTTTTTAACAGCAGATACATTTCGGGATTGTTTGAACTGGGAAAAGAATATACCTTTTATGGAAAAATAAATATTAAATCCGGCCGAAGACGGATGGTGCATCCCGAATTCCATAAAAAAGGTGAAAAAGATGATGTAAGAGGTATTTTCCCTATCTATCCTTTGACAGAAGGTCTTACTCAACAGACCTTAAGAAAGCTGCAGAGAGAGATTATAGCTGCAGCGGATCAAATTACAGAATGGCTGCCGGAACCGATAGTAAAGAAATATAATTTGTGCAGTCCGTCATATGCCGTTAGAATGATACATTTTCCGGAAGACGAGCGGCAGATACGAGAAGCCAGATACAGAATGGTGTTTGAAGAACTTCTCATATTAGAGACCGGGTTATTATACATAAAACAGGGAAGAAACAAAGCGGAACAGGGCATATCCATAGATTTGAATATATCAGTCACTTATTTCACCGACAAACTCCCTTTCCGGCTTACTTCAGGCCAGCAGAGAGTTTGGCAAGAAATACAAAAAGATATGGCGTCAGGTTTGCCTATGAATAGGTTGGTACAGGGTGACGTGGGTTCAGGCAAGACTGCTGTAGCTGAGCTGGCCATGTACAAGACGGTGAAAGCCGGCTTTCAGGCAGCGATGATGGCGCCTACAGAACTTTTGGCTAAACAGCATTTCGCATCTCTAAGACGCGATTTTGAGCCCTTCGGAGTAAAGGTAGATCTTTTGTGCAGCAGTATGAAAGCTAAAGAAAAAGAGCAAGTATTGAAAAGTCTCCAAACAGGAGAGACGGATATTATAGTGGGAACGCATGCCATTATTCAGCCGTCGGTGGTTTTTAAATCTTTGGGATTGGTTATAACTGACGAGCAGCATCGCTTTGGAGTCAATCAAAGAACTCTGCTGGCAGAAAAGGGGGACAATCCTAATATATTGGTTATGACTGCAACGCCTATACCCAGGACGCTGGCTGTTATATTATATGGCGACCTGGATATATCGGTCATCGATACCATGCCTGAAGGCAGAAGACCTATAAGAACTTTTTTAAGAGATGATAAGGCGAGAGATAAAATATATGATTTTGTAGAAGGGCAGATAAGGGAAGGAAGACAGTGCTATGTAGTAGCGCCGCTCATAGAAGAGTCTCAGACTATGGACCTTAAATCTGCACAGGAACTGTATGAGGAAATCTCCTCTAAGCATCCGTATATTAAAGTAGGTCTGGTTCATGGCGCTATGAAACAGGAAGAAAAAGATAAAGTGATGGAGGCTTTTGCTTCCGGAGAGATAGACTTGCTGGTTTCTACAGTAGTAATTGAAGTGGGAATCAATGTACCAAATGCCACAGTTATGGTCATAGAAAATTGTGAAAGATTCGGCCTCGCCCAGCTTCATCAGCTGAGAGGAAGAGTAGGAAGAGGGAAGCATCAGTCATATTGCATTCTTGTATGCGGTCATGAAAGTCAAATAGCAAACCAGAGAAATGAAATAATGATAAACACAGAGGACGGCTTCATTATAGCTGAAGAAGATTTGAAATTAAGAGGACCTGGAGAAATTTTCGGAACTAGGCAGCATGGCCTTCCTGAGCTTAATATAAGCGATCTTGTTCGTCATGCGGACATATTAGAACGAACCAAAGATGTTGCTGCAGATATTCTGGAAGAAGACCCTGAGCTTTTGAAAAACAAAACTCTCAGAAAGCAAGTGAAAAAGATGTTCGGAGAAAATATACAGCTGAACTTGTAATAGATTTCGGCATATTATATATCGTAGACCGCCCAAATCGGCGGCAGGAGGATATGATATGCTGGATTTGATTTTAGAAAACCTTACAGATATAGGCTATGCCGCCATATTGTTGGCTATAGTTTGGCTTGCCAATTTCCTTTTGGATATTTATTATAATATAAAAATCGTACACCGTTGCTGGAACTGTAAATGCATGTACGATGATATTATCAAGTTTTTTGCCGTTTGTGCAGGGGTTACGCTTCTTACTATAGCTATAAGCGCTTTCCCTAGGTTTATTTCCATGGTAGGTCTGACAGTTCCGGAAGAGTATGTAGATGTCATGTCAGTACTTTCTATAGTGGCTTTGTTTGCTAAAGGCATATATGAATACACTGCCAGTGCAGTGCGAAAGCTCAGCGGCATATTGAAAGATGGTCTTGATGACGAAAAACAGTGATTCAAATGCAGAACTTATTGAATATTTCAATAGATTATGCATTTGTATAGTATTTATCTATTTGTTTTGGCATTTATTTTATAAAAGAGATATAATATATCTAAAAATACGGAGGACAAAAAGATGGCAACAATTGAAGTTAATGCTCTTGGGGAGCAGTGCCCGATACCGGTAGTAAAAACTACGAAGGCTCTTAAAGAGATGACAGAAGCTGGTATAGTTGAAGTTCATGTTGATAATGAAGTAGCAGTGCAAAACGTTCTCAGACTTGCTCAAAGCCAGAACCTGGAAGCAAAAAGCGAAAAGCTTGATGATAAACATTTTGTTATTTCTATAAATGCCACAGGAGCTCCTATAGAAAAAGAAGAGGAAAGTATATCCTGCGCTCCTGACAGCCGCAGCGACACAGTTGTCGTTATCAGTTCAGATAGGATGGGTTCAGGAAACGACGAACTTGGAAAGGTTTTGATGAAAGGCTTTATCTATGCTGTTTCGCAGCTAGAACAGCTTCCAAAAGCTATGCTTTTTTATAACGGAGGCGCTACTATTACTACAGAAGGTTCCGTATCGCTGGAAGACCTTAAGAGCATGGAAGCTCAGGGCGTTGAAATATTAACATGCGGCACATGCCTTGATTATTATAATCTTAAAGATAAGTTGGCTGTAGGTACGATAACCAATATGTACAGTATTGTTGAGACGATGAACGGCGCAGGAAAAATATTAAGACCATAAGGGAAAGCAAGCATAATGAGAGAAAAGCAGCTTAGACTTATAATCACTTTTAACTCTGCTACAGACGCCATAAAATTTGAAAAGTATTGTCAAAAAGAGGGCATAGAAGGCAGGCTTATTCCTGTCCCGAGAACCATTTCAGCCAGCTGCGGATTGTGCTGGAGAACTTCACCGGAAAAACAGAGTCAGATAGAAAAGGATATAAAGGATGCTAATTTAAGCATTTCGGGAATATATCAATTGGTTTTATAACGGAAAAACACCCAAGGGCGTTTAATCTCTTGGGCGTTCTTCTTTTTTGTTAAGAAATATAGCGATAAATTTTCATTTTGCGGAAAAGTTATTTTCCAGCCAACTGTCTTTCAGCCATTTCAACTAATTTCTTAGTCATATAGCCGCCAACGTAACCATTCTGTCTTGCAGTAAGGTTACCTTTATCAGCCTGTTCATAGTTAGAAAGACCAAGCTCGTTAGCAACTTCTGTCTTCAGACTCTTCAATGCAGGCTTTGCGTTAATGTTCATCTTATCTTGTAATGACATTTTGTTCACCTCCTATTACATCAATAGTTTTACACAAGAGTGATTTATTATGTCATGCAATAAATGGTTATATTGGTCGTGCTTGGAAATCAAAAAATTGATTTTAATTTTTAAATGGTTTAATATAAATAGTATAAACTTTATTTTTTTATTAATTCTGGAGAATTTGAATGAGGATAATCGCAGGAAATTTTAAGGGGCGGCGACTCGAGACGCCTGATGATGACCAAATAAGACCTACTACGGATAAAGTGAAGGAAGCCATGTTTAGCATAGTTATGCCGTGGATAGAAGACAGCATTTGCGTAGATCTGTTTTCAGGCACAGGAAATTTGGGGCTTGAAGCTGTTTCGAGAGGTGCTGCTAAGTGCTATTTTTGTGATAATTCCAGAAAGAGCATCGGCATAATCAAACGAAATGTTCAGTATTGCAAGGCAGGAGATAAAGCTGTCATTATACCGGGGGATTATTCAAAGGCTCTTACAAGCATTAAAGAAAAGGTTGACATCTTTTTCCTGGATCCGCCTTACGAAGCAGGGTATTATGAAAAGTGTTTTGAAATTATAAGGGACTTATCTCTTTTAGCGGAAGATGGAATCATAGTAGCGGAGCATAGAACTAATTTGAAAATGCCGGATGAGTTACAAGGTTTTGTAAAAGTTAAAGAAAGAAAATACGGAACAGTTGTTTTAAGCATATATGAATTAGACCATGTATAGGGGCTGCCGCATTAACGATAATTTTTCGTTAATGCGCCAGTCCCCCCCCATGCCTCTGATATTATGCCACGCCCCACGATTTGACCAAAACATTTTAAAATAGTGGGGCAAAAACCCACTATCTGAAGCAAAAAGCAAAAAATCGTGGGTGTGACAATGTGATTGCCCATACGCTCAGTTTTCCATAAGTCAATAATTTAAGTTTTATGTAAACTAACGCCAAGCGGTTTCCTACCATCTATTCAAAGAAGTCCTGTTAGCCCCCACTTTTTTATATGAAAATGATATAATCGTGGGTTTTTGCCCTACGATTTTAAACAAAAAATGCAATATCGTGGGTTTTTGCATTTTTTGTTTTTCATCTTATGATTCATATGAGAAGAGGGCTGCCTCATTAGCGGTAGGCGATCACGGAAGGCGTGATCATTAATGAGGCAGCCCCTGCAGACTGCAGGCAAACCTCATCCGTCAGTGTGCCCAGGTCATGCCCAGAGCAGACGTGATAGTTTGATGCGGTGGGCGCAATGAGCGGATGTAAAAAAATCGTGATTTTTAAAAAAATTACATCGACAGCGTTCAAATCCGTGTCGAAATTCATCGAATCACAGCCCCGGCTGACTTTTTCTTGTAAATCTTGAAAAAATGTCAGTCAAATCATCGATTTCGCTGACATTTTTCCTGGTTTTCTCTATTTTTTACATTTTTGAGGGATTACCCACCCCTCGAAATTCCAATTTATGGAAATTCGATGACAAAATTTCAAAAATCTTAGGTTTACGATACAAGTGCAACAAAAAAAAGTAGTGACTCAAAGCCGGAAAACTCCTAAAATGATGTTAGCCGACAACAAGAAAGGAGTTACCACTATGAGTCACTACAAACATCTTACCATAGAAGAACGAGAAAAGCTATACCTTATGAGAGGACAAGGAGCAAGTCTCAGAAAGATCGCCTGCGAGCTCGGAAGAGCAGCCTCTACACTCAGCCGTGAGGTAAAGCGAAATGAACGCACAAGACATCCCTACAGTCCCTCACAAGCACAAAAGGAATATGTCAAGCGACGAAAAAAGTGCGGTAGGAAACACATCCTCTCTGACCCTGAAAAGCGGGAATATATACGAAAGTTCATCCAGGAAGCGCATTGGTCTCCTGAACAGATATCAAACCGACTGATGCTTGAACATGCAGACCTTAAGATAAGCTATGCTGCAATAT
>CDZQ01034454.1_pt1 | contig 189945 bp, 159 predicted proteins | sample 554831 | NCBI WGS metagenome assembly CDZQ01 (sample SAMEA3182112, study PRJEB8094) | gut metagenome | biome: human; feature: gut; material: Stool; isolation source: human stools | place: Canada | collected 2013-05-06 | reverse complement strand
GCTCCGTGTTCCAGCCTTTCCACGTTCCAATATTCCTATCTGTACATATCTGCCCTTAGGTGTCCCTCTGAGCCTGTATGCTGGGCGGTGCCTGTAACACCGCAAGGACTTTCATAGTAAAAATTCTTACTCATCCTCACATACTTCCGTAATCGGAAAGGAGCATTTCTGCTCCTGCGCCTTTTAGACCCGTACATTCGGGATTTCGTCAGTCATCCATGACATTCTGACCATAGGCAGTTTATAGACCTCCGGCGTATCATGCACATATCCCACCTCTGGGACACTTTCCACGGCATAATCCGTTTGGGTGCATTTCCGCCGACTTTAGCGAGCGTTATACCGCAATCCTTGTTACAGAGGACTGCCGCATATCGCAGTTTATAAGGTAGGCGTTTCAGGGCGTTACCCCATCATTCCACCTATCGGAATATTAGTTCTCCAAGTCTTTTCAGGGACTCCTTTCAAATCCCGATTCTATTGTTAGCTGACTTGTGCGTAACCTTTTCAGTTACGAACGTGTCGCACTCTTGCCCGCACCCACAGCGTGTGCCAATAAGGTATTCCCGCCGTAAAGGATATGAGCGACCGCATTTTTCTGATGTTCCCGCAGCTCGATTTCCGGATTCATACCACTAAAAATGATATGGCTCCCATCATACTCACGGGGGCGGATACTGTTGAATTTGTCGTTATACAGCCGTACCAGCTTTTCCCGTCTTGCGGGATCACGCCATACCCAATCCTGAAAGCCCTGCTTGATAAGCTCCTGCTTCGACTGGGCGATAGCGGTTTCCTTTTTATTGAGGACAGCTTTCTTTTTGCCCTCATCATCTTCGATATAGTCAAAGACACGCACATCTTTCATATTGAGCGTATCTTCGATAATCTTGTAGGCATTGACACGCTTTGTGCCATAGGTATTGTAGGCTTTCAGGTTCCCACGGTCATAGGATTTTCCCTCCACATTCCATTCGCCCGTCAGCTTTGAGTAATGGACTTTGATATTCCATCTCGCATAAACGGGCGTATCCAAAAACTCGTACATAAACTGCTGTGCGACTTCTTCCGGCAGCCAAGTCGTGCCGAGCTGCACGAAAATCTCGCTGGCAGTCAGGTCTTTCGGCTGTACCTTTTCCAGCGCTTCTACATTGATGTTGTAATCTTCGGGATAAACTTCTGCGGATTTTTTCGCCCAAGCGAGCTTTTCCCGCACATTGCCGGAGAGGTATTCGTCCGCCATCAGGTACTTTTGCTCATCACTGCCGCCGTAGCCGTACATCGGATTCAGGAAGATAACGCCTTTTAATTCCTCATAGATTTCCTGCTCGGTCTTGCCCGTAAGGGAACACATATATTCCATATCCACACAGGCTTTTTCGCCCATAGATACGGCAAGCGCTTCGCTGACGGTATCCACCGAGGTAACGGGTGTGTGTGGCTTGATCGTCCGCTTCGTGAACATATCCGCCTTGCGCTCCAGTTCTCCATTTTCGTCCAGCACCTCCAGTGCGGAAAGCAGGGCAAAGGAACTGTCCTGCGAAAAGGCGGACACATTCGCACGGGAATTGATCAGTCCGTACTTATTGGAAAAAGTATCGTAAAGCGCATTTAGCTTCTGCTGTTCCTTTTCGACTTCATAATCTGGATAGTCGGCAGTCTGCATTTCAATCAGGCTGCGAACACTGTCCCTTATGGCAATCATACCTTTAATCCGGTTTTCAGCCGTTGCCGAACATTCAACCGGAGTCATTCGGGAATTTTCACGGTAATAGATTTTATTGTCCACAACCGTATAGGAAAAGTTGCGTACTTCGGGATCGGCGGGAATGGAGTTATCTTCTTCGGTCAGTTCCTCGTCCACTTCGTAATCCGTGATCTCTGCGTGGATATTGGAGATGGCTTCGTCCAAAAGCTCCGCAAGGTCAGCATTTTCATAGGATACAACGGTATCTTCCTCGCCGAATCTGCCGGACACGGTTTTCCATTCGCCTAATACCATTTCAGGGTGATCGACAAAGTAGGCGTTCATCTTCACACCGTTTTCGTCGGTATTCAGGTGTACCCACTCCGGCTCAAGGTCAATAAGTCTGTCACGCTTCTGTAATATCAAAATATCCGAAACGACCTCTGTTCCGGCGTTTCCCTTAAAGGTGTTATTGGGCAGGCGGATTGCGCCGAGCAGGTCGGCTCTCTGTGCGATATACTTCCGCACGGCTGGATTTTCCTTATCCATTGTGCCTTTACTTGTAATAAGTGCCATCACGCCGCCCGGTCTGAGCTTGTCTAAGGACTTCGCAAAAAAGTAGTCGTGAATTAAAAAGTTATGCTTGTTATACCTCCTGTCATTCACTCGAATATCGCCGAAAGGCACATTGCCGATCACAGCGTCAAAGAAGCTGTCGGGGATATTTGCTTCCTCAAAGGCTAAAGCCGCTATCGAGGTTTTCTGATAAAGCTGCTGTGCGATACCCGCCGAAATCTTATCAATCTCCACGCCGTAGATTTTGCTGTCCTGCATAGACTGGGGCAGCATACCGATAAAGTTGCCGATCCCGCAGGAAGGCTCTAAGATATTGCCCTCCCGAAAGCCCATCTGCTCCATTGCCTTGTAGATTGCGGAAATGACAACGGGCGGGGTGTAGAAAGCGGTCAGGGTGCTTGCCCTTGCGCTTTCATACTCATCGGGAGAAAGGGCGGTATAAAGCTCGATAAACTCGTCCGCCCACGAGGAATTATTTTCATCAAATGCTTCTGGAATACCGCCCCAACCGACATACTGTGAGAGGATTTCCTGTTCTTCGGGCGTTGCAAAGCGGTTGTCAAACTCACATTCCTTCAGCACATTGATTGCCGCCATATTTCTGCGGAAGCGTTCTTTTTTGCCTGCCTCCGGCACTTCGTGGGAAGCAAGGTCAAAGGTATGCCGTTCGGATAACGGGATTTCAGGGTGCAGATCAAAGGTCTGTACCCGTGAGCGCTTCGGCTGGCTGAAAGCAGGCGTGAATGGCTCGGCTTCATTTTGCTCAGGCTGTTCGGCAGATGTATTCTGCTTTTCCCGTTCCACATAAAGCCATTCGGCAGCTTCCTTTTCGGAAACAGATTTTTTGACATCTTCCAAGTAGTCGTTTGCCTGCCACTCGCTCTTAAATTCCTCGCTGACGCCCTCATCGTCGATATAGATTGCTTCCGTCAAATCGTCCCAAATGGCATAGCCCTCATCGGTTTCAATGACGAAAAATCTCTCGTCGGGCGGGAGCGTATTTTCTGCCGCAATATGCTCCGCTTGCCTGAGCATTTCATCTGCCCTGTCCTTTGCAAGATAGGGCGAATCAATGATTTCTATGCTCTGCGCCGGCGGATCAAGATGCTCTGCAAACTCTCTTGATATGGTATTGCCTTCCTTGTCTTTATAGAAAACCACCTTAAAAGGCACACCGTAATATGTTTCCTCTCTTATGTCGCTTGCGAACTGATAGGGACTGGTGTATTCAATGCTTTCCCGCACCGTTCCGTCCGTATGAAGATAGTCGATCCTTCCGACTGGCTGCGACTGCACTGGATCTTCTTTATTAGTCGATACGATATTTCGGGTGCTGCGCTCTCCGTTTTCCAAAGAGCAGACCGACACATCAAAGCCACGGTCAAGCAGCATATTGACATAGGTTTCCAAGCGGTTTGACGGAAAGCCGCACATCTGTGTTCGCTGATTGCCGCCGATGGAACGGGAAGCAAGATTTAATTCCAGCGCTTCGCTTACGGTCTGTGCGTCCTCACCGTAGGCTTCAAAGAAATCGCCCATTTGATACAGCACAAGACTGTCAGGATTATCTTCCTTGATTTCGCTGTACTCACGATAAGTGTCCGTAAAGCTGCTGCGCTCGTTCTGCTGAACAAGGCGCATAAAGCTGTCCTTGCGTTCCAAACGAGGCTGCGGATTTTGTATAGAGCGATCCATCAGCTCAACATTCCAATCGTCTACCCGTGTGATTTCAAAAGGCTTTCCTTCCAAATACACTCTGTCTCCCACCTGATATGAGGCTGCAAACAGAGCTTTTTGATGTTCCCGTGCCGCTGCCTGCTCAATCCTTGACACTACATCATCGGGCAGACCGTCCACATAGTAGCGGATTTCGCCCTCGCTGCTGATATGAGCAATCGTTTGGTAATCTCCGTTTTCTTCAACGGCTCTGTTCCAGACAGTAAGACCGTTTCCGAGATACCCCATACCAATGTTAAAGGCGGGCGATTCAGCCGGTTCAGCTTTTTCCTCCGGCTGAAGGTAATCGCCGAGTCCTTCGTTTCGGACAGCCTGAATATAATCGTCTTGCAGGATAGTGTCGGGAGTGATGACTGCCAAAACCTTGTTTTTCATATCCTCCTCAAAAGAGTAGGACGGGCTTAGATCACGGGGTGTAACATAGAATTTTTTAATATCCCCGTTGTAGCTCTGAACAGCCTGCTGGAACTTTCTTAAATCCCCGGCAGTAAAAATCTCCTGCGTTACCCAATACATCTCATTGCCGTTTACCAAAGCGGTTTCCTTGAAACGCATATTATGGGGAATGAGCTTTTCAAACTCGATAGAATTGAAACGAGGCTGCTGCTCTGCAACCGCCGTTTGATTCGTTACCTTCAAGTGGTCGTTCATCGGGTTTTCCCGCACCCTGCGGTCAAATTCCGCCCGTTCCAATTCCTTTTGGAATAACGGATACTGCATATCGTGAAGAACGACACGCTTATCATCAAAGGCAAGGATTTCGTATTCGTCAGCGCCCATATATACCGTATCGCCGAGATGATAGGCGTAGTGTGCTTCCTGCTGCGGCTCTCTTTCAGCCGCCTGCGCCGATTCCAGTTCGGGTGGAGCAGAGTAGAGGATTTCACGGTTTCTCTGTTCTTCGGCAAGTTCCGCTCGGCGTTCCTCCTGCTTTTGGAGCCACTGTGGATAAATCTCTTTTTCCTTTGGATTGAGATAACGGTCGAGGCGTATCAGCTCGGCAATCCGCTTTTCTACCTGAGTCCAATTCAGCCGGATATGCGGCTTGTCATTGCCAATACCTTTTGAGATCAAAATGCCTTTTCCGTCGTGCTGCTCATCAATGCCTGCGCCGACAATCACGGGATAAGCACCGCCCCAACCGTATTCCTCTTTCAGAAAATCGGCGTTTTCTTTTGCGGACAAACTTTTTTCAAACTGCTCATAGATACGGAACTTTCCCTCAGATACGCCGCTACCACGAGTGAGAACAGCGTCGATAATCTCCTGAGAAAAAGAAAAAGCAGAGGTCTTTTCCTCTGCCTGCATTTCCAAAAAATTCAGTTGTCCGTCCATAGACGGTAATGGCTTCATCGTGTCCTGCAATTCACCGAGAAGCCGCATTGCTTCAAAGTATTGTGCAATCACGCCCCAATCATAGAAACTTTGTGCTGTTCTGTTATCGTAATTTCCCTCCCAAAGCTGGAGCACATTCTGCCAAGTTTTGTACCCGACTCGCCGCCCGTCGCTCAAAATCAGTTCGGTATAGTCGTTATTGAAAACACCCTTGATATATTCGGTACGGGCGGCGTTATCGGGATTGCTTTCATAGAAAGCATAAATTTCCTCTTTCGAGGCTTTTAGGTGAGGAGTTGTGCCGAGGATTTCACGAATGGTATCGTCCCCGCTGAAAAACAGCAGGCTTTTGTCCTCGTTGCTTCGGTCATAATAATCTAAGCGAAGATGACCTCCGCTTTCACGATCTCCTGCACTCTGTTCCTCAGATTGTTCATTCCCTGCACCCACTTTATCATATCCGCCGCTTTCAGGCTCTCGGTCAAGCCCTCCTGCGCCGCCATCTGCTTCATCAGGGTTTCTTCCAGCTTCATCGCTGTCTGCTCTGTTTCCGCTAAATGCTGTGTCAGGGTGCAGCTCGTCAGAAGATTGTAGTATCGGATTTTGTGGTGTTCTTTGAGAAATTTCCGCCTCATCTGAGCGTACCTGCCCAAAGTTACCTCCGGCTGCTGCGGCATTGTCAGGTCGGGAAGATTGTAATCGCCCTGCATTGTGTATGTCAGCTCGTTCATTTTCAAAGCTCCTTTCGCTTTTATTTTCAGCCTTATTGTAATCAGGTTTTTCTCTGTCCGCAATGATGCGATTTTGCCTTTCAAGAGCAAGAACAGTACGGGAGATTTCCCCAAGCCCCATCTCCGCAATATCGCTTGACGCAATGCCGAGGGCGTTTAAGGTTTCGGGCGTATTGAAATTTGTGATAACGGAAAAATCCTCCGCTTCATAAAACGGCTCGGTATCTATTCCAAGCCTTGTCATCATCATATACGCCACGCTGTTTGTTACCGCCTTTTTATACATAGCGGTAATCATATCCTCCGAAAGACCGTAGAGGAAGCTATCATCTGCGGCATACATCAGATCGCCCAAATAGTCGGGAATATTATCTTCCACAGCGTTTTTAGCGGCGCTCAGCACTGCGTCCGCAAGGCTTTCCCTGTTTTCCAGCTCGCCGAAGGTGCTTTCAAGGGATTCGATCACATCATCCGTATATTCCGGCTTCATCTCCCAAATCGGAACGGGGCGGGAATAGCGGCTTTCGTGGGTATCGGAAATATCGAAGTAATGGGTTAAGCGCTGCCTGCTCCGGTCGGCGTCCTCAAATACGGCGATACCCTTAGCGCCACGGTTTACCCAACGCTCGAATTTATCGTTCCATCGCTCGATTTCCAATACCGCCGTTGCGTCCGGTCTTTGGGCGTAGATGAGAAGCTGCTCGTCAAAGCGCAGACGGTAGTTCCGGCAGGCGCAGCGTAAAAAGGCTTGCCAGTTCTGAACATCGGAAACAACAGCGTGTGCGGTACGGCGGTACAGCTCGGAAATCAGGTCGTACTTTCGTGCCATCGGTTATGCACCTCCTATCTTTCATAGTCTTTCTGTTTCGGTTTTACGGGAATACCGTTTTTATCATAACTTTTCGGATCGGCAGCAGGGGTATCCCAACCGAACATTGAGCCTGCCTTCATTGCTTCTGCCTGACCTTTCGACAAGCCGAGTTTTTCGTTCATCTCATTCACAAGGGCGTTTGTTTCACTGGGCTTGCCGCCCTGAATATCCGTGCGGTAAAATCCGCTTTCGCCCTTTTTGACAATGCCGGCGCAGTTTTCCGTCTGCACGAACACATAGCACTGCTCCGGCAGAGAAGAACGGAGTGGTATCACGGTATTGCCGTTTTGCTCCATCCGTTCGGCGAACTCGCAGATATGGTAGAGGTTGCTGCCAACCTCTAAATGATAGTCGTCAATATATCGGCAGGTGCGGTCAAGCTGTTCTCCGTCGCTCAAGGTAATGCGGATTTTATCTCCATCGGGGATTTTGAATTTTTCTTTGTAATCCGGCGTAATAAAGCGGATTCCACGGCTCGCCTTTTCCATATGGCGGTCGAGCCATTCCCGCACATAGCAGTAGCAGTAAAAATTGTAGTCCCCACGGGCAGGATTGCACCGTATCAGGAAGCTGTATTTTTCGGTGTCGGTACGGAAACCGTACTCGGTCGCATAGTTGCCCTGAAAGGCGCTGTCGGGATATTTCTCTGCATACTGCGCCATAACCGTGCGGCTCTTTAACAGCCCATATTCTTCGGAACGAAGGGCGTTGATAACCTCGTCCAGCTCGCTTTTGAACTCGTCCGTTTTCAAATCCCGCCTGTGGTCAAACCAAGAGGAAAAGAACTCTTTGCCGCCTGCGCCGAAGTCGCCACGAAGATAACCGATATTTCCGGTCTGTCCCTCGATCTGCGTACTCTGCTTGTAAGTGTATTTTTGTTCGTCCGTATGAAGCGGTCGGATTGTGAAACTACTTTCGTTGATTTCATAATCAAGCCCTTCCAGAATTTCTTTTGCAAACTCCATATCCAGCCGTCCATCGGAAATTTCGGCGGCAAGACTGTCGCCTACATAAATCTCCAAAGTCTTATCTTCCCTGAGAATCAGGCTTATTTGATTCTCAAAAATCTGTTTTTCCTTATTCATTTTGCTTTGATTCCTGCTCATCATCCGCACCTCCCAAATAGGAAAAGAGCCTGTTTTTTGCGATCTGCTCCTGAAGCTCTGTGATAACCGTCATATCGGAAACGGATATATCGGGGATTTTCAAAATGCTTTGCAGGCTCAGCCCCTTCAAATCCTTTTCCGTTTTACAGCCGGAATCATAGAGCTTCGCCAGCACCTTTACTTTCTGCTGCAAAGCGGTGTTTGCGTTTTTCTTCGCTGCCATTTTCTTTTACCTCCCATCTTAGTTTTTAGCGTAGTCAGAATAGACACGCTGCATTTTATGCCTTGCCCTGCGTACTTCGGGGGAACAGCCAAGTTCAGGGTACTTCGCCTGTATTTTTTGCCTTGTCCTTCGGATACTCTCAAAGCAGGGGATACCGTAAGCCTTGTAATTGCTCATCACATCTTCAAAACTGAAATGGCTGATACCGTGGGTATCATAGATACACGCCTTGCTGACGAGCAGATACAGCTTCATATCGTCATTTCGTGCTTCGGGGTGTTCCTTTAACACCGCAAGCACTCGGTTTTCAATCGTTTTAAGGTTTCTCATTTAAGCCTCCCAAAATAGAAAAAGGGGGCGGAGTTTTTAAGCCCCGCCCCCGCAGAAGTTCTTACTTTTTCTTTCTGTTACGGATCTGCAAAAAGATAAAGCCGCCTACGATAAAGACGACCAAAGCAATTCCGATAATCGCTTTCAGTTCCATTAGTTATCCTCCTTCTTCTTTTTCTTAAAGCCGATGATACCGCAAGCCGCAATGCCTGCTACCGATACGCCCGCAAGAGCAAGCCAAAGACCGAGCTTGCTGTTATCTCCAGTTTTCGGCGTATCTCTCAGCTCATTGTGCATTTCAACGACCGTGGTAGAGCCTACCTGTACCGCAGCTTCCTTGTCAGCAGGCAGGATATACATAGCGGAAACAGAATTATTTACTTCGGAAATCTTGTACTCGCCGATCCGCAGACCTTCGAGGAAGATTTCGCCGTTTTCATCTGTTTCAAGGGTAACATCATATCCGTTTGCTCCGGTAATGCGGAAAGCAAAACCTTCCACCTTTCCGTCAGACGATGTTTTCACGATTTTTAAGTTCCCACGCATAGGCTCGTTTGCAAAGCCTTTGCCCTCTGTGTTTTCCACCTGATAGGTCTTTCCGTCCGTGTCGATGAATACCTCGTACACGCCCTCGTCACGGATATACGAATCCGGACTTGCTGATTCCAAAATGAAGTAGCGTCCGTAGAGTAAATCGTTCATTTCATACTGCCCGATTTCTTTTTCGGTCAGTGTGCCGATCAGCTCGTCCTCGCTGTCCAGCTCGCCGTTATCGTTGGTGTCCTTATAGACTTCAAACACAGCGCCCGTCAGCTTCGTATCGGTATATTCAGCGTCCACCTTCGTAAGAGCGATGTTGCCACGCAGCAACTCATTGACGATTTCAATCTCAACAACTTGCTCATTCTCTGAGATGTTCACATCATAGACCGTTTCGTTAAGGACGAATCCAGTAATCGGCTTGATCTCACGGATATACCAGTTTCCGTAAGGCACATTCTCAAAGGCGAAGCTGCCATCGTCGCCGGATACGGCGGTCATCAGGGCATTTTCTTCGGTAAATTCCACATCATTGCTCTTAAACAGACCAATGAGCGCACCGCCGAGTCCCTCGCCATTCTCGTCAACCTTTTTGCCGGAAACCGAGCCGTAGATCAGCTTGTTTTCCATCGGCTCTCCGTCATTTACGGCAATCACAACCGTTGCGGCTTCCTGTCCCGCATACTCAAATACAACGGGATATTTTTCGCCGCTGAGCTGATAATGCTCGTCTGTCGCCAGCTCTTTTACATAATAGCTGCCCAAAGGCAGGTCAGTCCCTACGGTCGCTCTGCCGTTTTCATCAAGCGTGATGATTTCAAGCAGTCCGTCTTTCGGAATGGAAGTGCCGCTTGCGGATACAAGCTCCTCATCGGCGAACAAGCCGAAGCTGATTTTTTTGATTTCTCCGTTATTGCCGATACCAAACAGCTCGTTTGTCTCCAACGCTTTTTCAAGGCTTACCTCAACCTTCTGCCGTTCATTGACAAAGGAAGTCGCCGTTTCGGTTACAGCTACATTCTGTCCGGCGTAAATGAGTTCTACGGTATGGACTTCACTGCTCAACACCATTCCATAACCTGCCTTGACCTCTTTTACCTCATATTTTCCGAGGTAGAGTTCCTTGCTTTTTGCAAAGCCGGTTTCGTCGGTCGTAACCGTATCGACCAGCTCGCCCTTGCTGTATCGGAGAGTTCCGTCTGGCGTTACCACATCTTCGGCGGCACGGATTTCATAAACGGTATCAGGCAGTCCCTGTGTTTCATAAACCGGCTGATAGATAACGGGAAGTTCCTGCCCGTTTTCATCTGTCCCGCCGCTTACCGAAACGCCGAAGAATACCTCGCCCGTCTTTTCAATGCTGATTGTGCCTTTCTGCGGCATATTGGTTTTTTCAACTTTAATCACTGTTACCCCGCTTTCCTCAGAAGAATTTTCTTCCGTGACATCAAAATAGACGGGTGTGGAATCAAGGACATATCCATAAGGGCTTTGTACCTCAACGATAGAAAAGCCCTGACCATAAGGCAGCTTTTCCGGCGTTACGAGCGAGCCGTTAGCGTCGGTATAGAAAGTGTCAACGGTTGTCGGGGTAGGATAAGTAAACTCCATCGTGATAAGATTGCCGGACGGATCATAAATCTGGAATCCTGCGCCCGCATAGGGAATGGTCTTGCCCGTTTCTGCGTCTACCTTGACTACTTGGATATAGCTTTCAAAATTACTGTTGTTAATCAGATAGCGGTAGGTCTGAGCGTCCTTTGCGATGAACACATCAAAATCGTCCATCAGCTCCCTGCCTTCCCAACCGGATACCTGATGGACGGTATATGTGCCGTAAGGCATATCCTTTGTCTGTGCAAAGCCGTTTTCATCACAAATGAGCGTATCACGCTCGGATTCCTTTGCGTCTGCAAAAGAGCCTGCGGACTTGAGATACACTTCAAAAACTGCGCCTTCTTCGGGTGTTTCGATCTGCGTCTCGCCATCGTCCGTATGTTTGATAATGGCGATATTGCCCTTGATGACCTGTTCCGTTACATCATTTGCGGTCTGATTATGCTCGATGGTATAAAGCTCCGGCTCTGCGCCGACCTTATGGACGGTCGGATCGAGCAAATAACCTTCACTCGGCTCCAGTTCCTTAATCGTCCAATCCGAGCCGCAGATATATTCTTGCGTGACGAACTGACCGTTTTCATCGGTATAGTATTCGTCAATGAGCTGGTCGCCTTTGAAAATCCCGTATTTTGCACCTGCAAGCGAGGCGTTCCCCTGAGCCGTTCCCGTCTCAGCGTCGCTCTTGGTCACGGTAACGGTAAACTTTTTCAGGATATTCGTGAAATTGCGGGTAGTGACTTCATTCCACTTGACGGGTGCGGTCTGATCTGCGGGAACAACATAGCGAATAGCGGTATCCACTTCCTCGATGGTGTACGGCGTAGTGCCGCTAATCAGCACATCTTCAAAGGTCGCCACACCGTTTTTATCCGTAACGGCATACTCGTCCACGGCAATGCCGGAGAGCGATGTTCCGTAAAGGTGGAAGGTCACACCCTCATTGAAATTATCCTCCGAGGATTTGATAACCTCAATATCGCCACGCTTCAGTGTGTTGTTGAAGTTGACAGTCGCAACCTGCCCCGCAACTACGGTTACTCTGCGGGACTCCTGCGGCTCGTAACGGTCATATTCCTGCTCGGTTACGGTATATACTCCGGGCATTAGGTTATCGACCTGAATCTGACCGCCGTTTTCTGTCTTAACGGTTTTATCAATGCCGTTGCCCTGAATACGGAAGGAAATACCGTCAACTTTTCCGTCCTCACTGGTTTTGACGATTTTCGCTGATCCATAGGAAACCTTTAACTTAAGGAATCCCTTAACCGGATCATTGACCGTCTGAGCATAGGTTACGGTATCCTGCACACCGCCGTTCGGCCCATAGATACCGTCCGTCCAAGTGATAACGCCTTTTCTCTGAGCTGTTTTCTCTGCGGTAATCGTCAGCCCATCGCTCGGCGCTTTTTCAGCAGTGATCGTCAGCTTGTTGCCGCTTACGGAGAACTGAACACCCGAATTATTGGACGAAAACTTATATCCGGAAAGGACATTGTTGCTGTCCGTCAGCGTAACCGTGTATTTAGAGCCATCCCATTTAAGCTCAATTTCCTGTGCGCTTCCCGGCGTTTTGGAAAGGAAGCTCGGCAGCTTGGAATGCTTCTGCACACTTGCAGCCATTGAATTGTAGTAGCTCATAATCTTGTCATAAAGCGGGTGGTTGCGGCTGATCTGATCCAGAACAGCGTCCTTGCCGCCTGTGCTGACCTTGTTAAAGTTTTCATCACGCTCGCCGATCACGGTTTCCCAAATGAGAAGCTGTGTAGCGACTGCGTGAGCCAGCTTATCGCCGCCCTCGTTCTGAGAACGCCACGAGGTTGAGATTGTTCCCGTATAGCCGTACTGGAAGATACGACCAATGAACAGCTTAATATCGTCAGGAGAAATGGTGCTGTTATAGGACGCAGGGTAGTTGTCCCAAAAATCCTCGCCCTTTTTGGTAAAGCTGTCTCCGGTCTGCTGCGGGACGCCGATCTCAATACAGTAGCAGATATTTCCGTTGTACGATCCCATCGCACGGACGGTTGTATAACGGGAAGTGCCTGTTTTCCAGCCGTTCATAAAGGTAAGGCTGCCGTGTCCCCATTCGGCGTTGTAATTCGAGTCCCCATCACGGGGATATGAGATAAGGTACACATCGTCCGTTTCCTCTGCGGCATAGGCAGTCGTACCAATCCCTACAAGGGAAGTCACGCACATCAGCGCTGCAAGAAACAGCGACATAATGCGCTTTGGTTTCTTAATTTTCATCTGAAATCCTCCTTGAAAAAGAAAAACGCACCGTTTTTTTCGGTGCGTCCTCAAAATGGAATATTAAATTTAAGCATAGCCGATATAGATGTCGTAGATTCCGTCAGAGACTTCCTCCGCCCAAATCCATACGGCTGTGATTTCTTCGTCAGCCTTGTACCGATCCAAGCGGCTGTGAATATCCCTTTCAAGATATTTGCAGTGCGCTCCGGCTCGGATCGGATTATCCCAACAGTAAATTGCCTCGCTGTCTAACAGAAGTCCCACACTCTGAGCGTAGCCTTTTGCAAAGGAAATCCAGTAGTCAATGTCAAAGTCGGTTTCGGTTTTGCTCGGTGTTTCTTCCGTTTCAGGCGGCTCAAGCGTTTCGCTTTCTTTTGGAATATCCGGCTGCGATGTGGATACGGAATGTTCGGTCTTATCCGCTTTATCGGGCTGTTCGGCGGACTGTGCCGCCTGCCCGCTTTCAGAAACAGTCTGAGGCTGTTCGGAGCTGACCGTATCCGTTTCCGTCGTTTCTTCCTGCTTTTCCGGCTTTACTTCCTGCACGGCTTCAGGCGTTGTTTCAACCTCCTTGCTTTCCTTTCCAGCAGGCGTTTCGGATTCAGAGGTGCTTTGAACACTCTCCGAAAAAGAAAACGGCTGCGGCGTATCTTCATTCGGCGGGGCATTGTTGCAGCCTGCAAGAACAGTCAGCAAAAGAGCCAATAAAAAAACAATCGTTTTTGTTTTCATTGCGTTTCACTCCTTTTCTGCCGCCATTGTAATGCGAAACAGCATTTCAGGCAAAGGTGTGAAACGAAGGTTAATCTTACATCATAGGGCATACCTCCTGTGCTTTGGAATGGTGCGTTTTTCTGAGATAGATTGAGTTAGGTGAGATAGCTGTAATCAGGAGAGATAGTTTTATTCTTTCGGATAGTGAGATAGTTTAGGGGTTGGAGTGTGAGGAAGGGGAAGAAGAAAAACACACTCCGCCTTACCTGCTGTCACGCTCGGCACGGTTACGCAAAAACTTGTTGTAATGCTCCAGCGCCTTGCAGACATACTCCTCCGTTTGGTTGATGGGGATATTTTTCGGGATCAGGCTTCGCACCCTATCCCCACGCAAAACAATCTTCTCACGCTGATTCGGCTTTTCCTCGCTCATAATCGCAGAAATCGCTTCTGTTGTCAGCTTGCCTTCCTCGAAAAACTTCCGCATACGGATTGCCTGATCGTGGGACGGGGTACAATCGTTCAAGTCGATTTCGTCCACCAAATCCCTCTGGCAATCCTCGTTCAGATAGGACAGCTCAACGGCGGGGCGCATTTTAATCCTGCCCTCGTCTACAAATTCAAGCAGTTCAGGAACAAGGTTGGTCAGGCGTACATAACGCTGGATTTGCGTTTGACTCTCGCCACTTTGAGACGCAAGTTCTTCCCTTGAATAATTTTGTCCCACTGGGACTAAATTTTCTTTTCTCGGTCTGCCTGCCTGTCTTTTCATAGCGTCAAGCCGCATTTTATATGCGTGAGCTTTCTCCGAGGGAAGTATCTGCGACCGTTGGAAGTTGCTTTCGACCATTAAAATCGTTGCTTCATCACGGTCAAGGTCTACCACCTCACATCTGAGCGTTTCAAATCCGGCAAGCTCACAAGCCTTTTTTCGCCTGTGTCCTGAAATAAGCTCGTATCTGCCGTCCCCCTTCTGCCTTACGGTAGCGGGAGTAATCACGCCACGCTCTTTGATACTTTCCACAAGCTGAAACATATCCTCATCTTCCCGCACCTTAAACGGGTGGTCGGGAAAATCGTCGATTTCCTCAAGCGGAATATCCCTAATTTTTGACAGCTTCGCTTCATCCCTTTCCTCCTGAGAGGAAAACAGCTCATCGAGCGTGTTCGTGGGCAGCGTGAAGTCGCTCTTTCTGCCTGCCATCGGCTAACACCTCCTTTGTGAAACTGGTGTAAGCCTTAGACACCGGACTGTTCGGCTCATAGGCGTAGATACTTGTCCCTTTAGAAGATACCTCTGCGGCTTTTACGGCTGCCGGAATCATTGATCTATATATCCTGATATGGCTGCCGAAATTCTCCCTGAGTGCTTCCACTGTGCTTTTCGCAAGATTTGTCCTTCCGTCCACAAGCGTCAGCAGAATACCGTCGATTTTCAAATCGGCGTTTGTATGTTTCCTCACTTTCGCAATCGTCCCCAAAAGCTGCGTCATTCCCTTAGCAGGAAGATACTGCGCCTGAACGGGGATAATCACGCTGTCCGCCGCCGTTAGAGCGTTGAAGGTAATCATACCCAAGCTCGGCATACAGTCAATAAGGACATAATCGTACTTGTCTTTTACAAGGCTCAGATAATTCTTCAGGACGCTCTCTCGGCTCATCGCCGTTACAAGTGTCATTTCCAATGAAGATAGGCTGAGATTGGACGGTACAAGGTCTACCTTCTCTTTATGGTGCAGAATACCGTCAAAGGGATTTTGCTCCTGCTCCGATATGATCGTTTGTAACTTCTCAGTCAGCGTTACGGAAAGGCTGTCGGTATCCCGCCAGCCGAGACAGGTCGTTAAATCGCCCTGCGGATCAGCGTCAATCAGAAGCACCTTTTTCCCTTGCATAGCCAGTCCGACGCCTAAATTAACCGTAGTCGTGGTCTTGCCCACACCGCCTTTTTGATTGCATATAGCAATCGTCTTGCAGTTTGACATCTCCGGCTTTACCTCCTTTCATAGATTTCACAGCCTGCCTCAATAAGAGGCGGCTATGTAAAGACCGCAGTATTTGTTCTCAACACCCCCTGCGGAAAGCGATTCGCTTTGTACGGGAAGCACTAAGGTTACGGTTTGCGAAACCGTATCATAGGAATCTCACCTCTGCCGGGTACTCCGCCAGCTCCGTAGAGAAGTATCATTATCATTCTGACTGTCATTGCCGTTTCAGTAGCAAGCTGAATTTCAGGTCGGGGATTCTCGCTCGTTCTCCGTATATCAATAGGAAAAGTCACGGCGTACCCACCTTCGGGCTATTCATCAGAACTAATGTCCTTAGCGCCTGTCTATTCAATTTTCAAGGTACTTTTAAGGGGGAAATCCCTTGCGGAGAAATAACCCCTTCACTCATTTGGACAAAGGGGGTCAAAATGCACACCCAAAATCGCCCCTTTTCCGAAAAAAATTTGAAAAAAATTTTTTTGACCTTGAAAATTGCCCTAAAAACGCAAAAAAGCCGCCTGCTTCTCCGTAAAGAAACAAGCGGCATAACTGCGGTTTTATTCAGATGTATTGCACGGTCATCTTTTTCTTTCGTGCTTTTGTAAATTTGATAAGGACATCATCTACTGCGTCCGTATATCTGTCTTGCGCTATCAGATTATTTTTAAGGGCGATCAACGCCTGCAAAACTTGTCTGTACTCCTCGTCATCAAGATAGATATGAAATTGCCTGTCTTTCATCAAACCATCTCCTTTATTTTTTCTGTACTTTTCTCCATTCAAAAAACCTCTGCCGGATAAACGCCGTATCTTCATCTTCATTCGAGGTTATGAAAATATGTAAGCTGCGAAACGCTTTTTTAATCTTCACGGCAAAATCCACTTCGCCGCTTCCTAATGTATATGGGATTTTAATCAGTTTGATCTCCCGCTTCCGGCACAGATATGCTTTCAAGGTTTCTACATTCTCTGTCTGACTAACCGTTTCAATCGCCACTTTTTCTTCAGGTAAATACATTTCAAGCGGTATGCCGATAATCTTATCTATATCTGTCTGTACCTTTATATGTTTCATCGCTGCATAATACATAACTGCCAGCTTCGGAAAAACTGTCAGATAGTCTTTTTCACACACCTTACAGCCTTTTCCCTCAATCGCTCTTTCTGAAACCTTTGCTTTCCACGAATGTCCGAGCGAGCATTTCCACCATACAGTTCGCATTGAGTTCCTTGAAACTTTATTTGGAGAAACATCTTTGTTCTTTTCATAATCCCATTCCGAAAGAAGATGTGCGTCAGTCGTTGCTAAATCATTATACCCTTCCATAACCGCCCGATCCGCACAAACAGGGCATACCGTTCCTTTTACACGGGCATAGACAACAGACTGCCATTCATATCCGCACTCTTTGCACTTCCACCAGACATTTCTGCGAGACTTTTCGTTTATCATATCAGGCGTAAGGGGCAGATTCCGATCCGACCATTCCTGTGCAAGCTGAGGGTGTGTCGTAGCGAAATCATTAAATCCTTTCAGCAGAAGTTGACCGCTGCAATAAGGACACCCGCTTCCGCCTGAACGAGTTGAAATAAGTGTGTTCCACTCGTGTCCTTTGCTGCACCTCCACCATACCTTCTGATTTGCAAAGACCGTAACCATATCAGGCTTTAGCGGATAATTTCTCTCAGACCACTCAGAAGCGATTTGAGGGCGCTGTGAGGCAAGGTCATTAAATCCCACTAAGATTTTATTATGAGAGCAATACGGGCAGCCTGTGCCGTTTAACGCCCTGCTCTTAACCGTTGCCGTCCATTCGTGACCATATTTATCTTGCCAAATCACTTTCTTATGAGAGCCTATTGTTACCATTGTCGGCTTTAGCGGATCGTTCTTACTTGACCATTCAGCAGCCAGCGCCGGCTTCAGCGTTGCCAAATCATTGATACCCTCTATCACTCTTGCGCCTGAACAGATTGGGCAGTTTTCGCCATTTGAACGAGCCTTAACACTCGTTTTCCATTCGTGACCACAAGCGCCTTTCCACCAAACGACTTTGTTTGAGCCGTATGTAATCTTATACGGAGTAAGCGGCAGATTTTTATCCGACCATTCCGCAACAAGCTCAGGGTGTACTTCTGATAAAATATTGCTCATACTCAATCCTCTCCTTCCTCTGCGATTATCTTCATTATATTGAGAAAGCGTGGATTGGTATAGTTTGCGACAAGGGCGAATAAAAACTATGAGAAAATACAGAAGCCCCTGAGAAGCCATAACTTCTCAGGGGCAGTGTGAAACTAAAAATTATGCGATTTTTTTGTTGCTGCACCGATTTTGGCAGCGATTGGTGTAAAATTGGTGTATTTGTGTAAATTCCGAGCTTTTCGGAAAATGAAGTACATCTCGTTTTAGTAGAGCTTTGCGCCTGCCGGAATGTGGTCGTCTACCATCAGAAGATGGAGCTTTTCTTCGCCTTCCTCGTGGTGTACGGCGCTTATCAACATACCGCAGGAATCAATACCCATCATCGGTCTTGGCGGCAAGTTGACGATTGCAATGCAAGTCTTTCCGACAAGCTCCTCCGGCTCGTAATAGGCGTGGATACCGCTTAAAATCGTCCTGTTTTCGCCTGTACCGTCGTCCAGCGTGAATTTTAAGAGCTTCTTGGACTTCGGCACCGCTTCGCAGGCAAGCACCTTGACGGCTCTGAAATCAGACTTAGAGAAAGTCTCAAAATCCACGAAATCTTTGAATAAAGGCTCGATCTCTACTTTGGAGAAATCTATCTTTTCCGGCTCCGCTTTCGGGGCTTCAACCGCCTCAGAGCTTACACCATTTTCGTCCTTTACACCATTCAAGGGTTTCATTGTCGGGAAGAGCAAAACATCGCGGATGGAGGCACTGTCGGTCAGGAGCATCACGAGGCGGTCGATGCCGAAGCCGAGGCCGCCTGTAGGCGGCATGCCGTACTCCAGTGCATTGATGAAGTCATAATCCACCTGCGCACGGCAATCCGGCTCAATGGACTTGCGCTCGGCGACCTGACGCTCGAAGCGGCCACGCTGGTCGATCGGGTCGTTCAGCTCGGAGAAGGCGTTGCCGAACTCCGTGGCATTGATGAAGTACTCAAAGCGCTCCGTGAAGGCGGGGTCATCCGGTTTGCGCTTGGCAAGCGGGCTGATCTCCACCGGATAATCATAGATAAACGTCGGCTGGATGAGCTTTTCTTCGACGAATGCATCGAAGAACTCCGCCAGAATGGCACCCTTCGTCGGGACCTCGGGCAGCGCGACATTGTGCGCCTTCGCGCTGGCGATGGCGTCCTCGTCCGTCTTCCAGTCGCGGAAGTCCACACCGCTGTACTTCTTCACGGCATCGATCATGGTCAGGCGCTCCCAGTGGCCCAGATCGATCTCGTGGCCCTGATACGGCACGACGAGGCTGCCGCAGACATTCTGCGCGACCTGCTTCATCATGTCCTCGACAAGGTCCATCATGCCATGGAAATCCGTATAGGCCTGATAAAGCTCGATGGTGGTGAACTCAGGGTTGTGCTTCGGGTCCATGCCCTCATTACGGAAGATACGGCCGACCTCATACACGCGGTCCATGCCGCCGACAATGAGGCGCTTGAGGTACAGCTCCGTCTCGATGCGGAGGACCATATCCATATCCAACGTGTTGTGGTGGGTATAGAACGGGCGCGCAGATGCGCCGATCTCAAACGGCGTCAGGATCGGGGTATCGACCTCGAGAAAGCCGCGCCCATCGAGGAAGCTGCGCAGCTCGCGCAGGATGAGGCTGCGCTTCACGAACGTGTCCTTAACGTCGGGGTTCACGATGAGGTCCACATAGCGCTGGCGATAGCGGGTCTCGAGATTCGTCAGGCCATGGAACTTGTCCGGCAGCGGCAGCAGAGCCTTGGCAAGCAGGACGACCTCGTGCGCGCGCACGGAGATCTCGCCGCGCTGCGTGCGGAACACATCGCCGTGCACACCGACGATATCGCCGATGTCGAGCTTGCGGCAGCGCTCGAACGTCACCTCGTCCATCTCGTCGATCTTCAGATAGATCTGGATCCGGCCGGCAGCGTCCTGCAGATCGCAGAACATGACCTTGCCCATGCCGCGCTTCGTCATCAGGCGGCCGCTGACGGAGACTTCCTTTCCCTCCATCTGCTCGAAGTTTTTCTTGATCTCGGCGCTGTTGCTGGTAAATTCAAACTTTGTCTGTGCGAAGGGATTCTGCCCCTCCTGCTGAAGCTGCGCGAGCTTTTCCCGGCGGATGCGGACCTGATCGACCATGGAAAGCTCGGGCTGCTGGGTATTCTTAGCCACGGTATTCCTCCTGTGTTATCGTTCTACGGAAAGGATCTCAAAACGGATCGTGCCGACCGGAGCTTCGACCTCGACGGTCTGGCCGATGTGCTTGCCAAGCATGGCGCGGCCGAACGGAGAGTCGTCCGAAATGCGAGACTCCATGGGGTTGGCCTCCTGCGAGCCGACGATAGCATACGTCGCCTCTTCCTCCAGATCAAGGTCGCGGACCTTCACGGTGCAGCCAAGGCCGACGACACCGGCGCGCTCCTGCTCGGCGCTCTCATCGATCACGACAGCATGGGACAGGATGTTCTCGACCTCTGCGATGCGGCCATATAACTTGGCCTGCTCATTTTTCGCTTCATCATATTCACTGTTCTCGGAAAGGTCACCGAAGGAGCGGGCTTCCTTGATCTGCTCCGCGACTTCCTTTTCGCGTGTGGTTTTTAGATAATTGAGCTCTTCCTCGAGCTCCTTCAGACGTTCTCTGGTCAGCTTAAATTCTTTTGCCATTCCATGTTCCTCCCAAAATCAGGCAAAGCCCGTTCATTCGTTGTGATTATAGAGGATTGCCGCCGCACTTGTCAAGGGTTTCCTTGCGTCAGGGCCGCGATGGCCGCCTGCAGCTGCGCATCCTCGCTTTTTTCGAGCGCATTGGAGTAAATTTTCAGGTAGGTGTCGTCATCGACCTCGACCGGGATATCCGGCGTGATGCCGACGCCTGCCAGCGTGACGCCGTGCGGAGTCTGATAATGGCCGGTCGAAACGGCGACGGCGGAGCCGTCGCTCAGGACGAAGGTCTGCTGATAATTTGCCTTACCGACCGTCTGCGTGCCGACGACGGTGCCGACGCCGTATTCCTGCAGCGCCGCAGCAAAGAACTCGGCGGCGGAATAGGAATCTCCGTTCACGAGAACGGCCATCGGCAGCTCGACGCAGGACGCATCGGAATAATCGATATCCTCGTTGCCCTTATAGTCCACGGAGCGGAACAGCGGGCCCTCCGGCAGGAGATAATCCAGCAGCTCCACAAGCTCATCCTTGTGGCCACCCGGATTGAAGCGGACATCAAAGAGCAGAGACGTCGCGCCCTGCTCCCGCAGGGACTCGATGGCGGCAATGGACTTTTCGGCGCAGCCGGAATCGAAATTGTTGATCTTCAGATAGCCGACATTTCCGTCCAGCAGCTCGGCCCGGACGACCTCCACCTCGATGGTCGCGCGCGTGACCGTGACGTCGAACGTCTCACCGCCGCGCTGCACCGTGAGCGTCAGGCTCGTGCCCTCCTCGCCGCGGACGCGATTGCGGGCCTCCTCCATGCCGAGCTCCTTCATATTGGCGCCGTCTATGGCAAGAAGCATATCGCCGATCTGCAGCCCGGCTGCCTCGGCAGGGCCGCCCGGTGTGACGGAGGCAACGGTGAATCCGGCATCGTCCTCGTTTTCCAAGCGAATGGTCACGCCAATGCCGACATAGGCATTGGCATTCTGCTCCTGATAGGCGGCAAGCTCATCGGCGCTGATGTAATAGCTCCAGCGGTCGCCCGTCGCAGACACGGCAGCGGCAGCCAGCTCATCGCCGAGCTTTGTATGATCCAGCCCATCGACATAGCGTGCGTCGAGCAGGGCCACGACCTCCTGCACCTTGGCAAGATAGTCATCATCCGACGTGCTCTTCTGTCTGCTCTGCAGCAGCGTCATGCCCGCAAACGTCAGTGCGAATACGACCACGGCCGTGGCAAGGCAGCAGACGACATACGGCAGGAGTTTTTTCTTTGATTTTTGGGGTTCGGGACGGAGTTCCTCCGGTCCCATGGGAGTCTCATTTGGTTCCATAGGTCCTCCTTTACGGCCGACACCCCGCCGAAGCGGGGTGAGAGTGTCGGAGAAATTGATTCAGGCTGATTCTCCGCCGGCAGGCGGCGAATTCTGCGAGGCTTTTTCACGCGGATCCCGCCGGAGCGGGGTCAGCATCCGATCTCATCGGATGCTGACATAGTCCATCGGGTTGACGGTGGCACCGTTGTAGAACATCGTGAAATGCAGGTGCGGGCCGGTGGAGTAACCGGTCGAGCCGACATAGCCGATGAGGTCACCCTGATTGACATAGTCGCCGGACGAGACGGTATAGTGCGTCATGTGGCCGTAGAGCGACGAGAAGCCGTCGCCGTGGTTGATCGTGACATAGTAACCATAGCCGGATGAGAACGTTGCGGTCGTGACCGTACCGCTCTTCGTGGCATAGACGGGCGTTCCCTGCGCAACAGCAAGGTCAACGCCGTTATGGAAGCGATAGCCGCCGTCGATCGGATGATAGCGATAGCCATACGGGGATGTAATCACAACACCGCTGCCCGCCGGAAGCGGGAAGAGGAAGCCGCCGGCGTTTGTGCCGCCATTGCCGCCGCCGTTGTTGCCGCCGTTGTTGCCGCCGTTGTTGCCACCGTTATTGCCGCCGCCATTGTTGTTATTGCCGCCGTTATTGTTGTTCTTGGCGGCTTCTTCCTCAGCACGCTTGGCATCGGTGTATTCCTTTTCTTTTTCGGCAATCTGCTCCGTCAGATCCTCGAGCATGGCCTCATAGGTCTCGTTTGTCTCGCGCAGCAGGTCTGCATCGGAGACAAGCTCCTGCAGCAGCTCGTCGGAATCGGCGCGCTTGGCCGTGAGCGTCTCCTGCGCGCTGGCAAGCTCAGTCTTCTTCTCCTCGAGAGAGACCTTCTCCCCTGCCAGCTCCTCCTTGGCGGAGAGGACCTCCGTGGCGATCTGGCGCATGTTCTCGAGCATACGCTGGTCGCTCTGAGCAATCTCCTCGACCATGGAAACGCGGTTGAGCATTTCGGAGAACGTCTTTGCGCCGAAGATGATGGACCAGTACGACACGTCGCCCTGCTCCTGCATGGCGCGGATGCGCTGCTTATAGCGGTCGAGCAGGTCGTTCTGATCAGTCTGGAGCTGGTCGAGCTCCGCCTGCTTTTCGGCAATGAGCAGGTTATACTGGCGGATCTGCTCGTTCAGATTCTCGACCTCCTGCCGCGTCAGCTCGATCTCCTGATCGATCTGCGCCTTCTGCTCCACGACATTGAGCGTCTGGGTGTTGTTTGCGGCGATCTGTGCCTCGAGCTCCTGCTTCTTCTGGTCAAGCTCATCCTGCTTCGATTCTAGGCCGCTGATCTCCGTGCGGATATCCGCGGAATTGGCCGCGAAGACCGTAACAAGCAGACCTGTCAGGATCGCAGCGGCCAGCAGCAGCGCGATGACGGAGATGATGATTCTTCTGTACTTATACATAGTATACCCTCCTGTGCGCGTATTTCAGACCTTCAGGAATTTCCGGATGGACATCAGGCTGCCCACAACGCCGATCAGCAGACCCGTGACCACGCACACCAGCGCGACCGGCAGAACGACCGTGCTGAACGAGACGACGTGGAGGAAGCTGAGCTGACCGGAACTGGCAATGGCGCCGCGGATGGCCTCGTACAGGCCCCACTCGAGGAAGAACGAGCACACGGCGCCCAACAGGCCGAGGATAAACCCCTCGACCACGAACGGCAGACGGATAAAGCCGTTCGTTGCGCCGACCATGCGCATGATGGCGATCTCCTCGCGGCGGTCGAACATGGCAAGCTTGATCGTATTGGAAATGATGATGAGCGACACGATAAGCAGCACGGCCGCGATGCAGGCCGAAACAATGGACAGCACGTTGCGGATCGTGGACATGGCGTTGGCGACCGTCGGATCGGAATAGATGGTCGCGACGCCGGGCACCTGCTTCAGCGCGTCGATGGTCTCCTGCAGCTTGGAGTTGTCCTCCAGCGTGACGATGTACTGGTCGCGCATGGTCTCGGCGGTCACGCCGTCGTACATGACGGCGTCATATTCCTTGACGAACGTCTGCAGAGCCTCCTCGCGGGAGATGAAGCGGGCATCCGCGACATTGTCGATCAGATTGATACGGGAGCCGACGCTCTTGGCCTCGGCCTCGGTGTAGCTCTCGTCGATGCAGATGAGGACCTCGTTCTCCTTCTGCAGATCATCGACAATCAGGCCAATATTATAGGTAATGAGGCCGAAGCTCGTGACGATCACGAGGCAGGCCACGGTGATGCAGACTGCGGCAAAGGACATAAAGCCATGCTTGAAGATCGCCTTCGTGCCCTCGCCAACGAGAAAGCTGAAATTATTGTGCTTCATAGCTGTAATACCCGTCCATTCCGTCGCTGACGACTCTGCCCTCGTCGATGGCGACCACGCGCTTGGTGAAGCGGTCCACCAGGCCCTTTTCGTGCGTAACGACCATGACCGTCGTGCCGAGCGCATTGATCTGCTCGAGCAGGAGCATGATCTCAAACGAACGCTGCGGGTCGAGGTTGCCGGTCGGCTCATCGGCGATGATCATCGTCGGATTGTTGATGAGCGCGCGGGCAATGGCCACACGCTGCTGCTCGCCGCCGGACAGCTCGTTCGGCAGACGGCGGCCCTTGTTCTCCAGCCCGACCAGCTCCAGCACATAGGGCACGCGCTTTTTGATCTCCTTCGGCGCAGCGCCGATGACGCGCATGGCGAACGCGACGTTCTCATAGACCGTCTTGTTCTCAATGAGGCGGAAGTCCTGGAAAATGACACCGAGCGTGCGGCGCATATAGGGGATGGACGCGCGCTTGATGGACTCGAGCTGATAGCCGTTAACCAGCACCGAGCCGGACGTCGGTTTGAGCTCCGCCGTCAGCAGCTTGATGATGGTAGACTTGCCGGAGCCGGACGGACCGACCAGAAACACGAACTCGCCGTCATCAATGTGCATATCGATGCCGTTGAGCGCGTGCGTGCCGGTCTCATATGTTTTTGTGACGTTTACCAAATCGATCATAAATCACACCAGTTTCTTACTCAACTATTATTAAATATTGAAATGTCCGTACCAACGGCGCTGCAGCCGTGCAGCGTTCCGCGGAAGATCAGATCATACGGTTGTCGCGGGAGGCCAGATACTTCTTGACCATGAGGGCGACCTTGAAGATGATGGCATCGTCGAACTCGCGCAGGTCGAGGCCCGTGAGCTTCTTGATCTTCTCCAGACGGTAGACCAGCGTATTGCGGTGGACGAACAGCTTGCGGGAGGTCTCGGAGACGTTCAGGCTGTTCTCAAAGAACATGTTGATGGTGAACAACGTCTCCTGATCGAGCGACTCGATGGAATTCTTGCGGAAGACCTCGGAGAGGAAGATCTCGCACAGCGTGGTCGGCAGCTGATAGATCAGGCGGCCGATGCCAAGGTTTTCATAATTGATGACGGTCTTTTCGGTATCGAAGACCTTGCCGACCTCGATGGCGACCTGCGCCTCCTTGTAGGAATCGGCCAGCTCGCGCAGATGCTCGGAGATCGTGCCGATGCCGATGGTCGTGCGCACGAACAGCTCGGACTTCAGCCGCTCCTCGATCGTGCGGCCGACGCGGGTCAGCTCCTCGCCCGTCGTGTCCGCCGGGACCTGACGCACGAGCGCGATATCCGTCTCGTTGACATTGATGACAAAGTCCTGCTGCGTGTCGGGGTACATGCTCTGCAGCAGCTCCACGACGGCCACGTCCGAACGGCCGACCTGCCGGACGAGATAGACCGCGCGCGGCAGCTCCGTCGGGAAATGCAGCTCCTTCGCGCGGATATAGATGTCGCCCGGAAGGATATTGTCCGTGATGATGTTCTTGACGAAGGTCCCCTTGTCGTGCTTTTCTTCATAATAGGCCTTTGCGGAATTCAGGGAGACCTGCGTCATGCGCACAAGCATCTCGGCCTGTGCGTCCGTTCCGAGCACAAAGGCGGAGTAGCCATAGGCAGGGTTCCAGCCCTTGAGCGCGTAGAACGTATACGGCTCCTCGCGCACGGGGTTCTCCAGCATGGCGGCCACCGCCGTGGCGGCATCCGGCCACTTTTCGCCGATGAGCGTGGTATCGCTGCAGGAGATGACATTCCCTTCTGCATCGATCACACCGATGGTGGTCTGTGCGGCTTCGCTGAGCTGGAGCAGTACGCCCTGAAACATACGACTTGACATAAGCCGTCCTCCTTACGCCAAAGACAAAGTGTCGATATTCGGCAAAATTATGCTAGTATCATACTATTTTTTTCGGCAGAATGCAATAGGTTTTCGGCATTTTATTTCAAATCATAGGTACTTTTTTATGGAAGATTCCGACTTTTTCGTTAAATTATCCAGTTTTTCAGAACATATTTCTAATTTTTTGTACAAGTTTTTCCAGATAGGCTTCGTCAAAATCCACAGTTTCCAAAAGTCGAATTTCGCCGCATGTCAGCTCGCGTGTCATTCCCATCGGGAGCGTTCCAAGCTCGAGTCCGCCCTCGGCAATTCGACGAAGCGCCGTGACCGGCATGCCGCGGCTGGCCAGCATCCGGCGCACCTGATGGTACTTTCCCTCGCACACGGCCACAAGGCTGCGGCCGGGGCCGAGCGGGCGGAGATAAGCCGGGCGGCAGACCGTTCCGTCGCGCAGCGTGAGCCCGGCGCGGAAGGCGGCGCAGTCCGCCTCCCCGGCCTCGCCCTCGTGGACGGCATCATAAATTTTCCAGACCGCATGGCGCGGCGAGATGAGCCGGTGCGCCAGCTGTCCGTCGTCCGTCAGAAGCAGCAGGCCGGACGTATCCTTGTCCAGCCGCCCGACGGGTGCAAGGCCGCGGTACTGCGGCGGCAGCAGCTCCATCACGGTGCGGTCGCGGGGATCGTCCGTCGAGGTCACATAGCCCGTCGGCTTATGCAGCAGCAGAACGACCGGCCCGCGCGGGCCGACCGCCTCGCCGTCGAGCGTGACCCGGTCCGATGTTTCGTCGATCTTCTGCTCCGGGGCCGAAGCGGGAACGTCGTTGACGCGCACCCGCCCGGCGCGGATGATGGCCCGCAGCTCGCGGCGCGAGGCCACACCGGCCTCCGATAAAAACCTGTCCAGACGCTGCATCCGTCTGCCTCCTTCCGGCATAACCGTCCCCTGTGGGACATACATTGGAGTGACCATAAAAACCTGTTTAAGGGGGAGCTACATCATGTTTGTCATGACTGCAAAGCTGTCAAAGCCGCGGCTGATCGCCGCAGGCGTCCTGATCCTGGCCGTTGTGATCCTGGTCGTTGCGCTCGTCTCCGGCGGCGGAGGCGGATCGGCGGACGCGCCCGACGGAGCGACGAACGACGCGCGCCTTGCCTATCTCGCGGGCTTCGGCTGGAGCGTGAACGGTACGCCGAAGCAGACGCAGCAGGTCCGCATTCCCAAGTCGGCCGACGACCGCGTCTTCTCGCGCTACAACGCGCTGCAGAAAAGTCAGGGCTTCGATCTCACGGCGCACGCGGGCAAGGAGGCCACGCGCTATGTCTATGAGATTCTGAATTACCCGGACGCCTCCGCGCCGGTCTACGCCAGCGTGCTCGTGCTCGACGGGCACATCATCGGCGGAGACATCACGGACACTGCGCCCGGAGGCGCCATCCACGGCTTCTGCAAGCCCGGCACCACGGCACCGAACGCCGAGCCGTCCGAGGCAACGGAGGCCGGAACGGAGACCGAGGCCGGAACGGAAGAACCGACGGAGCCCTCCGCCGAGCCTTCAACCACATCCTAAAAAACACTTGCATTTTCGCTTCGTCGTGCTATAATGACAGCAGCCAATCGAATACGACTCTTCAGGGCAGGGTGAAATTCCCGACCGGCGGTAAAGTCCGCGAGCGCGCTGCGCATGATCCGGTGAGATTCCGGGACCGACAGTACAGTCTGGATGAAAGAAGAATCGGCTGGCGCACCTGTCCGTGTTTCCTGCCGTTTACCCGAGGGATCGTATCCTTCGGGTGTATTTTTTTCTCAGGAGGCAACCATGAAACACGAAAAAATGAAAAAACTGACCGTTCTGGCCATGCTGAGCGCCATTGCCTATGTCGCAGTCGCGCTGCTGCGCTTCCCGGTCGTCCTGTTCCTCAGCTATGAGCCGAAGGACGTCGTCATCGCCATCGGCGGCTTCCTCTACGGGCCGCTGGCCGCACTGGGCATCTCGCTTGTCGTCTCGTTCATCGAGATGCTGACCATCAGCTCCACGGGCTGGATCGGCTTTGTGATGAACTTCCTCAGCTCCGCCGCCTTTGCGGGCACGGCCGCCCTGCTCTACCGCAAAAAGCGCACGCAGGGCAGCGCCATTGCGGGCCTGTTCGGCGGCGCGCTGCTTATGACCGTGCTCATGCTGCTGTGGAACTATCTCATCACGCCGCTGTACATGCACACGGCCCGCGCCGACGTCGCCGCGATGCTCGTGCCGGTGTTCCTGCCGTTCAACCTGCTCAAGGGCTGCCTGAACGCCACGATCACCGTGCTGCTCTACAAGCCCGTCGTGCAGGGACTGCGCCATGCGCACCTGCTGGCGCCGAGCAAAACGCCCGGCCGCATGCCGGTCAAGCGCCGTCTGGCCGTGTGGCTCGCCGCGCTGGCCGTTCTGGCCGTGTGCATCGTGCTCGTGCTCGTCCTCCATGGCACGATCTGAGCCTCAGAGGCGCAGCAGATCGGTAAAATGATCGATGCGCTTATCCCAGTGCGCGGGCTTGCCGAAGCCGTAGGCCGCCCACACGAACGGCAGGCCCGCCTGCTCGGACGCTTCCATGTCGCCCTGCGTGTCGCCGACGTAGACCGCGTCGCGGACATTGCAGCGCTCGCACAGCAGGCGCAGCGTCTGCCCCTTCGGCAGGCCCGTGTTCCCGAAGCAGTCGAAGTCGCTGATCAGGCCGCCGAGACCGCCCTTTTCCATCAGCAGCTCGATATAGCCCTGCTGGCAGTTGCTGACGATGAACAGGCGGTGCGTTTTGTGCAGCTCCGTGAGCGTTTCCTTGACGCCGGGGTAGAAAATATGGCACGGATCGCGGCGCAGGCGCGCCATCTCGCCGTCCATGCAGCGGTCCATGACCTCCATGGCCTGCTCCTGCGGGACGCCGGGCACCACGACCTGCGCGATCTCCGTCATGGTCTTGCCGAACAGCGGACGGATGCTCTGCTCCGTGCAGTGCGGCGCAAAGCCCATGCTCTGCAGACCGTCGTTCCAGCCCTCGGCCACAAGGGCCACGGCATCCCAGAGCGTGCCGTCGACATCAAAAATCAAGCTTTCCATTGCTGATACTCCCTATTGTGACGTTTTCCCCTATTGTACCGATTTTCGGCGCTCCCGTCAACCCATAGATAAAGCCCGGTGCGAAGCAGCGTTCTGTTCCGCACCGGGCCGTTTTTTATGCGTTGCTCTGCTCCGTTTTTTCGGGCAGCAGGTTCGTCATGCTGCGCAGGCTGATGCCGAGCGTCGACATGTTGTGCAGCAGGGCGGAAAGCGTCGGCTGGATGACGCCCGTCACGCCCAGGATAATGAGCATGAGGTTGAAGCTGACGATGAACCGGTAATTCCGGTCGATGCGTCCCATAAGGGCCTCGCTCAGGCGGCGCAGCGTCACAAGCTCGAACAGGTCCTGCGACGAGATCGTGATATCGGCGATCTCGCGGGCAATGGCCGCACCCGTGTTGATGGCGATGCCGGCATCCGCCTCGGACAGGGCCGGGGTGTCGTTCACGCCGTCGCCGATCATGATGACCGTGTGGCCCTCGGCGCGGCGGGCGCGGATGTAGGCCGCCTTGTCCTCCGGCAGGACTCCCGCGTGGTATTCGTCCACGCCGACGGCGCGTGCCACGGCGGCAGCCGTCTTTTCATTGTCGCCCGTCATCATGACGATGTGCGCGATCCCCTGCTCATGCAGAGCGCGGACGGCATCCGCCGCCTCGGCCCGGAGCGGGTCGGAGATGCACACGACGGCGGCAAGTTCGCCGGAAATGGCCAGATACAGATGGGAGTAGGCATCGGAAAGACCGTCGAATTTTGCCTCGTCGCCCTCCGGCACCCGGCATCCCTCATCCTCAAACACGAAGTGATAGCTGCCGATGATGACCTTCTTGCCCTCGACGGTGCTCGAGATGCCGTGCGCCACGACATACTCCACGCTGGAGTGATATTCCTCGTGGTTCAGGCCGCGCACGCGCGCCTCCTCTACGACGGCATTGGCCAGCGAGTGCGGATAGTGCTCCTCGAGGCAGGCAGCCAGACGCAGCATATCGTCCTCGCGGCGGCCGCCGAACGTAACGACCTCCGCCACGCGCGGCTGCGCATAGGTCAGCGTGCCCGTCTTATCGAACACGATCGTATCCGCTTTGGCAACGGCTTCGAGGAAGCGCCCGCCCTTGACGGACATGTGCCGGGCATTGCTCTCGCGCATGGCAGACAGCACGGCGATCGGCATGGCAAGCTTCAGGGCGCAGGAGAAGTCCACCATCAGAACGGCAAGCGTCTTGGTGATATTCCGGGTAAACAGCCACACGAGGGTCGTTCCGCCGAGCGTATAGGGCACGAGCCGGTCCGCCAGACGGGAGGCGCGGTCCTCCGCCGTGGATTTCAGCTTTTCGGACTCCTCGATCATGCGGACGATGCGGTCATAGCGGCCACCGCCCATGGTCTTTTCGACCGTGATGAGGCACTCGCCCTCCTCCACGACCGTTCCGGCATAGGCATAGCTGCCCGGCGTCTTGCGCACGGGGAGCGACTCGCCCGTCATGGACGACTGGTTCACCATGGCCTCGCCGCCGGTCACGCGGCCGTCGAGCGGGATCATGTTGCCGGTACGGACGACGACGCAGTCGCCCGCGTGGATGTCCTTCACGGAGACAAGCAGCTCCTGCCCGTCTGCGTCGCGCACCCACGCGCGGTCGACGTTCAGCGCCATGGCCCCCGCCAGATCGGCGATGGACTTTTTGTGCGTCCAGTCCTCCAGCAGCTCGCCGAGGCCGAGCATGAACATCACGGAGCCTGCCGTATCGAAGTCGCGGCGGACCAGTGAGACCGTCACGGCCGTTGCATCGAGCACGGAGACAGAAAGCTTCCCGTGCAGCAGGGCGGAGAGACCGGCCTTGAGATAGCGCACGGAGCGCACGATGGCGATGCCCGCCCGCACATAGGCAGGCAGGAACAGCTTGCAGGCATAGTGGAGTGCCGTTTTCCAGACGAGTTTGTCCTCAAATTCGCGGTTCAGCGCACGGCCGGTGTGCTCCGGGACGAGCCCGGCCTCCTCAGCCGCCGCGAATGAAAACGAGGAAAGCGCCGCAAGCACAGCGCTGCGCGCCTCGCAATATTCAATGACGGCGTCCTGCGTGCGATCATAGACCTTGACCGACGCCACGCCGTCCACGGCGCGCATGGAATACTCCAGCAGGTCTGCCTGCCGGAGCGTCATCCGCCCGATGCACAGATGCACACGCAGGCGGCCCTTGGTTTCATGTAAAATTCTGCACTTCATAGGATTCTCCTGCCCGCAGCCGGGAAGGGTTTTCCTCCCCGGCTGCACATGATTCAGGCCTCGGCAGGCTCTGCAGCGGGCTCCTCCGCAGTATCGGCGATCTCCTCGCAGGCAGCGGCGGCACGCTCTTCATTGATGGCCTTCGCATCTGCCAGAATGTCCCCGCAGTTTTCACGGAGCGTCGTGACCGTCGTCATCACGTCTTCCTTCGCACGGAGCACGGCAGCCGTCGCGTGGGTATAGACCTTTTTCGCGTCACGGCTGCTGAGGATCCGGATCCCAGCCGTTCCGAACAGAACGCCGCCTGCAAACAGGCCAAGCTTTGCTGCAATACGCATATTGATTTCCTCCAGTTTTCGTAACTTCAGAAAAAGTAAGGTTTGGCTAACATTTGACCGCACTCGCTTTTCCCGTGCCCGTATGATACACCGCAGGGCCATAAATGTCAATGCTTTCCCGCCCCACTTTTCGAGAAAAATCCGCAATTCTTGACAAACGCAGGCCGCCCGTTATAATGAAAGCAGAAAAAGGAGGAGACCGCATGAAACGCTTATTTACCCGCCGGACCGCCGGGACGGATGCAAAAGTTGACCGGCTCGTCATGGAATACACCCGCCGCAGTGCGGCCTCTCCCCTGCTGCAGCACACGGAGCGGCTCGTGCTCGACCGGAGCGAGGGCATCGCACACCTCAGCTCCGTCGGCAAGCACACCGCCGAGCGCCGCTGCTCGCTCCCGTCCGCGGCGGCCCGCCTGCTCGACACGCTCCCGCAGGGACTGCTGACAGTGCCGCCGCTTGCCTCCGGGACGGACGATGCCGCAGCGCGCTATGCGCTCACGCTGCGCTGGTCGGACGGCGCGTCGCAGCGCATTACCGGCCGCTATGACTGCACGGGCCTTCCGGACGGCTGGGCAGAGCTTGCCGCCGAGGCAGATACCCTGCTGCGCTTCTATACGGAGGGCGAGCTGTTCGACCCGTCGCGCGCAGCCGCCGCGCCGGGGCCGCTGTTTTACTGCGCCGTGGAATTCGAACCGCACGGCACGCGCTATTCCTACCGCTCCGAGGACCGAACGCTGGAGGCCGGTGAGCTTGTAGTCGTTCCGGCCGGGCCGGATGCGCACGAGCTGCTGGGCAGGATCGTCGTGGTGCAGGCCTGCACGGCCGAGGACGCGCCCTACCCGCCCGCGCAGACAAAGCCGGTCCTCCGCCGCGCCACCCCGCAGGATATTCTGGAGCTCGGCGAACTCGTGTAAGGAGAAAGCAGGACCCGATGCGGCTTTCCGGTGCCGCATCGGGTCCTGTTTACGATTTACGATTCTTCTGCCGGGACGATCCAGTCCGGCGTCTGGCTCAGGATCTTGAGCGTATCCGTGGCGGAGACCTGCGCAACGGCCAGAACCTCCCCCGGACTGAGCGACGTATCCGCCGCTGCCAGCGTTTGCTCGTCGATATACTCCGTCGGCACCTGCTCGCCGTCGACCAGGATGACGCTGTACGGCGTGAAGTTCGTGCCGTGGACGGTCAGGCCGCTGTCGCTGCTGCTCACACCGGTGAGCGTGATCTCGTCGACGCCGAAGTGCAGCTCCATCGGCTGCACCGCCATCTCCCCGCCCGTTGCATAGTGCTTGCCATATAGCATGTCATACTCCAGCATGCACAGGCCGTTCTGGAAGGTCTCGCTGCCGGTCTCATCGTAGCCGTGGCTCTGATGATAGCGCAGGATCGTGCCGTCGTGGACGCCGAAGCGGTCGAGCACCATGGCGGCCAGCTGATAGGCCTGCACATCGCGGTCGGTCTTTTTGGCGTGGAAATTCGTCCAGATGACATATTCCGTGGACTGCACGGTGCCGCAGCTCAGCTCGTCCTGCGTGATGCCGAAGCTCGGCAGATGATCGCCGTAGAATACGACGACCGTCGGCTCGCTGAACGTGGAGAGCCGGCGCACAAGGCGCGCGACAAAGGCATCCGTCTGCTTGAGCTGGTAGAGGTAATACTCCAGCCCGGCGCGGCGGGATTCGGCCTCCTCCCCCGTGACCCTGATGGTTCGCGCGCCCTCCAGCGGCTCCGTGGGATACTTGCCGTGGGGCTGCACGGAGACGGTGAAGACGAGATCGCGGCCCTCGGTGGAGCACAGCGCCTTCAGGGTCTCCTCCGTCAGGACGGAATCCTTCGCCCAGCCGAGCGGATTCCGCTCGACATCGTGCATGTATTCCAGCGACGTGAACGTCTCGAAGCCGAAATTGGCATAGACGCGGTCGCGGCTGTAGAACGTGGCGTTATTATTATGGATGGCGTGGGTGGAATAGCCCGCGCTCTGCAGCGCATAGGCCATGGATTCGCAGGTTCGGTTCTTGACGACGGTCTTGTAGGGATACTCCCCGACACCGAAGTGGTCGAGATTCATGCCGGAGAGGACCTCGAACTCGGTGTTCGCCGTGCCCGCGCCGATGGACGGCACATAGAACAGGCCGCTGGAGCACGTCTCCTTCAGCCGCTCAAAATTTGGGACCGGATTTTCGCCGTATGTCAGGTCCTTCAGATAATTCGCGTCAAAGAATGACTCGAGCTGCACAAAGATGAAATTTGGCGTGCGCACCCGGTCGGCAGGCAGGTCGTCCTGCTCGCTGAGGAGCACGTCGATCGCTTCCTGCGAATAGCCGTCCGGCTCGCTGATGCCCTGCGTCACCGCACTGGCGGAGAAGCAGTAGGCAAAGCCGTTGGAGTCGTAGGCATCCGGCAGATTGGGGAAATGCGAGGCCAGCGTCCCGCTGCGGAGGAAGGCGACCGTAAAGCCCGCGAGGATCACGCCGCAGAGCAGAACCTGCACGGCAGCGAAATAATAGGACGGGCGCGTCTTCTTCGCGCGCAGCCACAGGAGGACGATCACGCCGATGAGGGCCGCGATGCCCAGCATCAGGAGGATCAGCACCGGCTGGCTCATATAGATCTCGATGATGTCCCGCACGGACGACAGCAGCCAGATATCCGGCGCCGTCAACGGCGTGGCGCGGAAGCCGAGCAGGATGCAGTTGGCAAGGCCAAGCCCGATCCAAACAGCGGCGAACAGCAGGAAGCAGAAGCTGCGCTTGCGGAACAGCAGGGAGAGAGACAGCGTGAATAAAATAATGAGAGAGTCATAAAAAAACTGCCACGGTCGCGTCACCATATAGTGCAGGCCATCGCCGAGGGACCTGCGCGACAGGCATTCAAGCGCCAAATTGATGACGAACGCAGCAAGGATATAGCCCAAAAAACGGAGAATATTTTCACGGTTCCATTCCTTTCCCACTCGGCGGAGCGAAAAGGGACGTTTCATTTTCATCACCCCAGAAGTCATATTCTGCGCTAACAGTATAACACTTACCCCGAAAAAAGCAAGGATTTTTCCGGTTCTTTTCCAAAATTCAAAGTTTCGCCACAATTGAAAACAGTTTGTAACGAAAAAGCGGAGCCTATGTGAATTTCCGGTCAAGAAATTGAAAATTTCTTGCAGGGGCTTTACACGGGTGATATAATATAGGATGAAATAACAGCCGAATGCCGCTTTGCGGCCTTCGTTTGGAAAGGAAGCAGAAAATTCATGACTACCATTGACATTTACTCCGGATTCCTCGGCGCGGGCAAGACCACGCTCATTAAAAAGATGATCCGCGAGGCCTATCAGGGTGAAAAGATCGTCCTCATCGAAAACGAGTTCGGCGAGATCGGCATTGACGGCGGCTTCATGCAGGACGCCGGCATTCAGGTCAACGAGATGAACTCCGGCTGCATCTGCTGCTCGCTCGTCGGCGACTTCGGCCGCGCGCTGAAGCAGGTCATCTCCGACTATCATCCCGACCGCATCCTCATCGAGCCGTCCGGCGTCGGCAAACTCAGCGACGTCATCGGCGCCGTAGAGCGTGTTGCGGACGAGAGCGTCACGCTCGGCAGCTTCATCACCGTGGCGGATGCCACGAAGTGCAAGGTCTATCTGAAGAATTTCGGTGAATTCTACACGAACCAGATCGAGACCGCCTCCGCCATCATTCTCAGCCGCACCGGCTCCATCTCCGAGGAGAAGCTGGCCGCCGCTGTGGCCCTGCTGCGTGAGCACAACCAGAACGCCGTCATCATCACGACGCCGTGGGACCAGCTCTCCGGCGCACAGATCCTCGAGGCCATGCAGAAGCAGCACACGCTCACCGAAGAGCTGGCTGACATGATCCGCAGCGCCCAGTCCGAGGAGGACGACGAGGAAGAGCACCATCATCACCATCATCATGACGATGACGACGAGGATGACGAGCACGAGCATCATTGCTGCCACCATCATGACCATGATGACGAGGATGAGCATCACTGCCATCACCATCATGGCCACGATGAAGACGATGATGAGCATGAGCATCACTGCTGCCATCATCACGATCATGACGACCATGACGAGGATGAGGACGAGCACCACTGCTGCCATCATCACCATCATCACGGCCACGACGCCGACGAGGTCTTCCAGAGCTGGGGCGTCGAGACGCCGAAGAAGTTCACCGAGGAAGGAATCCGCAATGCCCTCGCCGCACTGGACAACGGCGAGACCTATGGCATCGTGCTGCGCGCCAAGGGCATCGTTCCGACGGCGGACGGCACCTGGCTGCACTTTGACCATGTGCCCGGCGAGATCGACGTCCGCACCGGCACGGCCGCTGTGACGGGCCGTCTGTGCGTCATCGGCTCGAAGCTGGACGAAAAGGCACTCGCCGCCCTGTTCGGCGTGTAAGGAGGCTGCCATGGCCATTCCCGTCTATGCCTTCACCGGCTTTCTGGACGCCGGAAAAACGAAATTCATTCAGGAAACGCTGGAGGACGAACGCTTCAACGCAGGCGAGCGCACGCTGCTGCTCATCTGCGAGGAGGGCGAGGAGGAATATGACCTCTCTGCCTATCCCTACCAGCATGTCTATCCCGAGGTGATCGATCAGGAGGCCGTTACGACCGAGGAGCTTTCGCAGCTGTTCAAAAAGCACCACTGCGAGCGCGTCGTCGTCGAGCTCAACGGCATGCTGCAGGTCGGCCCGTTCTACCAGAAAATGCCGGAGGACTGGCAGATCGCGCAGGAGGTCATGTTTGCCGACGGCACGAGCATTCTCGCCTACAACGCCAACATGCGCTCCCTTGTGGTGGACAAGCTCACGGGCTGTGAGATGGTCGTGTTCAATCGTCTTGCACCGGGCACGGACATCATGCCGCTGCACAAGCTCGCCCGCGCGCTGAACCGCCGCGTCGGCATCCTCTATGAATACACCGACGGAACGACGCAGCCCGACGAGATCGAGGACCCGCTCCCCTTTGACATCAACGCCCCGGTCGTGGAGATCGGCGACGATGATTTTGCGCTCTGGTACCGCGACATCACGGAGGAGCCGAAGAAGTACGACGGCAAGACCGTCCGCTTCAAGGGACAGGTCGCCCGCCTGAAAAAGGACCGCGACGGCTACTTTGCGCCCGGCCGCTTTGTCATGACGTGCTGCGTGGAGGACATCGCCTTCATGGGTCTGCCGTGCAAATACGCCGACGCCGCCTCTCTGCACGCCCGCGAGTGGGTCACGGTCGAGGCGACGGTCTCCGTCCGCTTCCATGCGCTCTACCGCGGCACCGGCCCCATCCTGACGGCCATCCGCGTAACGCCCGCCGAACCCGCGAAGAACGAGGTCGCGACATTCTGAATCAAGCCCTCATATAGCAAAATCCTGCCGGAGTCAGCCACTCCGGCAGGATTTTTTTTGCTCAGTTTTCGTCCGCAGCTGCTCCCATGGTCGCAGCGAAGGCCGCTGCGGCATTCTGGACCGTTTCTGCGACGATGTTCTCCGCCACCTGATGCAGATCCGTCTGCAGGACGCGCTCCACATAAGGGGCGTATTCTTTTTCCGGCACGCAGTAGAGGCGGAAGCAGCACGAAAGATAGCGGCGGATCTTCCGCTCCATCGTGAAGTACATATCGCACGGGACGGACATATAGCTCCGCGTGACACCGGCGGAGGCCAGCTCCAGCTCAAACAGCTCGCTGTCGTCCGCGCGCTTCATCCAGCGGGAGAAGATCTGGCGCAGCCGGGGCGTCATGCTCCGGTTGATGAAATCGGACGTCGACGGCAGCGAATACGCCGTGACATACAGGTCGCGCAGCGGCTCGGAGCACTCCGCGATATGGAGCTGCAGCCCCGTCTCCATGGCGTACAGCAGCAGCGGCGACTGACCCGCCGGGAGCATCTTCTCCGCGCGGGAAAACTGTGAGCGGAACATGATCTGCGTCAGGCGCAGCAGCAGCGCCTCTTTATTCTCAAACGCGGCGAAGAACGACGCCGGAGACATCCCGGCCTTGCGGGCGATCTGTGCCGTCGTCGTGCGCTCGTAGCCCTGCTCGAGGAAGAGCGTCATCCCCGCATAGATCATCTTCTGTTCGCGTGCAATTCCTCTGGCCTGCAGCCCATGACCCGGCATGGCACTCGCTCCTTTCAACTGAATATATGAATCAAAAATAAACTCCGGTCAAATGATATCACATGCTGTCGAATTTTGCAAGCGTGAATTTGTGAATTTTCTTGGTATTCTCCTGGAATTATCAACTTTTCTCATTGTCTGCATAAAGCGATCCCCGGCCTTCCGGTCGGGGATCACACTATGCATTATACATTTTCCACCGCAGCCGGGTGCCAGAAGCCGACGGCATCACGGACGAGGACACAGCTGCGCGTCAGCTCCGCTTCTCCGGCGGCATCGGGCGTCACGCCCCACGCGGCGGCATTATCCTCGGGGACGCGGAGTTTGCAGCGGAACGTGAAGCGCATCCGGTTGCCGCAGAGCGATTCGACGCCGCTGCTCGCACCGTCGCGGGCCTCGTTGGCGCTCAGGCTCTGCACCATGGCTCCGGCAGCACTCTGGGCGATGGTCTCGTCCTCAGCGGACCCGGTCACGCCGACGGCGTAGAGGCTGCGCGGATAGGCATCCTGCTGCTCCAGCCCCTGCAGGGCGGCGGCGAGATCCGCGCCCTCCGGCTGGTCCAGCCAGACACGGCCGCCGGGTGCATCCAGACACAGGGCGGAGACGCCCTTCCAAAGCGTGAGCAGCGTGCCGCCGCCCGCTGGCGAGCTGAGCGTCACATAGCTGTCAAACGAGAATTCCTGCACGCCCGGCGCTTTGCGCTCGGCCCACTGCGCAGCATTGGCGGCATCGAGCACCGCAGCGACCGCAGCGGCGTCCAGCATGCCGCTGTGCTCCAGCTCCCCGCTGCGCGACCACTGGCACAGGCACAGGGCCGCGCCGTCGCCTGCCAGAGCGGCCAGCGTCCCGGCATTGGGCAGCTCGACCGGCTCGGGCGGCTGCGTGGGGTCGGTCGGTGCGGCGGTCGGCTCTTCCGTTGCGGGCGGGTCCGTCGGGTCAAGCGGCAGCAGCCCGCCGTGCTCCGCCGGGCCTCGGGAACAGGCGGCAAGCGAAACGGCCAGCATCAGCGCGCACAGCGCGGAGATCAGCTTTTTCATCTCCATCATCCTTTCGTCAAAAATCGTAAAATATGTCAGCGAGTGTATTTGCTTAAAACCGTTCTATCTATTCAGACGCGATTTCTGCGCATCCGTTCCGCTTATTTTGCGTTTCTTTTTTCTGGGCAGCACCGCACAATTGCAGCTTCGGCCTTCACCGAATGCTCTCGCTGAATTATGCGGCACTGCCCTTGTTTTAACCGAAAAATTCTATTATAATAAGGGTATGTTTTGGAAACGCATGTACGGAGAGGATGACTGCCGTGTATTTTTCCCGGGAAAAACTGAATGCGCTCGTGCCGCCCGCCGGGCTGGAGGGCGCGGCCGAGCTGCTGAACGGACTGGAGTATGATCGGAGCAGCGTATGCTCCGCCGTCGTGACCGCCCTGCGCCCGCTGCTGGCGCGCCTTGCGCCGGAGCCGGAGGCCGGATGGCTGCCCGCGCTGTATGCGTGGCTGGACAACGGTCTGTTCCCCGATCCCGCCTATCAGGCCCCGCCGGAGGCACCGGTGCTTGCCGCGCTGGCCGAGCTGCTGGACGGCGTGCTCGCCTGCGAGGATGCGCCGTTCGATATGCTGACCGATCTGGCTGCGCACGGCCCGGAGGACGGAAGCCGTGTTGCCGATGAGCTGCCCGCCTTCCACGCCGCACTGCACGCCTCGCATTTTGTGACCATGCTGCGCATCGGCCGGGAGCTTCTGCCGTTTGACGCCGCTTCGCACACCATCGGCGTGCACAACATCGCCACGCTGACCGCCCAGTGCGCGAAGGAAGCCGGGCTTCCTGTCGACGTCCCGCTCGTCAGCGCGGCCGCCCTGTGCCACGATATCGGCAAGTTCGGCTGCCGCGGCGCGGATGCAAAGCGCATCCCCTATCTGCACTATTATTATACCTGGCAGTGGCTGTCCGGCCACGGCATGGAGCACATCGCGCATATCTCCGCGAACCACTCCACCTGGGACCTCGAATTTGAGAATCTGCCCGTGGAGTCCCTGCTGCTCATCTATGCGGACTTCCGCGTGCGCGGCACGCGCGAGGGCGGGCGCGAGACCGTGCGCATTTATTCACTGGCAGAGGCCTATGCGATGATCCTTTCAAAGCTGGCGGACGTTACGCCGGAAAAGGAGCGCCGTTACCGCACGGTCTATACGAAGCTGCGCGATTTTGAGGCCTATCTGCACAGCCGCGGCGCGGCCACGGAGCCTGGCCCCGCGCCGCAGCGCGAAACGCGCGACCCCGCCCTGCTCACGCAGCAGGAGGCGCTGGACGCCCTGCGCGCGCTGACGTTCGACCACGCCATCCGCCTGATGCATACCGTCAGCACGGACGCGTCGTTCGATCAGCTGCTCGAGCAGGCCCGCGGCGAGAAGAACACGCTGCGCATCCGCACCTACCTCGAGCTGTTTCAGGAATACCACACCTATATGTCCGGCGGGAACAAGCGCAAGCTGCTCGCCTTCCTCTATGAGCTGCTGCTGTATCCCGAGGGCGACGTTCGCCGTCTGGCCGGGCAGCTCATGGGCAGCGTGCTGGCCAACAGCGGGCCGAAATACCGCAAAGAGCTGCCCTCCGCTGCGCCGCAGGACGCAGCCGCGCCCGCGATGCTCTCCGTGCTGGAGGAATCGCTCGGCCTGTGGGAGCAGACCGTGGCGCAGTGCCTGCACCCCGACCACAAAATCTCCCCGAAGCACGCCCAGCGCATCTCCAACTCGCTGAAGGCCGTTGCCGAAACGCTTCTGGCCGAGACGGAGGACGCGGCGCGGCTGGCGCAGCCGTTGCTCTCGCGCCTGCCGGATGCCACGGACGAGGACAGCTTCGTGCTGCTCGACGCCCTCTACCACACCCCGCCGCATGCCGTCTCCACGCTCGCCCCGGCGGCGGACCGGCTGCGCGCCCTGCTGTGCGGTCCGGACCAGAGCCGCCGCATTGCAGCCCTGCGCTGCCTGCGGCGCTTCCGCGCCGCCGCGCCGGAGGACCTGCTGCAGGAGGCCGCTGTGCCGCTTGCGGATGATCTTCCCGCCGTGCGTGCCCTGCGCGGCCGCCTGACCGGCAAAACGCCCGCGCCGCTCTCGGAATCCGAGGCCTCGCTGCTCTACCTCAGCAATCTGAAGACTGCCGTGCCGTGGGTCGTGAAAAACGCCCAGATCGACCTGCTGCAGGCCGATGCGCTGCAGCACACGGGCAACACATTCCACACGGCGACGCATCTTTCCAATCTGCTGTCCGTCAGCGAGCACCTTCCCGTGCGCGAGCACGCCGGGCGCGCGCTTCTGACCATCAGCACGCGCCTGAGCGTCGACCAGCGCAACGAGATCATCGTCGACCTCATGCGCGAGCTGGAAAACGGGCAGGAGCAGATCGCGCGCTTTATTCCCCGTTATCTCGGACGGCTGCTGAGCACCATGCCGGAAAAGGAGATCCGCGAAAGCATCGACTTCCTCGACGGCCTGCTGCGCAGCGGCAGCTCCCGCGCCGCCTCGACGTCGCTCCGGACGCTCGGCAGCCTGATCTCCGCCCTGCCGGAAAACAGCGTGCTGGCGGAACACTGCCTCGGCCTGCTGCTGACGGGTGTGTCGCACTATGACGAGTCCGTGCACCGCAGCGCCATGACCGTTCTGTGCCACGATGTCATCGGCAGCGAACGTCTGCCGTTCTCCCTGCGGGCGCACTGCTTTGCCCGCGTGAGCAAAAAGCTCCTGTGCCTGCTGGCCGAGCCTGCACCGGGCAAGCTGACGTTCTTCAACCGGGCTGCCATGCTGAATCACCTGTACCGTTTCCTTGTGCAGGCGGAGGTCGTGCAGGGCGGGCTGCGCTTTCCCGCGCCGCTGCCGGCCGCATTCTTTCCCGGCACGTTTGACCCGTTTTCCGCCGGACACAAGCGCATCGTGCAGGAAATTCGTGCGCTCGGCTATGAGGTCTATCTCGCCGTGGATGAATTCTCCTGGAGCAAGCGTACACTCGCGCGGCTGCTGCGCCGCCGGATCGTCAACATGTCCGTGGCCGATCAGTGGGACACCTATGTCTTCCCGAACGCCATTCCCATCAACATCGCCATGCCGGAGGACATCGCGCGCCTGCGATCCTGCTTTCCCGGCCGGAGCGTGACGCTCGTGGCGGGCTGCGACGTCGTGTGCGGAGCCTCGGCCTACCGCTCGCTCCGCCCCGGCGGTGTGCAGGAGCTGGATCACCTGCTCATCCGCCGCGGCGAAACGGACGAGGCAGACATCCGCGCCCGCCTGCAGGGCCGCGTGACGTTTCTGGAGCTCCCGCCCCAGCTCGAGGGCATCAGCTCCACGCGTATCCGCGAATCCATCGATCAGGACGTCGATATCTCCATGCTTGTCGACCCGATCGTCCAGTCCTATATCTATGAATACGACCTCTATCTCCGTTCCCCGCAGCACAAGAACGTGCTGCAGGCGCAGGAGCTGGAATTCCGCATCGTGACGGGGACGGAGGACGACCTCCCACCTGCCCTGTTCGAGCGGCTGCGCAGCACGCCGGAGCCGCTGGCCATCCTGCTGCGCAGCCGTAGGCGCCATGCGGCCGTCGGCTGGTGCTGCGGCCATACCGTGCGCCCGGCGAGCCTGTTTGCGGAGCTCGGCTCCGTCGAGGCCGCCTCGGCCGTCCGCCGCCTGACCTCCGGCAAGCTGCTGAAGCTCGACCATGTGGAGGCGGACGGCGCGCAGACGCGGCGCATGCTTGTCAATGAGCTGCTCGCCCGCAGTCTGGCGTCCGACCACACGTTTGCGCTGGCCCGCTGCGAGGGCGAATGGCTGGAGGAGCTCGGCTTCTCCCCCGTCGAGGATGCCGAGGGACTGCTGTGCGTCGACATGCGCGCGCCCATTGTCCTCATTCAGGACGTGCTGCTGTGCATCAAAAAGCCGCACCACGATGAGCCGCAGGTGCGCGCCGCCGTAGAGTCCGCCCGGCCCCGGCTGCGCCGCGCGCTGTGCGCGCTGTATCCCGGCAGGCTCGTGCTGAGCTTCGACGCGGAGCTGCTCAACCAGTCGCTCATGTACCGCGTGCAGAAGCTCGGCGGTGTACTCGGCGCACCGGCCGGGCAGCTCGGCCGGGCCATGTGCGTGCCCTACGGCAAGATTCTCTCCGACGAGATCGTGCCGAACACCGTCACAAAGACGCTGCATGTGGACAAGACATTCGCGCCGGATGGCAGCTCGTTCTCCGTCCCGGCCTACCCCGGCTACGACACCGTGCGCAATCAGGTCCGCACCATCAAGGCCTTCCGCCGCCCGGTCATCCTCGTGGACGATCTGCTGCACAACGGTTACCGCCTCGACAAGCTCAGCCCGGTTTTTGCCGCGGAGGAGCTGGAGATCCGCACCGTCGTCGTCGGCATTCTCTCGGCGCGCGGCCGCGACCTCATGGAGGTGCAGGGGCGGCAGGTCGAGTGCGAATACTTCATCCCGAATCTGCACTACTGGGTCACGGAGAGCCTGCTGTATCCCTTCCTCGGCGGCGACAGCGTCGGCACGCCTGCGCCGGGGCGGATGCTGCCCTCCATCAACCTGATCCTGCCCTATTACTACCCGCGCCACTATGTTGGAACGACGGATGCCGCCATCCGTGACCTCAGCCGCACTGCGCTGGAGAACACGCTCTCCATCCTGCACGCGCTCGAACAGGCGCATCAGGAACAGTTCAGCACGGCGCTGACGCTGCGCCGCCTCGGCGAGGCCCTCTACCGCCCGCGTCTGCCGGACCGCGGCCGGTCCCTGCGCTATGACCTGTCGCTTCCCGCCTCCGCCTGTCTGGAGGACGATCTGCTGCGGCTTGACCGCATCCGTATGCGAGGAGGAATGATCCATGGAGCTTAAACAATGGCACGGCTTCTGCCTGTGCCCACTGGGCGGAGCCTGTCCGACGGATGCCGCGCCCGCAGACGCGCCGTTTTCTCCGCTGGTGTTTCTTGTCCGGCGCGATCCGCTGCGCTCCCGCGGCCTGTTTGCCGTTACCGTGCTGGACGAGGTCTTCGAGGCCGAGACGGCCGGTGTGCTGCTGCCGCCGGTGCAGCGGCCGACGCCTGCCGAGCCGCTGCGCGAATTTGTGGCGGCTAACGGCGCCTGCGTGCTGAACACGGCGTTTTCCGCCGCATTCTCCGTTCTGGAGCGCTGGCACCGGAAGCGCACACAGCCGCTGCGCGTCACGCTCGTCGGGCTCGGCGATGTCGGCGGCACGCTGCTGCTGGCGCTGAAGCTGCTCGGCCGGGAGCTGGGCGAGCTGCGCATCTATGACCCGAACGCCGCGCAGTGCAGGCGCTACGAGCTGGAGCTGAATCAGGTCCTTCCGCTGGACCACCCGCTGCCGCCCGTCACCGTCTGCACGGAGGACACGCTGTTCGACTGCGACCTGCTGCTGTTCACGGCCTCGCGCGGCGTGCCGCCCGTCGGCTCCGGCGTGGCGGACGTGCGGCTGGCGCAATACGAAAAAAACCGCGCCATGCTGCGCAGCTATGCAGCCATGGCGCGCAAAACGCACTTCACCGGCCTGTTCTGCCAGATCTCCGACCCCGTTGATCCGCTGGCCTGCGCCGTTTTCCGCGAAAGTAACCGCAACGCCGCCGGGGAATTTGACGGCTGCGGCCTGCTGCCGGAGCAGGTGCAGGGCTTCGGCCTCGGCGTGATGGAGGCGCGCGCCCGCTGGTGCGCGCAGGAGGACGGCATCGACTTCTCGAACGGCCGCGTCTACGGCCCGCACGGCGGCGGCCTTGTCGCGGCAAACGATCCCGCAGCCTACGACAAAGCGGTCTCCGCCCGGCTGACGGAGCGGGCCGTGCATGCCAATCTCGAGGTGCGGGCGCTCGGCTTCAAACCGTATCTCGCCCCCGCCCTCTCCTCTGCTGCCGTGAGCATTCTGTCCCTTGTGCGCGGGCAGCCGTATGATGCCGCTCTTCCGCTCGGCGGCGTGTGGCTCGGCGCACAGCGGCGCATGACGCCGCTCGGACCGCTGCAGCGCCGCGAGCCGCTCCACCCCGCGCTGCTTGCCCGCATCGAGGCCGCGCGGCTGGAGCTGGAGGCCTTCTGCCATGATGCCTGAGCCGCTGACTCTCGTCTGTCCGTCGGCCGGGCCGCGCCTGAGAGACGTGATCGAGACGGCGCTGTGCGACCTTCCGGTCCGCAATGCACAGGGTGACCTGCGCGGCGCGCGTATTCTGTTTGCGCTCGATGCAGGCTCCGCCGGGATGGATGAGCCGACGCTCCGTCTGCTCCGGCGGCTGCGGAGCGAGCCGGGCTGTCTGGAGGGCTCCGTCTGCGGCTTCGTTGTCGACGGAGAGACGGAGCTTTACACGAAGGCGCTGGCGCAGGATCTGGCACTCGCCGCGAATCTCGCCGGAGCGGCCCTGCCCGGCAAGCCGCTCGTGGAGGGCACAGGCTCCCTCTATAACCAGCACATTCTCGCCGCGCGGCGCGGCATGAGCTGGGAGGAGACATACCGTGCACGCACGAGGGAGCTGGGAGAACGCCTGCTCGCCTTTTCCCCGAAGCGCGTCGGGCGGCCGAAGCTGCTCGTGCTGCATGCCTCCGAAAGCGGCCGCTCGAGCACGCTCTGGATGGGCCGCGAGCTGAGCCGCCGCCTGAGCGGCTGCTGCAGCATTGCGGAAATTTCGCTGCGCAACGGCACGATCCACGACTGCCGCGGCTGCTCCTACAGCGCGTGCCTGCATTTTGCGCGCAGCGGCAGCTGCTTTTACGGCGGAGCCATCTCCGAGACCGTCCTGCCCGCGATCCGCGAGTGCGACGCCATGCTGTTCCTCTGCCCGAACTACAACGACGCCGTCGGCGCAAATTTCACGGCCCTGTTCAACCGCCTGACGAGCCTGCTGCTGCAGTGCGACCTGTCGGAAAAGCAGCTCTACAGCGTCATCGTCTCCGGCTACTCCGGCGGCGATCTCGTCGCGCGCCAGCTGCTCGGTGCGATGTGCCTGAACAAGACCGTCTCGCTGCCGCCGCGCTTCTGCCTGCTGGAAACGGCGAACGACCTGCCAATGGCGCAGGCCCTGCCGGGCATCGCCGGGCGACTGGACGCCTTTGCCGCTGCCATGCAGCGATCCCTGTGTCAGCCCGCCGGGAACAGCTCGGAAATTTCGCCGAACGAATAGCCCATCTCCTCCCAGCGCGTGAGCAGGCTGTCGAGGATGGCCGCATTTGTCTGCGAGGTGCTGTGCAGCAGCACAACGGCTCCGTTGTGGATGCGCGGGATGAGCTTGGCATAGGCCTGCTCCGACGTCGGCTGATCGTCCTGCAGCCAGTCCACATAGGCAAGGCTCCAGAACACGGTGTGATAGCCGAGCTGCTGCGCCATTTCGAGATTTTTCTCGGAATAGATGCCCTGCGGCGGGCGGTAGAATTTTGCAAGCTCCTGCCCGGTCGTGTCACGGTAGAGCGTCTCGAGGGACTCGAGCTCCTGCCGGAACTGCTCCATCTCCCCGATCTTCGACATGTCCCAGTGGTGGTAGGTGTGATTGCCGACCGTATGCCCCTCCTGCGCCATGCGCCGGACGAGGTCTGGATTTCGCTCGATGTAGTTGCCGACCAGGAAGAATGCCGCCGGAGCATGGTGCTTCTGCAGCGCATCGAGGATCTGCGCCGTGCAGCCGTTCTCATAGCCCGCGTCGAACGTGAGATAGATGCGCTTCTGCGCCGTATCGCCAAGGAAGGCCGCATCATACTGCCGCAGCCGGTCCGCCGTGGTGTTTCCCACGGGCGGCTGGCCCTCCTGCTGGAAGCTCAGGCCCCACGAGCCTGCCGGGAGCGCCGCTGCCTGCTTGGCCGCGCCCGCGCCCGCAAGGGCCAGAATGATGCCCAGCACGAGCAGGACGGGCAGATTCCGCCGGTAAAAGTTTCGCATGTCCATCACCTCGCCTCAGCTTATGCCGCCGCTGCCAGGAAATATGCAGGGCGCGAATTTCCCGGCTGTCAAGTTTTTTCTCTTGACAAGCGCACATCCGTCTGCTATAATACCCAAGGTCAAGGGGGGCAGTATCATGAAACAGGAAGCCTTTACCATGTCCCTGCTCTTCGACACCTACGGCGCGCTGCTGACCGAAAAGCAGCAAACCTATTTTGACCTCTATTACAATCAGGATCTCTCGCTGGCAGAGATCGCCGAGCAGGAGGGCATTTCCCGTCAGGGCGTTCACGACGCCATCTCCCGCAGCGAGGCGCTGCTCGCTTCGTTCGAGCGCGTGACCGGCTGCGTCGCCCGGGAGCAAAAGCTCCGCCATGCCCTCGCCGCGATCACCGCCGAGGCCCAGCCCCTGCTGCAGGCCGGGGATCCCGCCACCCGGCAGGGCGCCCAGCGCATCCTTGCCGCCGTTGATTCCCTGAAGGAGTAGCCATGGCATTTGAAGGTTTGACCGCAAAACTGAACGCCGCGTTCAAAAAGCTGCGCGGCAAGGGCCGCCTGTCCGAATCCGATATCAAGGAGGCCATGCGTGAGATCCGTCTTGCGCTTCTGGAGGCGGACGTCAGCTATAAAGTCGTCAAGGACTTCGTCAAGTCCGTTTCGGAGCGCTGCTCCGGGCAGGACGTGATGGAGAGCCTGACCCCTGCACAGACGATCGTCAAGATCGTCAACGAAGAGCTCATCCGTCTGATGGGCAGCGAAAATCAGCGTATTTCCATCTCCCCCAAGCCGCCGACGGTCGTTATGCTCGTCGGCCTGCAGGGCGCAGGCAAGACCACGAACGGCGCAAAGCTCGCCGGTCTGTTCAAAAAGCAGGGCAAGCGCCCGCTGCTCGTCGCCTGCGATATTTACCGCCCCGCCGCCATCAAGCAGCTGGAGGTCGTCGGCGGTCAGCTCGGCATCCCGGTGTTCCAGATGGGGCAGGAAAACCCCGTGAAGATCGCCAAGGCGGCCATCCGCCATGCGCAGCAGCACGGCAACGACATGGTCTTCCTCGACACGGCCGGCCGCCTGCATGTGGACGAGGCCCTGATGAACGAGCTGAAGTCCATCAAGGCTGAGGTCCAGCCGAATGAAATTCTGCTCGTCGTGGACGCCATGACCGGTCAGGACGCCGTGAACGCCGCCCAGTCGTTCAACGAATGGCTGGACATCGACGGCGTGATGCTCACGAAGCTCGACGGCGATGCCCGCGGCGGCGCTGCGCTGTCCGTCAAGGCCGTCACCGGCAAGCCCATCAAGTTCATCGGCACCGGCGAAAAGCTCGACATGATCGAGCCGTTCCACCCGGAGCGCATGGCTTCGCGGATCCTCGGCATGGGCGACGTGCTCACGCTGATCGAAAAGGCCGAGCAGGCCCTCGACCAGAAGAAGGCCGCCGAGCTCGAGCAGAAGATGCGGGCCAACAAGTTCACGCTCGCCGATTTCTACGACCAGCTCCTGCAGATCCGCAAGATGGGTCCCATGCAGGACCTGCTCGGCATGATCCCCGGCATGGGCAGCATGAAGAATGTGCAGGTCGACGAATCGGCCCTCGGCCGCGTCGAAGCCATCATTCTCTCCATGACGCCCTATGAGCGCGAGAACCCCGCGTGCCTGAATTCCTCGCGCAAGCGCCGCATCGCGCTTGGCTGCGGCCAGAAGGTCGAGGACGTTAACCGTCTGCTCAAGCAGTTTGACCAGATGCAGCAGCTTATGAAGCAGATGAACGGCAAGGGCAAAAAGCGCAAGCTGCCCGGCAAAATGGGAGGCTTCCCCGGCTTCCCCGGTATGTGATCATTGGACCGCAACCAGGTCTGACGATATATTTTGAATTCTATTTGGAGGTGAAACCCCATGGTTAAAATCAGACTGAGAAGAATGGGTGCGAAGAAGGCTCCTTACTACCGCATCATCGTTGCTGATTCCCGCAGCCCGCGCGACGGCCGCTGCATCGAAGAGATCGGCACCTATGATCCCCTGACCGAGCCGGCCACCATCGCTGTCGACGCCGAGAAGGCCCAGCAGTGGATCAAGAACGGCGCTCAGCCGACCGACACCGTGAAGGCGCTTTTGAAAAAGGCTAACGTCCTTTGATCGAGAGGGACTGCACGATGAAGGAACTCTTGCTCTATGTGGCAAAGCAGCTTGTTGACGATCCCGAGGCCGTGACGGTCACGGAGCGCGAGGACGGCGAGAGCACCGTTCTGGAGCTTCGCGTTGCGCCTGAGGATATGGGCAAGGTCATCGGCCGCCAGGGACGCATCGCAAAAGAGATCCGGACCATCATCAAGGCCGTCTCCCAGCGTGACGGCAAGCGCGTCACCGTTGACATTGTGGACTGATGCAAATTCGCTCGCTGCATCCCTGCAGCGGGCATTTTGCATTTTTCCCCCTTTTGCCCCGCCGGCCCGCGTGCATACCGTTATCGTGCATGCGAACTTGTCATGGAGGAACCGCTGTTATGAAATCTGATCCGCCCCGCGTCCGGGCGCTGCGCAGGCAGTTGACCGCGACGTTCTATCGAAAAAATAAAGCCACATTCTTTGTCACAGCAGGAGCAATGTTCCTGCTCGGCGGCGCGCTGCTGGCCGTCGCCTGGATCCTGCAGCAGATCATCGACATTGCCTCCGGCGACAGCGTTGCCCCGCTCGTTCGCATGTGCTGGCTGTGTCTCGGTGTTCTGGTGAGCGTGACGACGATCTATGTGGTGCAATGCTATACCTACCCCGCCTTTCTGCGGCGCGCCATGAAGCAGTATAAAGAATACGCCTTCACGGAGCTGACGAAGAAAAGCATCAGCACGTTCTCGGACGAGAATACGAGCCGCTATATCTCCGCCCTGACGAATGATGCCGTCTCCATCGAGACAAATTACCTTGCGAAGATCTTTACACTTCTGACAAAGAGCGTCTCCTTTGTGGGCGGCCTGGTCATGATGCTGCTCTACAGTCCCCTGCTCACCGGCTTTGCCCTGCTGCTGTCGCTCGTGCCGCTGGCTGTTTCCGTCCTGTGCGGCAACAGGCTGGCGCGGATGGAGACGGAGGTCTCGCGGCAGAACGAGTCGTTCGTCGCCATGACGAAGGACCTTCTGTCCGGCTTCTCCGTTGTCAAGAGCTTCAAGGCAGAGGCCGAGGTCGTTGCCCGCTTCTGCCGCCGCAACGAGGAACTGGAGGAGACGAAGGGCCGCCGCCGCCGCATGGAGGAGGTCATCACCATGCTCGGTACCGGCGCCGGAATCGTGGCCCAGCTCGGCGTGTTTCTGTTCGGCGCGTATCTTGCCGTGACGAAGCAGGGCGTTACGCCCGGCGTCGTCATCGTGTTCCTGCCGCTCATGAGCTTCGTGGTCGATCCCATCGGCTCCGTGCCGCCCATTCTGGCCAACCGCCGCGCCGCTGTCGCCCTCATCGACAAGCTGGCCGACGCCGTGGGCAAAAACGTCCGCGAGAGCGGCGAACAGATGGACCCGGTCCTGCGCGACGGTATCACCATCGATCACCTGACCTACGGCTATCACGAGAGTGCGCCCGTCCTGAACGACGTTTCCGTCCGCTTTGAGGCCGGAAAAAGCTATGCCATCGTCGGCACATCCGGCAGCGGCAAGTCCACGCTCGTAAACCTGCTCATGGGCAGCAGCAACGACTATCAGGGCAGCATCCGCTTCGATCAGCGCGAACTGCGCAGCATTGCAACGGAATCACTCTACGGCCTTGTTTCCGTCGTGCAGCAGAACGTGTTTATCTTCGACGATACCATCCGCAACAACATCACGATGTTTCGCCACTTTGATGAGAAGCTCGTGCAGCAGGCCACGGAGAAGGCCGGTCTGACTCCCCTTTTGGCCGAGCGCGGCGAGGACTATATCTGCGGTGAGGGCGGCTCCGGCCTCTCCGGCGGCGAGCGGCAGCGCATCTCCATCGCGCGCTGCCTGCTGCGGCAGACGCCCGTCCTGCTCATCGACGAGGCCACGGCAGCGCTGGACGCCGCCACGGCCTATTCCGTCAGCGCCGCCATTCTGGCCATTGAGGGTCTGACGCGTATTGTCGTTACACACCGGCTCGAGGAGCCGCTGCTGCGGAAATATGATGAAATTCTCGTTCTGAAAAACGGTGAGATCTGCGAACGCGGCAGCTTTGATGCCCTGATGGCACGCCGTGAGCAGTTCTATTCCCTGTTCAACGTGGCAAACGGCTGACCCTGACCGAAAACACGGAGCCCCCGCTCTGAAAGCGGAGGCTCCGATTTTTTGCGCCAATTTTGTTCAGAAGCCAAGCTCCTCGCCGACGAGGATGACATGGATGCGCCCGGCGGGGCGGCAATTTCGCGTGATGAGGATCTGATTGCAGATGCATTCCTCACCGTGGCAGTCGGCACAGCAGCCGGTCTGCGCGCACGGCGTTTTGCCGAGGAAGCGCTGCTCATTCTTCGGTGCGGCGATCGTTCGGGCACGGTGCACGGCCTCGTCGAGCGTATCGACGACCTTGTTCATCCCGGCGATCACGATGATCTCGCGCGGACCGAACACGATGGCAGCAACGCGGTTTCCCTTGCCGTCGATATTCACCAGTTCTCCCGTAAGGCTGACGGCATTCGCGCCCGTCAGGAAGAAATCGGCAGAGAGGCAGTCGTGGGCCGCCTGCTCCCGCTCGGCATCCGTCTGCATGCTCTCGCGGTCGATGACGCGCCACGGGCCGTCCCGCAGGGCCTGTTGCAGGCCGATCTGGTCAGCAGAGCGCGCGCCGCCCCAGCCAACCAGAGAGCCCTGGGGGATCAGCCGCAGCGCAGCAGCAAGCGCAGAGGTCCGGTTCGGGCAGTAGTATGCATCAAAATGCCGGGCGCGAAGATTCTTCAGCAGGAGCTGCGCGCGCTTTTCATAAAACAGCGAAACAGGTTCCATCGGTATCCCTCCGTTTTTCTTTCATTTTATCGCGCCGGAGGCGAAAATGCAAGGGAGCAAATTGGGGCAACCGGGCAGCAGCATATCAAATAGCCTCGCAGAGTTCGCCGCCCGCAGGCGGCGAATAAAATGGGATCATTTTCTCCGGCGGCGTGCACGTCGGAGAAAATACAGCTCAGTCCGTAAGTGTGCGAATCGCCCGTCAAAGGCGGGCGATTCGTGCGCGCAATGGACTGCAATCTTTTATCAGAAAAGCCTTTCGGCTTTTCTGATAGTCTTGCCGCCCTGTCCCGAGGGACAGGGCGGCAACGCTTGATTTTCGCTTATTTGTCAGCGGGAACGATGGTCAGACCGTTGAGGTCCAGACCGCCGCCAACGGTGTCGATCAGCGTGATCGCGCCGGTCTCATCGAAGGAGTAGAGGCGATGCGCCGAGTCGGTCACATAGAACAGGCCGGTCGTCGGATCGTAGTCCATTTCGTTGAGGCGGTTTTCGACCATGAGGTCGACCTCCGCAAGCTTCGTGAATGTGGTGAGATCCACATCCGCGCGGATGAGCTCGGTATTGCCATAGCCTCTGGCGAGGACATAGACATTGCCGTCCTTGCAGGCAACGGTACGCGGAGACGGGATGTTCGTCATGCCAGACATATCGCGGTAGGCCGTCCAGTAGTTCAGCTGCGTGGGATCCATACGGGACGGATTGAACTGGAACAGGTAGAAGCCCGCGACAACATACAGCACCTTATTTACCGGGTCATACGCGAGATCATTGGCATCGGCGAAGGTGTAGACCTGGCCCTTCAGCGTGGTCTGCTTCGACGTGAGGTCGTAGTAGTAGATGTAGGGCAGGCCGCCTTCGTTGACGACATAGTACAGGCCGCCTTCGTAGTCATAGGCAAGACCCGTGATGTTCGTGCCGCCGCTGAAGGTCGCGACCTCAGTCGCCGTGGAGTCCGGCAGCTCGGGGTTGAAGCTGTAGAGGGCGTCGTGCTTGGCGGAGACCGTGTAAGCCGTGGAGACAGGCTTGCCGGTCATGTCGACCACAGTCAGCGTGCAGGTGGCAGTAACGCCGGTCTCTACGCTCGTGGCGGTGATGACGACGTTGCCTGCGGCAACGGACGTGACCAGACCGTTTGCATCGACCTTCGCGACGTTCTCATCGGAGGAGCTCCAGGTGATGGCCTGGTTCGCCGCGTTGGACGGGCGGACCTTGCCGGTAAGCTGGAAGGACTCGCCAAGGGCCAGACGGCCGACAGTCTTGTTCAGCAGGATGCCGTTGACCTTGCCGACAGGCGTCTGCTCTGCGGTGGGGATGGAGCACAGGAGGCCGAGATAGGCATCGCCCTGCTTCGTCGTACGGCCGGGAGCGGTCTGGACGGAGATCTTGCCGAGGTTCACGAGCTCAGGCGTGCCCTCGCCCAGCATGAACATGTACATGCCGCTGCTCATGGCCAGCTGCTTCGTGTGATACGTTGCATGCAGGTACAGACGATCCGTGCCAAAGTCATAGGTCATCTGTGCGTTGTAGGACATGCTGCCGTAGTAGGTGCTGCCGGTGCCAACCTGAGCGCCCGGGATATCCATGACGAAGGTGCAGGCAGCTGTCTTCGGATCGATGGTGTAGAGCTTCGCCTCCACGCCGATGGCAGTGCTTCCGGCTGCGTAGAGGACGCCTCTCTTGTCGATTGCAAGAGCCGTGACCTTCTCGGAGGTCGCAGCGATCTCGGTGACGGCGCCGTTATCGAGGTCGATCGTCACAAGCTTGCCGCTGAGCGTCAGGCCGTACATGGTGCCGGTCGTGTAGTCCATGGCCATGCCGGTGACCTGATCGGTCTCCACGTCGAGGTTGACGCTGCCGAGGTTCGTGTAGGACGAAATGTCCGAAGCATCGAAGCGGTAGAAGTCGCCCTTGGAGTTGTAGGCGTAGACACAGCCGTCGTAGTAAGCGCCGGTGCGCAGGGAGTAAGCACCGATGGCAGAGGTCGTCACCGGGCAGGTTCTCAGGTTGTTGTCCGGGACCTGCAGCCAGAAGTCATAGTAGCCGCTGCCGCCGTTCTGGTCGTCGTTCAGGAACGAGAGGAACGTGCCTGCGGAGGCGTAGACCGTGACGTCGATGCTGTCCGTGAACGGGCCGCCCTCGACCTCGGGATTCTTGTTCGTGATGGAGACCGTGACGGTCGCCGTGCCGACGCCGTGGAACGTGGCAACACCAAAGCGGTCAACGGTGACGACATCGGGGTTGCTGCTGGTCCAGGTGCGAGTACGGACAGTCGGGCGGACCGGGGTCGTGACGGTATCGAGCTGCAGCGTGCCGCCGACAAGGCCGGTGACACTGTCGCCGTTCGTAATCTCGATGCCCTCAACGGGGATGTGCTTCGTCTCCGGCTCATTCTCCGGAATGGTGAACATTGCGGTGGACTCAACGCCAGACTTCGTGGAGACGTTGCCGATCTTCACGATCGTCGCTTCGAGCTTGTCGGGATCCCATTCCTGCGGGTCGATGCGGACGAGGCACAGCGGAGAAGAACCGGCATTCATGCAGGGGTTCCAGTAGATGTTTCCAGTGTTGTAGTCATACATCATAGAAGCATAGTACCAGGTATCCTGACCGAGGGAGCCGAGCTTCGTCGTGCTCAGGGTGTCGGCATCGACCATGTAGAGGTTGCCGGACATATCCGAGACGATGATGTAGCCTTCTGCAGTGACGGTCATGGCGGGGGTGATCGCCGGGCCGCCGATCTCGCCGGAGTAGGTGCCGAGCAGGTCGATCGCGCCGGTGTCGAGGTCGACAATGGCGAGGCCGCCGTTCGTAAGATCGACCGCATACATACGACCGGTGTTGTAATCGAAGCCCATGTTGCCGAGCTCGACGCCTGCGGTGAAGCCGATGAACTCGATATCGCCGAACGTGGTCTTATCCGGGGTCTCTCCCTTGTTGACCTTGAAGCGGTAGAGGGACGTGCCGACGCCGAACGTGCTGTCATCCATAGCGCGGGCTTCCTTCACGACTGCGTAGACATAGCCGTTGTAGTAGGCAGCACCCTGCCACATGGCATCGGTCGTGCTCTCCTCGCCGTCGATGCCGACAACCGTGAGCTTCTGCTTCGCGATCTGCGTGAGCTGCGTGGGCGTTTTGTCGGAGAACGTAACCCAGGTAAAGCCATTGGCGGCGTTCTTGAAGTCCGCCACAATATAGGTGTAGATGGCATCTGCGGAGCCAACGACGCGGACCGTAGCGGTCGCGGTGTAATCGACCCACTGCGGGACGGTGGAGCTGGTTTCCTCATCCCAGTGCCAAGGATCCCAGACCTTGCCGGTCGCGGTGATCTTGGTCTCGCCCTCGCCTACGGCGGTGACGAAGCCCTGCTGTGTGACGGTGGCGATGGTCTCGTCCGCGGAGGCCCAGGTCAGTTCGCTTGCCTTAGCGTTCCACGGATTCCACTCGACCTCAAAGCGCTTGCGCTGGCCCTGCGTCATGGTAAGCTGATACGGGGAGAGCTGGAAGCGCTCTTGCGGATCCACGCCGATGGTGAACAGATCGGACGTCTTGTCGGTCGGAACGAACAGGGACGTCTGGCCGCCGGGGCCGTAGGTGCCGACCTCTGTGCACTTGCCGGTGGCAAGGTCGACCTTGTAGGTCATGCAGACATTGATGTAGGTGTTGCCTGCAGCCGTCTGGCTGTGTGCATACCAGTACATCGTGTCGGTGTTGTGATCATAGCCCATGGACTGGATGACATTGCAGCCGGAGTAGTTGGCGTAGTTTACGAAATCGGTCGTGCCGATGTAGGTGCACACGCCGTCGCGCTCGAGGCTGTAGAGCTTACCGGCGGTAGAAATGCCGTAAAGCTGGCCTTCCGTCGTGCAGCCGAGGGTCAGGATCTCACCGTCGGAGCCGGTGATGTCGGCGATCTTCTCAAGGGAGATGTAGCCGTTGGAGTAGAAGCTGATCTGGAAGAGAGCGTTGCTTCCGTCATCCTTGCCGTCGCCGTCGCGGTCGCCTTCATAGTTCCAGCCGACAGCGTAGAGGTGGTTGCTGACCGTATCCGAATCGCTCTTGCCCTTGTCAGAATAGTCGAGTGCCATGTCGTACAGGACCTTGAAGCCGCTGTCGCCGACCTTGCCGGACTGAGTGACGAGGGTCTGAGAACCCCAGTAGGTGTTGTACGGGGTAACAAGCACGACCGCGCCGTCCGTTGCGCGCTGGGCCACGAGGTAGCCGTTGACGTACTCTGCAGAATAATAGCGGTTCGAGCTGTCGAACGTCTCGTTGCGGTAGTCGCTCATGTCTGCCTTGTTGGCGCTGAACCAGCCGCCTTCAACGGCAGCGCGGTCAAACGTCTCGCAGCCATACAGGCGGTCGGAGCTCAGCTTCTGCATGGCAGGCTTCTGATCGTCCATTGCGCCGAGGTCGAGGGAGACATCGATTTCCGTCTCATTGCAGGCGTAGTCCGCCACAACGATGGTGAAGTCGGGGCCGAAGCCGGTGATGTCGTAGTCCTGGGTAAAGGTCTTGCCCGGCTCATTCTTGACTTCGTACTTGCCCATAATGATGCCGTCGTTGTTGACGAAGATCAGGGCCGCGATGTGCTGGTTGTCGTTGAGCTTCAGCGGAAGAAGGACCTTGCCGTTCTCGATCTTGAGATCCTGCTGGAGGGTCGCCTCATTCTCCACAACGGGAGCCTTGTCGTCCAGCGTGACATCAAAGGAGAAGGAATCGTCCATCACGTCGTCGCCGTCATCAAGCCATGCACTGGCAGTGTAGGTGACGGTCGTGCCGTCGGGCAGCTTGTTGTCGTTCTTGTCAAGGCCGTTCCAGACCTCGCCTTCCTCTGCCAGAACATACAGCGGGATGATCTGGCCGTAGCCGGAGTTATAGTAGGACTTTGCCATATACTCGCCGGTCAGGTCGAAGTAGACCTCGTTCGTGACCTTATCCTTAACCTGGAAGTTGATCTTCTTCAGGTTGCGGAGCAGGCCGACGTCGATCTCGGCAAGCGGGTTGGCATAGGAGAAGGCATTGTACTCGTCGCCGGAAGCGCCGGTACGGATGTACGGGTTCGTGCCGATGGCGGCATTGTTCGTGAAAATGCTGAGCGGATACAGGCTGGCTTCGTCTTCGTCAGCAGAGTCGAACGCAGGAGCCTGAGACCAGTCGCCGTAGAAGCCGAGGAACGGCATCTCGAGGTCGGTCGTGTCATCCGTGGCGGACTTCACATAAAGGAAGCCTTCGACATACATGCCGTTCTCGAAGGATGCGTCGAGATAGGCCTTGTCTTCCGCGGTCAGCGTGATGGTGGCAGTTAGGGTGACGGACTCGCCAGCCGGAACGGTGACGCTCTCGAGCGCTTCCGTGCCGGAAATGACGGCATTCTCCGTCAGATCGGTGCCGACTTCAAGCTCTGCGCAGTAGGCCGTGATGACATCGACATCGTCCTTGTTGACGGTGCCGTCGCCATTGACGTCCAGATAGGCATAATGCACATTGTCCTCAGCGATGGGAGCATCATCGGTGACGTGCAGCAGCAGGACGCGGGCGTCGGCCGTCGTGATCTCGCCGTCGTCATTGAAGTCATACTTCATGATGTTCGACTCGGTCGCACCGGCCACGGTCAGGGAAGCGCCCAGCGCATAGGGAGCGTGGCCGATGAACGTGCCGTTGGTGTAGGTCACGACGGTTTCGGTGAGAATGGAGGCATTGAACGTATAGGTCAGATCCTTCTCACCGGACATGTTGTTGATAGTGAACGGGAACGTGTAGACACCGTTTTTGGCGTCGTCGTCGCCCAGCTCCGCCTTGGCGCGGTTCTCATAAGCCTGCGCGTTGGACAGATAGGCAAGGGAGCTTGTTGCCTTGACAAGGTTGGCAAGACCGGCGCCCTGGCCTCTCGGGGAGACCTCGAGGCCGTTGGAATCGAGGATGGGATCCGCCGTGCTCATCAGGAGGTTCGCAGCAACCTGACGGAGCTCTGCTTCCTGATACTGCGGATAGTTCTGGCGCAGATACTGCATGAGAACAGCCATCGCACCGGCGATCTGCGGGGTCGCCATGGACGTACCGCTCATAAGGCCGTAGTTGGAGCCTGCGATGCTCGGATCACGGGTGGAATAGATGTTGCCGCCAACACCGGCGATCTCCGGCTTCAGCTTCAGGTCCGGGGTGACGCCCCAGGAGGAGAAGTCGCTGAGGGTGCGGTCGCGCTTGACCTGCACGAGGTCGCCGTTGCAGCATGTCAGGGTCTTGACGCCCTCGGCGAACTGCGCCTTCATGTACTCGCCGTCTGCCTTGGAGATAAAGACTGCGGGGATGTTATCGCCGCCGTCATTGATCTGCATGTTGAGCATGCCGGAGGCATTGTTGTAGACCACGATGCCGATCGCACCTGCAGCCTGTGCAGCGGCCTGCTTGTCGGGGAAGGAGCTGGAGCCGCGGGAAACCAGGGCGATCTTACCGCTGACATCCACATTCTCATAGTCGCTCGCCTCGCCGTAACCGCCGATCGGAACGAATTCCACAGACTGGCCCTTGAAGTTGCTCAGGAACTTCGTGGCGTTCGTCGTTGCGGTGTCGTTGTAGCCGATGGTGCGGCCGTTCACGGTGAAGTACAGGGATTCTGCGCCGTCGTTGTCGATGGAGGCAATGGACAGAGCGGCAGAAAGCGTACTCGGGGTACCGACGACGCCGTCATCGGGGTTGCCGGAACGGGAGAGATTCCATCCGGTGCGGTTCTGATATGCAGCGTTCGTTTCGTTGCCCGCAGCGATCAGGACCTCGATATCGGTGCTCTCGAACAGCTCAAGCGTTTTGCTCATGTCGCCGGTCGTAAAGCCGCCGGCCGCGCCAAGGGAGAGGTTGCAGGCATCGACATCCAGACGGACGCAATCTTCAAGGCCGGCCATGATGGTGTCCCAGCCGGCGCCGCCGCCCGCGGAGAAGACCTGCATGACGATGATCTGGGCATCCGGCGCAACACCGATGACACTGCTGCCTTCGATCTTATTAGCAGCCGTGATACCGGCGACATGCGTGCCGTGGTCATGCTTTGCCGTTGCGTGCGATACATCGAAATCATGCGTGTAGTAGTTGAAGATGAACGGAAGCTTGCTATTATAATAGGAGCGATTGCGCAGGCTCGTCATCTGGCCCGCATTCAGCGTGTTCCAGATGGCATCGACGCCTTCCTTCGTCAGGGAGCTCTCGGTGAGCTTATCCTCGGACAGAGCGCCGAAGTTCGGATGATCGACCACGATGCCGGTGTCCAGAATGGCGACCTTCATGCCCTTGCCGGTGAAGCCCGTTGCATTGAGCTGATCGGCGCCGATCATGGTGGTGGCGTTGCTGGTCATGGGCTGCAGCTCACCGTCAGACGTCAGGGCGGACTCCTCCTCGGGCAGGGAGAACGTCGGGGCGACGTAGACATGATCCACACCGGGAAGCGCCTCGAGGGCTTCCTTATTGCCGTACTCCGTCTTTACGGCCACGCCGGTCGTAGCGATGGTGTAGGTGTAACCCAGCTCGAACTGTGCGTCATTGCGGAACTTCTGCGTGAGGTTTGCCTTGAGCGCATTGAGCTCGAGACGGAGCGCAGCCTCATAGGCAACAGCCTTCGGCGCGCGGGTGGCGATGTCGTCCTTCGTGAAGCCTGCCACGAGCAGCGGGCTCTTCTGCATGACGACGATGAACGTGACAACCTCGTCCGCCTTGGGCTCGCTCTCGGCAAGCTGTGCGGAGAAGCGGTCTTCGCCGTTCTGCACGAGCTTCGGCTCACCAGCCTCAACGGGCTGCTGCGCGTCGGTCTCGACAGTCGGGTCTTCAGCGATATTGCTGCTCGGGAGCTGCACCGGGCCGTCCGTGGAGATCTCCGGGACGTTGCCGTCTGCAAAGCCGCTCTCCGTGGCAAAGGCCATGGGAACGCCCGTCAGAACAAGTGCCAGCGCAAGGAGCAGAGACAGGATCCTTTTCTTCATTGCGGCTCCTCCCTTTCTCAGTGCTGCACCAGCGTGGCATACCGCACGATGACGGTGGCCACCTGACCGCGGGTGGAATTACCGGTGGGATCGAGCTTATTCTCGCCCACGCCCTTGATGAGGCCGGCCTCAACGGCCCACGTCATCGCGGGAACGGCATAGGCGCTGACGCTGGAGGCATCTGCAAAGGCCTTCAGATCGCCCTTTGCCGTGGTGTCGACACCGGCAAGCTTGGCATAGCGCGCAAAGAACGTGACCATCTGCTCGCGGGTGACGTTCTGCTCCGGAGCAAACTCCGTTGCGCTCACGCCGTTGGTGACGTTGTTCTGATAAGCCCAGATGACAGCGTTCGTGTACCAGCTGTTCTTCTCGACATCGCGGAACGGTGCAGTGCCCTTGACGGCGGGCTCACCTGCGATGCGATAGAGCACGGTGACGAGCATGGCACGGCTCATCTCGGTATCGGGCTGGAACTTCGCGCCGCCCATGCCGATCATGTAACCGCGGCTGACGACGAAGTCGATGCCCTCGTGATAATACTCGTTCCGATCGACGTCCGTAAAGCGGGAAGCCGGGCACTCGACGAGCAGCGTAGCGGTGGACTGCAGCTTTGCATCCTTCGCGCCGCTGATGTAGCCGCCCTGCAGGACGACCTGCGTTCTGGATTCCTGCAGAGCCTCGAACTTGAGGGTCAGGACGGTGCCGGCCTTGGCAGCCTTCGCACCGGCAAATGCCGCAACGACGGCGTCCTTCTTGCCGGAGTTGACCTTCAGGCTGAGCTCCGTGCCTGCGGGCCAGGCCTCGCCTGCCTCTGCGCCAACGAATTTCAGGCTCTTGCTGTCGTAGGCAAAGGTCAGCTTTCCGTCTGCCACGACACCGTCTGCCTCTGTGTTCACGGCGACGCAGACCTCATCGCCGCGGATCACATGCTGGGATGTGACCTGAAGCGTGAGGAGAGAGCTCTCGATCGCAGCGACGCTGGTCAGACCCAGGCCGAGCACCAGGGCGACTGCCAGCAGCAGCGAAAAGAGCCGGCGAACGTTACTTCTCATAATCTCTGTTCCTCCTTCTTTTTGATGCACCCGAGCCGGGTACGCGGGCCCGCCGTTCCTGCCGAGTCGGCAGTATTGCGGCGGCAAGCTGCAATTTTTGCAGCTGATACCCAATGTTACCATAAACACAGGAAAATCGCAAGCATTTATTTTCAATATTTGTCTCATAAATAGTCGTATAGTCCTGACGGCGTAAAAATTTGGTAAAAAATACCCGTCCGGCACCGGTCAGGTACCGAACGGGCCATATCTTACTTCTGTTCGCTGACGTATTCCAGTACCCAGCGGAACAGGCGTTCGAGCGCATCGGGCCGCGTGATGTAATTCACGCGCTCACCGTCGCCGCGCGTCTCCAGATAGCCGAGCTTGTAAAGGCCGTAGACGTTCCAGGAGACCGTGCCGGAGTTCAGGTTCATCGAGGCCGCAAGCTGCGCCGCCGAAAACGGCTCTGCGGCACAGCGCCGCAGGATCTCCAGCTTGTCCTTACCGGTCAAGGCCCGCATCATGGCGCACAGTGTCTCGGCATCCGGCCGGACCTGATGTGCCGCCGCAAATTCAAAGCTGAGGTTCGCGCCGAGATAGGCAATACGCACGGTCTTGCCGCCGCTCTCGAACCACTCCGTCCAGAAGCCGACCATGTTGAAGTTCCACAGCGCGATCCAGACCTCATCCGGCTGCATCTCCTGCGTGAAGAGATACGACGCGCGGAACATCTCCTGCTGGAACGTGTCGACGGAGTGCGTCTGAAAGTACTTTTCCCAGATGGCCAGCTGCGCGCGATTCCGCTCGGTCAACGCCTGCATTTCGGCCGCCAGCTGCTCGACGACCGGGCGGAGCAGCTCCGTCAGCTCGCGCAGATAGGTCTCGAACTCCGTCAGCACGCGCAGGATCTCCCATCGTGCCTCCATGGAGCATGGCAGCCGTTCCAGCTGCACCTGCAGCGGCTCCGGCTCCTCCTGCGGATCAAGCGGCTCCAGAACGAGGCCCATGGTGTTCATGTCGTTGATCTTGAAGCCAATGCCCGACATATACCGGAACATGCGCAGCAGCTCAGCGGCAAACGAGTCAATATCGGTGCAGTTGAGCGGCGTGGCCACGAGCATGGTGTGCGCAAGGCAGCAGCAGGTCTTCTCATCCGTTCCCGGCAGCTTTTCAAAAAAATAGCGCAGCCGCGCCTGATGCGGGTCGAGCGTCTGCGTGACGGCTGCGGAGATACGATCCAGCTCCTGCGCCAGCTGCAGGCCCTGATCCTCCTTCTCGAGCAAGTAGCGGCCGAATTTTCGGTTTACACGCTCATAGTCTCTTGTATATGCTATTCCATTTATATAATAGTATAAAAGATAGACGGTTTCCGCAAAAAGGCAGGGTTTATCGATCACACGAACCTTCACAAGATCACTCCTTTGCGGCTATTGTAGTATACGCCCGCGCAATTTGTCAACACCCGTTTCGGAAAAAACTTGTATATTTTGCTGGAATCTGCCGCATAAAAATCGGTCGTTCCTGTCATTGTCACAAAGCGCTCCCCTGCCGGAGTTGACAAATTTCTGCCTTTCCGGTATGATAAACCAAACGGCATATCCGAAAACGGAGCTGCCGCAGGAGGGACTATGAAATATGATTTTATCACGGTGCTCGACCGCACCGGCGCGGATTCCATTGCCGCAAACATCGATCCCTGGGGCGTGAGCCCTGCTCCGGCGCAGCGCATCCCCATGTGGGTCGCGGACATGAGCTTCCCGACCGCGCCGCCGATCCTCGAGGCGATGCATAAGCGTCTCGCTTTTCCGAACTTCGGTTATTTTTCCATGCCGGATGAATATTTTGACTGCATTCTCCGCTGGCAGGAGACGCGCAACGGCCTGACCGGCCTGAAGCGCGCGGACATCGGCTATGAAAACGGCGTGCTTGGCGGCGTCAGCTCGGCCGTGCAGGCCCTGACCGTCCCTGGAGAGGCCGTGCTGCTGCACGCCCCGGCCTATATCGGCTTTACCCATGTTCTGGATAATCTCGGCCGCAAAGCGGAGCTTTCTCCCCTGCGCCGCGATGAAAACGGAGTCTGGCGCATGGATTACGAGGACATGGACCGCCGCCTGAAGGAGCATTCCATCCGCCTTGCCATCCTCTGCTCGCCGCATAACCCGACGGGCCGCGTCTGGGAGCGCTGGGAGCTGGAAAAGGCCATGGAGGTCTATGCCGCAAACGACTGCTTTGTCCTCTCAGACGAGATCTGGTCCGATCTCATCCTGCCGGGCTATCATCACATCCCCACGCTTTCCGTCTCGGACGATGCACGCCGCCGCACGGCCGCATTTTATGCCCCGAGCAAGACGTTCTCGCTGGCGGGTCTCATCGGCTCGTATCACATCATCCCTGATCCATGGCTGCGCGACCGCGTGACGCGGCAGGGCGACCTCAGCCATTACAATTCCTGCAATGTGCTCTCGCTGCACGCCCTGCTCGGAGCCTATTCGGACGAGGGCGCACAGTGGCTCGACGAGCTGCGCCCCGTGCTGGCAGACAACATCCGCTATGCCTGCGATTTCATCGCCGCTCACTTCCCCGGCGTGCAGGTCATGCAGCCGCAGGGGACCTATATGCTGTTTCTGGACTGCGCCGCATGGCTGCAGGAGCACCATATGACGCTGCGGGAACTGGAGGAGCGCGGAGCGCGTGCCGGTGTCATCTGGCAGGACGGCGCGGCGTTTGCGTGGCCGGACTCCATCCGGATGAATCTGGCCCTGCCGCACAGCAGGCTCGTCGAAGCCATGGAGCGCCTTCGTGTCCATGCCTTCTGCTGAAGTGCTGGCGGGCTTCCTCCGCGCGCACGGTCTGCAGCTCAATGCGCAGCAGCAGGCAGCCATCGGAGCGGTCGAGGGGGCCGTCCTGCTGCTGGCCGTCCCCGGCAGCGGCAAGACGACCGTACTCGTGACGCGGCTGGGCTATCTCGTGCAGTGCTGCGGCGTCCGCCCGGAGGAGATCCTCACCATGACCTATACCGTCGCTGCCACCCGCGACATGCGAAGCCGCTTCTCTTCCCTGTTCGGTGAGGAGCTTGGCAGCCGGATGGAGTTTCGCACGATCAACGGCGTCTCCGCGCGCATCATCCGCGCCTATGAGCAGCGGATGGGACGGAACGCCTTTTCCCTGCTCTCGAGCGAGGCAGAGCAGACCGCCCTGCTGCGCGTGCTGTATTTCCGGTGCAAGGGCGAATACCCGACGGACGCCGAGCTCAAGCAGGCCCGCACGCTCATCGCCTATGCAAAAAATCAGATGCTGGGCAAGGAGGAGCTGGACCTGCTGTGGAAGGAGCTGGACTGCTTCCCTGCGCTTTACCGCGCCTATCAGCAGGCGCTGCGCAATGCCAGGCAGATGGACTATGACGACCAGATGGTCTATGCCCTGCGCATCCTGCGGCAGGTCCCGGAGATTCTGCACGAATTTCAGGCGCGCTACCACTATTTCTGCGTAGACGAGGCACAGGATACCTCGCGCATCCAGCATGCGATCGTCTCGCTGCTGGCCGGTGCAGGCGGGAACCTGTTTCTCGTCGGCGACGAGGATCAGAGCATCTACGGCTTCCGCGCCGCCTGCCCGGATATGCTGCTGCACTTTGAGGCGGACCACCCCGGCGCAAAGGTCCTGTTCCTCGAGCAGAACTACCGCTCCACGCCGCAGATCGTCGAGGCGGCCGACCGCTTCATCCGCCAGAACGTCTCCCGCCGGGACAAGCACATGCAGCCCGTCCGCTCCGGCGGCGCGGCCATCCGCCAGATCCCGCTGAACCGCCGCGAGCGGCAGTATACCTACCTGCTCGAGGTCGCGCGCGATCTGCCGGAGAATACTGCCGTGCTGTACCGCGACAACGACTCCGCCCTGCCGCTCATCGATCTGCTGGAGCGAAACGGCGTTCCCTACCGGGCGAAGCAGACGGACGGCACGTTTTTCTCCAGCCGGATCGTGCGGGACATCACGGATATCATCCGCTTTGCGCAGTCCCCGTGGGACGGCGCGCTGTTCCGCCGCATTTATTATAAATTCTGTGCCGGGATCCCGAAGGCCGTGGCCGAGCGGGCTGCGGCCCACAATCCCACGGCCGAGCCGCTTCTGCTGGCCGTGGCGGACGACGACGTCTCCCCGTATACGCGGCGGCAGTGCCGCATGCTCCAGACCCATCTGCAGAACCTCCGGACGGAGAAGGCCAACCGCGCCGTCTACCGCATCGTCGCCTTCATGGGCTACGGCGACTATCTGGATCAATGCGGGGCCGACAAGAGCCGCGCGGAAATTCTGGAAGCACTGGGTGCGCAGGAGTCGGATCCTCTGCGCCTGCTGGAGCGTCTGGACGAGCTGCAGGCCCTGCTGCGGCAGCCGAAGTCCGAGGCGCGCGGCCTGATCCTCTCCACCGTGCACTCGAGCAAGGGGCTGGAGTATGACCGGGTCTTTCTGCTCGACGTCATCGACGGCGTGTTTCCAAAGGAGGGCGAGGACGTCGACCGTGACGAAGAGCGGCGGCTGTTCTATGTCGCCATGACCCGCGCCCGCAACGAGCTTGCCGTCTTCACCTTCCCGCCGGAGAAAACGTCCTCGGCCTTTTCGCAGTTCCTGTTCCGACCGAAGCGCCGCATTCCGCGCAAGTCAAAGAAAAAGACTGCGGCAGACAGCTTTCTCCCCGGCACGCCGGTGCAGCACAGCGCCTATGGCGCGGGGCGCATTCTGGCGCGGGAGGGCGACCGTGTCCGCATCCGCTTTTCCAGCGGCAGCGAGCGGGTGTTTTCGCTGGCCGCCGCCGTTCCGAACGGGCTTCTCAGCCTGCGGCAGGAATCCGGCGGAAATGCCGCAAAAGCCGATTGACACGGTAGGCAATTCGTTGTATCATAATTTGAACGGCCCTGCGCCGTGAATCCACAGTGTGGAGGACATCTCACCATGCTCAATTCTTTCTCCCGAACCGAACTGCTGCTTGGCCACCCGGCCATGGAGGCCCTGAAGCACGCGCGCGTGGCGGTCTTCGGCATTGGCGGCGTCGGCGGCTATGCCTGCGAGGCCCTTGTCCGCAGCGGCGTCGGTGCCTTTGACCTCATTGACGACGACAAGGTCTGCCTGACGAACATCAACCGCCAGATCATCGCCACGCGGAGGACCGTCGGCCAGTATAAGGCCGACGTCATGCGCGACCGTATGCTCGACATCAATCCGCAGGCCGATATCCGCGTACACCGCTGCTTCTTCCTGCCGGAAAACGCCGCAGAGTTCCCGTTTTCGGAATATGATTATATTCTCGACGCCGTCGACACCGTCAGCGCCAAGCTCTCGCTTGCCGTGCAGGCGCAGGCAGCCGGTGTACCGATCATCAGCGCCATGGGGGCGGGCAACAAGCTCGACGGCAGCCGCTTCCGCATCTCCGATATCTCCGAGACGCGTGTATGCCCGCTGGCACGTGTGATGCGCCGCGAGCTCAAAAAGCGCGGCGTGCGCCGCCTGAAGGTCGTCTGGTCTGACGAGCAGCCGACCCGGCCGCTCGAGGACATGGCCAACAGCTGCCGCTACCACTGCATCTGCCCGCCGGGCGCTGCGCACAAGTGCACGGATCGCCGCGATATCCCCGGCAGCACGGCCTTTGTGCCGCCGATCGTCGGCCTGCTGATGGCAGGCGAGGTCATCAAGGATCTGACGGCTTCTGTCAGACAGGAGGGCACATGGAACTGACGCTCGAAGAATTGGAAGCGCTGGAGCCTGGCAGCTATACCCTGCTCGACCTCCGCTCGGAGCAGGAGACCGCCTACGGCACCATTCCCGGCTCCGTTCCGGCCAACGCCGCCGCCCTGCCGGAGGGGCTTCCGGCAGAGCCCGGCCGCATCGTGCTGTTCTGCACACGCGGCAAGCTCAGCCTTGAAACGGCTGAACGCCTGCGCGACGAAGGCTTCGATGCCTGCAGCCTCAAGGGCGGCTATCTTGCCTGGCTCATGCGGCAGATGCAGCGGCAGGAGGCAGAGGAGCTGTGCAGCCGCGTGGAAAACAGTCTGCGCAAGCGCTTCCGCCTGAAGCTGTGGTGCAACTTTACCAAGGCCATCCGGCAGTATGAGCTTGTCAAGCCGAACGACCGTATCGCCGTGTGCATGTCCGGCGGCAAGGACTCCATGCTCATGGCAAAGCTTTTTCAGGAGCTGCAGCGTTATACGAAGTTCCCCTTCTCGGTGGAATACCTCGTCATGGATCCAGGCTACAGCCCGGAGAACCGCCGCGTTATTGAGGAAAATGCACGAAAGCTGAATATTCCCATCCATATTTTCGAGTCGAACATCTTTGACTATGTCTACAATGTGGACAAATCTCCCTGCTATCTCTGCGCGCGCATGCGCCGCGGGCACCTGTATGACTATGCCCGTCGGCTCGGCTGCAACAAGATCGCGCTCGGGCACCACTATGACGACGTCATTGAGACGATCCTCATGGGCATGCTCTACGGCGCGCAGGTCCAGACCATGATGCCGAAGCTCCACAGCACGAATTTCCCCGGCATGGAGCTGATCCGGCCGCTGTATCTGATCCGCGAGGACGATATCAAGGCCTGGCGGGACGCAAACGAGCTGCACTTCATCCAGTGCGCCTGCCACTTTACCGACACCTGCACGACCTGCTCCAATCAGGAGACGCGCTCGAAGCGGCAGGAGATCAAGGATCTGATCCGCACGCTGAAGCAGCGCAATCCGGATGTGGAGGCGCACATCTTCCGCTCTGTGGAGAATGTGAATCTCGACACCGTCATCGGCTGGAAGACCGGCGGAAAAAAATACAGCTTTCTCGACCGCTATGATGAAGAAGCCTAGAATAAATCCCTCTGCTAGACGCGCAGAGGGATTTATTCTATGTTACATTGGGATCAGCAGCAGCGTTCCGGCCGGGACCTCGTCTGCCTGCAGGTCATTTGCCGCCGTGACCGTCTCCGGCGCAGTGCGGCAGGCCTTTGCGATATCCCAGACCTGCTCCGGCTGCTCCGTGCGCCGCAGGATGACGCCCGGACGCCGCGCATCTTCCGGCTCCGGCTCCGTCGTACCGCCGCACACGGCCTTGAGCGCATGCCGCGCCGTGCTGGCAAGCGTCACCTGCACCGGGCAGCGCAGTGTCACGCCGTCCGCCCCTGCCGCACAGAACAGCTCGCCCGGCGTGATCTCCGTGACGCGGCAATCCGCCTGCGGCGCAAGCGCCGTTTCCAGCAGCACGTTCGTTCGCAGCGTCTGGCCCTGCAGCTTCCCCGACGGGTCGGTGAAAAGGACGTTTGCGGCAAGCGGCAGCTCGATTTTTGCCATGCCGTTCTCCTGCCGCCGCACCGGCTCCCCTGCCAGTACCCAGCCGTCCGCGATGGCGGAGGCGGGCTCCCGCCCGGCCGCCTGCGCCGTTTCGCGGAACGTCTGGACATCGAGGATGCCCTCCATCTCCCACGTCTCCCACTGCGGCTTCAGCTCGGCATCGAGGCAGTAGGCATCCTCGATCAGCTCTACCGGCTGCTCGCCGCAGACCGTGCACTGCGCCAGAATGCCCGCGCTCAGCAGCAGGCGGCGGCAGTCGAGCTGGCCGTCCGGCTCCGTCTCGGCCGAGGTCAGGGCGAGGAATACCGTCAGGTCTCCCTCATCCAGGTCCTGCTCCAGCTCCGCAAACTGCGAGAACGGAAGCTCCGTCTCCTGCCGCTGCAGGCTGCCGTCCGGGGACTCATAGAGGATATGGACCGTCAGCCGCCCCTTGAACACCGCCTTGTTCCCGATCGTCTTCCGCTCAGCCGTATCCAGCGCATAGACGCATTTGAGCAGCCGCTCGACCGGCGGCTTCGACTCCGGGATCTCGATCTCCTCATTGAGCGAAAAGCTCTTTTCGCCGAGGCCGCGCGGCAGTCGCAGCGGCAGGCGCTTGCGCCGGAGCTGCAGCGTCGGTGCCGGCTCCGGAAAGTCGTGCAGCGTCCGCGTGAACGCGGCATAGACCGTCAGCGTGCAGGAGACGCCGACGCGCACGAGCAGCTTGCGCGAGTGCACGAGCCGTGCATCCACGCTGCACAGGCGGCAGACGCATTGCAGGCGGCAGTCGCTCTGCTCCCCCTCCCAGCCGCGCCGGGCGCTGAACGGGATCACGGTCTCCAGGCGCTCGAGCCGTCCGTCCTCTGTGACGAACAAAATACCCGCCTGCACCTCCCCGCTGACCGACGCACTTCCCGCGGTACACTCCTCCGCGCGGACGAGCAGCGTGCCGAACGCATCGACGACGCGGTCCGCGTCCGCGCAGCTGTCCGGTACGATGACCTCGGCTGTCAGCTCCTGCGTGACCGTCTGATCGAGCACGCGGCCGAGATAGTCCAGCTGCTTTTCCTGAAAGACAAGCTCCATCGTCTTCCCTCCTTCTTGTTCTGGGAAAATCATATGCGGGCCGCGCGCGCAATATTTGCCGATTATCGCCGCCGCGCAAGGCAAAGCCCTGCGACCAGAAGCGCGATGCCGAGCACGACCAGCACAAATTCCGAGCTGAACAGCAGCGAAAGCAGCAGCCCCGCGCCGAGCGCCATCATCACCGAGCCCAGAAGCTCCATTTTTCTGCACATAAAAAACCGCCCCCTGCCAGCCTATGCGCAGAGGGCGGTTTTATGCAGGAAGATCGGGCAGCAGCATGTTCCGCACCGCAAGAAATCGATCTATCCCTCCTGTTTGCTTGCTTGGCATGTCAACTCTTCGGAGCAGAAAAGGAAACATGCAGATGCTCCTCCGGGCCAAAGCGATCCCACAAGGAGTGCAGCAGCGTCAATTTTCCAAGAGGCCACTGCTCCCACCGGCAGTCCTCTCGCTCTTCTGCTTCGGCAGGCGATCCGTACGCTCTTCTCAAAGCAGCTGACAGCTCCGCATAAGAAGCGGCAGCGTCATAGCTCTTTCGCTGCTCCGGCGGAATGACCCGAAAAAACTCCAGAAATTGGATGCGGCCAGCCTTAAAATGGACACCGATATTCAGCAGAATATCACAATGAAACGCTTTTCCCGGAAACACAAGATATCCGGGTGCTGCCATATGATATGGCCTCGTCTCCTTTCAGCACGGTGAATCTGTCCGGATGCACGAAGCAGCCATTGTTACCGTGCAGCTGCTCCGGAACAGATCAGCCAGCACAGGCCCTCGCGGATACGGAGCCTGACCGTCGGTTCGATCCACTCATTGCTGATGGTCAGCGAGTCGCCCCGGCGCGCTTCAGCGTCGCGGAGCGGATATTTCGCGCCCTCGATCGTCACGCCGCGCAGAACGGCGTCGATGGGAAGCAGGGAAAAATAGAAATAATCCGTGCGCGGCAGGACATACTCCCCCGGCCCGATGCACGTCACGCGATTATCGGGATCGAGCAGGATGGCCTCGACACCATCAGCGCGAGCCGTTTCCAGCAGCTGCAGATTGGCAAGGGCATGATCCAGCCGCCCGCCGGTACAGGCCGTGAGGTACAGGCGCGTACAGCCATGCGCCCGCGCCATCGTATAGGCCGCCTGCAGGTCGGACTCGTCCTTCTCCGGGCGGAGCAGGATATTTTCCGCTCCGGCCACAGCCGTGCCGCCGGAGTCTCCGTCCCCGACATAGCAGTCCGGGGCAAAACCGGCCGCCGCGGCGCAGTGCACGCCGCCGTCCGCGCAGATCACAAGCGGTTTCTCCGCGCGCAGCGCATCGAGATGCCCCCAGCTGCGGCAGGGCATCGCGCCAAAAATCAGGGCTGTTTGTGTTCCCAAAGCCGGATCTCCTTTGCTGCTTCATAGAGCCTTGCATAGCTGGCATGGCGGGTCGGCTCCAGCTCCCCTGCCGCAAGCGCCTCGAGCACGGCACAGCCCGGCTCGGACAGATGCGCGCAGTCGTGATAGCGGCAGCGGCCGAGATACGGGGCAAAGTCCGGAAAGGCATACTGGAGGTTTTCCTTCAGGATCAGCTCCATCTGCTCCGTGTCGAACGAAGAAAAGCCCGGCGTGTCGATGACGCAGGTTCCGTCCGCCAGCGGGAACAGCTCCACATGACGTGTCGTATGGCGGCCGCGGCCGAGCTTTTCCGAGACCTCGCCCGTCTCCACGGAGAAGCCGAGGCAGTTCAGGATGCTGCTCTTGCCGACGCCGGAATTGCCCGTGAAGGCGACGGTCTTGCCGCGCACGGCCTCGTGCAGGGCGTCAACGCCCTCGCCGCTGGCCGCGCTCGTCGGAAAGACCGGGAAACCGGCATGGCGGTAGATGCGTGTGAGCGACTCCCCGCTCTCGAGGTCCGTCTTGTTGATGCAAAGCACGACCGGCACATTCTGGTTTCCCGCAATGGCCGCGACGCGGTCGATGAGGAACGGGTCCGTCACGGGATTCGCGCCGGACGCCAGCACGACGAGGGCGTCGAGGTTACTGACGGCCGGGCGGATGAAGCTGTTGCGGCGCGGCTCGATCTCCTCGACCATGCCCTGTGCGCCGGAGCCGGAAAAGCGGACCCAGTCACCGACGAGCGGCGACATCCGCTCCTTGCGGAAGCGGCCGCGGGCGCGGCACTGCGTGAGTGTGCCGTTCCCGCTGTCTACATAGTAAAATCCGCTGAGCGCCTTGACGATGCGTCCACGCTCCATGCTCAGTCTCCCGATTCAGAGGATTCTGTCGTCGGCTCCGGCTCCGTCGGCGCGGTGGTCGGCGCTTCCGTCGGGGCCTCCGTCGGCTCGGGGCCGTCCGAGACCTCGAGCGTCACGATCGTGTCCTTGGCGACCTTGGAATTTGCCGCCTCGCTCTGACGCACGACGCGGTCCTTCTCGTCCGTGTCGCTGTAGACGCGCTTAATCTCATATTTCAGGCCGTTTTCCGTCAGCAGGTCGATGGCGTCGCGGACGCTCAGGCCGGTGACGGGCGGGACGGTGACCTTGCCGCTGCCCTTGCTCACATAGACCGTGACCTGCTGGCCGCGGCTGAGCTGGCTGTCCGAGGCAGGGACGGTGCGCGTGACATTGCCGGATGCGATATCGTCGCTCTCCTCCTCGAGATAGGTGATGCGCAGATTCAGGTTCATGGCATCGAGGATGCTCTTGGCATTTTCCTTAGACTGGTTCTTGAGCTCCGGCATTTTGCCCGAGCCGAGGCTGACATACACCGTCACGCTCTGGCCCTCCTGCAGTTCGGTCTCGGCTGCGGGATCCGTACGCGTCACGCTGCCCGCGGGCACAGTGTCGCTCGATTCTTCCTCGCGGCGGACATTCAGGCCGAGATTCATGGCCTTGAGCTGGGACATGGCATTTGCCTCCGACTGACCGGCCAGATCCGGCATGAGGTTGTTCTCCTTGCCGAGGCTGACCTTCAGCGAGATCGTGCGCACGCGGCCGCCCTTGACCATTTCGCCTGCCTTGGGGGTCTGCTCATAGACATAGCCCTTTTCGTATTCGTCGTTATAGTCGTAGGTCACGCCGTTCAGGTCGATCTTCAGCTCGGGGTAGTCGTCGGGGTTGATGTCCTCGAGCTTCATGCCGACGAGCTTCGGCACCTCGACCTCAGGCGTATCGGGCTTGTCATTCGTGCCGGAGCCGCGGAGCAGCACAACGCCGAGCACAACGAGCAGCACAACGGCTGCCGCTGCGGCGCAGACGACGCCGATGACGGTGCGGCGCTTCTTCTCCTGCTCGCGGCGGGCACGCTCGGCTGCGCGGCGCTCATCCGGCTGACGCGCAGCACGGTTCGCGGCGCGGGCAGCGGCATAGCGCTCCGCCTCGGAGCGGGTCATGCCGCCGTGCTGCGGCTGCTGGGGCTGCTGCGGGGCCTGCGGCGCCTGCCGCAGCGTCTGACCACCGGGCCCGTACACGAACGTCAGGCTCGGATTCTTGCGGAATTCCTCCATATCGCGCAGCATCTCCGTCGCGGAGGAATAGCGCTCGTCGGCATTGGAGGCCATGGCGTGCATCGTGATCTGCTCGAGGCCGCGCGGGATACCGGTGACGAGCGTGCTGGGCAGCGGCGCGCCGCCGTTGATGTGCTGGATGGCGACGGAGACGGGCGTCTCGCCGTCATAGGGCGTGCGGCCCGTGAGCATCTCATACATGACGACGCCGAGGGAATAGAGATCGGACCGGTCGTCCACCCACGCGCCCTTGGCCTGCTCCGGCGAGATATAGTGCACGGAGCCGAGCGCCTCGCGCGTCAGCGTGCTCTGTGCCGAGGCGATGCGCGCGATGCCGAAGTCGGCGACCTTGATGCTGCCGTCCTTCAGGATCATGATATTGTGCGGCTTGATATCGCGATGGACAATGCCGCGGCTGTGGGCGTGCTCGAGCGCCTTGGCGATCTGCATGGCAAAATGCAGCGTCTCGCGCCAGTTGAGGCAGCCCTTCTTCTCCAGGTACTGCTTGAGTGTGATGCCTTCGATCAGCTCCATGACGATATAGTCCACGTCGCCGGAGCGGGACACGTCGTAAACGCTGACGATATTCGGGTGCGACAGCATGGCGACGGCCTGCGACTCCGCATGGAAGCGGCGGCGGAACTCCTGATTGCGCGAGAACTCATCCTTGAGGATCTTCACGGCGACCAAGCGGTTCAGACGGTGATCCAGTGCTTTATATACAACTGCCATCCCGCCTGTCCCGATGACCTCGAGGATCTCATAGCGGTTATCCAGCAGCCTTCCTAAGTAATTTTCCATGGCAACTCCTTCCGCGTGCGCGGCCCGTTCTCAGCGGCGAACGGAAGCCGGATTCAATCTCAGATACCGCAGAGCGGCCTATCTTTGTTACAGTGCAATGAGCACAGAGGTCACGTTATCAGGCGCGCCCCGGCTTTTTGCGATATCCAGCAGGCGCTGGCAGCAGTCTGCCTTCTGTGCGCCGTGCACGACTTCAAATAAGATCTCCTGATCGGCCATCTGGTTCGAAAGGCCGTCCGAGCACAGCAGCAGGCAGTCGCCCGGCTCCGCCGTGAGGGAGAACACATCGGCGGCGACCTGCTTTTCCGTTCCGACCGCGCGGGTGATGAGATTCTTGCTCGGGTGGTTCTTGGCCTGCTCGTGCGTCAGCTCACCACGCTGCACCATCAGCTCCACAAGAGAGTGATCCACGGTGACGCAGCGGATGCCGTCCGCCCCGAGATGATAGGCCCGGCTGTCGCCGATGTTCACGATCTCCACGCGCAGGCCGCGGACGAGGGCAGCCACGAGCGTCGTGCCCATGCCGCGGAACTCCTCGCTGAGCTGCGCATGCTCATAGACAGAAATATTGGCCAGCTTCGCCGCCGTGCACAGCACGTCCTGCTCCTCCGCCTCGGTCATCCCGTCGCGCAGAGAGCGGCAGACCTCGCCGCAGAAGACCTCGCAGGCAAGGCGGCTGGCTACATTCCCGGCGCGCGCGCCGCCCATGCCGTCGCACACGACGGCGAGCAGCGTCTCCGGGCCAAGGCGCTCCATACGGTAAAAGTCCTGATTTTCCTCACGCACGTTTCCCGTGTCCGTCAGTCCCCATGCTTCCATCCATTCCGCTCCCTTCTTTTGGTTTTTCCGCCTCGTAATTTCTGCGGAGCTGGCCGCAGGAGGCGTTGATGTCGCTGCCGAGCGTCCGCCGCACCGTGGCGGGGATGCCGCCGGCCTCCAGCGTTTTCTGGAAGCGCAGCACCGTCTCCGGCAGGCTCGGCTTCAGCGGGCTTTCCGCCACGTCGTTCAGCGGGATGAGGTTCACATGCGCCGCGATCCCGCGCAGGCGGCGGATGAGCTGCTTTGCCATCTCCGGCGTGTCGTTGACATCGCGGATCATGGCATATTCAAAGGAGATCCTTCTCCCGGTCTTTTCAAAGTAGCGGCGGCAGGCATCGAGGAGCTCCTGCACCGGCCAGCGCCGGTTCACGGGCATGATGCTGCTGCGGACCTCGTCCACCGGCGCGTGCAGCGACACGGAGAGCGTCAGCTGCAGGTCCTCCCCGGCCAGCCGGTCGATCTGATCGACCAGCCCGCAGGTGGAAAGGCTGATGTGCCGCATGCCGATGTTCAGCCCCTCGGGCGAATTGACGAGCTCGAGGAAGCGGCGCACATTGTCATAATTATCCAGCGGCTCGCCGATGCCCATGAGCACGATGTGCGAGATGGGCAGGCCGGAATCCAGCTGCGAAAACAGCACCTGATCCAGCATTTCCGACGGCTCGAGGCGGCGGACCAGTCCGCCGCGCGTCGAGGCGCAGAAGGCGCAGCCCATGCGGCAGCCGACCTCGGAGGAAATGCAGATCGTATTGCCGTAATGGTAGCGCATGAGCACGCTTTCCACGCAGTTTCCGTCCATTAGGCGCCAGAGGTATTTGATGGTTCCGTCCTTCTGCGACTGCAGCCGCCGGGCGACCGTCGGCGAGACGAGCGTATATTCCGCCGTGAGCCGCTCACGCAGGCTGCGGGAGATATCCGTCATCTCCGAAAAATCGCGCACGCCGCGGTGCATCCAGCGATAGATCTGTTTGGCGCGGAAGGCAGGCTCGCCGAGCGCTTTCAGCTCGGTCCCCAGCTCCGCCAGCGTCATGGATTTGATGTCTTTCAAGGTTTCCTCCTGAATTTGCAGATAAAGAAGCCGTCTGTCTCATGCTGCCCCGGAAGCAGCGTGACCATCGCTCCCGGCGCGATGCCGGAGCCCTCTGGCCACGGCGCGTTTTCCGGGACGAAGTCCGGATGCGTGCGCAGGAAGTCCTCCGCCACAGCCTCGTTTTCCCGGCGCAGGATCGTGCAGGTGCTGTAGAGCAGCACGCCGCCGGGGCGGACATATTCCGCCTGCTGCGCAAGAATGGCGCGCTGCAGGGCGGGCAGCTCCGCCGAGGGCTCGTGATAGCGGATATCCGGCTTTTTCCGGATAACGCCGAGTCCGGAGCACGGCACATCGGCCAGCACGACGTCCATCGCGCCGCGCCACGCGGGCACGGGCTGCGAGGCATCCTGCAGATGAGTCTCCAGAATGGAGACGCCCAGCCGCTCTGCGCCGCGCTCGATGAGGTCGAGACGGTGCGGGTGGATATCGCAGGAATACAGCGTGCCGCGGTCCTGCATCTGCAGCGCGGCGGCAAAGCTCTTGCCGCCCGGCGCCGCGCAGCAGTCAAGCACGCGCATACCCGGCTCGATGCCGGAAACGGCCACGGCCAGATGAGCCGCCGCGTCCTGCACATACACGCGCCCCTCGCGGAAGGCAGCCGTCTGCTCCACAGGGCCGGAGACCGTCAGGCAGCCCGGCAGCCACGGATGCGGCTGCGCACCGGGCAGCTCCTCCAGCAGCGCCGCGGCATTGCCGCGCAGTGGATTGACCTGCAGCACGGTCTGCGGGGCCTCGTTGTCGGTCTGCAGAATGCGCTCTGTCTCCTCCCGGCCGAACTGCGCCAGAAACAGGCGCACGATGGGCTCCGGGTGGCTGTAGCGCAGGCTCAGGTCGTCCGGCAGCGCCAGCGGCATGGCCCGCAGCAAATTGCGCAGCACGCCGTTGACCAGACGGGCCGCCTGCTGGTTGGCCAGACGGCGCGTCTGCTCCACGGCCTCGTTCACCGCCGCCGAGGGCGGGATGCGGTCCAGGAAACAGAGCTGATAGGCGGCCAGCCGCAGGATATCGCGCACGACGGGCTGCAGCTTGCCGCGCACGAAGCCGCTCAGCCAGTGGTCGAGCAGCATGCGGTTCTGCAGCACGCCGTTGCACAGCCGGGTAGCCAGCGCCGCCTCGCGGCGGTCCATCCCGCGCAGCACGTCTTTCAGGGCGCTCTCCGGCCATGCACCGTCGCGGCGGAAGGCGATGAGCGCCCGCAGCGCCGCGTCTCTTGCGCCCGCCATCTCAGAGTTCGATGGGGTGGCCGCGGAAATAATCCGGCGCAGCCATGCGCTTCCCGCCGGGAGCCTGCAGCTGCGTCAGCAGCACAAGCTCGCCGTTCCCGCAGGCGACGGTCAGGCCCTGCTTCGTGAGGGCGACCGGCGTGCCGGGGGCCTTGTCCGTATGACCGGGCGCGGGCTGCGCCCCGTAAATCTTGAAATGCGTGCCGTTCAGGTCCGCCGTGGCGACGGGCCACGGATCAAGGCCGCGCACCTGATCGACGATGTGCCGGACAGACTTCGTCCAGTCGATGGGCGAAAGTTCCTTCGAGAGCATCGGGGCCAGCGTTGCTTTGGACGGATCCTGCGGTGTGCGGGTCGCCGTACCCGCCTCGATGGCATGCAGCGTATCGGACAGCAGCGGCGCACCGATGGCGGCCAGCCGCGCCAGCAGGGCCGTGGAATTCTCCAGCGGCTCGATGGGCGTTTTCCGAATTTCGATGATGTCGCCCTCATCCATTCCGGCCGAGAGGTACATCGCCGTCACGCCGGTCTCGTCCAGACCGTTCAGAATGGCCCACTGCGCCGGGGCCGAGCCGCGCAGCGCAGGCAGGATGCTCGTGTGGATGTTGATGCAGCCGAGCTTCGGGATGTCCAGCACGCGCTGCGGCAGAATTTTGCCATAGGCCACGACGGCAATGACGTCCGGGCGCAGGGCGCGAAGCTCCTCCACGGCGGCATCATCGCGGAACGTCGCGGGCTGATAGACCGGCAGCCCCGCAGCCAGCGCGACCTCCTTGACCTCGGACATGGCGAGCTTCATGCCGCGGTTCTTCGGCATATCCGGCTTCGTGTAGACGCCGACGAGGTCAAAGCCGTCCGCGATCAGGCGGGACAGGCAGTCCGCCGCGATCTGCGGCGTGCCCATAAAGACGACTCTCATGCTTCCTCCTCCAGCTCGGCCATTTCCTCATCCGTGAGCATGTGATAGGCTCTTTCCGTATAGATATGCCCGTCGAGGTGGTCGCATTCATGGGCGAAGCAGCGCGCCGTCAGGCCCTCGCCCTCCGCCTCGAACCAGTTGCCGTCGCGGTCCTGCGCGCGCAGACGCACAAATTCCGGACGCTTGACCATACCGTAGCGGCCGGGGACGCTCAGGCAGCCCTCCATGCCGTCCTGCTCGCCGGAGGTCTCCAAAATCTCCGGATTGACGAGCTCGATCAGCTCGCCGTCGTCATCGACTACGACGACGCGGCGCAGGATGCCGATCTGCGGCGCGGCAAGGCCGACGCCCCCCGCATTGGTCAGCGTCTGCCTCATATCGTCAAGCAGCTCGCCGAGGTGGGCGTCAAAGCGCGTCACGGGCCGTGCCGTCTTGTGCAGCACAGGCTCCTCTACGGTCAAAATATTCCTCAGTGCCATCGTGATTCCCCTTTATTCTCTGCCGTTGACATCCACAAACGCGCCGACGCCCCGGAAGCTGCGATCCTTTGCGAATTCCCGCACCAGAAACGCCAGAAGCTCCCGCAGCCGTCGCGTATTGACGCAGCTAAGCGTCAGGCGGCAGCGATAATGATAATTGATCCGCGCAACGGAGGCCGGGGCCGGGCCAAGCACGGCAGCGGTTTCCCCGCGGTAGAATTCGGAATGCAGCAGGCCGTCCAGCCGCGCACGGAATGCCAGCGCCGCCTGCCAGACGCGCTCCTCCTCCCGGCCGTGGAACGTCACGGTGAGCAGGTCGCGATAGGGCGGGCAGCCGCGCAGCTGGCGCAGCGGCAGCTCTGCCTCGAAAAAGGCGTCATAGTTCTGCTCCGCAGCAAAGCGGATGGTCTGGTTCTGCGGCGTCATGGTCTGCAGGATCGCCCTGCCGCCCAATTTTCCGCGCCCGGCCCGGCCCGCGACCTGCGCGATCAGGCTGAACGTCGTCTCCGCGGCGCGATAGTCGGACGCATAGAGCGAGAGGTCGGCGTCCAGCACGGCCGAGAGCGTGACGTTCTCAAAATCCAGTCCCTTTGCCACCATCTGCGTGCCGAGCAGGATGGGGATGCGCTCCTCGCGGAAGCGCCGGAACAGCTTTTCATGGGTATTGACTGCCGAGACGGTGTCTGCATCCATGCGCAGCACGCCGACGCCGGGCAGCAAATTCTGCAGCTGCTCCTCGACCCGCTGCGTGCCGCAGCCGATCTGGCGCAGATGCCCGCCGCAGACGGGACAGCGCGCAGGCACCGGCTCGCTGTGGCCGCAGATGTGGCACATGAGCCGCCCGTTCGCATGATGATACGTCAGCGGCAGGCTGCAGCCCGGACACATCGGGACGCTGCCGCATTCGACGCAGGCCAGCATCCGGCTCGTGCCGCGGCGGTTGAGATACAGGATGGACTGCTGCCCGAGGCGGAGATTTTCGCGCAGGGCCAGCAGCAGCGGCTCGCTGATGATCGAGGCATTGCCCTCGCGCAGCTCGCGCTTCATGTCGACGATCTCGACGGGCGGCAGCGGTCTGCCGTTATAGCGCTCCGTCATGCGGCACAGGCCAAAAGCGCCCGTAACAGCACGGTACATGCTCTCGACCGTCGGCGTGGCGGAGCCGAGCACCGTCAGCGCATGCTCCTGCGCGCCGCGGTAGATCGCGACCTCGCGGGCATGGTAGCGCGGTGCATTTTCGGATTGGTAGGTGTGCTCCTGCTCCTCGTCCACAATGAGCAGACCGAGGTCCCGCACCGGCGCGAACACGGCTGAGCGGGTACCGAGCACCACGTCGGCATCGCCGGAGCGGATGCGCTTCCACGTCTCATAGCGCTCGCTGATGCGCAGGGCGCTGTGGAGCACGGCGACGCGCGCGCCGTAGCGTACGGAAAACTGCCGCAGGAGCTGCGGCGTCAGGGCGATCTCCGGCACAAGGACGATCGCACCGCGCCCGGCGGCAAGGCAATCATCGATCAGGCGGAGATACGCGACCGTTTTGCCGCTGCCCGTCACGCCATAGAGAAGCGCCGTGCCGGGAGAGGCATCCTGCAGGCGGGCAGACAAACTGTCATAGGCTGCCTGCTGCTGCGGCGTGAGCAGGAGCGGCTTCGGATCAGCCGCTGCGGCCGGGGGAGGCGGAGGCAGGACCTCCTGCTCCCGGAGCGTCAGCAGCTCCAGCTTTTCCAGCCTGCGGAGCGTGGCAGACGTCGCGCCTGCGTAATAGCCCAACTCCTTACAGGCGCACTCACCGAGCGTGGCAAGCAGCTCCATGGCCGCCGCCTGCACGGGAGCGGATGCCTGATGCGACTGGGCAAAACGCCGCGCCTCCTCGGCCGGGACGGCCAGAACGGCAATGCGCTCCGTTTTATCGTTCACGCGGCGGCGATGGGACGTCTCGCAGGTGACGAGCTTTTTCTGCCGCAGGTACTGCAGCGCCCGCTGCAGGGCCTCCGCCTCAAACTGGGCGCGCAGCGCGGATTCCTCCGCGGCACCGCCGAGCGTCTGCAGCGTTTGGAATACGGCCTGCGCCGCCGGATTGCGCCAGCGGTCGTCCCATGCGGCGTTCTCCGCAAGGGTATAGCGGTCACGCGGCTGAAACCAGACGCCTGCCGGTAAAATGGCCCGCACGGCGTCATAGAATGTGCAGAAATAGCGCTCGCGAACAAAGGCCGCCAGATGCAGCGCAGCACGCGAGAGCAGCGGCTCCGGGTCGAGCGCCGCCTCGACGGGCTTGAGCGCCGGGCCGTCCGGCCGCTCCGCGCCATCCGGCATCACGGCGAGAACGATGCCCTCCGTGCGGCGGTTCGATGCGCCGAACGGTACGCGCACACGCTGGCCCGGCTGCAGCGTCAGGGAGTCCGGAATGCGGTAATCGAACGGCTTGTCCATGGAGAACACGGCCGAAGCGACCGCAATGCGGGCGATCATGCTGCCGTCGCCGGGACAGTCCGGCGGAAAAAGGCAAAAGACGCCGGCAGGGTCACCTCTGCCCGCGCCTTGTTCCGGCTCATTCCTTCACGACTGCCGCGAGCTTGCCGTCCGCGACCTCGTGGATGGCGATGGTCACGGGCTTATCCTCCAGCGGGATGTGCTCCGTCTCTGCCTCGATGGAGATCTGGCGCGCGCGGCGCGCGATCACGTTGACGAGAAGATAGCGGCTGTCGATGTGCTTGAGCAGATCGGCCATAGCGGGATACAGCATAATTAGTCTTCCTCCTTGAGATTGAGTGGGCGATAGGATGTGCGGCAGGCCTCCGCGGTCAGGACTGCTTCCAGCTCCTGCACGGCGTGCCCGACGGAATCGTTGATGATGGTATATTGATAGTGCTTTGCCTGACGGCATTCCTCCAGCGCGATATGCAGGCGTCTGGCGGCAATGTCCGGCGGCGTGTCGCCGCGCCCGGCCAACCGGCGCTTCAGCTCGGCATAGGACGGCGGAGCGATGAAAACGGAAATGGCGTCCGGCCGACGCTGCATGACCTGCAGCGCGCCCTGCACGTCGATCTCGAGAACGACGCTTTCGCCGCGCGCCAGCGCTTCCTCTACGGGGCGCAGGGGCGTTCCGTAATAGTTGCCCGCATAGCAGGCGTGCTCCAGAAGCTCCCCTGCCGCGATCATCTCTTCAAAGCGCTCGCGCGAGACGAAATAATAGCTCACGCCCTCGCGGTCCTCGGGCCGCATGGGGCGGGAAGTAGCCGAAACGGAATAGTGCAGTGACTCGTGCTGCTGCATGACCGTCCGAAGGATGGTGCCCTTGCCGACCCCGGACGGGCCGGAAACGATGATGATTCTGCCCTGGCTCATGCCTGTTCCTCCTCCTCGCGCTCCGGCTCTGCCGACGGATCGGCCAGACGGCGGGCAATGGCCTCCGGCGGGATCGCCGAAAGGATCACATGGTCCGTATCCATCAGGAGCACGGCGCGGGTCTTTCTGCCATAGCTGGCGTCAATGAGCATGGCGCGGTCGCGCGCCTCCTGGATCATTCGCTTGATCGGGGCGGAATCCGGGCCGACAATGGTCAGCAGCCGCTCCGAAGAGACCAGGTTCCCAAATCCGATGTTGATCAGCCGCATCGCGCTCACTCGATGTTCTGGATCTGCTCGCGGATCTTTTCCAGCTCCGCCTTGATCTCCACGACGGTGCGGGCCTGCTCAAGATCGTTGCCCTTCGAGCCGATGGTGTTGGCCTCGCGGTTCATCTCCTGCAGCAGGAAGTCGAGCTTGCGGCCGATGGCCCCGCCGCCTGCAAGCAGGCTGTCGAGCTGGGCCAGATGGCTGCGCAGACGGACGGTCTCCTCATCGACGGCGATGCGGTCGGCAAAGATAGCAGCCTCCGTCAGGATGCGGCTCTCGTCGATCGTCGTGCTGGCGAGCACCTCGCGCAGCTTGTTCTCGAGCCGGGTGCGGTATTCCGTCAGCGTGACGGGGCTGCGCTCCTCGACGCGGCCGACAAGGCCGCGGATGGTCTCCGCGCGGGAGCTGAGGTCGGCAGCCATGGCCGCGCCCTCCGTCTCGCGCATGGTCTGATAGACGGCGATGGCCTCCGCCGCAACGGCGGTCAGGTCGGCAAGATTCTGCTTTTCGTCCTCCTCCGGCTTCTCCACCACGAAGATGTCTGGCAGCGCGGAGAGCGCGGAAGCGCTGATATCGTCCTGCACGCCGTAATCTGCGACCATGGTACGCATGGCGCGCAGATACCCCTCGAGCACGGGGCGGTTCAGCGAAACGGTGGCCTCCTCCGCGCCCGCCGCGTTCACACTGACGAACACGTCCACCTTGCCGCGCTGGACAGCGTCCTTTACAAGCTGTTTGATCGCATCCTCCGCGTAGGAGAACGCGCGGGGCAGGCGCACGGAGCAATCGAGGAAGCGATTGTTGACGGAGCGTAGCTCCACCGTGATCTCCCGCCCATGCAGGGTCTTGCAGGCACGGCCATAGCCAGTCATACTGCGGATCAAATGATTCGTCCCCTTTCGATCAGATCAGCGGCAGCCGCCGCAAAGGCAGTTCAGGCACATGAGTGAGCTGCAAAGGCCGCAGAGCTCGTCCGAGCCGTCGCTGTACTGCGTCTGCCGGTAGGTATATGCGCCGCTGCCAACGCTGCTGAGTGCATTTCGGTATTCCAGATTCTGCGGCTCCATATTGACTGCGATGCGGAAGTTCTGCGCAGCCTCGTCCATCCAGCCGCGGCGCTGCGCAATGACACCGCGCAGATAATACCACTCGGCCGTGCGCGCGGAGACCGCATTGAGCCCGGCCTCCGCGCCGTCGAGGTCACCGAGCTGGATGCGTCGGCGGATCTCATAGAGCGGCGACGACGTGCTTCCCGCACTGCTGCGCTGGCCACCGGTGCTCCCGGCGTCGGCCTGCTGCCGCCCGCCCTTCATGAGCGTGGCATAGGCCTCGTTGATCTCCTTCATTTTTTCCTGTGCCAGATCCGCAAGCGGATTGTTGGCGTAATTATCGGGATGGTATTTCCGCGCAAGTTCCCGGTAGGCCTTTTTGATCTCATCCTCCGAGGCGCCGTGCGGCACACCGAGCACTTCATAGGGGTCCTTCATGTTTTCCTCCTGTTTCCCGCCTTGCGGAACGTTCCCTCCGCGACTGCATGGAGCACGGCGGGGAGTCCGAAATATAAGATGTTGGAAAGCAGCTCCCGGTCGCGCCGCCCGTCCAGCAGCTCCATGGCCGAGCAGGCCATGCTGATGGAGGCGTCGATCGTTTCGAGCAGCTGCGCCCGGTCCGCCGGATCGAGCGTCCCGCCGTCCGCGCCGTAGCGGTAGCGAAGCGGGTTATACGCACCTGCCCGCACATCGCGCGGCAGGTCCTCGAGCGCATCGGCCAGATACAGATACCGGCCGACGTGGTACAATAGCAGCTGCTCCGGCCGACGCTCCCGGCCGTCATAGTGAGCGGCGCAGTCCCGCAGCAGCGAGGCAAAGGCGTCCGCCGTGCGGTCGATGCTGGGGCTTTTTTCGTCCTCGAGCGCCTGCAGCCGGGCAAGCTCCGTGCCGAATGCGGCATCGAGCGCCGGATGCCGGGCCGAGGCGCGGCGATAGCTCCGGCGATAGAGCAGCAGGGCCGCTTTGGCAGCCAGACGGCGCGGGCCGCGGCTGTCGCGCCGGGCGTCGAGCAGCTTCCACCACGAAAGCAGCACGCTCAGGTCGGCTGCATAGCGCATGGCGCCGTCCTCCGGCAGGCAGGCCTTGCGGCACCACGGCCGGGCCGGGCAGAAGCAGCGCCCCGGGCATGCCGGATCTCCCTCCCGCAGGAGGAAGTAGAGAAATGTCATATCATAGTTGACCAGAAACCGCGCCGCAAAGCCGTATTCCAGCTTCAGCGCGCGGCACAGGCCGCAGTAGGCCGCATGGTAGCGCACCTGCGCCTCTTCGGAGAGGCGGTCGCGCCGCGGCAGCACATAGCCGAACATGCTAGTCCACCCTGCCCGTGATGCGGTACTCCATCGGTCTGCGGCGCAGATGGCGGTTCCAAAGCAGGGCCGGGATCAGACCGACGGCAAAGGCCGCCGCACCGAGCACAGCCATCCAAACACCGCCGAGGGACTGCGCCGCAAGGCAGACCGCAAGCAGCAGCCCGAGCGGCAGCAGATACACCAGCGCCGCTGCGCCGAGGACCGCGCCGCTGCGGGATTCGACCCACACGCGCTCGCCTGGCTCGACCGGAAACGGCGCACGCGCCGTCACCTGTACGCTCTGGCCGACGGCTCCGCAGCCGCCGCAATGGCCGCAGTCGCCCGTGCAGGCGCTCACACGCTGCACCAGCAGGCTGACGCTCCCGTCCGGGAGCAGGGACCCGACCGTTGCACGCTGCCGCATCGTCAGGACTCCGTATTGCCGCCGTCCGTCTCGCTCAGCGAGACCTGCACGGTGTATGGCCCGCCGATGACACCGGCGGAGACATTCGCAGGCAGCGCGACCTCCAGCTCGACCTGCTTGGCCGCCGCGTCATAGTGGCGGCTGAAGTCGGCCGTAACGGTCAGGTCCTCCATGCGGAGCGTACTCATGACGCTCGCGCGGCCGCGGACGGTGATCTTGACATTCTGGTCGGCAAACGTCATGCCGGCCGGTGCCTCCTTGCGGAGGATGTTCGCCGTGGGAACGGTGAATTCCTTCGTCACGAGGCCCTTGAGCGTGACCGTGATCTTCACGGTCTGGCTGTCGGCGCGGCTCGTAACGCCGCTCGGCAGCTCCGGCGTGACCTCGAACGTCTCGGTCCCGGTGATCTGGGCCAGATCGATCGTGCGGATGGTCAGCTCGTCCGCCATGGCATCCAGAACGGCCGTATTGCCCGTGACGCGCAGGGTGGACGGCTCGATCGTTACCTCCGCATCCTCGGACGTCGCGCCGCCGCCGGAAATAAGTGTTGCATTGAGCTTAATATCCTTATACTGCAGGATAGGGATCGTTACACGAACGGAATCCGCAGAGCTTGTCACATATTGGCTCAGCGACAGCTCGTTGCCGTCCTTGTCCAGCAGGACGACGGGACAATCCGTGTCGATGAGTGCATCGGCATCCGTCACATCGACGCGCACGACGGCGCGGGCGATCTTGTTGACCTCCTCCGCAGGGCCGCGGACGGAGATGGACTGTGTGCCGAGGGTCAGGTTGGATTTATCGATCATATAGCCCGTCTTCGGCTCGCCGGTGTATTCGAGCTCGATGGGGACCTCGGGGTTCTCCTTAATGTCGCTGACCGTGACGGAGATGCGTGACGGTGCGCGGCTCGTTTCGCTGATATCGCCCGTTGCCACGGTGCTGGGCCAGACGACGCTCCAGCTGAGCTGATAGCTGCCGCTGGCGGCAATGCGCGTGACGTCCGCAATGGCGGTGACCGTCTCGTTGTTCAGCTCCTTGAGGTCGGAGCGGCGGCCGGAGACCTTGATGCTGACCTTCGTGGAATCGCCGCCCGTGAGCATCAGGCCCTGCGACGTCAGGGCCTCCGTGCCCTCGAACTGAACGCTGATGCCGCTGATGGTGATGGTGTCGTCGGGATTCACGACCGTGACGGCATAGAACCAGAGCACGATGGAGACGACGAGCGCCAGAAGAAAGGCAAGGATCTTACTTTTTTGCATCTTTGTTCTCCTTTTGCTTCCGGCGGAGGAGCTTGAGCGGGTTGCGTGTCTTCTCCTCGCGCTGGGGGGCCAGCTCGTTGAGCAGGAGCTTTTCGAGCGTCTGTGGGGCGAGATGGCGCTTGAGCATGCCGGAGATCGCCACAGAGATCGTGCCCGTCTCCTCGGAGACGATGACGACGACGGCATCGGAGACCTCGCTGATGCCGATGCCCGCGCGATGGCGCGTGCCGAGGTCGCTGCTGATATTGTGGTTCTCCGTCAGCGGCAAGACGCAGCCCGCCGCCGCAATGCGGTCATTGCGGATGATGACCGCGCCGTCATGGAGCGACGCCTTGGTGAAAAACAGGTTGCGCAGCAGCTCCGAGGAAACGCAGGCATCCACGACGGTGCCGCTCTTCTGGTATTCCAGCAGCGGGATGGAGCGCTCGAAGACGATGAGCACGCCCGTGCGCTCCTTGGCCATGATCTCGCAGGCCTGCACGGTCTGCTCGATGACGCGGTCGATCTCGCGCTGCTCTTCCTTGACGGAAAGGATCTCGCGGACATTTTTGCTGCCGAGCTTTTCGAGCATACGCCGCAGCTCCGGCTGGAACACAACGATCAGGGCTACAAGGCCGATCTCCAGGATCTTGTCGAGGATATAGTTCAGCAGATACATGTTGAGCAGCTGCGTCACACCGGCAAGGATCAGGATGATGAGCACGCTCTTGGCGATCCGCGCCGCACTGGTCGACCGGACCATCATGATGACCTTATAGATGAGGAAGGCTACGACGAGGATATCCACGATGTCCATGACCTTGATGGTCGGGAGCATCGAGCTGAACTCCTTAAAGAAATTGATCACTGCATCCATGAGCAAAACTCCGCAAATTCCAAGTTACTGCAATTACCTTACAGAACCCGATATGGGCCCTATTTTTAGATTCTATTCATTATATCCGATTTTCGCCGCAATAGCAAGTGGGAAACGCGCGTTTTTCCGTCATCCCGGCAAAAATGCCGTTCTGCACACCTGCAGGAACTGCCGAACCTCCGCAGACGTGTTAAAAGCAGAGAAGCTCACCCGGACCGTTCCGGTCTCGAGCGTTCCGCCGCTGCGGTGGGCCATCGGCGCACAGTGCAGCCCGGCCCGCACAGCGATCCCGGCCTCCGCCAGACAGGCGGCGGCCTCCTCGCAGTCGAGGTCCCGGCAGCGGAACGACAGAACGCCGCTCTGCCCCGGCCCCGTGAACACCTCCACGCCCGGCAGCTGCCGAAGGCCGCGCGCCGCAAGGGCCGTGAGTGCGCGCTCCTCCGCCAGCAGCTCTTCCGGCCGCCGCTCGCGCACAAAGCGCAGGCCAGCCAGCAGGCCGCCGATGCCGCAGACGTTGTGCGTGCCCGCCTCGTGGCGGTCCGGCGGGAAATCCGGCATGCTCTGATCGAGCGAATTGCTCCCCGTGCCGCCCTGCAGCAGCGGCTCCCCCGCCGCGCCGCACAGCAGCAGGCCCGTCCCCTGCGGGCCATACAGCCCCTTGTGCCCCGGCATGGCAATGAAGGCCGCGCCCGTTCCATGCAGACGGACCGGCAGCGTTCCCGCGGACTGCGAGGCATCGATGACGAGCGGGACGCCGCGTTCCCGGCACAGCGCGGCAACGGCTGACACGGGCAGCACATTGCCGTAGACATTTGAAACATGCGTGCACACCGCCGCATCGGCTCCCTGCCGCAGGGCGCGCGCAAAGCCCTCGAGCAGCCGCTCCGGCGCAAACGGCGGTGCGTCGGCCGTTTCAATCTGCGCCCCGAGCGCAGCAAGCGGCCGCGTGACGGCATTGTGCTCCATGCCGGACAGCACAACGCGCCCGCCCGGCCGGACAAGGCTGCGCAGAGCAATATTCAGGCCGTGCGTCGCGTTCATGGTGAAAACGACCTGCTCCGGCGCGGCGTCGAACAGCTCCGCCGCCTCGGTGCGGCAGGCATAGACGACCCGCGCCGCCGCGTCTGCCGCCGCATGGCCGCCGCGCCCGACGCTGGCGCAGGCGCGCATCGTGCGCTGCACAGCCGCATAGACGGACTCCGGCTTCTGCAGGGTCGTCGCGGCACTGTCAAAATAGATCATGGCTCCGCCTCCTGCCACGCCCCGTCCGCGCCGCGGCGATACAGCCGCCGGAACGCGATGCGCTCGGCCGTCAGCAGCTGCCGGATGGTCTCCGGCTCGGCAGGCGCACGCACGCAGTAGCCGCAGCCCTGCTCCTGCAGCGCCCGCGGCGTGCGGAGCACCTGCGCGGGGAGCCCCGCCTGCTCCAGCGCCCGCGCCGCATTCTGCGCCGCCGTGATCGAACGAAATGTCACACAGATCTGGCTCATTCTGCTTCCCTCCCTGCCCCAGCATATGCCGGTCCGGGCGATCCGGCGCAGAACCGCACGAAATTTTGCCGCAGAATACAAAGCACCGGGAGCTTGTCAAAAAAGTCCCTCCGGGGCTTTTTTGACAAGCTGCTTCCAGAATTGCAAAATCAATTTTTGTATCATGATTTTGCAATTCTGCCGCTGCGGCGGGTGATTGAACGTGAAAGGACACCCTGACGTTTTCCTTTCACACGATCCTTCCCTCCGTAATTTTCGGCTGGGCAGGTTCTTTGACAGTCAAAAACACCGGGAGCGCTATAGCGCCCCCGGTGCAGGTCGTTTTGTAAGATCTTGCAAGATCGATGTCAGGCCAGCGGCTCGGTGATGGCATTGCGGATCTGCTCGGATTCCTCCATCATGCGGTCCACAAATTCTCCGGCGTAGTCAAACACCATGTCCTCCAGATTCAGCTTGTCCGTCAGCTTGGCATCCGCCGGTGCGTCGACCAGATAATCCGCGACACTTTTTTTCACCTGCCGATAGCCCAGCACGATGACAACGGCGAAAACCGCCGTGAGTGCAAGGACCTTGATCCATGTCACCCACCAGTATTTTCCCATGGTCTTCACCCCCTGATGCTCATTAGACGGGTCTTCTCTGCATTTGTTCCGCAGCGGGAACGATTATTTTGCCAGATCCTGCGCGATGAGGAGCTTCATGGCCTCGACGCCGACGCGGACGGCGGCGCTCGTGTCCTCGCTCATGTTCTGGTCGAGACCGGCAGCCTCGCGCTCCTGATTCCAGATAACATGGAAGCAGGAACCGCAGCGGCAGCCCAGCGCATCTGCCACGACGAACAGCGCGGCGGACTCCATCTCACTTGCCAGAACGCCGAGGCGCTTCCAGGCTTCCCATTTCTGCAGCAGCTCATAGGAGACGGGCATCTTCGCCGGGCTGTGCTGGCCGTAGAATGCGTCCTTGCACTGCACGACACCGACATGCGTCTGCTTACCCATGGCGAGCGAAGCCTGACGCAGGGCATTGGTCACATCAAGGTTGGCAACGGCCGGATACTCGAGCGGCGCATATTCCTGAGACGTGTGCTCAAAGCGGATGGCTCCCGTCGCAACGACGATATCGCCGGACTGGACCTTCAGGTTGATGCCGCCGCAGGTACCGACGCGGATGAACGTGTCCGCACCGATGTTGTGCAGCTCCTCCATGGCGATGGAAGCGGACGGGCCGCCGATGCCGGTGGAGCAGACGCTGACCTTCTCGCCGAGGAGCGTACCGGTGTAGATATTATACTCGCGGTTCTGGGCAACATGCACAGGATTGTCGAACAGCTTTGCGATGGACTCGCAGCGGCCCGGATCGCCGGGCAGCAGGCAATAGCGGCCAACATCGCCTTCGACACAATGGATATGAAACTGCTTATCAAGCTTCTGCATGGAAAAAGCTCCCTTCTTTATTTTGCAGCACTACACAGCGGTGCTGCAGTTTAGTAGTTTCGTGTTGAGTTATTATAACAGGCTTTGGAGAAAATGGCAACCTCTTTCCGCGGCGTGCCGAACGCAATTCACCGATCGCGAACGCATGCTCAGGGAAGCTCTGATTCAATCAGCAAGAGCGGATGGCGCGAGATTTTTTGGCAAGTCGAGGTATGGAAAACGCAGGAATACTTTGTGTACCCGCAAGGGGCATGCCGCATCCGTAAGGCGGCAAAGCCGCCAACGGCTGCGCAATCTTTCAAGTTTTTCATACCGATGGATTGACGAAAAAGATCTGGCATCCGCCGCAGATGATTGATTCAGAGTTTCCTTAAAAAAGGGTGATCTGGCTCGTATCCGGCAGGTCGCCGAACGCGCCCGCCTGCTTCAGGTTCTCGATATGAGTCTTGGACACCTTTGGGCAGGCGGCAGAGAATTCCTCGATGGAGACAAAGTGCTTGCCCTCGCGGCCCTCCATGATGTCCCAGGCAGCAGACTCGCCGAGGCCGGAAACAGAAACGAACGGCGGGAGGAGCCTGCCGTCCCGGATGAGGAATTTTGTGGCATGCGATGCGTAAAGGTCAATATTGTCGAACGTGAAGCCGCGCAGATAGAATTCATAGCAGACCTCGAGCGTCGTCAGCAAATCTTCTTCCTTGTCAGAATGGTCCGGATCGGCGTTGATGCGCTTGATGTGCTCCTTCACAGTCTCGATGCCATGCGTCATCATCACGGCGTCGAAGCCGTCCTTCTGACTGCGGCGGTAGAAATAGGCCGCATAAAACGCCAGCGGGTGATGTACCTTGAACCACGCGATGCGGAAGGCCATCATGACGTAGGCCGCCGCGTGCGCCTTCGGAAAGAGGTATTTGATCTTTTTGCAGGATTCGATGTACCATTCCGGCACCTGATGCTCGCGCATCTCCTCCACAATGCCCTCCGGCCACGCCTTGCCCTTGTGGATCGCGCCCTTACGAACGGACTCCATGAATTTGAAGGCGCGCTTCTCCGGCAGGCCACACTTGATGAGATAGAGCATGATATCGTCGCGGCAGCCGATTGCCTGATTGACAGAGGCCGTGCCGCTCAGGATCAGGTCCTTCGCGTTGCCGAGCCAGACATCCGTGCCGTGGGAGAATCCGGAAAGGCGGATGAGCGTGTCGAACTGCGTCGGCTTGGTGTCCATTAGCATCCCGCGGGTGAAGCTCGTGCCGAATTCCGGAATGCCGACCGTGCCGACCTCCGTCAGAATCTTGTCATGCTCATAGCCGAGCACCTTGCTTGAAACGAAGATGGACATCGTGTCCTTGTCATCGAGCGGGATCTTCTGGGCGTCGACTCCCGTCATATCCTCCATCATGCGGATCATCGTCGGGTCATCGTGTCCAAGCATATCGAGCTTCAGGAGGTTTTCCTCCATGGAGTGATATTCAAAATGCGTCGTGATGATATCGGTGTGGATGTCGTCCGCCGGGTGCTGCACCGGGCAGAAATCCCAGATCTCATTCTCCTGCGGGATGACGACAAGGCCGCCTGGGTGCTGTCCCGTCGTGCGGCGCACATCGACGCAGCCCGCTGCAAGGCGGTTCTCCTCCGCGCGGCTGACGGTCAGGTTTCGCTCGGCCAGATATTTTTTCACATAACCGTAGGCCGTTTTCTCTGCGACCGCGCCGATCGTGCCCGCACGGAACACATGGCTCGCGCCGAACATTTCGATGCAGTACTGATGGGCGCGTGACTGGTATTCGCCCGAAAAGTTCAGGTCGATATCCGGGACCTTGTCACCGCCGAAGCCAAGGAACGTCTCAAACGGGATGTTGAAGCCGTCCTTATCGAGCTTCGCGCCGCACTGCGGGCAGACGGCATCCGGCAAGTCGGCCCCGCAGTTGATGCCATCCGGAACGTCGAAGGTGCAGTATTTGCATTCGGGGCAGCGATAATGCGGCGGCAGCGAGTTGACCTCGGTGATGCCGGACATGAAGGCCACGAGCGACGAGCCAACGGAGCCGCGCGATCCGACGAGGTAGCCGTGCTCCAGGGAATTCTGCACGAGCTTCTGTGCAGACATGTAAATGACGTCGTAATGGCAGTTGATGATGTCTCCCAGCTCGGTCTCAACACGTTTCGTAACAATCTCGGGCGGATTATCGCCGTACAGACGGTGCAGCTTGCCGTAGACCAGCGATTTCAGGTCCTCGACGGAGTTCTTGATCTTCGGCGCAAACAGGTTATGCGGTACGGGGCGGACGGTTTCGCACATGTCGGCGATGTGGTTCGGGTTCTTCACAACGACCTCATAGGCCTTTTCCGGGCCCAGGTAGGAGAATTCCTCGAGCATCTCGTCCGTCGTGCGGAAATAGAGCGGATTTTCGCGGTCGCAGTCCTCAAAGCCCTTCGTGGCCAGCAGGATGCGGCGATAGATCTCGTCCTCCGGGTTCAGGAAGTGGACGTCTCCCGTCGCGCAGACGGGCTTTCCCAGTTCCTCACCCAGCCGGACGACGGTGCGGTTGAACTCGCGCAGCTCCTCGTCGCTCTCCGCGATACCCTTGGCCAGCATGAAGCGGTTGTTGCTCAGGGGCTGGATCTCAAGGAAATCGTAGAACGAAGCGATGCGTTTGAGCTCCGCGTGGCTCTTGTGGGCCACAATGGCCTGGAACAGCTCGCCTGCCTCGCAGGCCGAGCCGATAATGAGCCCCTCACGGAATCGGATAAGCTCTGACTTTGGGATGCGCGGCGTGCGCTTGAAATATTTCAGATTGGAATCCGAGATCAGGCGATACAGATTACGCAGGCCCATCTGATTCTTGGCAAACAGCAGGATGTGGCGGGCATGGCGGTTCGTGATGCGGCTTCCGGCACGCAGGGAGAGCATGTCCGCATTGATATCCTGAATGTCGTGCAGGCCGCGCTCCTGCAGCATTTTTGCAAAGCGCAGGTAGAGGTAGCCGCACGTCAGCGCATCGTCCGAGGCACGGTGATGGTTGAAATCCGGCAGGCTGAGCGCATTGGCCACGGTATCGAGCTTGTGATTCGTCAGCTGCGGCATCAGATTCTGTGCAAAGATGAGCGTATCGAGATACGTCGGATCGAACGGCAGACCGAGCCGCTCGGCCGCCGCCGTCAGGAAGCCGACATCGAAATCGGCATTATGCGCACACAGCACGCGCCCGCCGCAGAAGGCCAGAAATTCCGGCAGCACCTGAGAAATGGGCGGTGCATCCGCCACCATGGCGTCCGTGATGCCCGTAAGGTCGACGATCTTCTGCGGGATGGAGCGGCCGGGGTTCACGAAGGCCTGGAACGTATCGACGACCTGCCCGTCGCGCAGGATAACGGCGCCGATCTCCGTGATCTCGTCGTGCTGAGCCGAAAGGCCCGTGGTCTCAAGGTCGAAGGCGACGAACTCGCCGTCCAGCGGCAGGCTTGCCGTCCCGTGGACGGCGATGCGGTCGTCCACATCATTGACATAATAGCCCTCGCAGCCATAGAGGATCTTGATGTTCTGATCCGTCCCCGCCACCTTGTTCTTCGAGGCATTCAGGGCAGCCGGGAACGACGAGGCAACGCCGTGGTCCGTGATGGCAATGGCGCGGTGGCCCCAGCGGGCAGCCGTGGCGACGGCCTCGCCCGTCTTTGTCAGGGCGTCCATCATGGACATTGTCGTGTGAAGGTGCAGCTCCACGCGCTTCTCCGGCGCGGTATCCACACGGACGGGCGCCTCCGCGGCCTGCACGGCCAGCGGCTCGAGCACGATGTCGTTTTCAAACCGGCTGAAGCTGATGAAGCCCTGCACGCGCAGCCACTTGCCGGGCTTCTGGATGGCGTCGATGAGTGGCTTGGCCTGATCGGCTTCCATAAAGCGGTTCACGCGGATGGAGCCGGTGTAGTCCGTCATGTCGAAATTCACGACCCACGCATTGCGCTTCTTGAGCTCCTTGTGGTTCACGGCGAACACGCGGCCCTCGACAATGACGCGGCCGACGTCGCTGTCCTGCGACAGCTCGCGCATGGGCGTGACGTTCCCGTGGAACGGCTTGCCATAGATCGTCTGCGACGGTGCGGCAGGCTTCGCGTCCTTTCCGCCCTGCGGCTTTCCCGCCGGAGCAGAGGGGACCGGCACATCGCGCAGCGCGGCAAGGCGCATTTTCTCCGTCTCGGCAAACAGCTCCTCCCCCACCGGCTCGTGGTTCGAGATCACGTCGATGCCCATGCGGACGCCGAAGCGCTCGGTCAGGAGCCGCTCCGCCGCCGGAAGATGCGGCGTGAGCTGGTCGCGGCCGTTGGCGCGCAGGTAAAGCTCGGCCCGCTCCCCCGCAAACGACCATTTGCAACCGGCCAGAATGGCCGCCGCGGGAGAATAGGCGTCGATGAGCGCGCGCGTCAGCTCCTGCCCGTCGAACTCGGCCAGCGCCTCCGGCGGATAATGCGGCTCAAAGCGGACGCGGCGCATGCCGTAGAGCTTACTCAGCTCCGCAGCCGCCGTGTTCAGCACGGTCTCCGGGACATAGCGCGGCAGCTCCAGACGGAGCAGAACGGACCGCGCCTCGCGGTCGATCTCGGCATGGACGATGCTAGCCTGCTCCAGTGCGGCGCGCTGCGGCTCATCCGGTTCATATTCCAAAAACATCTTCAAAAACGGGACTGCCATGATGTGATGCTCTTCCTCTCTCAGCTTGTCAAAAAAGTCCCATCGGGCTTTTTCGCCAAGCTGCTTTCAGAATTGCAAAATAAATTTTTGTATATATCCTATTTTGCAATTCTGCCGCTGCGGCGGGTTATTGGACGCGAAAGGAAACCCTGACGGTTTCCTTTCACTCTTTTCTTCCCTCCGATACTTTTGGCTTGGCAGTTTTTTGACAGTCTGTTCTCTTGTCTTTTCCTCCAATTATACCTGTTTTCGGCGCAATGCGCAAGCCTTCGTGATGGAGAAAAAAGGCCCCCATCCGGTGATGCCGGGTGGGGGCCATGGATTTTGCAGATATTACATTGCGTCAATGTATCGCAGCAGGGCAGGAAGCAGCTCGTCATAGGGCAGCTTTTCCTTCAGCTCACCGTGCACGAACAGCACGCCGCAGCCGTCGCCGCCCGCGATGCCGATGTCCGCCTCGCGCGCCTCGCCCGGCCCGTTCACAACACAGCCCATGACGGCGACCGTCAGCTCCTTGTCGCAGTCCTGCAGGGCCTCCTGCACGCGGTTGGCAAGGCCGATGAGGTCGATCTTCGTGCGGCCGCACGTCGGGCAAGAGATGAGATTCACGCCCTGCTTCCGCAGACCGGCCGCCTTGAGGATCGCCTTGGCCGCCACGACCTCGCGCACAGGGTCCGCCGTCAGGGAAACGCGGATCGTATCGCCGATGCCGAGGCACAGCAGACCGCCGATGCCCATGGCGGACTTGATGGTACCCATATATTCCGTGCCGGTCTCCGTCACGCCGACATGCAGCGGATAGTCGCTGCGCTCGTGCATCAGGCGGTATGCCTGCATCATGAGCGGCACATTGCTGGACTTCATGGAAACGCAGATATCGCCGAAGCCGACGTCCTCGAGCATCCGGATGTGGGAAAACGCGCTTTCGACCAGCGCCTCCGGCGTGGGATGGCCGTATTTTTCCAGCAGGGTCTTCTCGAGGCTGCCGCCGTTCACGCCGATGCGAATGGGGATATGGTGGGCGCGGCAGCAGTCTGCCACGGCGCGCACATGGGCCTCGCCGCCGATGTTGCCGGGGTTGATGCGGATCTTGGCCGCACCGCCCTCCGCCGCAGCGATGGCAAGGCGATAGTCAAAGTGGATATCCGCCACGAGCGGCAGCGGGGACCGGGCCGCAATGGCGGCAAAGCCCTTTGCCGCAGCCTGATCCGGCACGGCAAGGCGCGCCAGCTCACACCCGGCCGCCTTGAGCGCGGCGATCTGGGCAAGGCTGCCCTCCACGTCCGTTGTGGCGGTGTTCAGCATGGACTGGATCGAGACCGGCGCGCCGCCGCCGATGCGCACGCCGCCCGCATTGATCTGTCTGGTCATTCCGGGCCTCCTCAGGTAAAGAGATGGAAAATATCCTTGAACGTGATGACCGCGATCAGCAGGAGCAGGAGCACCATGCCGACGCCGTTGATCCACGCCTCATATTTGGGGTTGAGCTTTTTGCGCGTGATGCGCTCGATGAGCGTCGTGAGCAGCAGGCCGACGATGCGGCCGCCGTCCAGCGCCGGGATGGGCAGCAGGTTCATCACACCGAGGTTGATGGCGATGAAGGAGAAGTAATACAGCACGACAGCCAGCCCCTCCCAGGCGCTCTCCTGCTGGTTGGCCGTCTCCGTGACCTGCTCGACGATGCCGACCGGTCCGCTCATATCCTTCAGGCCCGCGCGGCCCGTAAACAGGTCCCCGAGGCCGAGCCGCACGATGCGGACAAAGTCGACGCAGCTGTTCCACGAGAAGCCGAGCGTCCCGCTGAGCGTTTTTTCCTGCACGTCGATCGTGAAGCCGTAGAGCTGCTCGCCGCCGAAGTCGCGGCGCTCGACCTGTGCATTCGGCAGGCGCACCTTTTCGCCGCCGCGCAGCACCACGATGTCCGCCGTGCCGCCCTCGCAGCGGTCGAGCAGCATCGTGACGTCGCCCGACGTGTAGACGCGCTCGCCGCCGATGGAATAGAAGCTGTCGCCCGCCTGCAGCTGCCCGGCAAACACGCTGGCAGAGTCGACGGACGCGACGGCGCGCGTGGGGATGGCCTGATAAACGGACGCCACATAGATCGTCATGATAAGCAGGCCCGCCACGAGATTCATAAACGAACCGGCCACCAGAATGAGGAGGCGCTTCCAGACCTTCGCGCGGCCGAAGGCGCGCGGATTGTCGCTGTCGCCGTCCTCACCCTCCATGGCGCAATAGCCGCCGATGGGGATGCAGCGCAGAGAATACAGTGTCTCGCCCTTCTGCTTTTTCCAGATCGCCGGACCCATAAACAGGGAGAATTCATTGACCTGCACGCCGGACAGCTTCGCCGTCAGGAAATGGCCGAACTCATGCACGAGCACGAGCAGGCCGAACAGGAGGATTGCTACCAGAATATAAACAACGGTCAAGCTCATCACCTCATCCAGGAATCTGCCGCCGCGCGTGCGGCGCGGTCGGCCTGCAGCACGGTCTCGAGCGTGTCTGCTACCGCAAACGGGACGGTCTGCAGCGCGTGGTCGACCATGCGCGGAATGTCATAAAAGCCGCACTCGCCGCGCAGGTAATGCGCCACGGCGGTCTCATTCGCACCGTTGAGCACCGCGCAGGCCGTTCCGCCGGTCTGCGCCGCCTGCTTTGCAAGGCGGAAGCACGGGAAGGCTTCCTCATCCGGCGCATCGAACGTCAGGGGGCCGCAGCGCAGCAGGTCGAGCGGCTCAGCCGGATTCTCCGCGCGGTTCGGGTAGGTCAGCGCCAGCCGGATGGGCACGCGCATATCCGGCACGCCGAGCTGGGCCAGCACGGCCCCGTCGCGGAACTCCACAAGCGAATGCACGATGCTCTGCCGGTGGATGACGACGTCGACCTGCGAAAGCGGCAGGCCGTACAGCCGCATGGCCTCGATGACCTCAAGGCCCTTGTTCATAAGCGTCGCGCAGTCAATGGTGATCTTCTCGCCCATTTTCCAGTTCGGGTGGCGCAGGGCGTCGGCCTTCGTCACCTGCCGCAGCTTGTCCGGCGTCTTGCCGAAGAACGGCCCGCCGGAGCATGTCAGGATCAGGCGGCGGATCTCGCTGCGGTCCCGGCAGCCCATAAGACACTGAAAGATGGCGGAGTGCTCTGAGTCGACCGGTACGATCTCCGCCCCGGCCGCCGCAGCCTCGCGCATAACGAGCTCGCCCGCGCAGACGAGCGTCTCCTTATTGGCAAGGGCAATGCGCTTTTTCGCCCGGATGGCCGCGAGCGTCGGCCGCAGGCCGAGCATGCCGACGACCGCCGTCACAACGGTGTCCGCCAGCGGGTGCTCTGCCGCGGCGATGAGGCCGTCCATGCCGGAGCGAATTTCAATTTTCTCCCCTGCCAGCGCCTCACGCAGGCGCTGTGCGCCCTCCTCCGTGCCCATCACGGCAAGCTGCGGCCGGAAGCGGCGGCACTGCTCGGCCATGCGCTCCACATTCTGCCCGGCAGTCAGCGCAGCGACGCGCACGGGCAGCTGCTCAACGACCTCGAGCGTCTGCCGCCCGATGGAGCCGGTCGAACCGAGGATCGTCAGATTTTTTGTCATCATATCACTTCACCGCAAACGGGATGAGCAGGATCAGGAGCTCGGTCAGCGGCGCGACGAGCATCGTGCTGTCAAAGCGGTCGAGGATGCCGCCGTGGCCGGGGATCAGATTGCCGTAGTCCTTGATGCCGACCTGCCGCTTCACGACGGACAGCGTCAGATCGCCCACGATGGACACCACTGCGCCAAGCACGCCGTAGATCGCGGCATAGAAATAATTCACCTGCGTAAAGCCGAAGCACTTGTTCAGGAGCAGCGTATACAGGCACAGGAACACGATGTTGCAAACGACGCCGCCGACTGCACCCTCCACGGTCTTCTTCGGGCTGACGATGGGTGCCAGCTTATGTTTGCCGCAGGCGCGGCCGACAAAATAAGCGCCGCTGTCTGCGACCATGGACAGCAGGAAGGCCACCAGAATATAGAACTTGCCGCCGTCCATGCCGCGCAGGCGCACGAGCGCGCCGATGAGGAACGGATAGACGAAGCCGCTGAACAGCGCCACGCACACGGCCGTGAAGCGCAGCTCCGTATGAGCCGCGAGCAGCTCGCAGAACAGGGCGCAGAAATAGACGAACAGGCCCAGCAGCGCGCACAGCCATAGCGTCTGCTCCGAGACGATGCTGCACGCACGCAGCCACGACCACATGACGTTCGCCATAGCGGCGACAACCGTATAGACCAGAATGCGGCGATGCTTCAGGATGCCGGTGCGCCAAAGCATCTCATAGGCCGCCACGCCGCAGGCCAGTGCAAACAGAATCGCCGTTGCCACAGGCGGCAGAAACAGAACGACGGCCAACAGCAGCGGAAGTCCGACGCAGGCGGCAAGAATGCGGGTCAGCATATTATTTCACTCCTCCAAAGCGGCGATCGCGCGCGTTGAAGGCGTCGATCGCTTTGTCCAGCTCCTCCGGGCCGAAATCCGGCCAGAGGACATCCGTAAAATAGTATTCGGCATAAGCCGACTGCCATAACAGGAAATTGGAAATGCGAGTCTCTCCGCCGGGGCGGATGACAAGCTCCGGATCCGGCACCCCGGCAGAATAGAGCAGATCGGAGAACATATCCTCCGTCAGCTCCTCCGGGCGGCGCTCTCCGGCGGCGCACTGCGCGGCAAAGCGCTGTGCCGCACGGACGATCTCATCGCGGCCGCCGTAGTTCAGGCAGAAATTCACCTGTACGCCCTCGTATTTCTTCGAGCGTTCCACAGCCTCCTGCGCCTCGCGCTGCAGCTCCGGCGAAAGCCGGGTCAGATCGCCGAAAAAGCAGAAGCGCACACGGTTGCGGTCCATGTCGCGGATTGCCTCGCGGAGGTATTTTTCCAGCAGGTCCATGATGGCGTCCACCTCGTCCTCCGGGCGCTTCCAGTTCTCCGTGGAGAAGGCGTAGACCGTCAGGTACTGCAGACCGATGCTCTTGGCATAATTTGCGATCGTGCGGAACGACTCCGCGCCCGCCTTATGTCCTGCAGGACGCGGCAGGCCACGCTGCTTTGCCCAACGGCCGTTGCCGTCCATGACGATGGCGATGTGGGTCGGGATCCGCCGCGGCTGCGCCGGAGCAGTCTTTTTTCGGAATAATCTCATTGTAATTTTTTCCAATCCGGGCCCAATCGGCGCAAAAGGGAACCGTCACGGTCCCCTTTTGCGAAGCGGGCTCTATTCTGGGCGCTCAGAGCTCCATAAGCTCCTTTTCCTTCACGGCGCAGGCCTCGTCTACCTTCTTGATATACTTATCGGTCAGGTCCTGCAGGTCCTTCTCGGCCTTCTTCTGGTCGTCCTCGGTGATCTCAGACTTCTTCTTCAGGGCCTTGACATAGTCCATGGCATCGCGGCGGATGTTGCGCACGGCGACCTTGGCATCCTCGCCGTACTTCTTGACCTGCTTGGTCAGCTCGCGGCGGCGCTCCTCGGTGAGCTGCGGGAACACCAGGCGGATAACGCGGCCGTCATTCTGCGGATTGATGCCGAGGTCGGACGTCTGGATGGCCTTCTCGATCTTCTTGAGCAGGCTGCCGTCCCACGGCTGGATGACGAGCGTGCGCGCATCAGGTGAGGCGATGGTGCCGACCTGTCCGATGGGCGTATCGACGCCGTAGTACTCGACGCTGATGCGGTCAAGCACGCGGGCATTGGCACGGCCGGCGCGGACGGCGCCGAAGTCCTCCTGGAGCACCTCGAGCGTGCGGTCCATTTTGTAGGTATAGTCCTTAAAGTCAACCATGTTATTTGTCCTCCTTCACTACGGTTCCGATCTTTTCGCCCATCACAACGCGCAGGATGTTCTCGGGGTCCTTCAGCGCGAAGAGAATGATAGGAATGTGGTTGTCCATGGAAAGTGAGGTCGCCGTCGAGTCCATCACCATCAGGTGGCGGGCAAGGACCTCGTCATAAGTGATCTCGTCGAATTTCACGGCGTCCGGATTCTTCGCGGGATCGTCGGAATATACACCGTCGACGTTCTTGGCCAGCAGAATGGCGTCGGCGTTGATCTCCGCCGCGCGGAGCACCGCGCCGGTATCCGTCGAGAAGAACGGGTTGCCGGTGCCGCAGCCGAAGATCACGACGCGGCCCTTCTCCAGATGGCGGATGGCACGGCCGCGGATATAGGGCTCGGCGATGCGGGTCATCTCAATGGCAGTCTGCACGCGGACCTCAACGCCGCGCTGCTCCAGACTGTCGGCCAGAGCGAGGCAGTTGATGACCGTGGCAAGCATGCCCATCTGGTCGGCGCGGGTGCGCTCCATCCGGTCGCCGCCGTCCTTGATGCCACGCCAGAAATTGCCGCCGCCGACGACGATGCCCACCTGCACACCGGCTTCGACGCACTGCTTGACGACGTCGCAGACACTGCCGATCACATCAAAATTCAGGCCGCGGTGGGCGTCGCCCGCCAGGGCCTCGCCGCTGATTTTCAGAAGTACGCGGCGATACTTCGGCTCGTTCATGGGGAACCTCTCCTTTACCTTCTGTTTGTCTTCGTCTATTCTATAATAATTTTGCCGGATTGACAACCGAAATCTGCATATTTTCACAAATTGTTTTTAAATTTCTTTCCCGGACAGATGAAATTTCGCGATTTGTATGCAAAGGAGTTGCGATTTTGGGCGGACTGCGCTATAATGAGGAGTACTTTTACCTGAGAGGATGGGAAACATGGCAGACGAGCTCAATCGCCCGGAGATCAAGAATTTTATCGAGGCCTTTGTCGAAGAGGATATCGGCCCCGGCGGCCAGTATGAGGGCATGCAGGTGCACACGCGCTTCCCGCCCGAACCGAACGGCTATCTGCACATCGGCCACTGCAAGGCGCTGTGCATCGATTTCGGCACCGCCGAAAAATTCGGCGGCATCTGCAACCTGCGCATGGACGATACGAACCCCACGAAAGAAGACACGGAATACGTCGAAGCCATCAAAGAGGATATCCGCTGGCTCGGCTTTACCTGGGACGACCGTTTTTACTATGCATCCCAGTATTTTGACAAGATGTACGAGTGCGCAGAGGACCTCATCCGCAGGGGGCTGGCCTATGTCTGCGAGCTGACGCCCGAGCAGATGCGCGAATACCGCGGCGACCTGACGACCCCGGCCCGCAGCCCGTACCGCGACCGTCCCATCGAGGAGTCGCTCGACCTCTTCCGCCGCATGAAGGCCGGTGAGTTCCCGAACGGCGCCATGACGCTGCGCGCGAAGATCGACCTTGCCTCCGGCAACTTCAACATGCGCGACCCGGCCATCTACCGCATCAACCACATGCCGCACCACGCCACGGGCGACAAGTGGTGCATCTATCCGATGTACGACTTTGCCCACCCGATCGAGGACGCCATGGAGCACATCACGCATTCGCTGTGCTCGCTGGAGTTCGAGGCGCACCGCCCGCTCTACAACTGGGTCGTGGAGCACTGCGACCTGCCGTCGAAGCCGCGCCAGATCGAGTTTGCGCGCCTCGGCATCAACTACACCGTCATGTCCAAGCGCAAGCTGCGCAAGCTGGTCGAGGACGGCCGCGTCGCCGGTTGGGACGACCCCCGCATGCCGACGCTGTGCGGTCTGCGCCGCCGCGGCTACACGCCGCACTCCATCCGCAGCTTCTGTGAGCGCATCGGCGTGGCAAAGGCCGCTTCCACCGTGGAATACGCCTTCCTCGAGCACTGCCTGCGTGAGGACCTCAACGATTCCGCCACGCGCACCATGGCCGTGCTGCATCCCCTGCGCCTGACCGTGATGAACTATCCCGAGGGGCAGACGGAGATCTTCGAGGTTGAAAATCACCCGAACCACCCCGAGATGGGAAAGCGCGAGATTCCGTTCTCCCGCGATCTTTGGATCGAGCAGGATGACTTCATGGAGGAGAAGGTCGGCAAATTCTTCCGCCTCTTCCCCGGCAATGAGGTCCGCCTGAAGGGTGCCTATGTCGTCAAGTGCACCGGCTGCGTCAAGGACGCGGACGGCAACGTCACGGAGGTCCTTTGCGAATATGACCCGGCCTCCCGCGGCGGCGATCCCGCCGACGGCCGCAAGGTCAAGTCCACCATCCACTGGGTCGAGGCCAACGAGGCCGTGGACGCCGAGGTCCGCCTGTATTCGAATCTCTTCACCGATCCCGATCCCGACGCGGCGGACAAGGACTTCCTCGAGTGCCTGAACCCGGATTCCCTCGAGATCCTCACGGGCTGCAAGATCGAGCGTTCGCTCGCCGCGGCCAAGGCTCCGGAATCCTATCAATTCATGCGCCTTGGCTACTTCTGCCCGGACAGCAAGGACTCGACGCCGGAGCACCCGGTCTTCAACCGCTCCGTCAGCCTGAAGGACAGCTATAAGCCGCAGGCCTGATCTCCAAAACCAAAAAAATGCAGCGCTCCCGGCGGGAAATCCCGCCGGGAGCTCAAACTATCCAAAAAACCGCCAAGCCGAGAGTTTCGGAGGGAAGAAAAGTGTGAAAGGAAACCGTCAGGGTGTCCTTTCGCGTTTGATCACCCGCCGCAGCGGCAGAATTGCAAAATCATGCTGCAGATTTTGCAATTCTGAAAGCAGCTTGGTGAAAAAGCCCGAAGGGACTTTTTTGACAAGCTGTGCTCCCGGCGGGAAATCCCGCCGGGAGATTTTTATATGCAAAATACCTGAAGAAACAGCAGCTTCTTCAGGTATTTTACCAATTATTTGATCTGCGAGCCGGAGCGGAGGACGACATCATGGTAGCCGCCTTCCACGATGGACGTGGCCGAGACGAGCGTCAGACGGGCATTCTTCTGCAGGTCGGCGATGGTCTTGACACCGCAGTTGCACATGGTGCTCTTGACCTTGTAGAGGCTGATCTCTACATTGTCGTGCAGGGAGCCTGCGTAGGTCACGAACGAATCGACGCCCTCTTCAAAGCTCAGCTTGCCTGCGCCGCCGAGGTCATAGCGCTGCCAGTTGCGTGCGCGGTTCGAGCCCTCGCCCCAGTATTCCTTCATATAGACGCCGTTGACCATGACCTTGGCCGTCGGGCTCTCGTCAAAGCGGGCAAAATAGCGGCCGAGCATGAGGAAGTCCGCGCCCATGGCCAGCGCGAGCGTCATGTGGTAGTCATAGACGATGCCGCCGTCCGAACAAACCGGCACATAGACGCCGGTGGCGCGGTAATATTCATCGCGGGCGGCGCAGACCTCGATGAGAGCCGTAGCCTGACCGCGGCCGATTCCCTTTGTCTCGCGGGTAATGCAGATGGAGCCGCCGCCGATACCGACCTTGACGAAATCCGCGCCCGCCTTGGCGAGGAACAGGAAGCCGTCGCGGTCAACGACATTGCCCGCGCCGATCTTGACGGAATCGCCGTACTGCTCGCGCACCCAGGCGATGGCCTTCTCCTGCCAGCAGGAGTAGCCCTCAGACGAGTCGATGCACAGCACGTCCGCGCCCGCGGCCAGCAGGGCCGGGATGCGCTCCTGATAGTCGCGCGTGTTGACGCCCGCGCCGACGAGATAGCGCTTCTGATCGTCGAGCAGCTCGAGCGGGTTCTCCTTATGGGAGGCGTAGTCCTTGCGGAACACGAAGTACAGCAGGCGGCCGTCGGCGTCCACAATGGGCAGGGAGTTGAGCTTATGCTCCCAGATGATGTCGTTTGCTTCCTTCAGCGTCGTCTGCGCTGGCGCGGTGACGAGCTTTTCCAGCGGCGTCATGAACGTGCTGACCTTCTGGCTGCCGTCCATGCGGGAGACGCGGTAATCGCGGCTCGAAACGATGCCGAGCAGGCGGCCGTTCGCCGTGCCGTCGTCCGTGATGGCGACAGTCGAATAGCCGTTCTTCGCCTTGAGCGCCAGAACGTCCGCCAGCGTGCTGTCCGGCGTCAGGTTGGACGCGGAGACGACAAAGCCCGCCTTGTGGTTCTTGACGCGGGCGACCATCGCGGCCTCGGATTCGATGGACTGCGCACCATAAATAAAAGACAGCCCGCCTTCCTTCGCCAGCGCGATGGCCAGCTTATCATCGGAAACGGACTGCATGATCGCAGACACCATGGGGATATTCAGAGAAATGGCAGGCTCCTCGCCCTTGCGGAAGCGCGTCAGCGGCGTGCGGAGCGAAACATTGGCAGGGACACAGTCCTCCGCCGTGTAGCCGGGGATCAGCAGATACTCGCTGAAGGTGTGGCTCGGTTCGGAATAGTAAAAGGCCATTGGGATCGTCCTCCTCCTGAGAATTGGATATGATGAAGAGATTATAGCCGAAATCCGCCGTGCCGTCAAGCGTTTTTGCCGGTCAGCAGAGGCCCGAGCTTTACAGCTTCCGGACCTTCTGCTATACTATTCCCATTGAAATACGGAAGAAGGATCGATATGGATCATCTGGGCCTTGATCTCGGGACGACGACGATCTCCGCCGCCGTGCTGGACGCGGACGGCAGGCTCCTGTGCACGCGCACCGTACCGGGCGGCGCTGCCATCGCCGGGCAGCCGTGGGAGCGCAAGCAGGATGCCCGCGGCATCGAGCACGCAGCCCTGTCCCTGCTGGACGGGCTGCTGCAGGAATTTCCGGACATCGGCTGCGTCGGCCTGACCGGCCAGATGCACGGCATCGTCTATGTGGACGCGGCGGGGCAGCTGCTCTCGCCGCTCTACACCTGGCAGGACGAGACGGGCGCGCAGCCGGGGCCGGACGGGAAAAGCACGGCGGCCCGCCTGACTGCGCGGACCGGCTATCCCCTCGCCTCCGGCTACGGCCTCGTCACACTCGCTTGCCATCAGGCAGCCGGAACCATCCCGGACGGGGCCGCTGCCGTCTGCACGATCGCGGACTATCTCGCCATGCGGCTGTCCGGCCGAACGGCCCCGCGCCTCACGCCCTCCATGGCCGCCAGCCTCGGTCTGTTCGACGGAACGGACTTTGACCGCAAGGCCGTCCGCCGGGCGGGACTGCCGGAACAGCTCCTGCCGGAAGTCTCGGAGAAGGCAGAACTGGGCGGCGGACGGCTGCACATCTTTGCCGCGCTCGGCGACAATCAGGCCAGCTTCCTCGGCGCGGGGCAGGGACGGCTCGACGCGCCGCTCGTGAACATCGGCACGGGCAGCCAGTTTTCGTTCTTCACGAAGGAACACCGCACCGTGCCGGGGCTGGAAACGCGCCCCTTTCCCGGCGGCTGGCTGCTGACGGGCGCGCCGCTTTGCGGCGGGCGGAGCTTCGCCCTGCTGGAGCGTTTTTTCCGCCAGACAGCCGAGCTGGTCACGGGAACGCCCTGCCCGTCCGCCTACCCCGCCATGCTCCGCGCGCTGGAGGCTCCCATGCCGGACGATGTGCCGCAGTTCCGCACGACGTTTGCCGGAACGCGGCAGGACCCGGCGGAGCGCGCCGTGCTCAGCGGACTGGATGAGGAGAATTTTGCCCCCGTTCCCCTGCTGCACGCTCTGCTGCGCGGCATGGCGGATGAGCTTGCCGCCTACTACCGCGCTGCGCTTGATGCCGGATGCTTGCCCGCCGGGCGGCTGCTTGGCTCCGGCAACGGCCTGCGGCGCAATCCCGCCCTGCAGCGCGCCGTTGCGAGGAGCTTTGGCCTGCCGCTCACACTGGCCGCCGTCCCGGAGGAGGCCGCCTGCGGCGCGGCGCTGTTTGCACGGATGGGGATGCAGGAGGCTTTCTGACTTGTGATTTGCCTGCAGCGGCGGGACCGGCTGTCCGCTCCCCTACAGCATTTACCCGTACAAAACCAGCAAGCCTCCGCGCGGTCCGTCCGCGCGGGGGCATTTTTTTCATTTCTGTTCCCGGAACCACTGCTGCACGGCCGGGACGAAGCGCCGGTCCGCCGGGCAGAGGTCATAGCGCTCCAGCCCGGCAGGTCCTACCCAGTCGAACGCGCTGTGCTCCAGTGCGCGCGGCTCTGTGAGCGGCTCGGCCTGATAGAGCGTCAGATGGACCGAGAGATCCGGATAGTCGAACACCAGCTCGTCCACGCGCGGCCCGACGCGGACCTCTGCGCCGAGCTCCTCGCGGCATTCGCGCGCCAGCGCCTGCTCACCCGTCTCGCCGGGCTCGAGCTTGCCGCCGGGAAATTCCCACTGCAGGGCGCGCGCCTTGCCCTCCGGGCGGCGACAGAGCAGGACGGTCTGCCCGCGCGTCAGCATGGCTGCGGCGACCTCGAGCGGCGCAGGCCGCCAGGCCTCGATCAGGTCACGGTGCGTCGGCACGAGGTCCGCCGTACGCAGCTCCTCCGGTGTGAAAAAGCGCAGTGTGCAGGACTCCCGGCTGCAGTGCAGCTCCGGCTCCTGCGGAAGCTGCGCGCGGAACAGGACGATGACCATGCGCCAGACCGTCCCGTCCTGATAGCTGGCGATGCGGTCGGCATCGTCCACGACGCGCACCCGCGTAAAGGCCGCCTCCGGCAGGCGCAGGCCCGTCTCCTCGAACAGCTCCCGCGCAATGCCGCGCGCCTCGCTCTCCCCGCGGCGCAGCCGCCCGCCGGGCAGGCCCCATGCGCCGCAGTCCCAGCGCTGCTCCAGCAGGAGCCGCCCGCGGCATTCGAGCAGGACGTTCGTTCCCATGCGCGTCGGGCTGTTCGGCCTCGGCGCGGCAGGATCATGCAGATAATACGCTGCAACCGGCATGGTCATCCCCTCCTTACGCGGCATAGAGCCGGGATACGATCCACGAGACGAGCCTGCACGGCAGGAGCCTGCTCAGCAGGACCGCCGCGCTGTACTGCGGCCCAATGGCATACAGAGGCTTCGTCCTGCGGCGGAGCGCCACGCGGCACAGGAAGGCCGCGGCCTTCTCCGGCGGCATGCCGGTCTGCTCGTCATGCTCCATACGAGAGACGGAACGGCTGATGCGCCCGCCGTACTCAGCGTCGCCCCGGACGTTTTTCTCGCGCGCCGCCGTGAAGCCGGTCTTCAGATCGCCGGGCATCACGGCGCAGACGTCGATGCCGAACGGCGCGACCTCGCAGCGCAGCGCACTGCTGTAGGCATTGATCGCGGCCTTTGCCGCAGAATAATACGCCTGAAACGGGATGGCGACGGGCGCGGCGACGCTGCTGACATGGACGATCCGCCCGCCGCCCGCGCGGCGCATGCGCGGCAGAACGGCATGGTTCACATTGACGACGCCGAAGAAATCGACGTCGAACAGACGGCGTGCCTCCTCGGGCGTGGTGCACTCCACTGCGCCCGAGATACCAAAGCCCGCGTTGTTCACCACAAGGTCGATCCGCCCGGCCTCCGCCTCGATGGCGGCGACCGTCCGCTCCACAGCGTCCGCGTCCGTGATATCGCAGGCCAGCGACGTCACGCCGGGCACCGGCGCGCCGTGCCGCGACAGGGCATACACCCGAAGGCCCTTTTCCGCCAGCGTCTGCGCCGCGGCAAGGCCCAAGCCGGAAGTCCCTCCGGTCACAATTGCAGTTTTCATAGGATCCTCTCCGGAAAAATGGGGCCGCTGCGCAGTGCAGCAGCCCCGAGTTTTTTTAGGCAACACCGCATAATTCGCCTTCAGACTTCGCCGGACATTTTTCGCCGATCCATCGGTCCGAAAAGTTTGAAATATTGCGCAGCCGTTGGCGGCTTTGCCGCCTTACGGATGCGGCATGCCCCTTGCGGGTACACAAAGTATTCCTGCACTTTTCAAACCTTGTCTCGACAAAAAATCTCTCGCCGAATGCTCTCGCTGAATCATGCGGTGCTGCCTTTATTCCGCAGTCTTTGGCTCGATTGGCTCGATATTCTCCTCCAGCCACTGCTGCATGGCGGCGCGGCCCTCGTCCGACATGGGGAAGGTCCGCTCCTGTTCCATTTCGCTGAGCTCATAGCACAGCTCGCCGTGCCACAGCTCGGCGTGGATGGAGCTGGCAGCCAGATCGACCTCCTTCGGCGTGGCCATCACGACCGTCGGGGCGATGCGGAAGCGGAGCAGGCCGCAGCTGCCGGTAAAGATATTGTTGTTCTCAAACGTGTGAAGCGTAGGAAGGAAGATCTCCATCAGTCTTTCATCAGCTCTTCCATCTCACCGATGAGCTCGCCGAACAGGCTCAGGGCCTCTTCAACCGGCTTCGTGGTGCTCATGTCCACGCCTGCGCCCTTCAGCAGGTCGATCGGGCTCTTGCTGCAGCCGCCGGACAGGAAGCCGATGTAGTCCTTCACAGCAGGCGTGCCCTCACGCAGGATGCGGCGGGACAGCGCGATGGCTGCAGCATAGCCGGTGGCATACTGGAAGACGTAGTAGTTGTAGTAGAAATGCGGGATGCGCATCCACTCGGTGTCGATCTCGTGGTCGAGCACGATGTTCTCGCCGAAGTACAGGCGGTTCAGGCGGCGATACTCGGCATTGAGCACCTCGGGCGTGAGGCTCGTGCCCTCCTGCGCCATGCGGCCGACGTTCAGCTCGAACTCCGCGAACATGGTCTGGCGGTACAGCGTCGTGCGGAACTGCTCGAGGAAGTGGTTGATGAGGTAGGCGCGCTCCTTCTTGTCCGTCGTCTTGCCGAGGAGGTATTCCATGAGCAGGGCCTCGTTGCAGGTGGAGGCGACCTCCGCCACGAAGATCACATAATCGGCGTCGAGCGGGTTCTGGTTGTGGTTGGAGAGATAGGAATGCATGGCATGGCCCATCTCATGCGCCAGCGTGAACTGGCTGTCGAGCGTGCCGGTGTAGTTCAGCAGAACATACGGATGGACGCGCGCGCCTGCGGAATATGCGCCGGAGCGCTTGCCCGCGTTTTCATAGACGTCGATCCAACGGTTATCGAAGCCCTGCTGCAGCACCTTGCGGTAGTCCTCGCCGAGCGGAGCCAGCGCGTCGTAAACGGTCTTCTTGGCCTCTTCGATGGGTGTGCGGCCGCTCACGCCCTCAATGAGCGGGCAGTACAGGTCGTACATATGCAGCTCGTCCACGCCGAGGAGCTTTTTGCGCAGGTCGACATAGCGGTACATCTTGTCCAGATTCTTGTGAACGGCCTCGATGAGGTTCGTGTAGACGCTCGTCGGAACGTTTGTGACATCGAGAGAAGCCTCCATGGCAGAGCCGTACTTGCGGGCCTGCGCGAAGAACTGCAGCTGTTTGACCTGAGAGGCCAGCACGGCGGCGATGGTGTTGCCGAAGCTGCCGTAGGTGTGATAGAGATTCTCAAAGGCGCTCTTGCGCAGCGCGCGGTCGCCGGACTCCATGTAGGAGATATAGGTGCCGTGGGACAGCGGATGCTTGTTGCCCTCGCCATCCGTGCAGTCCGGGAACTTCATATCGGCATCCGTCAGGAGACCATAGATATTGTCCGGGGCCTGGGCCATTTCGCCTGCGGCGGCCAGCAGCTTTTCCTCGGCCGGGCTGAGCACATGGGCACGGCGGCGGCGGATATCGAGAAGATAGCGGCGATAGCGCTCCAGCTCTGGGCAGGCGGTGAAGAAGCCCTCAAACGTCTCGTCCGGGATGGCCATGAGCTCCGGCGTGGCAAAGCTGCCCGCTGCGTTCAGCTCGACGAAGCTGCTCATGAGGCGGCCGGTCATCGCCTGATACTTGGCAACGCGCACATCCTCATCCGCGCGGCGCATGGCGTAGTTCGCGAGGTCGCTCGCAAGGACCTCGATCTCCTCCTCCATCTGCGCATAGGCAAGCAGCATCTGTGCGGATTCGCCCAGATGGCCCGCGAACGCAGCGATCTTGGGAATATAGCCCCTCGCCTTTTCGAGGTCGGCTTCCCAAAGCTCATCGGTTGCGTAAATATCTTCGATCGCCCATTTGTCCTGCTGTGCAAGCTCGGCACGTTCCGGGATCTTTTTGGTTTCTGCCATAGTGATTCATAACCTCCATATCAATATTTCGGTGTTCTTTGGTTATCATATCATATCAGTCCCGGATTCTCAACCATATTTCCGGGCGAAAGCACGAAAAACTGCCATGCCCGGAAAACGGCACGGCAGTTTTTTGGGATTCTGAATAAGCTGATAAGACCGGATATCCGAAATCAGCTCTCGCGGATCTCGAGGACCTCCATCGGGCAGGCCTTGACACAGATGCCGCAGGCGATGCACTTCGAGGCGGCGGGCGCACCGGCAACCTGCAGCATCACGCCGAACGGGCAGGCCTCCACGCACTTGCCGCAGCCAACGCAGAGCTTCTTATTGACCATGTACACGCCGGTCTTCGGATTCTGGGTGATCGCACCGTGCTCACAGGCCGCAGCACACTTGCCGCACTGGACGCAGGTCATCGGGCGGACCTTGCCGTTGCGCTCAACGATCTTCAGGCAGGCCTTGTCCTGATGGAACTCTTTATAAAATGCGGTCGAGCAGGCGCGGACGCACTCCAGACATGCCATGCACGGAACATCCTTCTTGACGAAAAGTTTCTTCATGTCAGCTTCCCCTTCGGTTGGTGATATGTTGTTTCATTTCTCCGCCTCTGCAGACGGGCCAAAGCAAAAAGTTTGGCGTACCATCCCATTATACAAGGCAATGCAAAAAGAATCAATCCCAATTTTACGTTTTCGACAAATTTCCCTGCGTAGGCCGCGCAAAGCCGGGCAAACTAAGCGGGACAATCATAACATCAGGAGGATCTTGATCGATGAAACGAACCAAAGCTCTGCTCTTTCTGACGCTCGCCCTATGCGCCGCGCTGCTCACGGGCTGCCGCAGCAATGTCCCGAACACGACAGACGGCCGCGTGGACGGCACGGAGCCATCCGCCCTCATCCCGACGGCCGCCTCGGAAATCATGACGGAGCCGTCCGCCGCAACAGAAGACAGCCGTGCAGAGTCCGAAAGCGGCATGACGGACGCCTCTGAGGGCGCCACGGATGCCACAAACGCGCGCAGCAGACGATAAGAGCATGGGAACCGCCTCCTGCCCGGAAGCGGTTCCCAAATTTAACGGAGTCCGTGATCCCCGATCTGTTTTCCGGCGTCGTTTTTCTCTCCTGCTCAACCGTTTCTCTGCTCGAATTATACCGCAAATCGCCTGCGGTCATGACCGATTTGTGCCGGTCTGCGGGCATGAAAAAAAGACAAGCCTGCAGGCTTGTCTTTTTTGTACCATAACGCTGAGATCAGATGGCGCGCTCAACCTTGTTGGAGCGGAGGCATCTCGTACAGACGTAAACATGGCGGGGAGCGCCGTCAACGATAGCCTTGACGCGCTTCACGTTCGGCTTCCACGCACGGTTGGAACGTCTGTGGGAGTGAGAAACCTTGATGCCAAACGTGACACCCTTGCCGCAAAAATCGCACTTTGCCAATTGCTGCACCTCCAATCATCGCAAAATCACGCTCTAGATCGCGCTAAAAGACGCCTATACATAATAGCAAAGAAATCGCAAGAATGCAAGGGGAAAATCGAAAAAATGCAAAAAAATTTTCCTTTTGGCGATTTTCCCGAATTTGCTCGAAAAAAAGCGCAAAAACGGTTGCCAAACCTACCGGAAGCCGTTATAATAACATTATTATCTTCGGGCTCGTGCGCCCGGTGCAGGAGGATCGCAGTCATGCCCATGAATTCCTACAGCGTTCGGCTGAAGCAGGTCGTGGAGGAATTTAACCTCATCGTCGCCCGTGAATCCAGCGATTACGATCGCATCGATCTCATGGTGGAAGAAGTCATGCGTCCCGGTCTGCCCCTGGCAGGCTTTTTTACGCATTTTGAGCCGCTGCGCCTGCAGGTCATCGGCAATGCCGAGGCGACCTATCTCCATTCCCTCACCCCGGAGCGCCGCGCCGAGACCTTCGACCGGCTGTTCTCCTATCACATCCCCGCCCTCGTCTTCGCGCGCAACATCGAGCCGATGCCCGAGTGCATGCAGATGGCGGAAAAGCACGATATCACCATCCTGCGCTGCCTGGAGTCCACGTCCTATGTCGTCTCCAGTCTCATCACCTACCTCAAGAATGCACTGGCCCCGCGCATTACGCGCCACGGCGTGTTCGTTGAGGTCTACGGCGAGGGCCTGCTGCTCATGGGCGAAAGCGGCATCGGCAAAAGCGAGGCCGCAGCCGAGCTGCTCAAGCGTGGCCACCGCCTGATCGCAGACGACGCCGTGGAAATTCGCAAGGTCGCCGGGAACACGCTGCGCGGCACATCGCCGGAGCTGATCCGCAACTATATCGAGATCCGCGGTATCGGCGTCATCAACGTGGCAAAGCTGTTCGGCATGGCTGCCATCAAAGACGAATCCACCGTGGACCTCGTCGTGAACATCGTCCCGGTCGGCAATGAACAGATTTTCGACCGTCTTGGCCTCGAGGAGCAGTATATGGACCTGCTGGGCGTGAAGGTCCCGGCCATTACGATCCCCGTCCGCCCCGGCCGCAACCTTGCCATCATTCTGGAGGTCGCCGCCATGAACAACCGCCAGAAAAAGATGGGCTACAACGCCGCGGCGGAGTTCACGGAGCAGATCAACCGCCATTTCGACGAAACGGCCGGGCAGAGCTTCTGATTCGTTTATACCATGGGCTGCTGCAGAATCTGCGGCGGTCCATTTTTTATGCGCCGCGTTCTGGGGCTTGCTGCGGACGGCAGACTGTGGTATACTATAATGAAATGATTTCTGTTCGCGTCCCGGCGGAAATGCCGCCGGAGGATGGCCCTGTTGTTTTTTGATATTCTGGAGGATATCTCATGGATCTGTTTGACCGTCTTTCCCTCGCGCTGCCCAGGCTCCGCCTGCTGCGTGAGGAGCCGCTTGCGGCGCACACGTCGTTCCGCATCGGCGGCCCCGCCGAGGTGATGGCCTTCCCGTCGTCGCTTGCAGAGCTGCAGACCCTGCTGCGCCTGAGCGCACAGGAGGGTATCCGCGTGCGTCTGCTCGGCGCAGGCACGAATATTCTGGCGCCGGACGGCGGCGTGCGCGGGCTTGTCATCGTGACGAGCGGCGCGCTGACCGGCCTTTCCATGCCGGATGCAGCGCATATCGAGGCCATGTCCGGCGTCACGATGGCGCGGCTTGCCTGCTTTGCCCGCGACAACGGCCTGACCGGTCTGGAATTTGCCCACGGCATCCCCGGCACCGTCGGCGGCGGCGTCTATATGAACGCCGGAGCCTACGGCGGCGAGATCCGCGTCGTGTGCCGCTGGTCGCAGGAGATGCTGCCGGACGGAACGCTCGTCCGGCGGGAGGGCGTCTCGCAGGGCTTCGGCTACCGCACGAGCGTCTTCCAGCATACGGACGGTGTGATCGTCCGGGCGTGCTTTGCCCTGCAGCCGGGCGACCCCGGCATCATCCGCGAGACGATGCGCGAGCTGATGACGCGCCGCACCGTCTCACAGCCGCTGGACCTGCCTTCGGCCGGGAGCGCCTTCAAGCGCCCGCAGGGCGGCTATGCCGCCGCGCTCATCGAGTCTGCCGGGCTGAAGGGCCTGACGGTCGGCGGCGCGCAGGTCTCGGAAAAACACGCGGGCTTTGTTGTCAACCGCGGCGGCGCAACCGCCGCAGACGTGCTGGAGCTGCTCCGTCAGGTGCAGCAGCGCGTTCTGGAGCACAGCGGCATCCGGCTCGAGCCGGAAATTCGCCTTTGGGACTGAGGAACACATGAGCTTTACAATATTTTCCTTCGGCTTTCGCTACGGCGCGCCGGAGGCTGACGAGGTATTCGATCTGCGCTGCCTGAAAAATCCCTATTGGGAGCCCGAGCTGCGTGAACTATGCAGTCAGGACGCCCCTGTGCGCGATTTTATCCTGCACAATGAGCAGAGCCGCACCGTACTGAACTACGCGCTGTCCATGCTGCTCCTGCAGGCGGACCTGTATGCCGAGCGCGGCTGGGGCAACGACATGACCGTCGGCGTCGGCTGCAAGGGCGGCCGTCACCGCTCCGTAGTAGGCGCAGAATTTCTGGCCGCCGGGCTGCGGGAGCATGGCCATACCGTCACGGTCTTCCACCGCGATCTGAGCCGGGAGGGAAACGCATGATCTCCTTTTCCGCCAACGTGAAACGGGAGCTCTGCCGCACGGCGCCGGGCGCAAAATGCTGCGCGCTGGCCGAGATGCTAGGCGCACTCCTGTATGCCAATCATTTCAGTGCCTCGTGCATCCGCATCGTCACGGAGAATCCGGAATTCGCCGCGCGGCTGCCGCGCCTGCTGCAGCGCGGATTCGGCCTGCGCTTTGACGCGCTGCCGGAGCCGGAGGCGCAGGGCAAGCGCGTGCTCGTGCTGGAGGACCCGGAAAAAATCTCGCATGTTTTCACGCTCTGCGGCTTTTCCGCCGAATCGAGCCTTGCACTGCATGTGAATCTTGCCCTGCTGGAAAATGACTGCTGCCGCCGCGCCTTCCTGCGCGGAGCCTTTCTGGCGGGCGGCTCCGTCACAGACCCTGCCAAGCGCTATCATCTGGAATTCTCCACCTCGCACCGGCGCGTATGCGCCGAGACGGGCACGCTGCTGCTGGAGATGGGCCTGACGCCGAAGCAGACGGAGCGCAAGGGAAGCAGCATTCTTTACTTCAAGCAGAGCGAGACCATCGAGGAGCTGCTGGCCCTGATGGGCGCGCCGGTCAGCGCCATGACCGTCATGCAGGCCAAGATCGAAAAGGACTGGCGCAACGACGCCAACCGCAAGACGAACTGCGACACCGCAAACGTCACCAAGGCCGTGGACGCCGCGCAGGAGCAGCTTGCCGCGCTGCGCACGCTCGAGGCACAGGGTCGGCTGGACTCTCTGCCCGAAAAACTCCTGCAGACGGCCCTGCTGCGCCGCGAGCACCCGGAGGCCACGCTCTCCGAGCTGGCAGAGCTTCACGAGCCGCCCACCAGCAAGTCCACCGTCAACCACCGCATGCGCAAGCTGCTGGCTCTGGCGGCAGAGGGCACGGAGACGACCGAAGAAGGCCCGGCGTGACCGCCGCGCTTTTCCGAGAAAGGAAGGCTGCCTCATGGCATTCGTACATCTTCACGTCCACAGCGAATTCAGTCTGCTCGACGGCGCATGCCGCATCGGCAGGCTCGCTGCGCGCGCCAAAGAGCTGGGCCAGACTGCGCTGGCCATCACCGATCACGGCGTCATGTACGGCGTGATCGACTTTTATCGCGCCGCAAAGGCCGAGGGCATCAAGCCCATCATCGGCTGCGAGGTCTATGTCGCACCGCGCACCATAGCAGACCGCGTCCACGGCGTGGACAATGACGCGCGCCATCTGGTCCTGCTGTGCGAAAACGAAACGGGCTACCGCAATCTGAGCTATCTGGTCTCCATGGGGTTCCTGCAGGGCTTTTACGGCAAGCCCCGCGTAGACCTCGCCCTGCTGCGGCAGCACAGCGAGGGTCTGATCGCTCTGTCGGCCTGTCTGGCAGGCGAGATCCCGCGCAGGCTGCGCGCCGGGGACTATGACGGAGCCAAGGCCTATGCGCTGGAGCTTTCCGGCATTTTCGGCCCGGAGCATTTCTATCTGGAGCTGCAGGACCACGGCATTCCGGAGCAGCGTGAGGTCAACCGCGGCCTGCTGCGCATCGCGCAGGAGACGGGCCTTCCGCTCGTGGCGACGAACGACGCGCATTATCTCACGCGCGAGGACAGTGAGCTGCAGGATGTGCTGCTGTGCATCCAGACTGGCAAGACGCTCGACGACCCGAACCGCATGCGCTTTGAGACGCAGGAGTTCTACCTGAAGTCCGAGGACGAGATGCGCGCCCTCTTCCCCGCCCTGCCGGAGGCGCTGGAAAACACACAGCGCATTGCCGACCGCTGCAAGGTCGAATTTGAATTCAACCACTATCATCTGCCCGCCTTCACGCCTCCGGACGGGAGCGATTCCCTGACGTATTTCCGCCGCATGTGCGATGAGGGCTTCCGCGAGCGCTACCCGGGTGCCCCTGCGGGCTACCGTGAGCGGCTGGAATACGAGATGTCCGTCGTGGAGAAGATGGGCTATGTCGACTATTATCTCATTGTGGCGGATTTCATCCGCTGGGCCAAGGAGCAGGGCATCCCGGTCGGGCCGGGGCGCGGCTCCGGTGCCGGCTCCATCGCGGCCTATTGCATGCACATCACCGAGATGGACCCCATGCAGTATCACCTCATCTTCGAGCGCTTTCTGAACCCGGAGCGCGTGAGCATGCCGGATTTCGATACGGACTTCTGCCAGCTCCGCCGCGGCGAGGTCATCGACTACGTCATGGGCAAATACGGCAAGGACCATGTGGCACAGATCGTGACGTTCGGCACCATGGCCGCCCGCGCCGCCATCCGCGACGTTGGCCGCGTCATGAACCTGACGTATGCCGAAACGGATGCCGTGGCCAAGCAGATTCCTGCCACGCCGCACATGACGCTCGACGAGGCGCTGCGCATCTCGCCGCAGCTGCGCACGATGGTCGAGAGCGACGAGCGCATCAAAAAGCTCGTCGACACGGCGCGCGGCCTCGAGGGCATGCCCCGCAACACCTCGACGCACGCTGCAGGCGTCGTCATCACGGCAAATCCCGTGAGCGACTATGTGCCGTTGGCGCGCAACGACGAGACCATCGTCACGCAGTTTACCATGACGACCATCGAGGAGCTTGGCCTTCTCAAAATGGACTTTCTCGGCCTGCGCAATCTAACGATCCTCGACGACGCCGCCCGCGCCATCCGCCGCCGTGAGCCGGACTTTGATCTCAAGCGGCTGCCGGACGGCGACGCTGCAACGTTCGCCATGCTGGGTGATGGCAAGACGGCGGGCGTTTTCCAGCTGGAATCCGCCGGGATCACGGGCGTGTGTGTCAACATGAAGCCGCAGTCCATCGAGGACCTCACCGCCATCGTCGCCCTCTACCGCCCAGGCCCCATGGACTCCATCCCGCGCTTTATTGAGAACAAATCCCACCCGGAGCGCATCACCTATCTCTGCCCGCAGCTCGAGCCGATCCTCGCCGTGACCTACGGCTGCATCGTCTATCAGGAGCAGGTCATTGAGATCTTCCGCAAGCTCGGCGGCTACAGCCTCGGACAGGCGGACAACATGCGCCGCGCCATTTCCAAAAAGAAGGAAAAGGTCATCATCGCCGAGCGGCAGACCTTCGTCCACGGTGACGCCGCGCGCGGCATCCCCGGCGCGATCGCAAACGGCGTGTCTGAGACGGCGGCAGAGGCCATTTACAAGGAAATTCTGGATTTCGCGAACTACGCCTTCAACAAGGCGCACGCCGTGTGCTATGCCAAGGTCACCTATGACACGGCCTATCTCAAGTGCCACTATCCCCGCGAATATATGGCGGCGCTGCTGACATCCGTGCTGGACAACTCCACGAAGACAGCCGGATACATCGCCGACTGCCGCGACATGGGCATCCGCCTGCTGCACCCGGACATCAACGCCTCGGAGGACAAGTTCACCGTGGAGCCGGACGGCATCCGCTTCGGCCTCGGGGCCGTGAAGAACATTGGCCGCGGCCTCATCCGGCAGGTCATGGCAGAGCGGGCGGAAAACGGCCGCTTTGTCTCGCTGGAGGACTTTGCCCGCCGTATGCAGGGCTCGGACCTCAACAAGCGCGCCGTGGAAAACCTTATCAAATGCGGCGCGATGGACGGCCTCGGCATGGGCCGTGGGCAGATGCTGGCCATTTACGAAATGGTGCTCGACGCCGCGGCGGACACCTACCGCCGCAATCTCGAGGGGCAGCTGCAGCTCTTCGGCCCGGAGGACGGCGGCATGCCGGAGATCCCCGCGCCGAAGCTCCCCCCGCTGCGCCCGGCGGAGCTCATGCAGATGGAAAAGGAGACGGTCGGCCTCTATCTCTCCGGCCATCCGCTCGACGAATACCGCACGCGGCTGCGCGCGGCGGGCGTCACGCCCGTGCTGCGCATCCTGCAGTCGTTTGAAGAGAACGACGGCTTCTTCCACGACGGCCAGAACGTCCGCATTGCGGGCATGGTCGAGGAGATCCGCCGCAAGACGACCCGCAACGGATCCATGATGGCCTATGTCACGCTGGAGGACGACACGGCTGCGATGGAGCTGCTGACGTTCTCGAACGTGCTCGAGCGCAGCGGCAGCCTGCTGACGGAAAACGCCGCCGTCGTAGCCGAGGGCCGCATCTCCGTGCGCGACGAAAAGGCCCCGCAGCTCGTGGTCAATCGCTTTGACCCGCTTGAGTCCTTCACAAAGCAGGCTCCGCCGCCCATGGCCGCCGCGCCGCGCCCCGCTGCGCAGGAGCAGGCGGTCCTGCAGGCCTCGCGGCTGTATCTGCGCCTGCCGTCGGAGCAGTCGCCGCTGTTCGGCAAGGTCCGTGCCACGCTCAACATGTTCCCCGGCAATGTGGCGGCCGTCCTGTATTTTGCGGATACGGGCGTCCGCCGCGGCACACAGTGCGGCCTGCGCGGCGATATGCTGCAGGAGCTGCGCGCCCTGCTCGGTGAGGATTCCGTCGTGCTGAAATGACCCGGCCCGGCCGAAATTTTGCCCACAAAAATGACAGACCCACTACACAATGGTTACGATTTATGTTATAATATTGGATGGAGAATATCGGCGAAAGGAGAACGCACCCGATGAAGAAGAAATGCATCCGCTTCCTTCCCCTGCTGCTGGCCTGCCTGCTGCTCGGCGGGTGCTTTCTGGAGCCCGCAGAGGGACTTTACGCCGTTCCGAAGCAGTCAGAGGAATACTATGACCTGCAGAACGCCATCGAATTGGCCCTGCCGGACGGTGCGGTCTATGCCCCGCCGGTCTCCGGCGATAACCAGCAGGTCGTGCAGATGGTCGACCTCGACGGCGACGGTGAGGACGAAGCCGTCGTCTACTGCAAAACGACCGGCGAGCTTCCGCTCGGCATCTATGTCTTTGACCGGCAGAACGAGGCCTTCACGCTGGCTGCATCCGTGCAGGGCGCAGGCAGCGCGTTCCACCATGTCTCCTATGTTGCGTTCGACGACCAGCCGGGCTATGAGCTCGTTGTCGGCCGCCAGATCAGCGATCAGGTCCCGCAGCTCATGAATGTCTATTCCCTGCGCGGCGGCACGCTGACCGAGCTGATGAGCACGGAATACGCTGAGTTCGTCACGGCCGATCTGGACGCGGACAGCCGGCAGGAGATCGTTGTGCTGCACAGCGGCGGCGATTCGCAGAACGGTATTGCCGAGCTGTACTGCTGGGCCGACGGTCAGCTCAAGCGTGAGCGCGAGGTCTCGATGTCTGTGGCTGTCTCGTCCGTCAAGCGCATTCTGACGGGCTATATGTGCCGGAACGTCGCAGCGGTCTTCGTCGCCTCGGAGTACAGCGACGGCAGCCTGATCACAGATATTTTCGTCTTCCGCGACGGGGTGTTCACCAACCTCTCCCGCTCGGAGGACGCCAACACCGACGTGCAGACCCTGCGTGATTACTACATTTACGGCGGCGACATCGACAAGGACGGCCTGATCGAGCTGCCGATGCTCTGCCCCATGCCGTCGCTCGACTATGATGCCAGCTCGCAGGATCAGTACCTTGTCAGCTGGTATAATCTGCACCTCGACGGTTCCCGGGACGAGAAGCTGCTGACATTCCACTGCCACACGGGCGGCTGGTATCTGCAGATCCCGACGTTGTGGCAGGAGCACCTCGTGCTCACACGCAGCGCCGTGGCAGGCAGCACGCTCGGCTACCGCTTTCTGTGGGAAGCCGGCGGCAGCACGGAGGAGCTTCTGACGATTGCCGCCCTGTCCGCATCGGACCTCAGCGCACTTGGAGACGGCTGGCAGGTCCTGACGCAGAAGGGCGAGACGGTCTATGTCTGCCGTCTGGCACGCCGCGCCGTGGCGCTCGGCATCACGGCCGATGCCATCCGCACGCAATTCCATTTTATTCAGAACGACTGGAAGACCGGCGACGTTACAACGTCCTGACCGATCCCCGTTGCAGTCTCCGCCGCTCGGCGGAAGGCAGGAAAAGGAGAGAAGCATGAAAAAGGTACTGATTCTGGAGGACGAGGTCAGCATCCGCAGCTTCGTCGTCATCAATCTCAAGCGGGCGGGCTATGAGGCCATCGAGGCCGGGACCGGCCGCGAGGCGCTTGAGCGCCTGAAGGAAAACCCGGACACCGGCGTGGCCATTCTGGACATCATGCTGCCGGATATCGACGGCTTCGAGGTCTGCCGCAGCATCCGTGCGACGAACAAGGCCATCGGCATCATCATGCTCACGGCGCGCACGCAGGAGATGGACAAGGTCACGGGCCTTATGACCGGCGCGGACGACTATGTCACCAAGCCCTTCTCCCCCGCCGAGCTGACGGCGCGCATCGACGCGCTCTACCGCCGCATCGGCGGCGCGGCCGAGGCAGATCCCGAAGTCATCGTCCACGAGCCGTTCACGCTCAACCTGCGCAACCGCACGCTCGAAAAGAGCGGCCGCCGCATCAAGCTCACGCAGGTGGAGTTCGCCATTCTGCAGCTGTTCATGCAGAACCCCGGCCGCGCCCTGTCGCGGGAAGACATTCTCACCTCGGTCTGGGGCCGCGATTATGACGGTGAGCTCAAGATCGTGGATGTGAACATCCGCCGCCTGCGCATCAAGATCGAGGATAACACCGCAAACCCGACCTACATCACGACGGTCTGGGGCTACGGGTATAAATGGGGCCTGTAAGCCCGGGAGGAACCGCCATGAAACGAAACAGCGGCCTGCAGAAGCGCTGGCTGCGCAATACGCTGAGCATTCTGTTTGCCATCGTGCTTCTCTGCGTGATCGCGCTTTCGATCATGGTCGCAGCCTATTACTACTCCAGCATGGAGGCCGGGATGGAGGCCAAAGCGCGCACGAGCACGAGCTTTTTCGACAACTACGTCCGCCAGAGCTACAACGAATATTACCAGTCCTGCGCAAAATTCGCCCAGAGCTTTGACTCGAAGGACCAGATGGAGCTGCAGTTCGTCAACACGAACAACCGCATCGTCGCCTCGTCCTACGGCGTGTACTCCGGTATGGCCGGTGTGACGTCCGACATCCGCGAGGCCATCGAGACGAAGGCCATCGCGTCCTACACCGGAACAAATCCCGCGACCGGCGAGCGCATCATGGCAGTCTCCAGCCCGCTCATCTATACAAACGGCGAGGTCATCGGCGTGCTGCGCTATGTCACGAGCCTGCGCCGCGCCGACCGGCAGATCATGCTCTTCAGCCTGTGCGCCGCGCTTGTCGGCCTGATCGTGCTGCTCGTTGTCTATGTCAGCGGCCGCTACTTTGTCAAATCCATCCTTGTCCCGGTGCAGGAGCTGACCGCCACGGCCAAGCGCATCTCCGCTGGCAGCTATGGCGTGCAGATCCCGCGGAAGTCCGACGACGAGATCGGCGAGCTGACGGACACCATCAACGAAATGTCTGAAAAGATCAGCCGCGCAGAGAAAATGCAGTCCGAGTTCGTCTCGTCCGTCTCGCATGAGCTGCGCACCCCGCTCACAGCCATCAGCGGCTGGAGCGAAACGCTGCTGTCCGCCGGAGCTGGCGTTGACAGCGCCGAGGCCCGCCGCGGCCTGAGCATCATCCAGCGCGAGGCCGCCCGCCTGACGGATATGGTCGAGGAGCTGCTGGAGTTCACCCGCCTTCAGGACGGCCGCTTTACCCTGAACGTCGTGCCGTGCGACCTGCGCACGGAGTTTGAGGACACCGTATTCATGTACGGCTCCCGCCTGCGGCAGGAAGGCATCGTACTGGACTACCTGGAAAACGATGACGATATCCCGGAGATTCCCTGCGACCCGGCGCGGATGAAGCAGGTCTTCCTGAATATTCTGGACAATGCCGCCAAGCACGGCGGCGAGGGTGGCAGGATCACGGCCGAGATCTGCCGGGAAAACGCAGACGGGCAGGACTCCGTCATCATCCGCATCCGCGACTTCGGCCCCGGCATTCCCGAAGAGGAGCTGCCGCTTGTGAAAAAGAAATTCTACAAGGGCGCCTCCAAGGCGCGCGGCAGCGGCATCGGCCTTGCGGTCTGCGAAGAGATCGTTACGATGCACAACGGCGTGCTCGACATCGCCAATGCCGAGGGCGGCGGCGCGGTCGTCACCATCCGGCTCCCCATTGCAGAGCAATAGAAAGGAAACACATGGCAAAAAAGAACACACAGCAGCCGCAGGAACAATTCAAGACCATGATCGGCGGGCAGGCCCTCATCGAGGGCATTATGATGCTCGGCCCGGAGAAATCCGCCGTTGTCGTCCGCACGAAGGACGGCCTGCAGCGCAAGGTCGAGCCGCGGAAGCTCTCGCAGAAGTGGTCGCCGAAGAAGCTGCCGTTCATCCGCGGCATCTTCAATTTCTGCACATCCATGAAGACCGGCGTTTCCGCCCTCATGTATTCCGCGGATTTCTTTGCGGAGGAGGACGAGGACGAAAAAGGCAAGGAGCCCGGCCGTTTTGAGGCCTGGCTGGAAAAGCGCCTGTCCTCCGAGAAGGCGCAGAACGCGCTCATCACGTTCTCCGTCGTGCTCGGACTGGCGTTCTCCATCGCGCTGTTCTTCGTGCTGCCGTCGCTGCTCGGCTCGTTCCTGAACCGCTTTGTCACCACGAATGAGATCGTGCGCAACCTGCTCGAGGGCCTGCTGCGCATCGTGATCTTCCTTGCTTACATGTTCCTCGTGTCCCGCATGAAGGACATGCGCCGCGTCTTCTCCTATCACGGCGCGGAGCATAAGACCATCCGCTGCTACGAGGCTAAGCTCCCCCTGACGGTCGAAAACGCGCGCAAAATGACCCGCCTGCACCCGCGCTGCGGTACGAGCTTCCTGTTCGTCGTGATGATCGTCTCCATTCTGGTCTTTTCCCTTGCCACGCCGCTGCTGCGGCCGCTTACGGCGGGCATCACCTCGCACTGGCTCGAGGCCATCGTGCGCGTGGTGCTGAAGCTCCTGCTCCTGCCGATCGTCGTCGGCATCAGCTATGAATTCAACCGTCTCGTCGGCCGCCATGACAACTGGCTGACGCGCGCGCTGTCCGCTCCCGGCATGTGGCTGCAGTACCTGACGACAAACGAGCCGGACGACTCCATGCTGGAGGTCGGCATCGAGGCGCTGACGCTCGTTCTGCCGGAAAAGGAGGGCGAGGACCGGTGGTAAAGAAATACGCCGAGCTCTATCTCGACGCCCGCCGCGCCCTGCTGCCCACAGAGGGCCAGTTTGCCTCGAACGTCGCGCGGGAGCTCATCTGCGCGGCCTCCGGCAAAACGGCAGAGCAGCTGATCTCGGACCGCGACCTCTACGCCTCTGAGGAGATCTGTGAGCTGGCGCAGTCCTTTGTGCGCCGCCGCGTGGCAGGAGAGCCCATGCCCTACATCCTCGGTGAATGGGACTTCTACGGCATGACGCTCACCGTCACGCCCGACGTGCTCATTCCCCGCGACGACACCATGGCCGTAACGGAGCTTGCCATCAAAAAGGCGCTGTTTCTCGAGCAGAATCCGCGCATTCTGGATCTGTGCACCGGCTCCGGCTGCATCGGCCTTGCCATCGCCCGCCGCGTGAAGGACGCGCGCGTGACGCTCGGAGACGTCTCCCCTGCCGCGCTGCGCGTGGCCCGGCAGAACGTCGGCAGCCAGCGCCTGTCCGGCCGTGTGAAGTGCCTGACGATCGACGTCCGGCAGCCCGCGGCCCCGTTTCTCGGCACCTTTGACCTGATCGTCTCGAATCCGCCCTATGTCACAACGGCGGAAATGGAGACGCTCGATCCATCCGTCCGCGACTATGAGCCGCATCTGGCGCTCTGGGGCGGCGACGACGGGCTGGATTTTTACCGCGCCATCGTGCGCAACTTCACCCCCGCGCTCAACCCCGGCGGCTGGCTTTGCTTCGAATTCGGCATGGGTCAGGACGCCGCCGTGTGCGACCTGCTGCGCCGCGCAGGCTATGAGATCGCGGAGCTGAAAAAAGACACCGCAGACATCACCCGGGCCGTGCTTGCCCGGAAGAGAGAGGAAGGCTGACCATGGCACAGAAAAAGCCCGCCTACGAGGCCCCCGCGCCCGCAGACGACAAGAAAAAAGCGCTGGAGACCGCGCTGCACCAGATCGAGAAAAACTACGGCAAGGGCGCCGTCATGCGTCTGGGCGACCGTCCGGAGATGAACGTGGACGCCATCCCCACCGGCTCCCTTGCGCTGGACGCCGCCCTCGGCATCGGCGGCCTGCCCCGCGGCCGTATCGTTGAGATCTACGGTCCGGAATCCTCCGGTAAGACGACGCTTGCCCTGCACGTTTTGGCGGAGGCACAGAAGCGCGGCGGCGAAGTCGCCTTTGTGGATGCCGAGCATGCGCTCGATCCCGTTTACGCTGCCGCCATCGGCGTGGACATCGACTCCATGCTCGTTTCCCAGCCGGACACCGGCGAACAGGCTCTCGATATCACAGATGCCCTCGTCCGCTCCGGCGCCATTGACGTCGTCGTCGTCGACTCTGTCGCCGCTCTGACGCCCCGCGCCGAGATCGAGGGCGAGATGGGTGAGGCCTTTGTCGGTCTGCAGGCCCGCCTGATGTCGCAGGCTCTGCGCAAGCTGGCTGGCACCGTCTCCAAGACAAACTGCATCGTCATCTTCATCAACCAGCTGCGTATGAAGATCGGCGTCATGTACGGCAACCCCGAGACCACGACCGGCGGCAACGCCCTGAAGTTCTACTCCTCCGTGCGTCTGGACGTCCGCAAAATCGAGGCCATCAAGAGCGGCACTGAGATCGTCGGCAACCGCACGCGCGTAAAGGTCATCAAGAACAAGTGCGCGCCCCCCTTCCGTGAGGCCGTGTTCGATATCATGTACGGTGAGGGCATCTCCCGCTTCGGCGAGCTGCTGGATATCGCCGTCACGCTGGAGCTCGTCAATAAGAGCGGCAGCTGGTTCTCCGTCGGCGACGAGCGCATCGGGCAGGGCCGCGACAATGCCAAGCAGTATATCGCCGATCATCCCGAGCTGGCCGCCGAACTGGAGGCGCGCGTCCGTGCCCACCTGATGGAGGTCCAGAACAGCCGCATCAAGCAGCCCGCCGCCCCCGCCAAGCCCGTGGATGTTTCTGCGGACGACTTTGACGCCGAATAATGCGTCTGCTTGCCATTGAACAGACGCGCTCGCCGCAGCGCAAGCTGCGTCTGCGCTTTGACAGCGGCGAAGCCATGCTGGTGCTCCCGGCCGTGGTCGCGGACCTGAGCCTGCGCCCCGGCATGGACATCCCGGACGCCGCACGCGCCTCGCTCGAGGCCGCTGCCGGCTCTGCATCTGCAAAGGAGCGCGCCGTGCGCATTCTCTCTGCGGCAACGGTCTCCCGCGCCGAGCTGGAGCACCGCCTGCGTCAGAAGGGCGAATCGCCCGAGAACGCCAGGCAGGCCGTCGAATGGCTCGACGGGCTCTCCCTGCTCGATGACGAGGCCGCAGCCCGGCAGATCGTCCGCAGCGGCACGGCAAAGGGCTACGGCGCGGCGCGCATCCGGCAGATGCTCTACGCCAAGCACATCCCGCGCGAGCTGTGGGACGAGGCTCTTGCCGAGCTCCCGGAGCAGGACGACGCGATCGACGCATTTTTACAGAAGCGGTTCCGCGGCAGGCAGCCCGACCGCACGGAGATCCGCCGCGCAGCAGACGCGCTGCTGCGCCGCGGCCATGCGTGGGGCGATATCCGCCGCGCGCTCGAACGTTACGACCCGGATTTTCCGGAGGAATAAGGAAAGAGGTACAACCCCGATGGGCAAACGAGTGGGAATGATCTCCCTTGGCTGTGCCAAAAATCAGGTCAACGCAGAACAGATGCTCTATCGCCTGCAGCAGGCAGGCTACACCCTGCAGGAGGATGTGGACGGCGCGGATCTCGTGATCGTCAACACCTGCGGCTTTATCGACTCGGCCAAGAGCGAGGCCATCGACAACATTCTCGCCATGGGCGCGCTGAAGCAGGAGGGCCGCATCGGCCGACTGCTCGTGACAGGCTGCCTGTCGCAGCGCTATCAGGACGAGATCCTGCAGGAGATGCCGGAGGTCGACGGCGTGCTCGGCACGGGCAGCTATGACGACATCGTCTCCGTGGCGGACCGCCTGCTGAACGGCGGCGAGACCGTCAGCGAGTTCGGCGACATCGACGCCCCGGCAGACGAGGCCGGGCGCGTGCTCACGACGCCGCAGCACTATGCCTACATCAAGATCGCCGAGGGCTGCAACAATTTCTGCGCCTTCTGCATCATCCCCCATCTGCGCGGGCGCTACCGCAGCCGCGCCGTGGAGGACATCCTGCAGGAGGCCCGCGGCCTTGCGGAGTCCGGCGTCAAGGAGCTGATCGTCGTCGCGCAGGACACGAGCCGCTACGGCACGGACCTGTACGGCGCGCCGCGCCTTCCCCTCCTGCTGCACGAGCTGTGCCGCATTGAGGGCTTCCACTGGATCCGCGTGCACTACCTCTACCCCGATATGATCACGGACGAGCTGCTGGACACGTTCGCGTCCGAGCCGAAGCTCGTCAACTACATGGACATTCCTATCCAGCATGTGAACGACGCGATCCTGCGCCGCATGAACCGCCGCGGGACCCGCGCCGAGCTGGACGAGATGCTCCAGAAGCTGCGCAGCCGCCTGCCCGACGCCGTCATCCGCACGAGCCTCATCACGGGCCTGCCCGGCGAGGGCGAGGCCGAGTTCGAAGAGCTCTGTGCCTGGCTCCGTGAGAACAAGCTCGAGCGCGTCGGCGCGTTCGTGTTCTCCCCTGAGGACGGGACGCCTGCCGCCAAAATGGAACATGCGGACGAGGAGGTCGCGCAGCGCCGCGCCGAGATCATCGCCGAGCTGCAGTCGCGCATCATGGATGAGTACAACGCAGCCCGCGTCGGGACGGTCATGGAGGTGCTTTGCGAGGGCGAGGAGCCGGAGACCGGCCGCTGCTTCGGCCGGACCTATGCCGACTCGCCCGATATCGACGGTCGCGTACTGTTCTCTGCGGCGCGCAGTGTCGTTCCCGGTGAGTTTGTAATGGTCCGCATCACAGGCGCCGAGGACGGCGACCTGGTCGGTGAAATGGAGGAGAATGCATAATGACGACTGCAACGAAGATCACGCTGTTTCGTGTCGTGATGATCCCGGTTTTTCTGGTCTGTATGTACCTCAGTGAGATCTGGAGCTGGATGCAGATCGTCTCCTGCGTCGTGTTTGCCGTGGCCAGTCTTTCCGATATTCTGGACGGTCAGATCGCGCGCCGCTGCAATCAGGTGACGGACCTCGGCAAATTCCTTGACCCGCTGGCCGATAAGGTGCTTGTCATCGCCGCTATGGCCATGTTCTGCGAATGGGGCATCTATCCTGCCTGGGCACTGATGATCGTTCTGGCGCGCGAATTTGCCGTGACAGGCCTGCGTCTCATCGCCGCCGGAAAGGGCCGCGTCATTGCCGCCGGTTGGTCCGGTAAGGTCAAGACTGCCGTCACCATGACAGGCCTGAGCTTCATGCTCGTCTTCGGCCGCCGCTTTGTGTTCAGCGAGGTGCTCGACTGGGTCGTCGTGGCCGCTATCACCGTTACGACGCTCTATTCCGGCATCGAATACTTCGTCCGGAATCACGACGTGTTCGAGAATACGAAATAACCGTTTCCGACGGAAAAGCTCCCGGTGCAGTATCAAACCGCACCGGGGCTCCAGACTGTCGAAAAACCTGCCCAGCCGAAAATTACGGAGGGAAGAAAAGTGTGAAAGGAAACCGTCAGGGTGTCCTTTCGCGTTTGATCACCCGCCGCAGCGGCAGAATTGCAAAATCATGCTGCAAAATTTGATTTTGCAATTCTGAAAGCAGCTTGGCGAAAAGCCCCGGAGGGGCTTTTTGACAAGCTGAGCCCCGGTGCGATGCACCGGGGCTTCTGCTCGTTATTCTGAAGAGGATCAGCCGTGATAGTTGATAACCTTCTCGAACTTCTCGGCAACAAGGCTCGCGCCGCCGATCAGGCCGCCGTCGATCTCAGGCTGGCTCATCAGCTCGGTCGCGTTCTTGTCGTTCATGCTGCCGCCGTAGAGGATACGGACCTGATCGGCAGCGTCACCGAACAGCTCGCGGATCGCAGCACGGATGGCGGCGATGGTACGGTTAGCGTCCGTCGCCGTGGCGGTCATGCCGGTGCCAATGGCCCAGATCGGCTCATAGGCGATGACGACATCCGTCACCTTTGCCGGGCTGACGCCGCACAGAGCGGCCTTCGTCTGCATGCAGACGACTTCGTTTGTGATATTGGTCTGCTTCTGCTGCAGGCTCTCACCGACGCAGACGATGGGCTTCAGGCCTTCAGCCAGGACCTTCAGGACCTTCTTGTTGACGGTCTCGTCGGTCTCGGCGAAGTACTGACGACGCTCGGAATGGCCGAGGATGACATACTCGACGCCGAGCTCCTTCAGGCTGGCGATGTTGCACTCGCCGGTGAAAGCGCCCTTGTCCTCAAAATGGACGTTCTGCGCACCGAGCTTGATGTCCGTGCCCTTCAGCTGCGTTGCGGCAGCGAACAGGCTGACGGTCATCGGGCAGACAACGACTTCCGCCTTCGTGCGGACCTGGATCTTCTTCAGGTCTTCGACAAGGGCGACGGTCTCAGCGGGCGTCTTGTTCATTTTCCAGTTGCCCGCGATCATGGGTTTTCTCATGGGGGTCAGATCCTTTCTATGTTGCGCTTGGAATAAATCAATACAGCTTCTTGCGGATTTCGACGTTGCCGGACGGGCACTGATTCTTGCAGTTGCCGCAGTTAACGCACTTATGCTCGTCTTCCTTCACGCCGCTGACGATCTTCATCGTGGAGCTGCAGCCCAGACGGTTTGCACCGGCCTTGAGCATGGCAACGGCATCGTCATAGGTACGAACGCCGCCGGAGGCCTTGACGCCCATCTCGGGGCCGACGGTCTCGCGCATCAGGCGGACATCCTCGACGGTAGCGCCGCCGGTGGAATAACCGGTGGAGGTCTTCACGAAGGCAGCGCCGGCGAGCTTCGCGACGGTGCAGGCCTTGACCTTCTCCTCGTCGGTCAGCAGGCAGGCTTCGATAATGACCTTGACCTTGGCGCGGCCCTTGACAGCGTTGACAACGCCCTCGATGTCGCGCTTGACAAGCAGCCAGTCGCCGGACTTGATGGCGCCGACATTGATGACCATGTCGATCTCACGAGCGCCCTTGGAGGCGGCGTCGGAGGCCTCGAAGGCCTTCGCCTCGGGGGTGCTGGTGCCGAACGGGAAAGCGATGACGCAGCAGGGCGTCACGCCGCTGCCCTCGAGCTGCTGGGCGACATACTGAATGTAGGAGGGGTTCACGCACACGCTGGCGCAGTGATACTTCTTGGCCTCGTCGCAGATCTTGCGGATCTCGTTGACGCTGGCTTCCGGCTTCAGGTAGGTATGGTCAATGTACTTGGCCATGTCTGCCGGGGTATAGCCGTCGCCGGCGGCGGGCGTCTGGGTCTGCGCGCCGTACTTGGAGCAGATCTCCTCCGTTACCTGTCTGATAATTTCATTGATATCCATTGAAAGTCGTTTCCTTTCGTATCGTTTATGCGTTTTTCAGCGCTTCCTCGGCGATCTTCGCCGTGGCCGTCAGGCCAAGGCGCGTTGCGCCTGCGGCAAGCAGTTCTTCTGCCTGCGCGAGCGTCTTGATGCCGCCGTCGATCTTGATGCCGACATTGCGGCCGAGGATCTCGCTGGCAAAGCGGACATCCTCGACGCGGGCGCCGTGGCCGCTGAGCATATTCTGGATCTTCACATAGTTCACGCCGCTGCTGCGCAGCATCTGCAGAACGGCGCGCTTCTCCTCCGGCGTGTAGAGCGCATGCTCGAACACGGCCTTGAGCTGGACCTTGCCGACCGCACAGCGCACGAGCTCATCGAGCTCACGCTGCGCCACATCGAGACGGCCGGACTTGATGGCCAGCACGTTCAGGGCGACGTCGACCTCCGTGGCTCCGTTGGCCATGCACTCGCGCAGCTCCGCCAGCTTGGCGGCCTGCGACATGCAGCCGTGCGGGAACCCGATGGCCGTGCCGACGGCGACGGGGCTGCCGAGCAGGATCTCGCGCGCAGCCGGTACATAGTACGGTGCAACGCAGACCGCTGCGACGGAGTATTTCCGTGCGACGGCACATTCGCGCTCGATGGTCTCAAGCGTCGTGTCGGGGTTGAGAAGAGAGTGCTCCAGATGGGAGATCACGTCCACGCCCGTGACCATGCCGGCATAGGGCGCGTCCGTTACCGTCGGTTCCAGATGGAAATACTGCATGACCTGCTGCTCCACCTGTTTCCGGATCGCTTCGATATCCATATCCATCTCACCTGTTTCGTGGAATGTGGGAATGCGTCACCTCAGTGGTATTCCCGGGTCTCGCCGTCGAGCGTGATGTGGTCGATGACACCGCAGATCGTCAGATCGGCGATGACGGAGCGGCCGAGGAACATGTTCGCCGAGCCGCCCTCGACATTCACAAGGACCGTATCTCCGATCCCGGCGTCCGCCACGTCAAAGGCGATGGCCTGGTTCCCGGTCAAACTGCCGTTCTCGTCGATATAGTCGATGATCATCAGCTTCTGACCGGTGTAGCAGGCATCCTTCACCGTAGAGACGACGTTCCCGACGACCCTGGCCAGCTTCATCCGAGCTTCGGCAGGATAGCCTCCACGTCATCGTGCGGGGACGGGATGACATGGGTGCCGTACAGCTCACCGACGCGCTTTGCAGCGGTGGCGCCTGCGTCCACAGCAGCCTTGACAGCGCCGACATCGCCGCGGACCATAACGGTCACGAGGCCGGAGCCGATCTTCTGCTCACCGATGAGATGCACATCGGCTGCCTTGACCATAGCATCAGCAGCTTCGACAGCGCCGATGAGGCCGCGGGTCTCGATCATACCAAGAGCGAGTTTCATAGGTTATTCCTCCAGATTATTCTTTAATTCTGACATTGTACGAGTCGATAAAACCGACGATCGCCGAGTCGGCCGCAGGCACCGTCTTGCGGAACATGCGCGCCGCCTCCTTGGAGCCGATCATGAAGACAAAGTCCCCGCGACCGGCCTGCCGGGTCGCGTCGGCAGCCACGATCATCTTCGTTTTTACGCCTTTTTCAATGAGCTGAACGACGAGCAGCGGGATATTTTCCAGCCGCTCCTCCTTCACGCTCGCCACGACGCAGCCGACGACTTCCCCGATATACATAGCTTAACCGATGTTCGGCAGGATGGCTTCCACGTCGTCGTGCGGAGACGGGATGACATGGGTACCGTACAGCTCGCCGACGCGCTTTGCGGCGGTAGCGCCTGCGTCGACAGCGGCCTTGACAGCGCCGACATCGCCGCGGACCATGACGGTCACGAGGCCGGAGCCGATCTGCTGCTTGCCGATCAGATGAACATTAGCTGCCTTGACCATGGCATCGGCTGCTTCGACAGCGCCGATCAGGCCGCGGGTCTCAATCATACCAAGAGCGAGTTTCATAGGTTATTTCCTCCGTAAATCAATTCTGAAAAAATCAGCCGAGGGTGGGCAGGATGTTCTCCACGTCGTCGTGCGGGGACGGGATGACATGGGTGCCGTACAGCTCGCCAACGCGCTTCGCGGCGGTAGCGCCTGCATCGACAGCGGCCTTGACAGCGCCGACATCGCCGCGGACCATGACGGTCACGAGGCCGGAGCCGATCTGCTGCTCACCGATCAGATGAACGTTTGCTGCCTTGACCATGGCATCGGCTGCTTCGACAGCACCGATCAGGCCGCGGGTCTCGATCATGCCTAATGCTTCTTTCATGATAAAAAACCTCCAATGATTGTGTATGTGAAAATATTTTTACGCTTAATAAAGGGACTTGACGATATCGGGATGCGGGTGCGGGATCACAACGCTCTCCGACAGCAGGCCCTTGACCTCGGACATGCCTTCGGCGGCATGGATGGCAGCGCGCACGGCAGCAACGTCGCCCGTCATGGTGATGAAGGACTTGCCGCCCAGGCCGCGGCCGAGACGAACGTCCATCAGGTGGATATCAGCCGCCTTCACGGCTGCATCGGCTGCGACAACGGCTGCGCAGAGGCTGTAGGCCTCCATAACGCCGATGGCAGCGACCTCGCCGATCTCGTTGCAGGCGTTGATGGCGCGGGGCACCTGCTCGTGCACATGGGAGATCACCATGCTGTCGATCAGGCGCTGACCGGCCTCGGCCTTGCCTGCCGCGACGCTTTCGCTGACGGCGGAGACCTCGCCCGTGACGATCACGATGTACTTGCCCGCGCAGACCGGCTGCGCTGTGACAAGCTGGACCGTCGCGGCCTTGAGCATCGCATCGCCGGCGTTGACGCCGAGCGGGATGCTCTGAACTTCAATCATACCCAGTGCATTCATTTGGCAGCCTTCCTTATCTCAATGTAGTCGGCGGTGATGTCCGTCACGACGCCGGAGATGCTGGCATGCATCTTGACGCCGAGCTTCTTCTCCGCGATGTCGGCCACGAGCTGGTTCTTGCGGACCTTATCCCCGACCGCAACGACCGGAACGCTCGGAGCGCCGACGCCCATGCGCAGCGCGATGCGCACGCAGCTCGTCGTCAGGGGCTTTTCCGCCATGGGCGCGGGAACGTCGTATTCCGCGATGCCGAGGCGCGCGATCAGACGCTCGACCGGGACCTTCTTGTTCTCCAGGCCGCCGTCCACCGGGCCGTAGACCTCCTTACGGGGGCGAACGCCCTTCGAGGCAATGGCAGACTTGAGCGTCTGCATCACCTGCGAGGGCTTCAGGCCGAAGTTGCAGGCGTAATAGGTGCACAGTCCGCAGTTGCAGCAGGAGAAGATGCCGTTGAATTCGCCCAGCAGATCGCCGCCGCTTGCCAGACTGCGCATGGCCTTATGCGGCTGCACATTCAGGCCGAGCGCGTTGCGCGGGCACATCTGCGTGCACATGGAGCACTGGCAGCAGACCGACATGATGAGCTGCAGATTGAGCTTCGGAGACTTCCGCTCCAGCAGGGGGTGATCCTTCGGGATGGCCAGCAGGCCGCCGGTCGTCTTCGTCACCGGGATGTCCAGCGTGTCGACCACCCGGCCCATGCACGGGCCGCCGATGATGTATTTGCAGTCGCAGGTGGGACCGCCGGCGGCGTCCATGAGCTCCTGCAGGGAGATGCCGACCGGAACGCGGAGCGTGACAGGGTTCTTCACCGCGCCACCGACCGTGACATACTTCTCCGTGACCTTCTTGCCGTCGAGCGCGGCGGCAATATTCGTGAGCGTGCTGACGTTGCACACGACCGCGCCGACATCCAGCGGCAGACCGCCGGTCGGAACGACACGGCCCGTGACCTCGTAGACGATCTGCTGCTCATCGCCTGCAGGATAATAGCCCTGCAGCAGATGCAGCTCCACATCGTCCGCGTCCTTCAGCACTTCCTGCAACGCGGCGACGGCAGCGTGGTAATGCTCCTTCAGGCAGATAACCGCGCGCTTCGCACCGGTGAATTCCTTCACGGCGCGGATGCCGCGCACGACATCGGCTGCGAAATACTGCATGACCTGCTGGTCGACCCGCAGCAGCGGCTCACACTCGGCTCCGTTTGCAAGGACGAATTCGGCCTTGCAGTTGATCTTTACATGGGTGGGAAAGCCCGCGCCGCCCGCGCCGAGAATACCGGCGTCGCAGACCAGTTTATTCAGCTCCATCCCGTCCGCCTCAGATGATGCGGAAGTCGCCCTTCAGCACACAGCGTCTTGCGCGCGTAAAGGACTTCGCGCTCGTCAGGCCCTCGCCGGTCGGAGTGGCGATGGTCAGCGTGGTGTAGCCCTCGCCGCCGAAGCCCAGACCGGAGTAGGACGGGGCATTCTTGACGAAGATGGTCGTGTTCATGCGGCGGGCCGCACGGGACATGTTGTGCACGTTGGAGGAATGGATCATCGCGGAGTGCTGGCAGCCATGCTCTGCGCGGAAGGCCTCGTCCAGCGCCTCGTCGAAGTTGTTCACGCGGACCATGCCGAGCACCGGCATGAGCATCTCGACCTCGACAAACGGATGATAGCGGTCGACATCGGCGATGACAAGCACGGGATCGCCGCTGAACTGCACGCCGCTCTCGCGGAGGATGTACGTTGCGTCATGGCCGACAAACTTGCGGTTGATGACATACTTGCCGTCCTTCTGGATGAGCACGGTGCGGACGATCTTGTCGATGTCCTCACCGTAGACGCGGTAAGCGCCGCACTTTTCCATCGTGTTCATGAGGGAGTCGGCAATGGAGTTGACCATGAAGACTTCCTTCTCGGCTACGCAAAGGACATTATTGTCGAAGCTCGCGCCGTCGACGATGTCCTTGGCAGCCTGCGCGATATCGGCGGTCTCGTCGACGATGACAGGGGGGTTGCCCGGGCCTGCGGCAACGCACTTCTTGCCGGACTTCATGGCCACGCCGACAACGGCCTCGCCGCCGGTGACGGCCAGCATCTTGATAGCCTTGTGGGTCATAATGACCTTCGAGGTATCGAGCGTCGGCTCCTTCGCAGCGGTCATCAGGCCATTCGGGCCGCCCGCCTTCACGATGGCCTCATTGAGCAGCTCCATGGCCTTCTGAGAGGCGCGCTTTGCTGCCGGATGGGGATTATACACCACGGCGTTGCCCGCGGAGATCATGCTGATGGAGTTGTTGATGATGGTGGCGGTGGGATTCGTGGACGGGGTGATGGCGCCGATAACGCCATAGGGTGCCGTCTCAACGAGCGTCAGGCCGTTGTCGCCGCTGAACGCCGTGGGGTGCAGATCCTCAATACCGGGGGTCTTGTTCGCAGCGAGGAGGTTCTTTGCGATCTTATGAGGCACCTTGCCGTAGCCGGTCTCCTCGTGCGCCAGAATGGCAAGCTCTTCGGCATGCTCCCGGGCGCAGACGCGCATGGCCTCGATCAGCTTGCCGCGCTCCTCGAGCGACATGTCCATGAGCTGATGCTGAGCACGGATGGCCGTGTCGATCGCGTCATGCACATCGTCGAACAGGCACTGCACGCCGGTCGGGGCAAACGAGCCCGTCTCGAAGCTGCTGCGTGTCTGCGCGGCAATTTGCTGGATCTGTTCTTTCGTCAATGCCATAACATATCCTCAACTTTCTAATATAGATTCGCGTTTGCTGATTTTCTGAAATCAACCTCTGCTGAATTTCTCAAAAATCCGGGAGCCGTTGACATCGACCGAATCAATGATGGCAACAATGCTCAGGTCGACGGGCTTGCCCTCTGTCACGGCCGTCTGGCGCGACGAGCTGCCGCTGACGACCATTACGACTTCCCCCTCGCCTGCGCCGACGGCGTCGATGGCGACGAGAAGGCCGCCCTTCTCCTGCCAGGTCTCAATGTCGATGGGCTTGATGAGCTGAAGCTTCAGCCCATTCAGCTTTTCGGCCTTGTTCGTGCTGACGACGGTTCCCTTCACTCTAGCTAGCTGCATGTGTTGTTTCTCCTTCATACCGCAGGATCACATCGGTCGCGGCCAGTGCGTCGCGTGCGGCGGGTGTGATGATCGCGCCGCTGCGGCAGCGGATCGTTTTGCTCTCCGTCTTCGCGGCGTCCAGAACATCCGCTTCCGTAACGAGGTCCGTGCCCTCCGGCTCCTGCGGAGCCACGGCGAAATACGGGCAGACCGTAACGGCCATCTGCCGCAGCGTGTCGATGGCCTCAGCGGTATCTGCAAGGAAGGTGTTGCGGCGGAAGCGGGGCGGCTCATAGTCGAGATACACCCGGACATCCTTCTGCCACAAAATGGCGCGCACGAGCAGATGTGACAGCGGGTCGCCGTCATCACCGGACGCGATGCGGCGCAGCAGCTCGAGCCGCGGCGAGACAAGGATGACCGTTTTGGCCTCCTTCACCCGCTCGAGCAGCCCGCCCGGCTCCAGCTTTCCGGCGTAGAGCAGGGCCTCGTCTGCAAACGTGTTCGTCTCCGGGATGCTCACGGGCGTGTAGGCGACACCGAACTGCTCGTTCAGCGTCTGCTGCAGCTTTTCCGGGAAGGAGACACTGTCGGCCAGCAGCACGAGCACCTGCTCGGGGTGCTGCCTGCGGCGCTCCTCCTGCGCAATGCGGCGGACGACCTCGGCTACGATCAGCTCTGTTAACTTGTAAAGCTGTGCTCGATCCATAGCTACCTCTTACCCGCAGCCGGTCAGGGCAGGACCTCCATCATCGGGGTCCCGCGCATGGCAATGGCATTGGCCTCATCGGTGTCGATGTGGACCTCCATGTCATGGCCCTTGCCGCTGCGGACGATCACATTTTCAAATACGACGGCGCGCTCGCCCTCGGCGCGCAGGCGGACGGGCTGGCCGTCCCGCAGGCCGAAGAGCGCACACTGCGCCTCGGAAAGATGCAGATGGCGCGCCGCGATGATAACGCCCTCGGAAAGCTCGATCTCACCGGCGGGGCCGACGAGCCTGCAGCCCGGCGTTCCGGCCGTTTTGCCGGACATGCGGACGGGCGCTTTGATACCGAGCTTGAACGAATCGGTCATGGCGATCTCCACCTGCGTGGCGCTGCGCTCCGGGCCGAGCACGCGGACCTTGGCAAGCTGCCCCTTCGGCCCGACGATGGTCACCTGCTCCGTGCAGGCGTACTGCCCCGGCTGGGACAGCATGCGGAACACGGTCAGCTGATGGCCCGGTCCGAACAGGCGCTCGACATCCGCATGGCACAGATGCACATGGCGCGCAGACGATGCGACCGGAACGAAGATCCGGCCCGTTTTGCGGAAGACCTCTTCCGAGGTGGCAAGCTGGACCTTTCTCTGGACCTCAGATTTCTCCATGCCGTGCCTCCTCATTTCTGCACCGTCTTCAGGACGATGCCCTCGTAATACGTCTTGGCAAGGATGGTCTTGACATCGTCCAGCGTCGGGCGGACGATGTTTGTCTGCGTGGCGGTGTCCTCCAGCGCATGCTCAGCCAGCACGTCGATGTCTTCCATGCGGAACTTCGTGTCGCAGAGCTTCGGGATCTTCACATCGTCACACAGGCGGCGGACGGCCTCAATAGCCTTCTTCGAGGCTTGATCGACCGAAAGGTTATCGCACTTCTCGCCCATAGCCTGCGCCACGGTGGCAAGGCGGCCCATGCAGTAGGGACGGTTGTACTCCAGCACGCGCGGCAGCAGAATGGCGTTTGCCAGGCCGTGCGGGATGTTGTAGAAGCCGCCGAGCTGATGCGCGATGCCGTGCACGAGGCCGAGGCCTGCATTTGAGAAGGCAAGACCGGCCATATACTCGGCCCAGCACATATTCGTGCGGGCGTCCATGTTCGAGCCGTCGCGGACTGCGTCGCGCAGCGAGCCGGAGACCAGACGGACCGCCTCAAGGGACAGGGCGTCGGTGTAGGGCGTGTGCGTATTGCAGATGTAGGCCTCAATGGCGTGCGTCAGGGCGTCAATACCGGTGGCAGCCGTCAGAGAAGGCGGCATGCCGACCATGAGCATCGGGTCGTTCAGAGCCAAATGCGCAAGGCAGTTCGTGTCCACCATGAGCATCTTCGTCTTCGTCTCTTCGTCCGTGACGACGTAGGCACGCGTGCACTCGGAGCCGGTGCCGGCCGTCGTGTTGACGGCGATGATCGGCGTACCGCGCTTTTTCGACTTGTTGTAGCCGTTGTAATCCTGAATCTTTCCACCGTTGGCGGACAGGATGCTCACGGCCTTTGCCACATCGATCGGCGAGCCGCCGCCGATGGCGATGATCGCATCGCACTGGTGCTCCTGATAGAAATGCAGCGCGTCATAAACGATCCGGGTCGTGGGGTTCGGCTCCACGCCGTCATAGACCACATACTGGATGTTCGCATTATCGAGAACAGCCGTGACCTTTCCGGCGGTGCCGACCTTGATGAGGCCCTTATCCGTCACAACGAGGACGCACTTCGAACTCAGGCGCTGCAGAAAATGCGGGATCTTGGTGATGCCGTCGCGCCCGATGAGCGTTCTGCGCGGGGCATACAGTTCAACAATGCCTTCATTTCTCATAGTTGCTATCTCCATTTGTTTGCCGGGCGCATCGCTCAAAATCGCTCAAGCATACTACGCCCATCTTTACGGCATCTATCATCCCACAAAATTGGCGATCTGTCAATACATCGGCCAGGATTTTTTGTTTTTCGGCGAAATAGCCAAAATCGTTTGGAAATATTTTCACATACCAAGGCCCGATTGCAAAAACCCGCACAGATCTTCCGGTTTCCCTTCCATCCGTGCGGGTTTTAATCGCTCATATTTCGCTCATTCAAACGGCAGTACCGTGCAGGGGATCCCCTGCCGGGCATAAAAATCCAGATACTTCTGCGGTGCGCCGCTCGTTGTGATCATGCGGCAGGTCTTTTCCGGTGGAAAAACGCTGGCAAAGGCGCGGCGGTCGTACTTTGCGCTGTCGGCCAGAATGTAAAACCGGCGCGTCATGCGCGCAAGCTGGGTGTAGAGGCCGATCTGATTCTTGTTGTTCACGGTGTAGCCGCGCTCCAGATCGATGCCGTCGACCGTGATGAAGACCTTGTCAAAGTAAAAGCCGCGCAAGACATGGCTGATGTCCGGGTCCAGCGTCTCAATATAATTCTTCCCTGCGTGGACATCGCCACCCAGCAGCGTCACGGACGCATTCGGGCACTCGGCCAGCTCCAGCACCGCCGTGATGCTCGTCGTGACGACGGTCAGGCGCTCGACGTTCTGGAGCATGGACGCCAGCATATTGCACGTCTTGCCCGCGCCGAGGAACACGGACTCCCCTGCCTTGACCGAGGCCGCTGCCTCCTGCGCGATGCGGTATTTTTCCTCATCCGTATGATTCAGGATCGCCGTTCCCTGCAGATAGCCCTTCGGCTCCTCCTTTTTCGGAAGCTGCAGGCCGCCGTGCGTGCGCTGAGCCAGTCCCTTTTCCTGCAGCAGCTCAAAATCGCGCCGCGTCGTTGCGACGGATGCCCCCGTCAATGCGCAGGCCTCCGTCAATGCAAGCGAGCCCTGCTCCTGCAGCCGCTCCAGCAGCCGCCGCTCCCGTTCCCAAGCTTTCATACTGCACCTCCGTAACCAGAACGTTAATTTCGCTCATAAATCGCTCACATGCAGTATATCACGCCGCAAGACCGCTGTCAATCCCCATTCCGAAAAGAAAAACAGCGCCGGTGTAGGACTATAATACATCTTGGACAAGCGAATAAAAAAGTATGAGAAATAGGGTCTCCTGTGATATAGTTAAGCTACCACACCAAACACACCAGAAAGGAGACCATATTCCTCATGTCAAACAGTATAACACAAGACATGGCCTTTCGGCAATCCCTAATGCAGTACGCCCAAAAATATGGTGTCAGCCGCGCCAGTCGGAAGTACAACAAAAGTCGTTCATACATCTACTTCTGGAAAAAGCGCTGGGACGGAAGTGTGGCGTCCCTGGCCTGCGCGTCCAGACGTCCGCACAGCCATCCAAATCAGCACACGGAAGACGAGCTGAAGCTCATCCGAGATATGCGCCGCCGCAATCCGAAGCTCGGAATGCTCGAGCTGTGGCATCGGCTGAGGCAGCGCGGCTATAGCCGTTGTCCGGAAAGTCTGTTCCGCGTCATGCGCAAACTGGGACTGTTTCCGGCGGAAAAGCCGAAAAAGAAGTATAAACCAAAGCCTTATGAGCAGATGACGCACCCCGGCGAGCGCGTTCAGGTGGATGTCAAGGTCGTTCCCCGCCGCTGCATCGCAGACCCGGAGCTTCGCCTGTTCCAGTACACCGCTATCGACGAGTTCACACGACTGCGCTTTCTGGCGGCGTATCCGGAGCAATCCACCTATTCCTCGGCGGACTTCCTGCGCAGGCTGCGGGCGTGGTACGCCCGCAGAGGCATACAAGTGGAGTGTGTCCAGACGGACAACGGGTTCGAGTTTACCAACCGTTTTTCTAACAGCAAGCGCGATCTGCCCACGCTGTTTGAGAAAACCGCCGCCGAGCTGGGCATTCGCCACAAGTTGATTCGTCCCTATACGCCGCGACACAACGGCAAGGTCGAGCGCAGCCACCGTGAGGATCAGAAACGGTTCTATTCCTGCCATTCGTTCTATTCGCTTGAAGACTTTGAAAAACAGCTTGCCACTCATAACCGCCGTGCCAACAACTTGCCCATGAGACCCCTACACTGGCTTTCTCCTATCGAGTTCGCTGTACAATATGTTTGACAAACCTACACATTCCGAAAAGAAAAACAGCGCCGGGCGGCCGAAGGGCCGCCCGGTCAGACTGTCAAGAACCTGCCAAGTCAAAAGTTTCGGAGGGAAGAAAAGTGTGAAAGGAAACCATCAGGGTGTCCTTTCGCGTCAAATAACCCGCCGCAGCGGCAGAATTGCAAAATAATGCTACAAGAATTTATTTTGCAATTCTGAAAGCAGCTTGGCGAAAAAGTCCGAAGGGACTTTTTTGGCAAGCTGGCCGGGCGGCCGAAGGGCCGCCCGGCCAGAAGCTGCATTCAATTGCTGTCGATGTGGCGCTGGATGCGGTCGATGATCATTTCGAGCGCGACCAGATTCTTGCCGCCCTCGAGCACGACGAGATCAGCATTTTTTTTGCTCGGCTCCACGAACTGCTCGTGCATGGGCTTGACCGTTGCAAGGTACTGGCCGAGCACGGAATCGAGGCTGCGGCCGCGCTTGGCAACGTCGCGGCGGATGCGGCGGATGAGGCGGACGTCGGCGTCCGTATCCACAAAGATCTTGATATCCATCTGATCGCACAGGGCGTGGTTCTCAAAGATCAGGATGCCCTCGACCAGAATGACCTTGCGCGGCTCGACCGTAACGGTTTCGCTCGTGCGGGAATAGGTCGCATAGTCGTAGACGGGGCACTCGATGCTGTGCCCGGCCTTCAGCTCCTTCAAGTGGCCGATCATCATGTCGGTGTCGAAGGCGTCCGGATGATCATAGTTGAGTTTGCGGCGCTCCTCGATGGTCAGCTCGTCATAGGGCCGATAGTAATTATCGTGGCTGAGCACGGTGACATCGTCCTGAAAACGAGCGATCAGGTTCTTCATGAGCGTTGTTTTCCCGCTGCCGCTGCCGCCTGCGATACCCAGCACAATGATATTTGACATTCTATTTCTCCTCTATCGAAATACCGGGCTGCTTGTCCCGGTGCAAAGGATTCAGCTTGTCAAAAAAGTCCCTTTGGACTTTTTTGACAAGCTGCTTTCAGAATTGCAAAATTAAATTTTGCAGCATGATTTTGCAATTCTGCCGCTGCGGCGGGTTATTTGACGTGAAAGGACACCCTGACGGTTTCCTTTCACGCTTTTCTTCCCTCCGAAACTTTCGGCTGTGCAGGTTTTTTGACAGTCTGGGATTCTCCTGCCCCCGAAAGCGGGAGCAGGAGAACCGGTTTGAACAGGACTCAGCGCTGACCCTTATCGTAGGGGATGCCCTCAGCCTTCGGGGCTCTGGACTTTTTGGACGTGAAGGCCAGAACGATGAGGGAGACGAAGTAGGGCAGCATGTTGTAAACAACGCTGGGCATGTTGAGCTTGAGCAGGAAGTCAAAGCCGGAGTAGACATTGCCCAAAGCGCGGAAGAAGCCGAACAGGATCGCAGCCAGTGCGATCTTCACCGGACTCCAGCCGCCGAAGATCATGACGGCGAGGGCCAGGAAGCCGAAGCCCGCGACGCCGTATTCAAACTTCCAGACACTGACGCCGGCCGTGATGAAAGCGATGCCGCCGAGGCCGCCGAGCACGCCGGAGATCATGACACCGGCATAACGCATCTTGTAGACGTTGATGCCGACGGAGTCCGCCGCCTGCGGATGCTCGCCGCAGGCACGCAGGCGCAGGCCGAAGCGCGTCTTATACAGCACAGCGAACGAGACGATCAGTGCAATGACGGCAACCAGCATGAACCAGTTGAACTCGAATTTGCCGATGTTCAGGATGAAGAGCTTCTTCGGCTCGATGTAGGAGATATCGGAGGAAACGTCGTTGCCACCGGACATCGACGCGTTCATAGCCTTGACCGCGACAGTCGCAGCAGCCGTTGCCAGCAGGTTCATGGCCGTGCCGGTGATGGTCTGGTCCGCGCGGAACGTGATCGAGGCAACGGCGAGCAGCAGCGAATACAGCAGGCCCGCCGCAGCGCTGGCGAGGATGACCGTCAGGACCATGACCGGTGCGCCGACGGAGACCGGCAGGAATTTCATGACAAGTGCGCCGCCGAGTGCGCCGATGACCATGATGCCCTCAAGGCCGATGTTGATGACGCCGGAACGCTCCGAGAAGCAGCCGCCCAGGGCGACGAGAAGCAGGACCGAGGCAAAAATGATCGTATACTGGATCAGCAGTGTCATTTCTGCGCACCTCCTTTCTGTTCTTCCGCAAGCTTGGCGCGCGCGGCACGGCGCTCATCGCCCTTCCGCAGCGAGGCCTGCAGGCGCTCCTTCAGGAAGCCGCTGAACGCGCACAGGAAGATGATGAGGCTGGAGATCAGGCTGGAGATCTGCGGGGAATAGACCGTCAGGTCGACATTGCCGCCGCCGGTCGTGATATGCTGGATGAAGAACGAGGCGAGAATGGAGCCAAAGGGGCTCAGACCACCGAGGAAGGCAACGGCGATGCCGTTGAAGCCCATGCCCGGAACGGAGGAGATCGTCGTCTCCCAGTCCTCGATGCCGGTCAGATAGTACAGGCCTGCACCCATACCGGCAAGACCGCCCGCGATGACCATCGTGAGGATGACGTTGCGGTTTTCCTTCATGCCGCAGTACTTCGCAGCGTTAAAGTTGAAGCCGGTCGCCTTCAGCTCATAGCCGAACTTCGTCTTGTTCAGGATGACCCAAACGAGGACCGCCATGAGGATAGCAAGCGGGATGGCAATGGTCACGGTCTTCTCGCCTGCAAACAGCTTGCTCAGGCCGAGGCTCGGGATGAGAGCCGAGGGGTTAGCCGCCGTCAGGGACTTCGTATAGGGGCTGTTCGGGTGCTTGACCGTTGTCAGGATCAGGTTCGTCAGATACAGGGCGATCCAGTTGAGCATGATGCCGGAGATGACAACGTTGACATTGCAGTAGGTACGCAGCGCACCGGAAATGGCACCGAGGAACGCGCCGGCAGCAATAGCCAGCAGCAGGCACAGGTACCACGGCAGCTGCCAGGCGATCGCGGCATAAAGGCCGACGCATGCGCCCGCGACATACTGACCGGCCGCGCCGATGTTGAACATGCCGACCTTATAGGCGAACAGGATGGACAGCGCACACATCAGCAGCGGCGCCGTGCGGACGAGCGTCTGGCCGAAATACTTCATGCGCAGCTTGCCCGCCGGATAATGGAAGAAATTCTTCAGCAGGGCGGACATGGACTTCCATGCGCCCGCGGGGTTGATGATGAGCAGGACGACATAGCCGATGGCCACGCCGAGAATGATGCACAGCAGAGAGGTCAGAAGGGTCTGGAAGCTGTCGCTGCGCAGCAGAGACTTGCGCTTTTTCATGCCCCGTGCACCTCCCTCTTTGCACCGGCCATATAGAGGCCGAGCTCTTCAACAGTCGTTTTCTTCGGATCGAGCTCGCCGACGATCTCGCCCTCGTACATGACGAGGATGCGGTCGGAGAGGCTCATGACCTCGTCCAGCTCCAGCGAGACGAGGAGAACGGCTTTGTTCTTGTCGCGCTGAGCGACGATCTGCCTGTGGATGTACTCAATGGCGCCGACGTCGAGGCCGCGGGTCGGCTGCACGGCGATGAGCAGCTGCGGGTCCTTATCGATCTCGCGGGCGATGATCGCCTTCTGCTGGTTGCCGCCGGACATGGCGCGCGCCAGTGTGATGGGGCCCTGACCGGAGCGGACGTCGTACTGGTCGATGAGGTGCTCGGCATAGGTGCGGATGTTCTTGCGCTTCAGGAAGCCCGCACCGTTGACGAACTGCGGCTCAAAGTAGCGCTGCAGCACGAGGTTGTCCTCGAGCGTATAGTCCAGCACGAGGCCGTGCTTATGACGATCCTCCGGGATGTGGCTCATGCCGAGGATGGAACGCTTGCGGATCTGCATATTCGTGATATCCTGACCGCACAGCGTGACCGTGCCCTCTTTCACAGGTTCGAGGCCGGTCAGGCCGTAGACGAGCTCCGTCTGGCCGTTTCCGTCGATGCCGGCGATACAGACGATCTCGCCCTCGCGCACGTTGAACGAGACCTGCTTGACGGCGTTGTTGTGGTGGAGCTTCGAAGCAACCGTGAGGCCCTTGACCTCCAGGATGGGCTTGCCGGGCTTGGCAGGCTCCTTGTGGACGGCAAATTCCACATCGCGGCCGACCATCATGCGGGAAAGCTCTTCCTTCGTCGTGTTCTTGATGTCCACGGTGCCGATGTACTTGCCCTTGCGCAGGACAGTGCAGCGGTCCGCCACGGCCATGATCTCGTTGAGCTTGTGGGAGATGAAGAGGATGGACTTTCCTTCCTCTGCCAGGCCGCGCATGATGTCCATGAGCTCTTCGATCTCCTGCGGCGTCAGAACGGCAGTCGGCTCATCGAAGATCAGGATCTCATTGTCGCGGTAGAGCATCTTGAGGATCTCCGTGCGCTGCTGCATGCCGACGGTGATGTCCTCGATGAGAGCATCGGGGTCGACGTGCAGGCCATACTGCTCAGAGAGCTTCATGACCTTTTCCCGGGCCTGATCCTTCTGCAGGAAGCCCGCCTTGTTCGGCTCCACGCCGAGGATGATGTTTTCAAGCACCGTAAAGCACTCCACGAGCTTAAAGTGCTGATGCACCATGCCAATGCCCAGTGCATTGGCATCGTTCGGATCATTGATCTTGACTTCCACGCCATCCTTCTTGATAATGCCCTCTTCCGCCTGATACAGGCCGAACAGGACGCTCATCAGCGTGGACTTGCCCGCGCCGTTTTCGCCGAGGAGCGCATGGATCTCGCCATGGCGAAGCTGAAGCGTGATGTTGTCGTTTGCAATGATACCGGGGAACCGCTTGGTGATATTCAGCATTTCGATTGCATACTGTTCGTTACCCAAACCGATTGCCTCCCTCTCTTATGGTTTCAGATTCTATTATAATCAATTCCATGTTTGATTTCAAACACAAAAAGCTCTCGCAGCTAACTTTTTCATTTTTTTATGCATTTCAACCAAAAGTAGTATTTTATCCCTGGAGTAAGCATGTATTTTGCAGCATTTTGACGGATCGAAAAAGGACGGGTCAAAGCCCGTCCCAGATATGTCGAACAATTTTTTACAGCCGTCCGCCGCTCAGCGCATGCTTCACCCTTTTCTTGAACAGCGCAGCATCGCGTTTGCCAACGCCGCGGCAGCAATCACGGTATCGCGGCGGGGCGCGCTGACCTCGATCCCGACGGAGGCCGAGGTCACGGCGCTGATATCCGGCACAGATAACGGCTGACCTGTCAAAAGCGCCTATCCCGAAGTCCGAAACTAAAAGAGGAGATCGTAACGATGAACACGCCCAAGCTTTTGCCCTCGCTGATGTGTGTTGACTTTTCCCGCATGGCGCAGACGCTGGAGGTTTTCGAACAGTGCGGCATCGACGCCCTGCATGTCGATATCATGGATGGAGAATTCGTGCCGAACTATGCGCTGGGCACGGATTTCTGCAGGCAGCTGCGCAAGCTGACGCCGATCCCGCTGGACATTCATCTGATGATCTCGCGGCCCGATACGAAGCTCTCATGCTTTGCGATCCAGCCGGGCGAGTATGTCTCGGTGCACTGGGAGAGCACGCCGCACATCCATCGCACGATCGGTGCAATCGCCGCGCTGGGCGGAAAGCCGATGCTCGCGATCAATCCTGCGACGCCGTATGATGTGATCCGCTATCTGCTGCCCGATCTGGCAGGCGTGCTGGTCATGACGGTCGATCCCGGCTTTGCCGGTCAGCAGCTCGTTCCGGCCATGCTGCAGAAGCTGCGCGATCTGCGCGCATTTCTGGACGAAAACGGCTACCCGGATCTGGAGATCGAGGTAGACGGAAACGTCAGCTTTGAAAATGCGGAGAAAATGCGGCAGGCCGGGGCGACGATGTTCGTCGGCGGCAGCTCCAGCGTCTTCTGGAAGGGCGCTTCTCTAAGCGAAAACATCCAGAGAATGTACGCCGTAATAGGAAAGCGCAATATTGCAGTTCTGCGGGCAGTAAAATAAGATAAGCAAGAAAATAGCCGGGCTGACTTCGATAGAGTCGGCCCGGTTTTCGGCTGAGCAGCTTTCGTTGTCCGAACGCGTCGGCATACAAAAAGGACGGGCCGAAGCCCGTCCTTTTGCGGTTCCTTATGGGGAATTAGCCCTTGATGTTGCCGAGGTAGTTCACAGCGATGTTGGAGACGGTCGGCTCGACAGTGGTGTCGTTGGAGACCTTCACCTTGCCGTTGAACATATCAGCGACGAGAGCGGTGTAATCCTCAACGGTGAACTTGCCGTCTGCCCACTGCGTGGTCTCGAGCGGGAGCTGGACATAGTTCGCGGAAGGATCGTCAGCAGAGACGAGGCCCAGGGTCTCGATCTTGCCGGCGTAGTTGGCCCAGTTGCCATTGACAATGACATCGGTCAGGGTGTCGATGGTGGTGGGAGCAAGGCCCTTCATAGCGGAGGTAACAGTCATGCCTTCGCCGTAGCCGCCGTCGATGACAGCGGACTGGTCGGTGTCGACGCCGATGACCTTGCCGTTGACCTTCTGAGCAGCCTCAGCAGCAGAGGTGAAGATGCCGCCGCCGCAAGCGAAGACCAGCTGAGTGCCGTTGGAATACCAGGTGTCCATAACAGCGGTGATGTCGCCGTCGCCGTTGAACTGGCCGCCGTAGATGTAGTTGACCTCAACGCCCTCAACACCCTTGGCAGCAGCAGCGGCGTCAACGCCCTGCACGAAGCCGTAGCCGAAGCGGATAACAGCAGGAACAGCCATGCCGCCGAGGAAGCCAAGCTTGGTGTAGCCGAGGCAGACAGCAGCGTAACCGGCCATGTAGCCGCTGAGCTCTTCCTGATAAACAGCGCAGTAAACGTTGCTCAGGTCGACGTAATCAGCGAGGTTCCAGTTGTCGGGGTTGTAGTCGTAGGTCTCACCGGCGTTGGCAACAGCAGCCTCGAGCAGATCGCCCTTGGCGACGTCCAGCGCGATGAACTTCACATCGGGGTACTGCGGAGCGACCTCAACGATGGTGCCGCCGAAGGCATAGCCCGGCATCACGATGACGTTGTAGCCGTCAGCGATGGCCAGCTCGGTGGAAGCAACACGGCCGGCAGTGGAGTTGTCGGTGGGCTTGTAGTACTTGAAGTCATAGCCGTTGTCGCCGGCAAACTTCTGGCAAGCCTCATAGGTGGTCTGGTTGAAGGACTGGTCGGTGATGTCGCCGTAGTCGGTGATCATTGCGATCTTGACGTCGCCGTTGTTGTCATCGGGCTCAGTCGCATCGCTGTTGTCTGTGCTCTCGTTGGTCTTGGACTCATCCGTAGGAGCAGTGGTGGGTGCATCGGTCTCGCTGTCGTTGTTGGCACAGGCCACGAACAGGCAAGAGATCATAGCAAGAACAAGGAGCATTGCTAAGAGTTTCTTCATTTTCTTAACCTCCATTTATTTTGGCTCAAGGCCGTAAGCAATTATTACACAAATTGGTACAAAAATCAAGACACTGCAAAATTTTTGTGAAAAGCGCCAAAAATTAGGCCTCCATACTGTCTTTTGTAAAGCCGAACGGCAGCAATTCGGGCAGTTTTACGGTGAACACACCGCCGCCGGCCTTCTGCATATGGATCTCGAAGTCCGGGCCGCAGAATTCCTGCATGACCTGACGGCACACACCGCACGGGCCGCTCGGCTCGTCTTGAGCCTGCACAGGCTTCCCGGCAGGACCGCCGACCACGGCAATGGCGGCAAAGTCATAGCAGCCGTCGTACACCGCCTTGAAAAAGGCCGTGCGCTCCGCGCAGTTTGTGGCGGAGAAGCTGGCATTTTCAATGTTGCAGCCCTGATAGACACGGCCGTCCTTCGTCAGCAGTGCAGCGCCGACAGCATAATGGGAATACGGCGCATAGGCGCGCTCGCGGGCCTCATGCGCAAGCTCCAGCAGTTTTTCCGGTGTCATGGCAATCTCCCCTTTCAGAAATTACAGAATCTCGGTGGCAAAGCTCGTGCCGGGCGTCTGATACGGAACACCGAGCAGCTCCGTCACGGTCGCGGCAATGTCCGCAAACGACTTGCGCGTGCCGAGATTCACAGGGCGCAGGTGCTTGCCCGCCATCAGCAGCGGCACATACTCGCGGGTATGGTCCGTCGTGCGGGTGTAGGCAGGGTCGCAGCCATGGTCGGCCGTGATCATAACGAGGTCCTCGTCGCCGAGCTGCGGCAGCAGCTCCGCCAGCCAGCCGTCGAATTCCGTCAGAGCTGCGGCATAGCCGTCGATGTTGCGGCGGTGGCCGTAGAGCATGTCGAAATCAACAAGATTCACAAAGCACAGGCCCCGGAAATCGCGCTTGAAGTAGTCCATGGTCTTGGCAAGGCCGTCGGTATTGCCCTTCGTGTAGACATAGTCCGTCAGGCCGCGGCCCGCGAAGATATCATGGATCTTGCCGACGGCGAGAACATCCTGACCGGCGCTCTTGATGGCGTCAAGCATGGTCTCTGCGGGCGGCTCGAGCGAAAAGTCGTGGCGGTTGGACGTGCGGGTGAAGCCGTCCTTCTCGTTGCCGATGAACGGACGGGCGATGACGCGGCCGACGCCATGCTTTCCGACGAGGATCTTACGGGCAATGCGGCAGTATTCATACAGCTGCTCCGGCGGGACGATGTCCTCGTGCGCGGCGATCTGGAACACGGAGTCTGCGGACGTATAGACGATGAGGTCGCCCGTGCGCATATGCTCCGCGCCGTACTTTGCGATGACCTCGGTGCCGGACCAGGGTGCGTTCGCCAGGACGCCGCGGCCCGTCGCCTCGCGGAAGGGCTTGAGCACTTCCTCGGGGAAGCCGTTGGGATAGGTGGGCAGCGGATTCGGGGAAACGACGCCCGCGATCTCCCAGTGGCCGATCGTGGTGTCCTTGCCCATGGAGGCCTCTGCCATGCGGGCGCAGGCGCCCGTCTGCGCGGGATCCGTGCCGAGGAAGGACAGGCCCTCGATGTTGCCGAGGCCGCAGTGCACCATCGTGGGGATGTGCAGCTTGCTGGACGTGGAACAGCTCTTGAGCGTGTTCACGCCGAAATCACCGAACTTTGCGGCATCGGGCATTTCACCTGCGCCGCAGGAATCCAGAACGATCAGAAAAATGCGCTTCATTTTGGTATTTGCTCCTTTTTTGTTGTGATAGAAATTGAGAAGAGAAAGAAAATAAAAATAACAAACAGGCTTTAAATTTGAAAACCTGCCCAGCCGAAGGTTTCGGAGGGAAGAAAAGTGTGAAAGGAAACCGTCAGGGTGTCCTTTCGCGTTTGATCACCCGCCGCAGCGGCAGAATTGCAAAATCATGCTGCAAAATTTGATTTTGCAATTCGGAAAGCAGCTTGGCGAAAAAGTCCAAAGGGACTTTTTTGCCAAGCTGAAATTTGGAAGCGTTGTTTTACGCTTCCGAATTTTTTAGATTACTTTTCCAGTTTGACGGCCGTTTCGAGCGCGACCTCCATCATCTGCGTGAAGGACGTCTGACGTTCCTCGGCGGGCAGGGCCTCGCCCGTGAGCATGTGATCGGAGATCGTGCAGATGCACAGGGCGTTCTTCTTCCAGCGGGCGGCAGTCATATACAGGCCGGCAGCCTCCATCTCGCAGGCCATGACGCCCATCTTGATCCAGGCGGGAACGGTCTGCAGGACCTCGGGCATGCCCTCGTCGTCGTTATAGAAGTTATCTGTTGACAGGACGTTGCCGACGTGATACGTCGCGCCGACCTGTTCGCAGGACGCAACGGCGCGGCGCAGCATCTCATAGGAGGCAATGGGTGCGAACGTGCCGTCGATGTGATACTGGTGCAGGAAGTTCGAATCGGTGCAGGCGCCCTGCGCGATGACGATGTCGCGGACGTGGATATCGGGGTTGATGGAACCGGCCGAGCCGATGCGCATGATGTTCTGCACGCCGAAGGCGTTGTAGAGCTCATAGGAATAGATGCCGATGGACGGGATGCCCATGCCGGAGGCCATGACAGAAACCTTCACGCCGTGATAGGTGCCCGTGTAGCCCTGCACGCCGCGGACGTTGTTCACGAGGCGGGCGTTCTCCAGGAAATGCTCGGCGATGTACTTCGAGCGGAGCGGATCGCCCGGCATCAGAACGGTCTGACCAAAATCGTCGGGCGTGGCGTTGATATGGGGAGTCGGATAATTCATAACAGGATCTCCTTTCAAAATTCAGCGGTTCTTTACTTTGCGGTGCTCGCGGATGTTGCGGATCCAGCACTTGTGGCACATGGCAAGATAACGGTCGTTGCCGCCGAGCAGGAGCTGAGCGCCCTCGGTGACGATGCAGCCCTCGCTGTCCAGCCGGGCATTGACCGTGGCCTTGGCCCCGCAGTCGCAGATGGCCTTGATCTCCGTGATGGTGTCCGCCACCTCGAACAGCCTGCGGCTGCCGTCAAACAGCTTGCACTGGAAATCCGTGCGCAGGCCGAAGCACAGCACCGGGATGTTCTCCACATCCACGATGTCGCGGAGCTGATCGATCTGCGCAGGTGTCAGGAACTGGCACTCGTCGACGATGATGACGTCCGTCTTTTCGCGGCTGCGATAGAGCTCGTAGATGTCGCTGTGCGGCGGAACAACCTCGGCAGGGGCCTCCAGGCCAACGCGGCTGCGCAGGATGATCGCGCCGTCGCGCTCATCGGCCGCAGGCTTGATCAGCCAGACGTGCATGCCGTTTTCCTCGTAGTTATACTTGGTAATGAGCGCCTGTGCTGTCTTGGACGAGCCCATCGAGCCATATTTAAAGTAGAGCTTTGCCATTGGCTATCCCCCATTTGCATTGACTGGGACTATTATACCGGATTTGCTCCATTTATGCAAGCAGAAAAGCATTCTCGTACAGCACGCATTGACAAGGCGCCCCCGTTTCGTTATACTGAAGGCAGAATCGAACCGAGGGGGATTTTCCATGTTTTGTCCGAAATGCGGAGCGCCGAACGACGCCTCCGCCCGTTTCTGCTCTACCTGCGGCGCAGCGCTGCCCGTGCAGCAGCCCATGCAGAGCACGCAGCCGGTCCCGGTTATCGTGCAGCAGGTCCGCCCGGCGCCCGTGCAGCTTGTGCCTGCCCATCCGACGGCCTATACCCATGCCCTGACGGGCTGCGGCCGGTCGCTGTCCTACCTGTTTGCCGCCATTGCCCTGACCGCCGTCGCGGTGCTGCACCTGCTGGACCTGCTGCTGGGCATTTCCGGCGGCATCGAGAGCGTCCGGACGGCCATCGACGCAAGCCCGAGCGGCCTGATGCAGTTCCTGCAGGCTGCCTTCTGGCTGCCGGAGCTGCTGACTGTCATCGGCATGTGGTCTGCTGCAGGGGCCTGCAGAAGCCGCGGCGCGCAGATCTCGACCGGCGGGCTGAATTGCCTGCGCACGGCGGCCGTCTTCCGCATCATCTTCGAGGCACTTGAGCTGACGTTCCTGCTGATCTATCTGCTGTTTTACAGCGCCGAGGATTTCTTCAGCTTCCACTTTGTCGGCGATGAATATGTCGTCTTTGTCATGGCAGCCGGCTGTGCGCTGACCATTGTACTGCAGGGCTGCATCATCGCCGCACTGAACTCCGCAAATGAGGCAGCTGTCAAAGCCCGCGCCACAACGCTCCCGCCGATGCTCCTCGCCGTCATCGTCATGGCAGAGGCCGCCATGCAGATCATCGGTCTTGCCATGTACTGGGGCGCGCCGTATCTGGACTACGACATCGCCCTCCAGCTCTACGGCATGTTCGGCTATCTGAACGGCAATGTTCTGCTGCATATGTTCTCCCTGCTCCTCAGCGCCGTTTCCGGCATCCTGTTCTCCGTCGTCACGCTGCGCTACCGCCGCGAGGTCAGCGCCGCCATGGAAGCGGAATGAGCTGAGAACAGTACCCTGTCAAATTGAATCATCAAAAAAACGAGGAAGCCCCGAAACAAAAACTGTGGACCGTTCGTCAGGCGGCCCACAGCTTTTTTTCGGGACGTGTCCCATTTTCAGGAGGTGATTTTTGCTGATTACGATCTATTTGTGCTCTGGCGTGGTCGATCTATCAGGCAGTGCCGCACAGGGCTCCGGCAGGGATCGCCGTCCTAGCGCGGACCAGCCCGTTACACCCGGGATCAGCCGGCCAGCGTAGCACCCAGCTTCCTGCACTGCGCAAGCGCGTCGTCTTCCGGCGCTTCGCAGCAGATGACGCTCTCACAGGCGAGCACCGCGCCGTCGGAACGGCAGGTGTCCTCCCAGGTGCGCATCCATTCGCCGTCGCCCCAGCCATAGGAGCCGAACAGCGCGAGCTTCTTGCCGGACAGGGCAGACTCACAGCCCGTGAACATCGGCTCGAACTCGTCCTCTTCCAGCGTCTCCGCACCCATGGCGGGGCAGCCGAAGGCAATGGCGTCAAATTCCGCGACCTTCGCGGCGGAGAACTGATCGGCGGTCAGCGTGCTGACCTCCGCACCGGCCTCTTTGGCTCCCTCGGCGACGGCGTTGGCCATCTGCTCGGTGTTGCCGGTACCGCTCCAATAAACAACTGCGATCTTACTCATGATCCATGATCCTTTCTGTTTTGAATTTTTATCACGGCAGCTCCGGCTCAGACGGCCAGAGCGAGCCGCTCCACCCCGGTCCCACGGGCCCAGGAGGCCAGATAGCAGCGCGTGCAGCGTTCGAACTTGTCGAACAGGGCGCGCGAGCGCTCCTCGTCTCCGTAGACCTTCCAGTAACCGGTGAATTTGTAATTTCGGGTCTCGTTTTCAATAAAGCCGCGCACGTCCTCCGGCGGATAGCCGAGGAACAGGCCGATCTCATGCGGGAAGCCGTCCTTCTGGCACTGCAGACGGTCCATCAGGCAGCGCAGGCAGCCGGAAGGCTCCGTGCCATCGTAACCGCTGCCGTTGAGCAGGCAGGCCGCATCCTCACAGGCCAGGTCGCGCGCCAGCGCCTTCGGCCGGTAGAGGTATATGAGCGCCCGCCCGTTCCAGATGCGCAGCGGAAGCATCCGCAGGCCCTTCGGGGCAAGAGAAGTGTTCCAGTGGCGCAGCTGCCCGAGCAGCTCTGCCTCATCCGGCGCATCGCAGCAGAAGAGGCTGGCGGTTTTCAGCCCGGCGAGCGTCGGCGCACAGAAGCGAATGATCTGATATTCGGACATATCGTCTCCTCCTTCTCTTTCAGGATGCCCCGTTTTCCTGCGAACAGCCCGGTATTTCGCAGTTAGTCATCTCTAACCAACGTGCTGAAGAAAATGCTTCCGGTGCATCGGGCAGCAGCCCGGTAAGGGGAAGCATATTCCATCGGGGCCTCACTTCTGCGGGTGTCCCGAGCCTCAGCAGTGTGCTGCGCAGGCGGACGACTGGCACAGACGGCCAAGATGGTCCGGCGGCAGCTCCGCAAGGAAAGCGCACAGCGCGGCGCGCAGGGCGGCCTCCTCAGAGGAGACACGGTGCAGATAGCCCGCCAGAACGTCGTAGCAGGCGGCGTACTGATCCGCCAGACTGCGGCCCTCCGGAGTGAAATGCACCATGCCATAGTGATTCTTTTCAATGAGATTCTTTTCCTTCAGGGCATTCATCATGGCATGGACGCTGGCCTTGGAGATGCCAAGTGCGTCTGCCACGCTGACACAGCGGATCTCATTGCTCGGACCGCACAGACTGCGCAGCGCGAGAAGATATTTGATGTTGCTTGCAGAAAGCGCTTGCTGCATTCCGGTTTCCTCCGCTGAGTGTTTTGTTCCTGCGGGGCGGGCGGACCCGCCCCGCAGACGGTTCAGAGGTGTTATTTCGAGTGGCACGAGCCGTGCAGCGCGCAGTGCGCGCAGTCACTGCCACAGGAGGTCTTTCCCTTCTTGCGGTTGCGCGCCATCGAGAAGATGATCGCGAACACGATACCGCCGAGTGCGAGGCACACGAGGATCGTGGGCCAATAATATGCTAACCATTCCAGCATGAGAAGTTCCTCCTTTCAGGAAGGTGCGATGATTATTTCTGTGCGAGAGCCTTCGCCTTCGTGCTCAGATGCTCCGCTTCCTTATACGGACGGAAGAGCATGTAGCAGATGAAGCCGACAAGCAGGACGGCGACGATGACGCCGAGGACATTGCCGTGGCCGGTGAACAGGCGGCCGAGCTGATAGACGATCAGGGAGATCGCATAGGCGAAGCAGCACTGATAGCCGATGGCGAACCACGTCCACTTTGCGTTGTTCATCTCGCGCTTCATGGCGCCGATGGCAGCGAAGCACGGGGCGCACAGCAGGTTGAAGATCAGGAAGCTGTAGCCGGCCAGCTTGGTCATGGAGACGAAGTCCAGGACGCCGAAGACGCCGACGACTTCTTCCTTTGCCACAAGGCCCATGACGGTCGCGATTGCGGCACGGGCATTGTCAAAGCCAAGCGGAGCAAAGATGAACTTGATGGCATTGCCAAGACGGCCGACAAGGCTGTAGTCCAGTTCCATCTCAAGGTCGAACACGAACTTGCCGTCCACGACGCCAAAGACGGAGCCGAGCCACATCACGATGGAGGACAGCAGAATGATCGTACCGGCCTTCTTGATGAAGGACCAGCCGCGCTCCCACATGCTGCGCAGGATGTTGCCGACGGTCGGCCAGTGATAGGCGGGCAGCTCCATAACGAACGGAGCCGGGTCGCCTGCGAACATCTTCGTCTTCTTCAGCATGATGCCGGAGACAACGATGGCGGCAGCGCCGAGGAAGTAAGCGCTCGGAGCAACCCACCATGCACCGTGGAACAGAGCCGTGGCGATCATGGCGATGATCGGGAGCTTTGCGCCGCAGGGGATGAACGTCGTCGTCATGACGGTCATCTTGCGGTCTCGGTCATTTTCAATGGTACGGGAGGCCATGATGCCCGGAACGCCGCAGCCGGTGCCGATGAGCATCGGGATGAAGGACTTGCCGGACAGGCCGAACTTGCGGAAGATACGGTCCATCACGAATGCGATACGGGCCATGTAGCCGCAGGATTCGAGGAAGGCCAGGAAGATGAACAGGACGAGCATCTGTGGGACGAAGCCAAGGACTGCGCCGACGCCGCCGACGATGCCGTCAAGGATCAGGCCGTTGAGCCAATCCGGGCTGTGGATGGCGTTCAGGCCGTCTTCCACAAGGACCGGGATGCCGGGGACCCACACGCCGTAGTCGCTCGTATCCGGAGCGGACTCCATGGCGGTGTCATAGACCTCGGAGATGTCATAGCCCGCAGCGGCGAGGGAGTCGCCGTAGCTGCCGTAGGCTTCGTCAAATGCGCCGAAGTCCTGGTCGTTGATGGCGTCCAGAACGTCCTGCGCGCCGATAACGCCTTCGTCAGCAGCCTTGGAGACCTCTGCGACGACCTCCGGTGTCCAGATGTTCTCTTCGGCGTACTCGTTGATGGCATCGTCATAGGCGCTCGAGCCGATACCGAACAGATGCCAGCCGTCGCCGAACAGGCCGTCGTTCGTCCAGTCGGTCGCCCAGGAGCCGACCGTCGTAACGGAGACATAGTAAACAAGGCACATGACCAGGGCAAAGATTGGCAGAGCCAGCCAGCGGTTCGTGACCACGCGGTCGATCTTATCGGAGACGGTGAGCTTGCCGGCGTTCTTCTTCTTGTAGCAGCCCTTCATCAGGGAGGCGATATAGACATAGCGCTCGTTCGTGATGATGCTCTCGGCATCGTCGTCCAGCTCCTTCTCGGCAGCCTTGATGTCCTCCTCAATATGCGCCTGCACATCGGCAGAGAGCTTGAGCTGTGCCATGGCCTTCTCGTCGCGCTCGAAGATCTTGATGGCGTACCAGCGCTGCTGCTCCTCCGGCATCTGATGCACAGCGACCTCTTCGATGTGGGCCAGCGCATGCTCGACCGGACCGGAGAACGTGTGCATCGGAACGGTCTTCGTGCCCTCGGCGGCCTTGATGGCAGCCTCGGCGGCTTCCATGACACCGGTGCCCTTCAGGGCAGAGATCTCGATGACCTTGCAGCCAAGCTCACGGGACAGCTCTGCGGTATTGATCTTATCGCCGTTTTTGCGGACGACGTCCATCATGTTGATGGCGATGACGACCGGGATGCCCAGCTCGGTGAGCTGCGTGGTGAGGTACAGGTTGCGCTCGAGGTTCGTGCCGTCGACGATGTTCAGGATCGCATCGGGACGCTCGCCGATCAGATAGTTACGGGCGACGACCTCCTCCAGCGTGTACGGGGACAGGGAGTAGATACCGGGAAGGTCGGTGATCGTCACACCGTTGTGCTTCTTGAGCTTGCCTTCCTTCTTCTCCACGGTGACGCCGGGCCAGTTGCCAACGAACTGGTTAGAACCGGTCAGCGCGTTGAACAGCGTCGTCTTGCCGCTGTTCGGGTTGCCCGCAAGGGCAATTCGAATGTTCATTTTGCTTCCTCTCTTTCCGGATTTCAGTGAGGGTAGTTTGGGCTAACCCTCCTGCAAAAAGAAACGGGGTTACTGCACCTCGATCATTTCCGCGTCGTTCTTGCGGATGGACAGCTCATAGCCACGGACATTGACCTCGACCGGGTCGCCCAGCGGCGCGACCTTGCGGACGTAAACCTGCACGCCCTTCGTGATGCCCATGTCCATGATACGGCGCTTGACGGCGCCCTCGCCATGCAGCTTCACAACGGTAACGGTTTCGCCGACCTTGACCTGCCTGAGTGTTTTCATCGAAATCTCCTCCTTTTCTGTAATGCATTGCATATGATTGAAGTGAGAGAGCCGCTGCAAATGGCTCCCGGGATCAAACCATGATCTTCTGTGCCATTTCGCGGCTGATCGCAACGCGCGCTTCCTTGACGTTCACGATCAGATTTCCGCCGATCGTGTTGATCACGCTGACATTGCCGCCTACTACAAAGCCAAGGTTTTCCAGATGCTGCCGCACCTCCGGCTTTCCGCCGATTCTCTGGATGATAGCGTCCTCACCGGGCGACATCAGGGTCAACGGCATCATACGTTCGCCTTCTTTCTCCGGTATTGTGATTAGCTTTTGCTAACCGAAGTCTTTTGAAATTGGTTAGGTTTCCCTAACCAAGAGTCATTATAACGGGAGGGCGGCCTTTTGTCAAGCCCGGAATTTCATTTACCCACCGATTTTGTGTGTTTTGTATACATGCCCAAAAGTTTGTTTTGCCTAACCTCTGATTTGTAGATTTTTCCCAGTGCGCAGGCAGCGAACTCGCAAGGCTTTATGCCGGAACAAGAGTGGCGGAACATGCATCAAGTTTTGTAATAGCAGTGGGCCAATTAAATTCTGTCATAAACCCGGCGGGCCGTCACGGCCGGATTTCCGGCCAGATATTCGCGCTCGAGCAGGTCGAGATAGGCGCCTGGCGTCTTGAGCCCGAGCATGACCGTGCGGCCGATGTCCGTTTTCTCCAGCAGCTCGTTCGTCAGGGAGACGCAGTTGATCGTCGGGATGAAGTACGTTGCATACGGCCCGCGCTGCACGCGCCAGAACCGCACGCCGCCGAGCCTGCGGAGCCGCCCGGCAAAGCAGTCCTCCGGCAGAGCCTCCGGCTGCCAGGGTGACAGCGTCTGCCGGAAGCGCTCCAGCTCCGCGCGCAGCTGCGCGGCCTGTGCAGGCGGCAGGCAGAGGCTGTAGCTGATGACGCGGCGGTGATGCGTGCCGATGCACCACCGGAGATACGGCTCGCGTGGGGCGGAAAAGACGATCCCGGCGCCCGCCGTACGGAGCAGGCGCTGATGGGCCGGGTCATAGGCGCCGTAGGTCAGCGTCCGGCCGTCAAAGCAGAGCTCGCAGTGGCCGACCAGGCCGATGCCGTGCGCGGACGTCTGGAACAGGAGCTCAAACTCCTCCGTCCCCTGCTGCGGGACCGGGCCCAGCGGAGCGCGCGGCAGCACGTCCGCCGTCCGCTGCGGCAAAAACAAGCTCATCAGATCCGGCAGCGCCACACGGATCGAGCCGAGCACCCGCCGGACGCGGCGGCTGCGGATCGTCAGCGCAAGGACATCGCAGACAAGCCCCGTGCCGAACACCGTCAGCAGCAGCGCGGCCGTATAGCGAAGCGCAGCGTCCCGCAGCGCCGGAACGAACACGATGAGCACAAACAGGCCTGTGCCGCCCACAGCGGCTGCCATCGCCGGAAAAAAAGCGCCCCAGCGGCGCATTCTGCCATAGAGGATTGCATTGACTGCCTCGACCGTGACCAGCAGCGTCAGATACACCGCAACGACCACGGCAAACAGCCGCACCGACAGCTGCGGCAGGAGCAGCAGGCCCGCGCCCAGCAGCAGCTCGACAGCCGCCAGCAGCACGGACATCCGGCCGGGGCGGTTGCCGCGCCGGCGCGCAAGCAGCAGGTACATAAGGCCTCGCAGCGGCAGGAGCAGACCCGACAGCAGCAGCACGATATGCGCCGCTCCGGCGCGTCCGGCCATCAGCGCGGGGCCGAGGCCGAGCATGCCGATGCCGGACAGCATGGGAAGCAGCAGCAGATACAGCAGAGTCATCATGGGGGTCCTTCCTCCCGGCAGGCGCTGCGCGCGTCAGCTTGTCAAAAAAGGCCTTTCGGGCTTCTTCGCCAAGCTGCTTTCAGAATTGCAAAATCAGTTTTTGACAGTCTGACGCGCTGCGTGCGTTACTCCGACTGGATCGACTTTGCGTATTCCGAGGGAGACATGCCGAATTTATCCTTGAATTGGCGGGAAAAATGGTGGATCGTGGAATAATTGAGCTGCGCGGCGATCTGGGAGAAATTCATCGTTCCCTCCCGGATGAGGCGCTTGCTCTCCTCCAGCTTGACCCGGCGGATATATTCGCCGGGCGAAATATTCATCTGCCGGTGGAACAGCGCCGTCAGATGCGACGCGCTCACGCCGACCTCGCGCGAAACGATCTCCACGGAGAGCTTATCGCACACATGATCGGCCACATACTGCAGCGTGCGGCTGACGATCTCGTTTTCGTGGTTCAGCGCCACCGGCGTTTTCAGGCGCTTTTTCTCGCTGCCTGTGTCGCGCAGAACGGACAGAAGCAGCAGCTTGAGATAGCTGCGGATAAAATCGCCGCTGTAGGCATCCATATTTTCGGACTCGCGGACGATCTGGCGCAGCTGGGCCGCCTCGGCGGACGACAGGTCGAACACCCGGTCCGGCAGCCGCGCGGCAAACTCGCTCTCCAGATCGAAGCTGACCGTGAGGAAGCGGGCCGTCATGTCCAGATCCGTATACTGCATATGCCATTGCTGCGGGCCGAACACCATGAGCTGGCCCTGATGCAGCTCGACGCCGTTGCCGTCCACAACGCAGTGCAGCGAGCCGCGGTCGACGTACGTCAGCTCGAACATGGAGTGCTGCTCGCCCTTGAACAGGAAGCCGCTCTCCACCTCGCGATAAAACAGCGTATAGATCTCGCCGACGCGCAGGCGGTCGCCGAGCTTGAGATTCTCGGCCGCCGTCACAGGCTCGAGCACCTCGAGCTGCGCGCCCGCAGGCTGTGCCAGCCGGACGGAGCACTCCGTCTGATACGGCAGAATGGCAAACTCCCGCCCCGCAGGCAGGCAGACCGGCTTATCGAGATAAAAATACGCCGTCTCCCCTTCCCTGCGCACGGCAAGCACCGTCATGCCCAGCTCGAAATCCAGATAGACCGGTCCGGCACTCTGGCGGTAAAAGCACAGGCCCTCCGCCGAGAAATACTGTACGGACTCCTGCCACTGCGCTCCGGACGGAAAGCCGCGGTTCGGCAGGCTGTCGCGCAGCACGCGGCCGTAGCCGGAAAAGGTCAGCTTGTTCAGATTTTCAACCAAGGCGGGTCCCCCCTCCCGTTCCGCCGGCTGTTATTCGAACAGCACGGGCGGATAGATACCGGCCGCATGCATGGCGGCCACGGACTCCTGCACGGAGGCAAGGTCCTCGCGATAGGTCACGCCGTGCCAGCTCTCGTCCGTGTGGAGAACGCGCACCGTGGCGCGGTTGGCGGCAAGCTGGTTGTTGGCGACCGTCGGCAGATAGAACTCCGCCTTCAGCGGGTTAACGGACACGGACTCCTGCAGGAAGCGTGGGAACTCGGCCGCCAGCTCGTCGAGGATGCGCGGCGTGAAGCCCCAGAAATTCATGGAGACGGTCGTATTGCCGGACAGCGGGGTGAAATGCTCGCCATCCTCCGTAAAGGCTGCGTCATCGCCGCGCTTTTCGATGTGCGTGCGCTCCGTGATTCCGGTAAGGTAGCCGTCGCGCAGCTCGCAGACGCCGCGGGCCACGGAGCCGTGCTCCGTCATGGCGTTATGCAGGCGGTAGCCGACCATGGCATAGGCATTATCGGCATGCTGCCCGGTCAGGAAGCCGCCGATGGCCGTGAATGCGCCGCGGCCGTAAAAATCGTCGGAGTTGATGACGGCGAACGGCCCGTCGATCACGTCGCGCGCGCACAGCACGGCGTGGCCCGTGCCCCAGGGCTTCGTGCGGCCCTCCGGCACGGTAAAGCCCTGCGGCAGGCAGGACGTCAGCTCCTGAAAGACATAGGAGACATCAAAATACGGCTCGACACCGCGGCCGACCTTCTCGCGGAAGTCGTGCTCGATCTCGTGCTTGATGATAAAAACGACCTTGTCGAACCCGGCAAGGCGCGCGTCATACAGAGAATACTGGATGATGCTGTTGCCCTGCGGATCAATGGGCGTCATCTGCTTCAGGCCGCCGAACCGGCTGCCCATGCCCGCTGCCATCACGACCAGCGTCGGCTTTTTCATGGAAATACTTCCCTTCTGCTGCGTTATTTCGGTTTTCTGCGCGGCATATGCCGCGGGGCAGGCCGCAGAGCAGCCCGCTCAGTGCGCACTATTATAACAGCTCTTTTCCAAAAGCTCAATGGTTTTTGCAAAAAACGGCGCATATTTCGGCAAATATTTTGCACGTTGGCTTGCATGCGCGGAAGGATCTGGTAAATCTGCACGCAAAAGCGCCCCGGCCGAAGCCGGGGCGCGCGGGGATGTAATGAAGAGTAATCACTCTGCCTTGGCAATGCAGATGGCGTTGTTCTCGGTATCGAGATAGAACGTCGCCTTCGGATTGGCCGATTTGACCATGGCCAGATCAGCCTCGGTGAGCTTGTATTCGTCCGTGCCAACGACGAGCGGCATGCCCTTAGCCGGGACGCGATTATCCGCGATATACACGGAGATCATATGTGTCAGGGCGCTGTCGACGACGATGCGGCTCATAAAGACCTTGGCACTGGAGGGCGTCAGGTACACGTTCAGGTCCGCAGAGAGCTTGTGCACATAGACGTTGGAGCCGAGCTTCTGGGAAACGTCGCGCAGATAGATGCCCTCATAGTTCTTGCCGGCTACGGTCGTGTTGTTGGCAAACGTGCCGCCGTAGAAGTGCAGTGCACCCGGAGACTTCAGGCGGGCGATGGAGCCGGAGCCGTAGGACGTGCTGCTCAGCAGGCAGGCATTGTCCGTGAACGTGCCGCCGTAGACGTTGATCGCAGAGGCGTTGCCCGCATTCGACTGATCCATCAGGAAGATCGCACCGCAGCCCTTGACGGAGTTGTTCGTAAACGTCGCATTCTCGATGTTGATCGTGTGCGTACCGCCGCCGTTCACATGGACCAGCCGGGCCTGATTGTTCGTGAACGTGCCGTTCTTCAGGTTCAGAACGCTGCTGCCGCTCTGACCGTACATGGCGAAAACGGCAGCGCCGCCGGTCTCGCTGTTGCTGGAGCTGTAGGTCTGGCAGTTCGTGACCGTCACGTCCTCAACGTTGACCGTATTTGTCTTGCCTGCACGGCTGAACGACCACACAAAGACCTGCGAGGAACCACGCATGTTGCGCACGACCGTACCGGCCTTAACGTTCAGCGTGCCGCCCTCATCCACACGGACAAAGGCGCTCGTTGAGCGCGTCTGCGGGGTATACATGCACAGGCCGTCGAGCGTGATATTCTCGAGCGTCAGTTCACCCTCGACCCAGACGGCCGAGCCGGTGCTGCCGTTGAGATAGCGGGAAAGCATGGCGTTCGGAATGCCCTCAAGGGACCAGACCTCACTCGTGCCCGCTTCCAGCGTGCCGCCGTTCATAATGTAGATGATGTTGTCGCCCTTCTCCTTGGCGTTGGCCTTCAGGATCTCCTTGGCGCGCGCGAAGGTGGCGACCGGCGTCTGCGGCGTCAGGCCGTCGTTGGCATCATTGCCGGGGTTCGTGGACATCGTGCTGTCGTTCATGTAGACCTCGGCGCCGATAACCTGCGCGGAAACAACGCAGTAACGGTTGTTCGCCGCGTCGATCTCCGCCTTGTAATACGGGTCGAGAGAGTTGACCAGCTGATAGGCCTTCGTATCCTCGGCTGTGAGCTTATAGGTGCCGTAGCCGATGGCCAGAACGATATCCGTGCCCATGTAGTCGAGGGTCACGCGGACGCCGCCGCCCGTCACATTGCTCAGGGGCTTGGCGATGGCGACTGGGAGCGCTCCTCTCTCGGTGTTCAGATACAGACCGGAGAACGTCAGGGCATCCTTTTCGGCGCCAAAGACGACCTGAGACTTTTCAAGCATGGCGACCTGATCGTCGGGGTAGCCTGCACCCGGCGTGTTGTTCTCGATCGTACCGCCGTTGAGGTACCACGTCGAGCTGCCGGAGTTACCGTAGGCAACAAGAGCCGCATAGGTGCCGGAGACGTTGTTGCGGATGATACCGCCGTTGAGATAGCCGACCGCATGCTGGGCAAGACTGACGGCACAGCCCATCAGGGATTCGTTGTTCTCGATGATACCTCCGTTGATAGTCAGGATGCCGGGAGCGTTGGCATTGCCGCTGCTCACGCCAACGGCGGAGCCGCGGTGCGGGAGGGTCGTGCCGGTGTTCGTTGCCTTGTTGCCGGAGATGAGACCGCCGTTGATCGTGATATGCGCACCGGCGGAACCGGCGATCGCAGACATATAGCCGCCGTAGTTATTGATGATCTTGGCGCCCTCGTTCATCTCTACCGTGCCGCAGTTAAAGCCGCTGCCGGTGACATAGATCGCGCCGCCGACCATACGGGACGATGCCGCGGAGTTCTGCACCGTCGCGCCGCTGTTCAGGACAAGGCGGCCGCCGGCCTCGATATCGAGGATGTACCAGACCATATTCTGCGTCAGCAGCTCAGGCCACATGGTCGCGCCGCCGTCGAGCGTGATGTTCTCGAGCGTCAGCGTCGCGGAAGCGTCCTCGGCCTCCGGCTCGATGACGATCATGCGCTTCGTGAAGGAGCCTGCACGCATGACCTTGCCGCCCTCAAGGTCGGCCATGGTCCACGTCGTGTCCTGCGTAATGGTCACGGTGCCGCAGATCAGGATGACGGGGTTCTTGCTCTCTGCGAGCAGCGACTTTGCACGCTCGAAGGTCTTGACGGCGCTCTCCTCGGTCGTGCCGTCGTTCGCATCATCGCCGTCCGTGCCGTCGAGGTAGATATAGTCGGAGCGATCGTCCTCACGCCACTTGGCGTACAGGCTCATATCGCCGCGGCAGCGGTCGATGAAGTCGAACATCTGCGTCAGCTCGGGATCCTTGAACCAGCCGGTGAACAGGTAGCCTTCCTTGCTCGGAGAAGTCGGGCGGTCGATGACGGAGCCGTAGCTGTATTCCTGCGTGTAGAGCACGTTTTCGCCGTCATAGTATGTCACAACGTACATGCGAACCTTCCAGGTCGCATAGAGTGTCACGTCCTCACGAACGGGCTGGGAGAAGTCAAACGGTGTGCCGTCCTCCGTCGTCCAGCTGACGAACGTATAGCCGCTGCGCTCCGCCGTGGCGGGCTCAACGGTCTGGCCCCAGGGCACCTGCACCTTTTCGGGTGTGACCGTGGCGACCTGCTTGGAGACGAACGTCACGGTGACGATCATGCCGGTCGTCGTAAACGTGACGGTCACATCCTCGGTGATGTCGCGGAGGATGAACTCGGAGCGCACGCGCTGCAGCGTGCCGGAGGAGGCGGCGACCTGATCGAGATCAAAGCCCTCGCTGTGATCACCGTAGAGGTTGAAGTTCAGCCAGGTCACGCCCGGCTCAAGCGTCACGGACGTGACCTTCTCACCGTTGACCTTGGCATAGCCGCCCTCGCCCTTGAACGTAACGGTGAAGCCGGTCTCCGGCTCCGTCGGCTCAGTGGGATCGGTCGGCTCCGCAGTCGGTTCCTGCGTCGGCTCCTCGGAGGGCTCCGTCGGCTCGGCAGAAGGCTCCGTCGGCTCGGGCTGCTCCGAATAGTCCAGCAGCACGCAGAAGACCTTTGCGGCCTGCGCGCGGGTGGCGGTCTCCTGCGGGCGGAGCGTTCCGTCCTCAAAGCCGCCGAACAGGCCTGCACCGGCAGCCCAGATCATGCCCTCAACGGCCCAGTCCGAAAGCGCGGAGGCATCGGAGAAGGCGTCGAGCTTGCCGTCCTGCGGGCACTTGTTCCCAAGGAAGCGCATGGCGCGATACAGCAGGGCTGCCATCTGCTCGCGGGTCACGGGATCGTTCGGAGCGAACGTCACAGCGCTCGTGCCGTTGACGATGCCGTTAGCCGCAGCCCAGGCAACGGCGCCGGTGTAATACTGCCCGGCGGGGACATCCGCGAACGCCGTTTCAGCATTGTTGTCCGTTTCTGCCTTGGCATAGCGCGCCAGGATCGTTACGAACATGGCGCGGGTGATCGTCTCTTCCGGAGCGAACGTCGTGTCAGAGGTGCCGACCATGAGGCCCTGCTCCGCGACGCGCGCAATATAATCGCTGGCCCAATGCCCGGACGGCACATCCTGATAGACCTCCGCCGCGGCAGCGCCGGCAGGCAGAACGCCAAGCAGCATGACCAGAACCAGAAGCAGGGACAGGGCGCGTTTGCGAATACTCATAGATTCTGTCCTTTCTGTTGTGAGTTACAACACGGGATCCGGAGCGGGGGCCGCAGCCCCCGCATGGGGATCATCAAACCTTGGCAGCCAGCCAGACAAGAAGCGTTGCGGCCTCGGCGCGCGTCAGTGTGCCGTTCGGCTGCAGCGTATTGTCGGGGTAACCCTTCATCAGGCCGGAGCCGACGGCCCAGCGCATCGCGGTGATCGCGTAGGCATTGATCTTCGTGCTGTCGGTGAAGCGGCCGAGCTCGGCGCGCTCATCCGTCCGGATGCCTGCGATCTTCACGGCGTAGCGATAGAGCATTGTCACGGCCTGCTGGCGCGTCACGCGGGTGTCCGGCTCGAACTTGCCGCCGCCCATGCCGTTGGCAACGCCCTTCTGCATGGCCCAGATGACAGCCTTCTCATAGTAGCTGCCTGCGGGAACGTCGGAATACGGGTTCTCGCCCGTCACGGCCGGAGAGCCGGACATGCGGTACAGCGTCGTGATGAGCATGGCGCGGGTCATGCTGTCGTTCGGGGCAAAGAGATCGGAGGACTCGCCGACCATGAGGCCGCGGCCGTATGCGTCATAGACCGCGTTGAAGAACCAGTCGTCAGCGGAAACGTCGCGGAACACGCCGGGGATCTCGACCGAGACGGAGACCGTCTCCTTTGTCTCCGGGAGGGAAAGCTGCAGCGCATAGACACCGGGCTTTCCCGTGAGCTTCAACTCAAGCGCAGCGGTATCCTTCTTCAGGTCCGCATAGCAGGCCCAGGCAAAGCGCAGGGACGTTTTCGTGCTCGACAGGTCGGCAATGCCTTCGCTGCCCAGCAGGGAGCGGGCGCTTGCCAGCGTCAGGCCGGCAGGCATCGTCGCAGTCACGCGGCCGTGGGACGAGCCGCTGCCCGCCTTGACCGTGAAGACGACCGTCGCAGAGCCCTGCGCATTGGCCGTTACGGCTGCAGTCGCGGTGGGAGAGCCTGCGGCTGCCAATGCCGCCGGGCAGAGCCCGAGCAGCAGGAAGCAGACGAGCAGGCAGGAAATGATTCGTTTCATCATGACTTGCCTCATCCTTTCTTCAGCGTGCCGTCACGGGAAGCGCCTCGATCTGCGCCTCCTGCAGTGCAGGCAGGGAGTCAGTGCTTTCCATGGCGGAGGAGGTGGATGCGGAGGTGACGATCGTCACGCGGTCCGTTCTCAGGCCGACAACGGGCCAGACGTCCGCGTTGAAGCTGCCGAGGTCGGCAGCCGCGCCGGTCTTGAGGTCGAGAACGGCCAGCTCGGACTGCGAGCCGTTCAGGATCGTGGCATAGAGGTAAGCGCCGTCCGTCGCGATGGAGCAGAAGAAGGCTCTGCTTGCCTCGATGCCGAGGTCGGCAACGAGCTGCGGCAGCGTGCAGTGCAGGTTGTTGCCGTCGCCGTAGAAGCCCATGGCCCAGACCTTGCCGTCTGCGTCAAGCACCAGGCAGTTGTCAGTCACGCCATTCGTCGTGTCGTTGACGGTGTTGAGATAGGTGATGCCGACGAGGTTCGCGGAGAAGAGTGTGGAGAGATTCCAGCCCGCAGTGTAAGCACCGGTTGCGGTGTCGACCGTGACGATGCTTTTGCCACAGGTTGCAAGCATCGTGCCGCCATTGAGCTTCTCGGCGAACGTCATATCGGTATAGCCAACTTCGGAATCGCCGATCTTCGTCAGGCTGTAATCCTTTCCGACCTGATAGAGAGTCGAGTAAAGATTACCGTCCTTTTCTTCATAGGAGGCGGCGTAAGTAATGCCGGCGGTATCGGTCGCCACGGCCATGATCTGCTGGCGGCTGGCCTGCTCGGTCAGCTTCTTGTAATTCGGGATCGTCTTCGTGTTGAACGTGCTGAACCAGGACTGACTGTCCGCATCCCAGATGACGGCGCTGAGGTCATGGTCGACCTCCTTGACCGTCACGGTGCAGGTATCCGTGACACTCGGATCCAGAACGGAGGCTGCCTTGATGGTGCAGGTGCCTGCGCCGACGGCCTTGACGACGCCGTTTTCCACCTTGGCGACGGTCTCATCGGAGCTTGTCCAGGTGCAGTCACGGTTCACGACCGTCCACGGCTTCGCGGAAACCTCCAGCGTGGCGCTGCTGCCCTTGATGAGGTCGAGGCTCTCCTGGCTCAGTGAGATCTCCTGAACTTTTTCGGACGGGCCGAACATGGAGCCGCTCTTACGCGGGATGAACAGGCCGCACAACTCTGCCTGATAGAGCTCATCGAGCACGGTAGCTTCGCCGGTCGTCAGGTCATAGGAAATGAAGGTGGTGTAGTACGTCTTTGCGCCGTAGTTGGCGTGATAGAGCTTGCCGGTGTTATGGTCGTAGGTCATGGACTGCAGGAATGCGACCTTCATGCCCGTCGTCTTCGGGAACGGCGTGACCGTGAAGCCCTCGTCCGTCAGGACGAACTTATACAGGCGGGAGTTATAGTCGCTGTAGGTCGCGGCATAGAACGTGCCGTCTGTCGCGCAGGCCAGCGTCATGAAGCTCAGGCCGGCGGACATCGGGATGGTGCCGACCATCTCCAGTGTGCCCATAAGCGGGTCGATGGAGTACAGGCGGTTCTGCGTGCACAGGACGTACAGTTTGCCGTCCGCGTAGTTGTAGGCCATATCGAGCGCATTGCTCGGCAGGCTGAGCGTTTCGATGTATGTCTGGTTCTCCAGATCGTTCAGCGGAGCGACGCAGAAGCGGGCGCTGCTGTCGATCGTAAAGACATGATCCTCGACGCAGTCTGCGGCGTAGATCGCACCCTGCGCCACGGTCTTGGCAGTGTCCATCGAACCGGCCTTGAAGGCGATCCAGGAGGAATCGTAGGCGTTGTTGGCATAGAAGCTGTCCGCATCGATCTCCTCTTCCTCGCTGCCGTTGAGCTTGATCTTATAGCCTGCCATATTGCCGGCATAGTCGACGGCAATGACACAAACCTCGGAGCCGGTGACGCCGGAGGTGTCGACCGTGACCGTGGATTCCACGCCGAGCTCGGTCTGATCAACGGCCTGACGGGCAAGGACCTGCGTCTGGCGGGCATTCGTCACGAGGATGGCCGCCACATAGCGGTTGTCCTTTGCGGTGACCCGCAGACTGGATTCGCCGGTTACGAAATCGCGGGTGTAGCTCGCGCCGGTCAGCTCCGGAGCGGTGTTATCGACCGTGAGCTCCGTCGTCCAGGAAGCGCCCGCGCCGAGCGTGCCCTTCACGGTCTTCGTGGCGCGGTCCCAGTTGTATTCCGGAATGGCATTCACAGTGACCTTGATCTTCGTGCTCTCGGGCAGCGGACCACCGTTCTTGTCCGTCACGTTCCAGCTCAGCGGGATGGCGATCATGTTGTTGCCCCAGGCCGCTGCGCTCGTGTTGTAGTAAGCGCCGAACTGCACGCCCTGATCAACGCTTGCATAGACCTCGCCGGTCTCTGCATTGGAGATGACGGCATTCAGATCACCGCCCGCGTTGCGGATCAGGCTGGCGTATGCGCCATAGAGCTGCATGCCGGACGTGGAGCTGATGGCCGTGCGGTCGGCGAGGAATTCCGCAGCCTGACCGTAGGGGTTTGCCGTAAGGTAGTAGGCCGAGGAGGAGCCGGAGCCGCGCAGGACGAGCGCGTTGGCGTACTGCGTCGTGGTGTAGCCGACGGCATCCGGATCGACGCTGTCACGCAGGGTGATGTACTTATCGAACATGGAGGCATCCGTCCAGCTGCCGTAGTAGGCCAGGATCGGCAGAGACAGCTCGGCCTCGGCTTCCGTCGGATCGGAGGCGTAGACATAGCCCTCGACATAGCAGCCGTTCGGATAGTATTCTGCGAAGTAAGCACGGTCGGCCTCGCTGAGCTTCACCGTTGTCTTGACGGAGACGGAGCCGCTGGCGGGGACCGTCACGGCAGCGGCGTAGACGTTCGGGCTCTCCGGCTCATTGTGCAGACCGGCCAGATAGAGTTGGGCATCCGCCGTAGTGAGAGCGCCGTCGCCGTCGAAGTCGTACTTGGCGGTATCGGCCTCGGGCAGCGCGTCATGCGTGCCGTTTGCGACCTGCAGGAGCACGAGCGCATCGCTTTCGTCGATGGTGCCGTCGCCGTTCAGGTCATAGAGGTAGCTCATGCCGCCCTCGACGTCGAAGGTGACCTTCGGGCTCAGGACACGGGCCGTATCGGACATATAGTTCTCACCCTCGATCTTCTCGACCGCCATGGTGTTGATGCCGGCATGGAGCACATAGGCAAGAGCCTTCTCCGAGAGATTGTTAATGGTGAAGTCAAAGGTATACTCGCCCGTGCGGTCGGGATCGTCGCCGAGGTTGACCTTGACCTTGCCGTCGGTCACATCCTTGCTGTCCGTCAGCAGATAGGCCGGGGTCGTCACGGCATGATAGACATTTGCAAAGCCAGAGCCCTGCTTTCTGGGCGAATACTCCACGCCGTTATCCTGCTTCAGCGGGCTGGACGTGGACATGAGCAGTGCCTGCGACAGGGCGCGGACCGTCATGCCCTCCTGCTCGGCAAGGCCGGTCTCACGCAGATACTGCGCAACGACTGCCGCCATGCCGGTCACGCTCGGCGCGGACATGGACGTACCGGACATGGAGCCGTAGGTGCCATCCGTCAGGGTGGACCAAATGTTGCCGCCGGGGGCGGTGATCTCAGGCTTCAGGTCGAGGTTGCCGGGAACGCCCCAGGAGGAGAAGTCGCTCGGCACAAAGCCGCCGGGGACGTCCGTCACGGTGCGGACCTGGTTGGCAACGACCATCTTGCCGCCGTACAGGCCGGTCGTCTCGTCTTTTTCGGAGGCGGCGAGAATGCTGCCCGCGCTGATCATCGGGATGAGGACAGCGGGGTTCTTATACTCATAGTCCGCCAGGTTCATCATAAGGTTGTTGGCGCTCTCGTTATTATAGATAACGGTAGCGGCCGCACCGGCCTTCACGGCATTGTTTGCCTTGACGGAGAACGAAACACCGCCGCCGCGGGAGATGAGGACGATCTTGCCGGTGAGGTCGAGGCCCTCAAAGCTCTCGTCCGCGCCGAAGATGTCCTCGCCCGTCGTCGGGTCGCCAAGGAAGACGTAGTCATACGTCGTGCCGGACTTGTCCGCCGAGGTATCGAGCGTCGTGAACGCATAGGCGCCGTAGTTCTCAGAAGTATCGTTGTAGGACGTGCCGACGCCGTTGAACACCGGCATCACGCCCGTCAGGCCGGAGTTATCGGTCGAGGCAATGGTGAACGCATTGCCGAACGAGCCGGGAGAGCCGACCGTGTCGATCACGGTATCCTGCGTGAGCTGCATCTTCGTGCCGGTATTGTTGTACTGCGCATAGCTGAACTTGTTGCCGGCGGAGATGGTCACGACGGTGTCCGTGTCCTGGAGGCTGGCAAACAGCTCGTCGTTATCGCTGAAGGTATGGCCGGAGACGGACGAGCCGAGCGACAGGTTGACCGTGTCGCAGTCGAGCAGCAGGGCGTCCTCGAGGGCCGCCATATAGTCCGAATCATACGCGCCGCCGCCCTTGCCGAAGACCTTCATCGGCAGGACCTGCGCATCCGGCGCCACGCCGACCACGCCGTTTTTCTGGCGGGCCGCGTGCAGATCGCCGTCGGCGTCCTTCGTCCAGACATAGGTATTCGCGGTGGCGATACCGGCAACGTGCGTGCCGTGGTCGCCCTGCGCGTCGTTGTCATGGGTGACGTCCAGATCCTCATCGATATAGTTGAACGCATAGGGGATCTTGACCGTGCGGTAGAGCTCATCGGCCGTCAGGCCGCTCATGCGCTCCGATGCATGCAGACGGGGCAGGACCTTCGTGATGTCCTCTTCCGTCATCAGATCATAATCGGAGACCTGCTTGCCGAAGCGGGCCGCGGAGCGCTCGAGGCCATAAAGGAACGCGCTCTCGTCAAAGCTCGGGTGGTCGATATCCAGGCCGGTATCGATGATGGCGACCCGGCTGCCTGCGCCGGTGTAGCCGTCGGCCCAGGCGTTATAGGAGCCAATCATCGTGCCCGCCGTAGCCGTGTTGGGCTCGTCGACATCCGGCTCGTACTGATTTTCCACATAGACGCTCTCAACGCCGTCCATGGCGCGGATCGCCTCCACCTCGCCGTAGGGCACACTCGTGGCAACGCCGTTCACGCCGATGGTGAACTGGTAGCGCACGGGAAGCGTCACGCCGAGCTCCGCCGAAATTGCCTTGATCTGCGTGCGCTGCTCCTTCTGCAGGCGGTCACTGTAGGCCAGTGCCGCAGCGTTGCTGCCGAGACCGCGGGTCGAATAGCCGTGCCCGGTCAGGGGATCGCTGCGGAAGCGGATGATCACACGCACCGTTTCCTCCGGCGCGGGCTCGTCCGCTGCGTCCGTTTCCACATTCTCATTTTCAGGAGAGATGGAAACAGGCGTCTGCTGCAGCTCCAGCTCCTTCGTCTGGTCCGCTGCAAACACTGCGGGAACGCAGCCGAGCAGCAGGCAGAGCGTCAGGAGGACAGCCAATAGCTGCCGAAGCTTCTGTTTTCTCATCGAATCAACCTTCCTTTCTTTGTTATGACAATACGCCCGGCTTTCCGAAAAGGTCCCGCGGCCCTTTTCGATAAACCGGACGTTAGGCCATACTTTATTGTAGCAGTGCCGCAAAGTGCAGTCAAGATAAAAATGCGCTAAAATTTGAATACATTTCCTTATGTTTTTTGCTCGTCGTGCATACTTGCAGGAATTCTTTCACAGTTTCCCGCATGATTATCCTTTCATATGCCGTAATATCAGCATAACCTGCATGATTTCATGCAAGACTGCCATGTGTACTGCTTACCTACATTTTGCAAACGTTTTCATCATATTCAGACTATCGAAGCCGGAAAAAGCTGCATTCCGACATTGACAGAACGCCGAAATCGGGGTAGGATAATACCATAATCGAAAAATGAACGGCGGCGCAGCTGCGCTGCCGAAGGAGGCTGCCCATGGATCCCATTTACGTCACCGGCCATCGGAATCCGGATACCGACTCCATCGTCTCCGCCATGGCCTACGCCGCGCTGCGCAATGCACTCGGCGACCGGGAGTACCGCGCCGCCCGTCTCGGCCACGTCAGCGACGAGACGCAGCTCGTGCTCGACCGCTTCGGCTTCCCTGCCCCGATCTGGATCAAGACCATGCGCACGCAGGTGCGCGACCTCGACTATGACACGCCGCCCGCGCTTTCCTCCGGCGTGACCATCAGCCGCGCGTGGGCTGCTCTGTCGACGGACACGTCCATCGCCGCCCTGCCCATCACAAATGAGGACGGCACACTGTTCGGCATGCTCTCCTCCGGCGACATCGCCGCCAGCGACATGCAGTCCATCGAGCATCCGCACATTGACGCCGTTCCGCTGTTCAATGTGCTCAGCGTGCTCGAGGGCCGTATCCTGAACGAAGCGGGCGATCTTGTGGATTCCATCAGCGGCGACGTGTGCATCGCCCTGCCGCAGAGCTGTGACAATCTGCTGTTCTCCGGCAGCGGCAGCATCATCGTCTGCGGCCACCAGCCGGACATGGTGCGCCGCGCCATCGAGCAGCACGCCCGCTGCGTCATCGTCTGTCAGGCCGAGCTGGACGAGCAGCTCCGCAATGCGCCGACGGACACCGTCATCATCTCCACGCCGTTCGATGCCTACCGCGCCGTCCGCCTGCTGTATCAGTCACTGCCCATCAGCCGCATCTGCCGCACGAAGGACCTCGAGTGCTTCCATCTCGACGACTTTGTCGACGACGTCCGCGAGGGTATGCTGAAAAGCCGCTACCGCTGCTATCCCATTCTGGATGAAAACGACCGTGTCGTCGGCACGCTCTCCCGTTACCATCTGATCCGCCCGAAGCGCAAGCGTGTCGTGCTCGTCGATCACAACGAGGCGGCCCAGTCCGTGCCCGGCCTCGATCAGGCGGAAATTCTGGAGATCATCGATCATCACCGCCTTGCGGACATCCAGACGGGCAATCCCATCTATTTCCGCAACGAGCCGGTCGGCAGCACCACGACCATCATCGCCACGATGTATCAGGAAAAGGGCCTCATGCCCTCGGAAAAGCTCGCAGGCATGATGGCAGCCGCCATCGTCTCGGATACCGTCATGTTCAAGTCCCCCACCTGCACCCAGCGCGACCGCAGTATGGCCGAGCGCATGGCGCGCATCGCCAACGTCTCGCTCGAGGAGCTGGGCCAGCAGATCTTCTCCGCCTCGTGGTCGGATGACAAGACGCCGGAGGAGCTGCTGTTCACGGACTTCAAGGATTTCCACATCGCGGGCCACGATCTCGGCGTCGGCCAGATCACCTGCGTGAATTCCGCGCACATCCTCGAGCGCAAGCAGGAGTTCCTCGATATCATGCAGCAGACCATGCAGGAGCGGCACTACAGCCTGATGCTGCTCATGCTGACGGACGTGCTGCTCGAAGGCACGCAGCTCATCTACCTTGGCGACGAGGAGACGATCCAGCAGGCCTTCTCCAGCGAGGCCAAGAACAACGTCGTGTTTCTGCCGGGCGTCATGTCCCGTAAAAAGCAGATCATTCCCACGCTCTCCGCAATGTGGGGCTAAACCGCACCCGAACGGGGATCGCCGTGCCGCTCGGCAGGCTGTAAGGCACAGAAGCATAAAAAAACCGGCAGGGGCCTTTTCGCCTCTGCCGCATTGTTTTCCGTATTTATTTGGGCCAGCCCGCGCAGAGCTTGGCATTGAGCTTGGAATAGATGCGCTCGCGGAACCACGGCTCCGACGAGGCCGCCACGGCCTCATCCAGACCGAACCAGCCCACGCGGCTGTTCTCATCCGGCTTGCAGCGGATGGGCAGCGCCGGGTCCGCCTCCAGCAGATACGTCACGTTCAGGTGCAGGTGTGACGGCACATAGTGCCCGCGCTTTTCGTGCCCGTCCACAGGCAGGATCTCCACGGAGAACAGCTCCGGGCTGACGGCGCGCACAGCGGAAAGCCCGCTCTCCTCCTGTGCCTCCCGCAGAGCGACAGCCAGAAGATCATGGTCGCCGTCGGCATGGCCGCCGAGCCAGGACCAGGAGTCATAGAGATTGTGATAGGCCATGAGCACACGGTCGCGCTCCGGGCTGACGATCCAGCCGGAGGCCGTCAGATGGGCCGAGCGGTTCTCCCGCGTCCACAGGTCCTCCCCCTGCCCGAGCCGCCGCAGCAGCTCCGCGCAGTCCGCCTCCTCCTGCTCGTTCCACGGGCGATAGGCCCGCAGCTGTTCCATGATCCGATCCATGCCGTTTCCTCCGCTTTCTTTCTGTTTTCTGTTTCTGATTTTACAGCGGCTTTGGCCCGCTGTCAACTCCCGAACGCACCTGCGCGGTCCAGAAGAACGAGAAGCCGGACGCTGTCCTCCGTCAGGTCCAGCACCCGCTCCTCTCCCGTTCCGCTGCGGCCGCGCAGGATGTCCGCCGCGATCAGCTTGTCCAGCACGGTGCGGTAATCGCCCTGCGGCACGTCGGAGAGCAGATGATAGCACACCGTCTCCGCCCGCTGCGGCTCATCTGCGGTCTTTTTCAGGCCGTAGTGCTCCGCAAGAACAGCTGCCTCCGCAGCTGCCAGCCGTTTGAGATTTTCGTCGTCCAGCAGCCAGGTCGTCATGCGCGTGTTCGTGTGGAAGCTGTGCTCCAGGATCATCCCGGTCACGCCGAAGGCCGCCGTGAAGCGGATGACCCCGTAATAATCGGCGTTGTGCGCGCTGTTCCAGCGGACGCGCGTCTGCGCGGGCTGCAGCGTTCCCATCGTCTTATGGATGCACTCCGCCAGCTCGGCAGCCAGCCCGATTCCCTTCCCGCTGACCGGATAAAAGACGACGGGATAGTCCACGCTTTCGCAGACCCCGTTTCCCGCTGCGTTGCTGTGCAGGCTGAGGAACAGATCGCAGTCCTTCGCCGCCAGCGCGCGGGTATAGAGCGGCGGGTCGTCCTGCCGCGCGGCGCGCGTGCAGACCACGGTCACGCCGTAGGCCTCCAGCTCCTGCTGCAGCAGGCGCTGCAGCGTAAACATCCGGTCGCCCTCAAAGTAGCCGCACCGTGCGGGGCTTTGATTCTGGCCGGTCCCATGGCCGGCATCGAGACAAATTTTCATGCTGCATTGCTCCTTTCATGCTGTGTTCCGAAATAAAAGCTGATGACGACCGTAAACACGGTCAGAAATTCCTGCGCCGAGACACACCGCTGCAGCGCAAGCGCGGCAAAGACCCCCGTCAGCGTCACCGTGACGAGCGACTTGACCGTCAGCAAAGCGGATAACCGATCCTTCATGTCTTCCCCCCTTCCAGGCAGTCCATTCTGTGCGAGATCGCCGTGACCCGATCCTCCAGGACCGGGATGCGCTCTCCGAAGCCGTTGTGACGGTCCACTTTTTTCTCGAGCTGCTCGATCCGATAATTTGTCAGCCGGGCCGAGGTCAGGATCCCGCCGAGGGTGCCTGTCAGCGTTCCGGCCAGCGACAGCAGCGCGATGAGAACGTCTTGTTCCATGTTGCCGTATACCTCCTTTCACCCATACCGCGCAGCCGGTGAATTCTTAACGGAAAATGTTGTTTTTCCCTGCCGAAGTTGAAAAATTTTAATTCATGTGCTACACTGAATGCTGTCGAATGCAGAAACTTGCCGTCGCAGCCCGAAGCCGCGCGGCACGGAAAGGAGAGTCCGGATGAAGCAGCAGATCACCAAGCGCGCCATCACCGAGTCGTTCCGGGCACTTCTGGCCGTCAAGCCGCTGGACAAGATCACCGTCCGCGATATCGTCGAGGACTGCGGGCTGACGCGCAATACCTTTTATTACCATTACGAAGACGTCTACGATCTGCTGAGCGACGTGCTGGAGTCCGAGATCGAGCGGGCGCTGTCCGTCCCCGCAGGCGGGGCCTCCTGGGAGACCATGCTGCTCGATATGCTCAGCTTTCTCACCGATTCGCCGCAGATCGGCCGTCATATTTTCCAGTCGAAATGTCAGGATGCCATGCGCGTCTACCTCAGCAAGGTCATCTCCGAGCTGTCGGACCGCTATATCGAGCAAAACGTCCGCGATCTGGACTACAGCCAGCAGGACCGCAAGCTCATCTGCGACATCTGCTGCCACGCCCTCTACGGCCTGCTGGAGGAATGGCTGACGGGCCGCTCCGACGTCGCGCTCGAGGCAGAGCTTCGCCGCGTCGCCCAGCTGTTCGAGGGCACGGTGCGCCATGCGCTGGAATTCAGCGCCGCTCATCCGCGCACCTGAATGCCATACAAATATCCCGGAGTGTATGGATTTTGCACATCGCTCCGGGAATGAATGATGACTAGCAGAGGCTGACCCGCTATGCTATAGGGGTGGTTTTTTGAGTCTCGCAGAACACAGGAGGAGATCAACATGCAGGCTCTGCTGCTCAATGGCAGCCCGCGCGGCGCTGCCAGCAATACGCTGCGACTTTCCCGCGCCTTTTTGCAGGGTACAGGCTGGCCGTTTGAGACGTTTTCTCTGACAGAAAACCGCATCGAGCCCTGCCGGGGCTGCATGGCCTGCTGGCGCAGCGGCGCCCCCTGCACGATTGCGGACGATTTCTCTGCTTTTGTCGGACAGTTCCGCCGGGCAGACGTGCTGATTGCGAGCTTCCCCCTGTATTATTTTGGTCTTCCCGCTCAGCTCAAAGCCCTGCTGGATCGGACGATCAGCCTGATGGAGCCATACCACGGCCAGACGCCGGAGGGCGGGCACTGCTCGTTCCAGACGCTGCGGGACCCGGCGCTGCGGCGCAAGAAGCTCGTCGTCATCTCCTCATGCGGCTATACGGAGGCCGCGCCCATGTATGAAGCGCTGCTGGCCCAGCTCGACCGGCTGTGCAGCGGCCGGAATTATACGCCCCTGTTTTTCCCGCAGGGCGAGCTGCTCCCGGTGGAAAAGCTGGACGGGCCGCGGGCCCGCCGTCTGCAGGCCTTCGAGGCGGCAGGCCGGGAATATGCCGAAACGGGAACGCTCTCGGAGCAGACGCTTGCCGGGGTGCAGCGGCCGATGGTCGATCCCCGTGTCTATGAAATTCTCGCCCGCGCGCAGTGGCGCGGCGGTGCGGAAAGGAACAAACAGCCATGAAGCAAAACGACAATCTGGTCAAGCTGGCCAAAATCACCAATACGGCCGCCTCGTTTCTGATCTTTCTGGCGGGCCTGATGCTGATCTTCCTGCCCAGCACGGAGGTCACATCCCTGCAGCGGACAGTGCTTGCCGTTTTATTTCTGCTGACCGGCGCCGCCAAAATGATCGGCTACTACTCCAACGATCTCTACCGCCTCGCCTTTCAGTTTGACTTTGCCATCGGCATCCTGTGCGCCCTGCTGGCAGGGCTTCTGGCCTTCCTGCCGCAGCGCGTTCTGCCGACACTTCCGGTGCTGCTGAGCGTCTATGTTATTCTGGATGCCCTGCTGAAGCTGCAAATCGCGATGGATGCCCGCCGCTTCGGCATGGAGAGCTGGGTCGCCATTCTCTGCTCCTCCCTGCTGCTCGGCCTCGGCGGCCTGTTCGCCCTTTCGGCGCTGTATTCCAGCTTCCTCACGCCGTCCGTCGCCATCGGCATCGCGCTGGGGCTCGATGGTCTGCAGAATGCCTGGATCACCATGCACACGGTGCGCGTCCGCGCACGCAAGAAAAATCTTTCCGAAAAGTTTGGACTGGAGAATCATGAAGAAGATCCTGATTGACGTATTCGGCAGCGACCATCCCGAGCAGCTGCTCGAGGGCTGCGCCCGCTGCACGCTGGAGGTCCCGGACGTCATGCTCGTCCTGCCCGGCGAGGAGGCCATGCTCCGTGCGGAGCTGGAAAAATATCCCTGCAATTGGGATGCGCTGGAATTCATGCCCGCATCCGAGATCATCACAAATCACGACGATCCCATCGACGCCGTCATGCACAAGCGCGACTCCACGCTCGTCAAGGGCATGCAGCGCCTGAAGCGCGACCCAGAGCTTGCCGGCATGCTCACCGCCGGGAGCACCGGCGCAGCACTCGCTGGCGGCGTGGCCTATGCCGGGCGCATCCGCGGCGTGCGCACGCCCGCGCTTGCCACATTCCTGCCGTCCGTCCCCGGCCGCAGGCTGTGCCTTGCCGACTGCGGCGCAAACGTGGACTGCAAACCCGAGCGCATGGAGCAGTTTGCCCTGATGGCCACGGCACTCATGCAGAGCTGCGGCGTGGAGGAGCCGCGCATCGGCCTTCTGTCCGTCGGCGTGGAGGAGAGCAAGGGCAGCCACTTTATCCGCGAGGTCTATGACCTGCTCGAGCGCCTGCCGATCTGCTTCACCGGCATGATGGAGGCGCGCGACGCCCTGTCCGGCGAGTACGACGTCATCGTAGCCGAAGGCTTCTCCGGCAATGTGCTGCTGAAGACCGTTGAGGGCACGGGCCTGTTCACGGCCGCCCGGCTGCGCGCCAGCGCCGATCCCGCCGTCCGTGCCGCGGGCGACACCATTGCCGCCGAGCTGGACTTTGCCTCAAACGGTGCGTCCATGCTGCTCGGCCTGCCAAAGCCCTTCCTGAAGGCGCACGGCAGCGCAAACGCCGCCACGATTCCAAACGCCGTCCGCCAGCTCCTGCAGCTGAGCGAGCTGGACTTTCCCGAGCGCCTGCAGGCTCTGCTCGCCCGCACGGCCGAGCTGCAGAAGACCTGAAAATACAGCAAAAGCCCGAGGCTTTCGCCCCGGGCTTTTTGCCCATCGGGGAACCCCTTCGGGCTTTCCCGACGATTGGATCACAGTCCGCTGCGCGCACGGATCATCCGCCGTTGGCAGACGATCCGCACACTGGCGGACTGAGCGGTATTTTCTCCGACGTACATGCCGCCGGAGAAAATGATCTCACTTTCTTCGCCGCCTGCGGGCGGCGAACTCTGCGAGGCTTTTAACGAAACGCCGAATGGCTCTTAGGCGAAAGGTGAAAGCAGAAGCCCGGGGCTTCTGCCCCGGGCTAAGACTGTCGAAAAACCTCCCCAGCCGAAAGTTTCGGAGGGAAGGATCGTGTGAAAGGAAACCGTCAGGGTGTCCTTTCGCGTTCCATAACCCGCCGCAGCGGCAGAATTGCAAAATCATGCTGCATAATTTGATTTTGCAATTCTGAAAACAGCTTGGCGAAAAAGGCCCGAAGGGACTTTTTTGACAAGCTGAGCCCAAGGCTTCCGCCCCGGGCTTTTGCTGTACCATATTGCTTTAGTTCGTCGTGATCTCTCCGGCCTTTTTGAGCGAGAGCTTCGTCACGGCCGGGCCGATAAGCTCATAGATGAGCGTACCGCAAAGGATGACCGCGCGGATCTGCGGTGCAAAATGCGGCACGATCTTACCGGCTGCCAGCGACAGACCGATGGCCACACCGGCCTGCGGCAGCAGGCACGGGCCAAGGTACTTTTTCACGTTCTTGTCACACTTGCACACGATGCCGCCAAGCGAAGCGCCGAAGGCCTTGCCGGCCACTCGCAGCACGATGTAGATCACGCCGATGAGGCCGACCGTCGGCAGCACAGACAGCTTGAGGTCCGCGCCGGACGCGACGAAGAACAGCAGAAAGATCGGCGGCGTCACACCGTCGCAGATGTCCATGATCTGCGTGACATCCGGAGAGAAGTTCGCCACGACCGCGCCCATGGCCATGCACAACAGCAGGGATGACAAATCAAACAGGGTAGCGATGCCGATGCCCGCAAACACAAACGCCACAATGAGTGACAGGCGGTTGCCCGCCTTCTTGAAGAAGCGCAGCGGCAGCAGGAAAATAAAGCCGAGCGCTGCCCCCACCACGATTGCGCCACCGATCTCACGCAGCGGCGACAGCAGGGACGCGCCGAACGACGCGCCCGCGTCTGTCAGGCCCTGCGCCACAGCGACGGCGAGCGAGAACAGGATAAGGGCTGTCGCATCGTCGATGGCGACGACGGACAGCAGCGTCTCCGTCACGGGGCCCTTCGCGCGGTACTGCTTGATGACCATGATGGTCGCAGCCGGAGCCGTGGCTGCCGCGATCGCGCCCAGCACAAGCGAGAACGGCAGCGGCTGTCTCGCGATCAGCAGGCCGAGCACCACAAATACGACCGCAAACAGCGATTCGAGGCACGCGATGACGATCGGCGCAACACCGACACGCTTGAAATAGGACATTTTGAACTCATTACCGATGGAGAAAGCAATGAAGCCCAGCGCCACATCGGAAATGATATTGATCGTCGTGAGAAAATCCTCCGACAGCAGGCCGAAAACGCTCGGCCCGATGAGAAGACCCGCCACAAGATAGCCTGTCACGTTCGGCAGATGCACATGCTTTGCCATGCGCCCGCAGAACATGCCCGCAAAGATCATGATGGCCAGGTCCAGCAGGGTATTGAGATTCATTGGTATTTGCCCAGTCCTTCCACATACGAGATCGGCACCGTGAAGAGGATGCCGCTGTCCGGCTGATCCAGTCCTCCCGTTACCTCATTGACGACGCGGCTGACCGTGCGCACCTTCTCACCGTCCAGCACCATAAAGATCATCTTGTTTTCCTTGTGCGCCGGGTTCATCAGCATCCGCAGGGAGCCGAGGAACCGAAGCTCGTCGTGCCCCTCGAGCTGCTGCGCCATGCCGCGGCTGTCCAGAATGGTCGCGCCGGGGATATGTTCCTCCTCCAGCGCCGTGAGAAGCTTATCCAGACATTCCAGCTTGTTCAGAACGATCACCAATAGCTGCATCATGTTCGCCTCCTGAAATTTTTCCGGACACTATCTTAGCACTGTCTCTCCGAAAAAACAACAGGAAATCACGGATTTTTTCGTTTTTTTACGCCGGAAACAGCTCGTGCAGCGTCCGCTCCGTCAGCGCATCTGCCGCTGCGAAGTCCACATAGGGGCGGCACAGGGCCTCCAGCTCATCATGGATGCGCTTTGCCTCGCGCACATGCTCCGCTGCCTTCCGCAGGAGCGTTCCCGCTGTGTCCCGCGCAAAGTGCAGCGTGTCGCGCGCCGCGGGCGGCAGCGTGCCGTCCAGCTCCAGCGTACAGCAGCGCTCACCCGCATAGGGGAAGTCCGGACTGCTCGCCACAAAGGCCGCCCCTGCCCCCGGCACAAGCAGGTGCGCGGGCGCGCCGTCCGGCTGCAGCGGCGTGTAGCAGACAAGGCACGTCTGCCCGAGCTGCAGAGCCTGTTCCAGCACGCGCTGCAGCAGAGCCGGGGCAAGGCCGTAGCTGTCCTCCAGCACATAGACCCGCCCGCACACAGCCGCAGCCGTCTCCGTGCAGAACGACAGCCCCTCCGGCGTTACGGCACTGAGGAACCGCCGCCGGACCCTCCCCTGCCGCCCGGAGGGCCGCAGGGCCGTCAGCGCCAGGCAGCCCGCCAGCTCCTCGAGATCGCGGCGGCAGCGCGGCTCCTCCCACATGGCCCGCGCCGGGTCCAACAGGCGGTCCGCCGCGGCGAGGCACGCCGTCACGAGCGGATACTGCGCGGCGTTCTCCCGCTTCCGGCGGCGCAGCTCCGGCTCGACGCGTGCGATGCCCGCCCGGTCATAAAACGCGCCGAAGTCCACATAGCCCTCCCGCCCGGCGCACAGCATCGGCTCGAGCACATGGGGTGCCGTGGCATCGACCCAGCCGCGCCCGAGCGACGGCAGCACGACGGCATCGAGGGACTGCGGATCGGACGAGCACAGAAACCGCCATACCTCCAGCCCCCGTGCGGCCGCCTCATCGGCAATGCGCCGGAGGAACGTCGACTTGCCGCAGCCGGAGCCGCCCTTGATGTAATCCACCGCGCCGCACTCCTCCGCCAGCTCCGAGGCGAAGGTGGAAAACCCCCGCGGTGTGCACGAACCCAGAAAAAATGTTGCCTGCATCAACAGCACCTGCCTTTCTCCCAGATATCTATGCGCGGCGGAGCGAAAATGTTCCTTCCCCCAAATTTAGGCTTTATTTCTATATGCAAACATTGACAGGATACATATTTTGTGCTAAAATACCATAAAAATGTGGAAGATCATCGCTTCCCACATTTTCGGCATCACAGGAAAGAAAGGAAGATCACCATGAAAAAACGTTGTCTCAGCCTGCTGCTCACCCTGTGCCTGCTGGCCGCGCTGGCCGTTCCTGCCTTCGCGCAGGAAGCGGAAAAGCAGCCGACACTGCAGCCCGCCTCGGAGCATCCGTCCGTTCTTCTGAATACCCCGGCCGTTGAGATCCCGGCTGTCCGCGCCGAGATCGAGCCTATGTGCGTGCCGCACGCCAGCATGCGCAGCCTGTCCATCGCCAGGGGTTATGAGGGTTATCTCTATTACAGCCTCTACCGCGGCACCTACTCCGGTACCTACGGTTATTCCATTGAAGTCTACCGCGGCACCAGCATCACGGAAGCCAATTACGTCGGCGGCTATGCCGATGGCTATACCTCCGCAGAGCCGCAGCTGCTTGAGCTCTCGCTGGACAGCGCGCTCACGTCCACGCTCTCTGCCGGTACTTACACCGTTGTGAGCACGGTCCTTGTCGCCGTCAACGGCGAGGCCCGCCCCGTGAGCGGCACGGAGACCAAAACGCAGATCCAGGTCGTCAACAATCCCATCCCGCTGCAGGGCGTGTACATGGAGAGCGTCAAGGACGTCATGTACCTCGATCCCGGTCAGGAGATCACGACGCGCGTGGCCTTCAGCCCCGCCAACACGACGGCCCGCCGCAACTACGAGCTGAGCATCAGCAACGAATCCGTCTTCAGCGCTCTGGATTTCGGCAACGACATCACCATCCGCGCCGAGCAGCCGGGCAGCACGACGTTCTATGTCCTGCTTGGCGGCTACATGGGCGGCTTCCGCCTGATCGTCCGCGGCTACACCGCCTCCATGGCCCAGAAGGAGCAGACTCTGCACGAGGGCTCCTCTGCAAAGCTTTCCTTTACGGTCTCGCCGGATGACGGCCAGACGAAGGCTGTCTGGAGCTCAAACGATCCGCAGATCGTCAGCGTTGCGCAGGACGGCATCATCACCGCACTGCGCGAAGGCTCTACCATTATAAACGCTTCCCTCACCTTCCCGGACGGCCGCACCGGTCTTGCGTCCTGCGCCGTGACCGTCACGCCGCACACCGGCGACGTCCTCTCCGAGCAGGCCCCCACGGCCAGCCGCGACGGCTGGCAGCAGATCAACTGCACCGTCTGCGGTCATGAGGCGACGCACATTCTTTCCCGCCGTTTCCTCGACCTCGACAGCACGCAGTGGTATGCCGACGGCGTGGACGACATCGTCGACCGCGGCCTGATGAACGGCACCGGCCCCGTGACGTTCGAGCCGGACTCCACCATGACCCGCGCCATGCTCGTCACGGTGCTGTGGCGCAGCGCCGGTTCTCCGAACGAGGGCACGAACGGCTTCACGGACGTTCCCGCCGATCAGTGGTACACGCAGGCCGTCGCATGGGCTGCGCAGAACGGCATCGTCAACGGTGTTGGCAACAACAAGTTTGACCCGGACGCCAAGATCACCCGCGAGCAGCTGGCCGCCGTCCTGTACCGCTATGCCGGGAAGGTCGGTATGGACGTCACCGCGCGCGCCGATCTCAAGCTCTTCCCGGATGCCGGCAGCGTCAGCGCCTATGCCACAGACGCCCTGAGCTGGTGCGTAGCCAACGGCATCGTCAACGGCACGCTGGAGCACGGCACGGCCTATCTGGACCCGCAGGGCTCCGCCACGCGCGCTCAGGTCGCCACGCTCATGTCCCGCTATCTCAAGCTCACGAAAGCATAACCGAAAAATCACTGAGGCCGTCCAATCGGGCGGCCTCTTGCTTTTTCTGCTGCAATGCTCTATACTGATGCAGGAGGTGGTTCCACATGAAAAACAGGTGGCTTTCCCTGTTTCTGACGTTTCTGAAAATCGGTGCGTTCACGTTCGGCGGTGGCTATGCCATGATCGCGCTGCTGGAGCACGAGCTCATCGAGAAAAAGGGCTGGATCGGGCACGACGAATTTCTCGACATGGCAGCCATTGCGGAATCGACGCCCGGCCCCGTCGCCGTGAATGCAGCGACGTATGTCGGCTTCCATGTTGCCGGGGTGCCCGGTGCGGCGCTTGCCACACTGGCCGTGTGCCTGCCGTCGTTCCTGATCATTTTTGCGATTTCCCAATTCTTTGACCGCTTTCTTGCGCTGACCACCGTCGGCTATGCCTTCCGCGGCATTCAGGTCTGCGTTGTCTATCTCATCGCATCCGCCGGATGGAAAATGGTCCGGAAGCTGCCGCACCGTCCGCTGGATAACGTGATCCTCGCCATCGTCCTGCTGGCCATGCTGGCCTGCTCCCTGCTTGCCGTCTCGTTCTCCTCCATCTATTTCATTCTGCTCAGCGGAACGGCCGGGCTCTGCGTCTACGGCGTGCGGCAGCTGCGGAGAGGCGGTGGGAAGCCGTGATCCGGCTGTTCTGGAATTTTCTTATGATCGGCGCGCTGTCCTTCGGCGGCGGCTACGGCATGATCTCCCTTGTGCGGGAGACCGTTCTGTCCAACGGCTGGCTGACGGAATCGGAGTTTCTGAGCTTTATCGCCGTCTCGGAGTCAACGCCCGGCCCGCTGGCCGTGAATATGGCCACATTCGTCGGTTCTTCGCAGGGGGGCTTCTGGGGCGCGCTGGTCGCGACGCTCGGCGTCGTGCTGCCGTCGTTCCTGCTCCTGCTGCTCATCGCCGCCGTGCTGCGGAACCTCATGAAATACCGCGGCGTCGAGGCCTTTCTCTCCGGCGTGCGGCCGTGCGTCGTGGCGCTCATTCTTGCCACGGCCGTGACCATGGGCCTGACGCGCCTGCTCGGCTTTACGCGCCTCGGTGATGTCCCTGCGCCGGATATCCGCTCGCTTCTTGTGCTGGCGGTCCTTGCCGCCGTCCATTTCCTGTGGAAAAAGCTGCGCGGCAAAGTGCCCTCCCCCATTGCCATGATCGGCCTGTCCGCCGTCCTCGGTATCCTGCTCTGGAGCATTTAGGCAGCTTGCGTCTGTAGCGGCGTTCCCTGAGCGCCTTGCAGGCTGCAGGTTTGGTGGCACTCCGCCGACCGCATCTGCCGTTGTAGGGGAGCGGACAGCCGGGCCCGGCGACGCACTTGCAGTCCGTACAAACCGCCGTCAAAATGGCAAACGCTCCCGAATTGTCATTGCGAGGAGGCCGCAGGCCGACGTGGCAATCTCGCAGTACCCTGTTGGATAATCGGGCAGCCCCGGCGAATTCGCAAGCTGCTGCAATCCCTTTGGAGAGAGCATCGTTTTTTTACGAAAAAAACAGCCGCTGCACTGCGCAGCGGCTGCCGTTTTATTCTGTTTTACTTCGTGCCGAAGATACGGTCGCCCGCATCACCGAGGCCAGGCACGATATAAGCATGCTCGTTCAGATGGTCATCGACAGCAGCGACATAGAGGTCGACATCGGGATGTGCCTCCGTCACAGCCTTCACGCCCTCTGGCGCAGCGATAATATCCATTAGGGTGAGATACCTGCAGCCGTATTCCTTCTTCAGGATGTCCAGCGCAGCAACGGCGCTGCCGCCGGTGGCCAGCATCGGATCGACCACGAAGACCTGACGCTCCGAGATATCGGGCGGCATCTTGCAGTAATACTTGACCGGCTCATGGGTCTCCGGATCACGGAACAGACCGATATGACCGACCTTCGCAGAGGGGATCAGCTCGATCATGGAGTCGACCATGCCCAGACCTGCGCGCAGGATGGGAACGATCGCCAGCTTTTTTCCGGAAAGGACCTTCGTCTTTGCCATGGCGACCGGCGTCTCGATCTCGACTTCTTCCGTCGGAAGATTTCTGGTCGCTTCATAGCACATCAGGGCTGCGATCTCGCCGACGATCTCGCGGAATTCCTTCACGCCCGTGTTCTTGTCACGGAGGATCGAGAGCTTGTGCTGCAGCAGCGGATGATCCAAAACCTGTACTTTACCCATTGACACTCTCCTTCGATGTGCGCAGGCGCTCCGCACGTTCCCGCTCTGCCTGAGACAGACGCAGATAATTCGGCGCGAGCGCCGCGCCGCTGCAATCCGCCCCTTCACTGAGGAGCCGCCGCGCAGCGAGCGCCACACCTGAAGCGCGCTGCATTCTCCTATGCTCCGGCGCAAGCATGCAGCCGGAGATTTCCGTACCGAACGTATTATAGCACAACTGTGCGCCATCGCCAACCATTATTTTCGGTTTTTCGCAATTTTCCAGTGCGAGCCGCACCTCGTCGAGTGAAACGGCGCAGTCGGGGCACAGGCGTGTCAGTGTGCCGTTCTCTGCGAGGAAGCGCGCGTGATACACCTGGGAGCGCCGCGCGTCCATGGCGCAGCACACGATGCCGGAAAATTCCGATGCCTGCCATGCCATGGCCTCCAGCGTCGAAACGCCGCAGCACGGGATATCCCGCCCCCATGCAAAGCCCTTGGCGGCCGCCACGCCGATGCGCACGCCGGTAAAGCTGCCCGGCCCCGCCGCGCAGGCGACGGCGTCGATGTCCTTTGCCGTCAGCTCCGTGATCTCCAGAAGACGCTGCGCCGATTCCAGCAGCGTCCGGCTGTGCGTCAGGCCGCAGTTCAGATAGAGCTCGCCCAGCAGCGTGTCGTCCTCCAGCAGGGCGACGGACGCCGCCTTCGCCGAGGTCTCAAATGCCAGAATTCGCATCCAGCCCGCCTCCTTCGATGATGATCGTGCGCTGCTCGTCCGAATCGCGGCCGATGCGCACCGAGATCGCGCCCTGCATGGCGTCCGCGACGTTTTCGCTCCACTCCACCGCACACACGCCGCCGCGCTGCAGGTAATCCTCCCAGCCGATGTCAAACAGCTCGTCACTCGAGCCGAGCCGGTACATGTCAAAATGGAACAACGGCAGACGGCCGCCCGTATATTCGTTGACGATGGTATAGGTCGGGCTGGTCACACGCATCGGGATCCCGAGTCCGCGCGCAAGCCCGCGGGTGAACGCCGTTTTTCCCGCGCCGAGGTCGCCCGTAAAGGCGATGATCTCGCCGCCGTGCAGCGTTTTGGCCAGTCTTTCGCCCAGCGCCTCGGTCTCGTCGGCGCTGTGGGTCACAAACCGCATCGTTCTCACGTTCCTTTCTCTCCGGCTGCATTCCGCAGCTGCTTTTGTTTATTTTACCATATCCGATCGTTTTTTGCAAAACATACTTTTGGGTTTACAGAATGCCGGATCGATGATAGAATAAGAAGAACGAAATCGGGAGGTGACGGCATGCGAAAATTCGGGGCAAAACTGCTGGAGGTCCTGCGCAAGGGGGATATGGTCCTGCTGGCGCTGTGCGTGCTGACCTCCGTGTTCGGCATCGTGATGGTCGCGGCCTCCACGGCCTATGACGGCAGCAGCCGCTACGTTATCATCCAGACGGGCGCGCTGATCACGGGCATTCTGCTGTATCTGGCGCTCACCGCCTTCGACATCGACATCCTCGCCGGGCAGCGGACGCTGCTGTTCCTGTTCAATACCGCCTTTCTGGCCATGCTGCTCGTCTGGGGCGTCGAGGGTACGTCCGGCAACAAAAGCTGGCTGCACTTCCCCTTCCTGCCGTTCAACATTCAGCCCGCCGAGGTCTGCAAGATCACCTATATCATCATTCTGGCCAAGACCATGAGCCTGAACCGCAACCGCATCTCCTCGCTGCGCTCCGTCGGCACGCTCACGTTCCACATGCTCTGGATCGTCGCCCTGATCGTCGTCATTTCTCACGATACCGGCGTTGCGCTGATCTTCATGTTCCTGTTCGTTGTCATGGCCTATGTCGGCGGCGTGAGCGGCTGGTGGTTCCTCGGCGGCGCGGGCGCCGTCGCGGCCGTCTCCCCCTATCTCTGGAAATACTTCATCCGCGACGATCAGAAGCAGCGCATTCTTGCCCTGATCGACCCGTCTATCGACCCGGACGGCCTCGGCGTGCTGTGGCAGACGAACAAAAGCCTTGAGGCCCTGCGCAACGGCGGGCTGACGGGGCAGGGTCTGTTCCACGGCGACCTGACGAGCATTGGCTACCTGCCCGCCCAGCACACGGACTCCATCTTCTCGTCCATTGGCGAGCAGCTCGGCATGCTCGGCTGCCTTGCCGCCCTGTTCCTGCTGCTGGCCATCGTGCTGCGCTGCATTCAGGTCGGCATGAAATCCCCGGATTATATGAACCGCCTCATCTGCATCGGCATCGCCTCGATGCTGCTGTTCCAGATCCTCATCAACGTCGGCGTCTGCCTCGGCCTATTCCCGGTCGTCGGTCTGGCCCTGCCGTTTTTGAGCTACGGCGGCAGCTCCATCCTGACGTCGTTCCTCGCCATGGGTATCGTCTCCGGCATCAAAATGCGCCCCGCCCCCGATATGAGCGCACACTATATCCGGCCCTATTGACGCGTATTTTCAGGCAGCACCGTGTTTGGCGGTGCTGCTTTTTTCTTTGCCGTCGCGCTCTTTATATGGAACACCGAAATTATACGGGACACAGAAAGTGCATCCGTTGCCGGATGCACTTCGTTATCGGACCGTACCCGCTCCCTTGTTTTAATGCCGCCCGCGATGTTCCAGTAAGGGCATACCACTGCATAGAGAGTGCTCATTCCCGGTCTGCGGCCCGATGTCAGATTCCCAGCTGATGCAGTGCAGACCACCACCATCGGCAGCAATACTCGGCACCATCACCGGCACCACTGGTCGGGAAAAGATGTGCTTCGCCGCAGCAACAGCCTCGGTGTCCTGTGTCGAACCGAATACCGGCAGGAAGACCGCCTGTTTCGTCTCCAGATAGTTCAGATAGCATCCCGCTGCGCTATGACCGGGAGCGGAGAAAAATGGGAAATCCAAAACATCCAGCCCGTGATACCGCAGTGCCGCGTACACAGTCTTCTCAAAGCCACGAGGCGATAATGGCCGGTTAGAGACTACTGTATGGTCATCGAGAAACCGTGCCATGCCGTCTGCATGGCCGGTCATGTCGCTCCGCAGGGACGGGATGATGAGCACCTCTGCCTCCAGCAGTGCTGACAATTTCTGTACCAGTTTTTTCCGTTCGCAATCAGGATTTTCTGCAAAAATGCGGTCACTGACGAGGGCGCGCCCGCCGGATGGCGAAAGCACCACATTGCCGCCGTCTAGGTTGATGGCAGAATATATCAGATCCGGTGTCAGCTGCAACGCCATATCGCGTCGGAAATCTGTCCTCAACTCCGGAGCACCTGCCAAATAGGATGGCTCATATCGGAACGAGAGCATCCGCCCGGAGCGTGTCCGCACAGGCATAAAATCCCGCACCCAGACGTCCTTTGTCCCGTCCAGCAGAGCATAGGGGACATTGTGATCTTCCAGTGCCGTAAAGAGTGCTTCTGCATCTGTTGGGTAAAGCACAGGCAGCCGGGCAGAGAAATAGATCATAGTAGGCATCCGCTCTTCCTAACTTACTCAGTCTCAACAAGTTCGAAATTCAGCTTATTGTCTTCCTTAATTCTAACTCTTTTTTTGCATTTGAACTTTGGAGCGGTCATTGCTTCGATTAGAATCACATTACAGCCACATAGTGAGTACTTTCCATGACAGTCACTATAATCTGGTTTGGTTTTGTACAGATGAAGTTCTCGTGCAATTCCATCCGGCTTGAAGGATATACCATTTTCATCTTTTATTCCTTTGATAAGGACATTATCGGGAAAAACGTCGTCTTTTACCGAAAGCAATAGTTGTCCACAGTATACACACCATGTTCCAGGCTTAGAAAAAAGAGGAGCAACTACGGTTGATTGTGCAGCAGCTTTTGTTTTACCTGCCCCATAGCAAAGTAGCTTTCCATCCCTGTCCTTTTCACCATGATAATATGCTTCTGTTTCAATGATCCGATAATAACGTATGCCTTCCTTGCTTCGATAGAGGATGGTACTACCAAGTAAATCTTTTGCAATCTCTGCCGCATCGCGCTCGAAGAAATTCTCACTAAATGCTGTAGTAGTCAATTTCGTATTCTCCTTTTTTTAAAACTTAATATTAATAT